>Ga0209108_10000005_pt1 | contig 80019 bp, 72 predicted proteins | sample Rifsed10ft1_FD_184003 | JGI IMG/M metagenome (GOLD analysis project Ga0209108, IMG submission 184003) | Soil microbial communities from Rifle, Colorado, USA - sediment 10ft 1 (version 2) | ecosystem: Environmental > Terrestrial > Deep subsurface > Rock core/Sediment | place: Rifle, Colorado...
AACTTCGTCCTCGCCGACAGCTCCGCGCTGCCCAGAAAAAGAAAGAGGTCTGTTTAAGAGAAGAATTTGACACCGGCGCCTGCCTCATAGATGATTTCTGTTTTCTGATCTGTATAGCTGGCGATGAAGGAGACGGCTACCGGCCGAAGACGGAGGGGATTTGGGCAACGCTGGGACGGTTGCGTGGTCTCCGATGGGGTGGATATAGGGCGCGAACGGAGCCCACCAGCTCTGCCACCGAGGGGGACAGCGACGGATCCCGCCGTGGCGGGACTGTTCCGATGGCCGCAGTAGATTCCAGCCGGATAAGGCGGAGAGAGACGTCCGGACGATCCGCCAGATAGGCCGCAGCCGCATTCTCCCGCGCCAGCTTTCTCAAGAAATCGGGAAACTGTTGCGGGTCGTAGCCGACCGAGGTCAGGAAAGTAACAGCGGCCCGGTCAGCGGCATATTCGTCGTCGGCTCGACGCACCACCCGGAAACGCGAGACCGCCCGTATGGAATGGCCGAGCTGGATGTGGGCGAGCTCGCGGGCGACGACGGCGGCGAGTTGGTCGTCCGAGGAAACGCTGGCGAGCATCCCGGTGGTGATCAGGAGAACATTCGGCGGAGCGGAGAGTGCCTCGGGTTGCGAGTGGCGAAGGACAGTGACCCGGACGGGAGCTGGAAATCCCATCGCTCGCCCGACTTTGTCCACAAAGCGCTGGAGCGGCTCCACGATCTCCGACTCGCGCACCAGATCCACCTGATAGGTGAGCGAGTAAACCAGCAATTCCGAACCGACGTCGCTATCAGCAAATAGCTTGACGGCCGACTTGGTTGTGCTTGCCCCGAGCGGAAGCGCGGCCAGGACAAGGAGCAAAAGGACAAAGACGATTGCCAGCGCAAAGATGGTCAATAGACGTATCGGGTGAAGCACACTTTGTTTGTTCATCTCCCACTCCACGAGTGCTCGAACAACAGCAAATTCTTGGTGCGGGAATAATGCGCCGGTCGGCTCGTCCAACCAATCACCCGTTGGCTATGGGAGTCATAGGAGGAAGTTGCCCGGCGGGGTCAGTGAGTTGTAGTACGCGCCAACTTGAGAGAAAGAAGTTGATTCTGCGGACCCGGAAGAAAAGCAGGACCAGGGTGAGAGAAGTTTCAGTCCCATTGTGAGAGCGAATACTATTTTGGGATTGGTTTCTTGCGCCCGCGTGCAGGATTCATCCTGGAGGACTTGTCCTGAACGAAGTGAAGAATTCGTCTTGAAGGAGGCACTCGCGGAAATAGCTAAAAAAGCGCGTATCCAGCCACGTACCGTACGGTACGGGGCCAGCCGGGCTAGCGCGCTACAAGCGCCCGCTCCTCGATCTCTTCGAGGTCCGAGGCAAGCTTCTTCTGGATGCCGGCGAGAAGGAGCGCCGGGATGGGCTTTTCCACCGGGACCTCGACCAGCGCCGAGCGACGCGGAAAATCCTTTCTTCGGTCGAGCCTCAGGCCGCTTTCGAGCAGCATCTCGCCCGCCAGGTTGGGGTCGTCCGACATTTCGACACCCCAAAACCGCAAGCGCTCTTCATCCCGCTGAAGGAAGTTGATGGTCTCGCGGAGCTTCTTGATCGCCCGCTCGAGGGACGATGTCAGGAAATAGACGGCCAGCTTCCACGGGCGGCGAGTGTAGTGCACTCGCAACCGCACGCAGTACTTCCCCGCTTGATTAACTTCGACGGCGCATCGGTAGTCATTTCGTCGTTGACTTGGCATGAGGCCCCCTGTCTTGGAATCTCTCGCTTTGTTGAGAACATCTCGTACGGGCGAACGGCCGTTTGCCCCTACTGTCCCTCACCTTTTTCTTTCCCCGGTTCGTCCAATCCAAACAGGCTGCGGCCTACCGCTTGGACGCCGGCGCCAATCACGGCCAACGGCAACGGCAAGAAGAGCAGCACGGCCAACGAGAGCGCGAGCATTTCCATGCTCTTTTCCTGATACCAGCGCAGGATGGCGACAACCGCAAGGGGCACCGTGGCAGCCAGGCCGATCCCCGCCCCTAGACGATTGGCGGCAAGAAAACCTTGAACTCGCCCGCCTATGGTGGATTGGCTCGTCAAATGGCCCCCGACTGGCGCAATCGCCTGATTTCCTCTCGGCTCATTTCGAGCTCCCTCACGAGAACTTCCTCGCTGTGTTCGCCGAGCAAAGGCGGCGCGCTCCTGACCTCGCCCGGCGTCCGGCTGAGTTTGATTGGGATGCCGCATACGTTCGTCCGCCCAATGCTGGGATGATCAAATTGCGCGACCATGTCTCGCGCCACAACCTGCGGCTCGCGCAAGACCTCTTCGACCGTCCTTACCGGCCCGCACACGATTTCGGCCTTCGCCAGCAGGGCAAGCCATTCGCCGGTGGTTCGTTGCTGGATGGCAGAAACCAAAAGAGGCTTGAGGTGGCACCGGTTTTCCACCCGCAAGCGCACGCTCGAAAAGCGCGCATCGTTTGCCAGGTCGTTCCGGCCAATGGCCGCGCAAAATCGCTGCCACTGGGATTCATTGCCGACGGCGATGTTCAAAAATCCATCGGCCGTGGCAAAGGTTTCATAGGGCGTGATCATCGGGTGATCGTTGCCCAAGCGAGTGGGATTGATGCCGGTCATGAAATAGCTCTGCGCCTGAAACGTCAGCAGCGCTACCTGGCAGTCGAGCAAGGAAACATCCACGCGCTGGCCCGCGCCGGTCTGCTCGGCCACCCGTAAGGCGAGCAGAATGCCCTGCACGGCGTAGAGTCCAGCTACCAGGTCGGCGAAGGAAATTCCCACCTTGGTCGGCGGCCCCTCCGGCAAGCCGGTCAAACTCATCACCCCGCCTTCACCCTGAATCACCAGATCGTAGCCCGGGCGATGGCAATCGGGGCCGGATTGGCCAAAGCCGGAAATGGAACAGTAAACCAGCCGAGGATTGCTCCGGCGTAATTCTTCATAGCCCAGGCCCAGGCTCGCGAGCGCCCCCGGCCGAAAGTTTTCCACCAGGACGTCAGCCGCTTCAGCAAGGCCGCGCAGAATCGCTACGCCCTCCGGCTGCTTGAGGTTGACCGTCAGGCTCTTCTTGTTCCGGTTGACGCTCAGGTAGTAGGCGCTTTCGCCCTTCGCAAAGGGAGGCCCCCAGCGCCGCGTATCATCGCCCGCGGTCGGCTCTTCTATTTTGATAACCTCAGCGCCCATGTCGGCGAGCATCATGGTGGCAAAAGGTCCGGCCAGAACGCGCGTAAGATCCAAGACGGTGATGTTCTCGAGTGGCTTGGACATAGCTTTCGAGTCAAGCTCGGCAAGTAGCGCTGCGGGGGATACCTGCGGAGGAGAATTATCTTAGCTCATCCGGCGACGGAAAGGCAACCCGGAAAGAAGCCTCTAACGGTTTTATTTTCAAGTATTTAGAAACGGCTGCGGAACCCGGTCCAGAAGCGGCTAGCCTTGACCGCCGGTGAGGCGCTTCAACATCTCCGGATAGATTTTGAGCTTGCCCTGGCGGGCGAGCTGCTCGCGCAAATTTTCGCGGAAGAGGTCATAGGCCAGTTGCTGCTTTTGAGACCGGACCTCCCTCTCGAGAGAGCTCATCTGCCTCAGCATCTCCTCGCGGTTGATCTCCTCGCGCGCGGTGAGACGAAAGACGACCCAATTCTTCCCCACAGCAATGGCCGAACTGGCCCCACCGACCGGCAACGAAAAGGCAACCGGAGCTATATCTCTGGCGTTTCCCAGGTCGAGAATGGAGCCATTGCGGGTGAAAGGATCGCTCTGCTTGACGGTCATGCCCCATCGCCTGGAAAGCTCGGCCAGGTCACCGCCCTCCTTGGCCTTCTTGGCCGTTTCCTGGGCCCTTTCGCGCGCCAGCTCAGTCGCCTTTTCTTTGCGCAGCTCCTGTTCCACCTTTGGGCGGGCTTCCTCGAGCGTGGCCGGATGCACCGGGTTGGTGGACTTGAGCGTCAGGATGGCAAAGCCACTGGAGACCCGCACCGGCATGGAGACGTCCTTGCCTCGCAGCCGAAATGCCGCCTCGCCCAACTCCGGGTTCGTTCCGATTGCGGGAATCGGCTCGCCACTCGCAAACAGGGGGGTTTCGAGGATGGGGAGTTGGTAATGCCCGGCGGCCGCGTCAAAGCTTTTTCGCGTCGCGCGAACCTCCTCGGAGACTCGACTCGCCAGCTCTTCGCTCTGTCGCTCCACGCGTTGAGAAGAGAGCATTGCCTCCATGCCGGACTTTACCTCATCGAACGGTTGCACGCGGGCATCCTGGCGTTCCAGGATCTTAATGATGTGAAATCCGTAGGGAGTGAGGATCAGCCCGCTCGTTTTGCCCTTCTTGAGAGAAAAAGCGACCTGTTCAAACTCCGGCACCGTCTGACCGCGACCGACCCACCCCAGGTCGCCGCCCTTCTCCCGAGTAGTGTCCTCGGAATACTGCCTGGCGAGCGCGCCGAAATCTTTTCCGGCCTTGACTTGGGCGAGCACGGATTCGGCCGTCTTGCGGATCGCTTCGATTTCCTTATCCGACTTGCCGACCGTCTTGAAGAGAATGTGAGCAGCATGGACCCGTTCCTGGATGCGATAGCGGTCGAGGTTCTGCTGGTAGTAGCGCCGCAGCTCTTCTTCCGGAAGGGAGAAGTCGCGTCGCATGCGCTCGGTGTCCACCAGGATGTAGCGCACCGACCGCTTCTCCGGAATCTCATACCGCATCTTGTTCCGATCAAAATAGGCCTTCAACTCGGCGGGCTGGATCTGCACCTCGGAGACCAACTCTTCCGGCCGGAAGAGCAGGAAGGAGATTTTGACTTTCTCATGGCGTCGCCGAAATTCCCACTCGATGTCGTCCGGCGTAACCATGACCCCGTCGGTGATGAGGCCCCGCACCTTGGACTCAAGAATCCCAAATTCGATTCGCTTCTCAAACTCGGGGATGGACATCTGAAAGCGTTGTGCAATCAGGTCCTGATAGCGCTCCAGGCCGATAAAACCTCCGCCCGGAAAGAAGTCGGGAATTTGTCGGAGTCGTTCGGCTTTCTCGTCCGGCGTTACACGGACGCCGAGCTGCCCGGCCTGACTCTCCAGCGCCCGTTCGTAGATGAGCTGGTCAACGATCTGCCGGGCGAAGAGCTGGCGCACGAGAGGGCTGTTTCCAAAATTCTGCCCGCGGGTGAGACGAGTCAACTCGCGGTTGACCTCATCGACGGTAATGGCGGTCCCACCCACCTCCACCACCATGCCGGCCGTGTCTGGGGAGATGCCGCCGCCCCCGATCCCGGGCACCAGGGTTACCACCATCATGATGCAAATGATTCCGAGAACCACGGCGAGCAGGATGCGGACGGCCAAATCACGGCGACGAAAGAGATTGAGCATGTGACCAAGTCTCCGTCTGGAGGGAATGGACCCCTTCGTGGGGTCTTAACAAACATCAAGGCGGCAAGCAAGCCCGCGGCCATGACGCCCCCAGGCCACATCCTGCGACCAAGCGTTCATTATAGGGGGCCAAGCCAATGGGCACAAGCCAGTTGCCAGGGCGCACATTTTGGTTGACTTAGGCGCCTCAAGGTGTTGCGCCCCCCCCGGTGGTGTGCTAAATTTCCAAGATTGGGCAACGGCCCAGCTTGCCCTGGTATCAAAGTATGGAAGACCGCCGTCCGCCGGGCGAAAAACAGCGCATTCGTCCCTTTGAAATTTATTGGATGACGGTCAGTTACCGCACGCTGGCGGTATGGGCGTTGATTCTGCTCCTGGTGGTCGGCTTCGTCATCGCCTTGCTTTCGCCGGACACGATGACGAAGTTGATCCAGCGGGCAGCCAACTGGAGCGCGCGCCAAGAGGCAGCGCCTCCGCCGGAGCTGACCGAGGCGCGCTTCGTCAATATTGATGGCACGGTGCGTGTCAAGAAAGCCGACGCGGTGGAATGGATGACGGCGAACCTACGCATGGGGCTGGATCGCGGAGACCTCATTCAAACCGGCAGCGACGGCGTCGCCCGCATCACCTTCATGGACGGCACAACTTACGTGGTCAAAGCGGAAACGCTCATCGTGGTGGAAGAGAATAAGGCCGCGCCCACCCGTGCTACCAGCGTCGCGGTGCGGGTCAACTCCGGAAATGTGGACCTATCCACCGGCACCTGGGAGAATCCTGGTTCTCTTTCCAGGATTTCGTTTGAGAATGCTACCGCCACCATGCGAGAAAATACCCGCGCATCGGTCAAAAACGACCCGGCGAGCAACGTCCACGAAATCACGGTGGCTCAGGGATCGGCCCAGTTGCAGCGCGGCAACGAACTGGTCAACCTGACCCAGTACGAAAAGGCTTCCTTCGCCGCCGGCCAAGCTCCCGTCATCAAAGAGCGCGTCATCTCCCCGCCCCGGCTGGACCAACCGCTCAATTTGGAGCCCATCATCGTGCGCGATGTCAAGCGCGCCCCCATCCGTTTTTCCTGGAGCACCGTTCCGGAAGCCGTCAGCTACCGGCTGAAGGTTTCCACCTCGCCCCTTTTTGTGGCGCCGCTGGTGGACCGCAAACTCGCCACCACCGAGTATTCCATCACCGGCCTGGACGAGGGAACCTATTACTGGGCGGTGACGGCCATCGACCGCAACGGCCGCCAAAGCCAGGAATCCGACATGAACAGGTTTAGCCTGGTGGCGCAGCCGGAAACCGAGCAGATGCTGCTCACGCTCGACAACCTCTTTTTACACGGCAACGTGGTGGAAGTTTCCGGCCGCACCGAGCCGGCCGCCACCGTGATCATCAATAACGAACCGGTTGTCAATCTCGGTGCCGACGGCCGTTTCAAGCACTTTACCTCGCCGCTGCCTCGCGGCGCCAACACCATTACGGTGACGGCACAGAATCGCCGGGGGGACGTGGTGACGCGCAAGGCAGCGATGGTCGTGCCGTAAGCATGCCTAGGCCCTGAAGTGAGGATGCCATGACACGGAATGGAAATCTAACTTTTCGGTCGGTCTTCAGCCTGTTCTCCTCCGACTTGGCCATTGACCTCGGCACCGCCAACACGCTGGTTTATGCCAAGGGTAAAGGAATTGTTGTCAACGAACCCTCGATTGTGGCCATCAACAAGAACACGGGCGAAGTAGTGGCGGTAGGCCGCGAAGCCAAAGAGATGCTTGGCCGCACGCCGGGCAACGTGGTGGCGATCAAGCCGATGAAGGACGGCGTCATCGCCGACTTCAAGGTCACCGAAAAGATGCTAACCTACTTCATTCAAAAGGCCCACAACCGCCGCGTGCTGGTGCACCCGCGTATTGTCATTGGGGTGCCGAGCGAAATTACGCCGGTCGAAAAGCGGGCGGTGCAAGACTCCGCCTACCGGGCTCACGCCAGCGAGGTCTATCTGATCGAGCAAGCGATGGCCGCGGCCATTGGCGCCGGCCTGCCCATTGAGGAGCCTTGCGGCAACATGATCGTGGACATTGGCGGGGGCACGACCGACATCGCCGTGATTTCTCTCTCGGGGATTGTCTATGCCCGTTCCGTCCGCGTGGCCGGCAACGAGATGGACGAAGCGGTCATGCACTTCCTGAAACGAAAATACAATTTGCTCATCGGCGAGCGCACCGCCGAAATGATCAAAATGGAAATCGGCTCCGCCTATCCCTTGGAAAAGCCGATGACCATGGAAGTGAAGGGCAGGAATTTGATTGAAGGCGTGCCCAAAACGGTGACCGTGGACGATACCGAAATCCGCGAAGCCTTGAGCGAGTGCGTTTCGACCATCATGAATGCGATTCGCGTGGCGCTGGAACGGACGCCACCCGAGCTTTCCGCCGATATCAGCGACCGGGGAATCGTTTTGACGGGGGGGTGCGCGCTGCTCCGCAACCTGGATAAGCGTATCCGCGAAGAAACCGGGCTGCCCGTTTCCATCGCCGATGACCCGCTGGCCTCGGTCGTCCTCGGCACCGGCAAGATGCTCACCGACTTCCGCCTGCTGCGGTTGATTGCGATCGACTAGTGCCGTTCCAACTATTTGGGGCCATTTCCGGCAAGTCACACGGCATACTTTATTGATCATACAGGATCGAGACGTATAGGCTCATTAAGTTGGAACGGCACTAGCATGGACCTCTGCCAAGCCCGGCTTTTCGCTGCCGGTTGCGTCCACGGAGGGAGAGTGCCGGCATCCCTCGTACGGCGTCAGGTGATTGCCAGCGCCAGCGACAGGCTCGACCGAGCAAGACGGTAGGGCGGACTTATCACCATTGCCTGCCCTGGCGTGCCACCTCTCGAATTTCCGAACCAGAAATTTTTTCTCTCACCCTGGGCGCGGGACGCTATACTTTCGCCTGCAAGAAGGGGGCAGGCGCGGATCTCGGAAGAGGGGGTGAGGGGCGAGTTTCGATCATGCAAAGCTTGGCTCAACGTCACCGGAACTTCCTCCTCCTTGCCGCCGTCCTGTTCGCGCAGCTACTCATGGTGGCGTTTCAGATCAAGCGCTCGGGCGACGTCCGCTTGATCCGCCTCTGGGCGGTGACGCTCATCACCCCCTTCGAGCGGCTGGCCCACGGCGGGGTCAGCGGCATTCGATCCGTCTGGCGCAATTATGTGGATTTGCATGACGCCAGCCGCGAGAACGAACGATTGAAAAGCGAGTTGGGCGAGCTAAAACTGAAATTGCAGCGAGCCGAGGTTCGCGCTGCCGAAGCCGACCATCTTGCCGGTCTCCTCAACTTTCGGACGGAACATCCCGAGTGGCCGATGGTTGCCGCCCGCGTGATTGGCTCAAGCGCGGTTGACGTCACGCGAACCATTTTCCTCAACCGCGGCCAGAAGGATGGCATTCAGAAAAATTTTGCCGTGTTCACCCCCGATGGCGTGGTGGGAAAGGTTCTGGAAGTTTTCCCGGGTACTGCCCAGATCTTGTTGATCACGGACAAGGAGAGCGGCGTGGGGTCGCTTCTGGCTGCGTCGCGAACCGTGGGTGTCGTAAAAGGTACGGGGGGCCCGATCTGCCGGATGGACTACGTCCTCAACGATCAAGATGTGGCCATGGGGGAGGTAATTTTCACCTCCGGCCAGGACCGCATCTTCCCGAAAGGGCTACCGGTCGGGCGGGTGACCGCTACCCGTTCCGGCTTCCCCTTTAAGACCATTGAGTTACAACCCATCGCCGGCCTTGATCGCCTGGAAGAAGTTTTCGTCCTGCTCGAGCGGCCCGAAGGCAGCGAACCGGAAGCTCGGATCCCCGCCAAAGGCCTTTCGCTTCCCGCCGGTCGGTCCGACCAAGAGCCAGGGGCAGGCAAGCCTCGCCAGAATGAGCTGGCGGGCAAGCCAAAGCCCCCGGCCAGGTGAGTGATGGGTAGCACGAGGCAGGAAACCTTCGAAGTCTCCCACTTCAAGGTTTGGATGGTTGCCAGCACCGTCTTTATCTCTCTCTTTTTACAGGCGTTTCTTCCCCGCTACTTCCCCTATTTAGCCGTCCTCGATTTACCCCTGTTAGCGCTCCTCTATTTTGGGCTCGCCCGGCGCAACCCGGCCAACGGATTGTTGATGGGCACGTTTATCGGGCTCATGCAAGATGGGCTCAGCCACCAACCCATCGGGATGTATGGCATCGTCAAGACGGTGGTCGGGTTTCTGGCCTCCTCGCTGAGTGGCCGGATTGACACCGAGCACCCCATCGTTCGCTGCCTGATGGGGGCCTTGCTCTACCTCCTGCACCAGATGGTCTATGCCGGACTCCACCGCTGGCTGGTGGAGCGGCCGGCCGGGCTGTCCTTGTCACGGGTGCTCGTGGGTACTCTTGTCAACGCTTTCTTGGCTGTGTTAGTCTTCCCCGTACTAGACAGGTTTAAGAAGCCCGCATAAGCCTGCCTGACCCTGCAGCGAGAGCAAGCGATGTCGCTTTGGTTCGAGCGCGAGCACCGTCTTCCGCAAACGCGTCTCACGGCGATTCAATACGGCCTCGTTCTCATCTTCATCCTCCTCATGACCGCGTTCTGGAACATGCAGGTCATGCACTCGAACTACTATCTCGCCCTTGCCGAACGCAACCGCATTCGCAATTTGCCTCTCATTGCCCCGCGGGGGCGCATCTTGGACCGCGAGGGGCGCGTCCTGGTGGATAACTACCCCTCGTTCAGCATCTGGATGCTGCGTGAAAACTCGGCCCATGGCGCGTCTGGCGGCAAGCACCTCCGGGAAATCGCTGAGGGACTTGCCATGGATCCGGCTGCGCTGAAAGAGCGAATCGAGCAATTTGCCGACGTGGCGAAGTACCACCCGATCGTCATCAAAGAAGAAGCCACCTCCGCTGACGTGGCCTTTGTCGAATCCCATCGCGCCGACCTGCCCGAACTCGAACTGGTGATGGTTCAGCGGCGGCATTATCCACGCAATAGTTTTCTCGCTCACGCCATCGGCTATGTGGGAGAAGTTTCTCCCGAACAATTGAAGCAAAACGATCGCTACCGTCCGGGCGATTTTGTCGGCAAGTCGGGGCTGGAGCGGCAATATAACGACGTGTTGATGGGTCAGGACGGGATGCGGCGCGCGGTGGTAAACAGCGCCGGCAAGGAAGTCGGCCGCCTGCAGCAAAAAGAGGCACTCCCCGGACGCCCCCTCAAGTTGACCATTGATTATGATTTGCAGGTCGTGGCCGAGGAGGCAATGGCCAAGCGCAAGGGCGCCGTCGTCGCGCTCGACCCGCGCAACGGCGAGGTGCTGGCGATGGTCAGCCAGCCAGCGCCCGACCCCAACCTTTTCGCCGTGCGCATCAAGCCCGAGGATTGGAAAGCGCTGAATGATGACCGGGATCATCCGTTGCTGAATCGCGCCATCCAAGCGCAACTGGCTCCGGGTTCGGTCTTCAAAGTCATCCTGGCCGCGGCCGCGATGGAAACCAAGGCGTTGCGGCCGGGCTTCAGCGTTGATTGCTCGGGCGCAGCCAGTTTCTACGGCAATATTTTTCAGTGCTGGCGGCCGCATGGCGTGGTCAGCTTCCACCGCGCGATCACCGAATCCTGCGACGTTTTCTTCTACAACGTTGGAAAGATCCTTGGCATTGATCGCATCGCCTACTACGCCGGCAAATTCGGGCTCGGCCACTCGACCGGCATTGATCTTCCCGGCGAAGAAGCAGGCCTGATTCCCTCCGAGGATTGGAAGATGCGCCGCTTCAAGCAGCGCTGGTGGCCGGGGGAGACGATCTCGGTTGCCATCGGGCAAGGGGCGGTGCAGGTTACTCCGATCCAGTTGGCCCGCGCCATTGGCGGCATCGCTTCCGGGGGTCTCTTTGTTCGACCCCGCCTGGTGATGGATGATGCCGCCGCCCGCGCCAACCTCCCGCCCGCGCTGATCGAACGGTTCCCGCTCCAGGAAAGCACTGTGGAAGCGGTTACCCTGGGAATGTGGGGCGTGGTGAACGAATACGGCACGGCTGCCGCCTCCCGCCTCCAGGGCATTGAATTCTGCGGTAAGACCGGCACGGCCCAGCTCATCAGCGAACCCGGCCGCAAAAAAGCGCAAGGCAGGACCCGTCGGAACCTTGCCCACAATGCCTGGTTCGTCGGCTTTGCGCCGCGACACAACCCGGAAATCGTCGTCGCCGTCTTGATTGAACACGGCGAGCATGGTTCGCTGGCCGCCACCGTCGCCCGCGATCTGGTTCGTGCCCACTATGACAAGAAAGCCCGCCAACTCGGACCCGACTACCGGGTCGAGCTTCGTCGCATCCAGGAACTTGAGCCCCGCCTGGCCGGGGTCAGCCAGGCGGCGGAGTGACCATGAGACGCTACGCTACATGGCGAGACTTTGATTGGTGGCTGCTGGGGTTTGCCCTGGCCTTGGCGGGCGTTGGGATTCTCGAGATCTATTCGGCCACGCACTCTGGACGGTTCGCAGGCATGGCCACCCGGCAGCTTGCCTGGGTAGGTCTTGGCCTGGTCTTGATGGTGATTCTCTCACGCGTGGACTACCATACCGTGCTCGAACAGGCACCGACCCTGTACCTTTTGGCCCTGGGCGGGCTGGTCCTGGTTCTGGCATTCGGACACACCCGGTTGGGCGCCAGGAGGTGGCTGCCCGTGCTTGGGCAGCAATTCCAGGTGTCGGAGCTTGCCAAATTGGTTATAATTGTGGTGCTGGCCCGTTATTTGAGCGAGGTTACGACCGACAGGCTGTCGTTCAGCGACCTCGCCAAGGTTGGCGGTCTGGTTGGTGTTCCAGCGGGGCTGATCTTGCTCCAGCCGAACCTTGGCACGGCGATGGCGTTGGTGCCGGCCGCGGTGGTGGGGGCATTTTTGGCAGGCGTGCATTGGAAGCACGCGGCGATCGTGGCCGTCCTCGCCGGGCTTTTGCTCCCGGCGGGCTGGCACGTTTTGAAGCCCTATCAGCGCGACCGGCTGATGACCTTTGTGCATCCGGAGGAGAGCCCGCAAGGTGCGGGTTATCAAATCCTCCAGTCGAAGATCGCTGTGGGCTCGGGCGGATTTTGGGGCAAGGGTCTGCAGAAGGGCACACAAAACCAGCTCGGATTCGTGCCGGAGCGCCACAATGATTTCATTTATGCGGCTCTGGCCGAGGAGTTTGGGTTTGCAGGCGTCTTGGTGACCCTGCTTCTTTATTTGGGGATTTTGTTGCGCTTGGTTCACAACGCCCAGACAGCAAGTGATCGAGCGGGGATGTTTGTGGTGATGGGCGTGTTGGGCATTTTGGCTTTTCACATTCTGGTGAACGTGGCCATGGTGATTGGCTATATGCCGGTCACCGGCATTCCGTTGCCCCTGTTGAGCTACGGCGGCGCGGCCACGCTTTTCACCTTTATGGCCCTGGGGATGGTGATGGCGGTGCGCATGCGCCGCTTCGTCAATTGACGCCGGGGCGAAAGTTTTTGCCCATATGGGCAGAGAAAGGATTGTCGAGGCACGAGCGATGACGCAGTTGATCGCGCGCGGAAAACCTCCCGGCTTGTCCCATGCGGGCGCGTCGGGGTCGCCTACGCGGCCGAGGCCGCCCTCAGACTCGGCGGCGCTACGCTCGTTCTCTCCAAGTTATTTCCATGTCGAAAGAATTGATCATCTCCTCGTCTCCCCACGAGACGAAAGTGGCCATCACCGAAGACGGCCAGGCAGTTGAAATCTATGTCGAACGCGAAAAGGAATATGCGCTTGTCGGCAGCATCTACAAGGGTCGCGTCACCCGCGTCCTGCCCGGGATGCAGTCGGCCTTTGTGGACATAGGCCTGGACCGCGACGGCTTCCTCTACGTTTCTGACTTTGTCGAAGACATCGAAGAGTACGACCGCATCGTCACCACCGTCGAAGATAAGGTCACCAAGATGGCCGAGCAGGGCGGGACTGTTTTCGCCCCAGTCGAGCCACCCCCGGCCCCGGCGGTAACCCCGCCCGCGCCGGTAGCCGCAGCCCCGCCGCCCGGGCCACCGCCTGGCGGCAACCTCGCTCCGCCACCCCGTGACCGAGGCTTCGACGATCGTGGTGGACGGCACGGACGTCAGCGGGGGCGTCGTGGCGGGCGCGGCCGGCGCGGCCAGGGATTGCCCGAGAGCAAGTTCGCTCCCCCGCGCAGCTCTGATCCGACGCGGCGTTACGAGCAACCCCGCGATCGCCAGCCGTTGGAACCGACCCGGGGCTACGAACCAATCATTCTTCCGGGCGAATCTCTGGCCAAATATCGAGGTGTCCAGCCCACCCCGTCTGTCCCCTCGGCTCCGCCGATCGAAATCCCCAAGGAAGCAGCGGTGCGGCCGGAGGGTATTCAACAAGCTGTTCCTGTGCCCCTTCCCGAACCTCCCCCAACCCTTCGGGCAGGAACCGTACCCGCTCCCCGGCCGCGCGAGCCGGTTGCCCCGCCGGCACCGGCAGGGGCCGAATTGCCCGCACCCGTTTCGCCGACGGAGCTGGAGGCAATGGAATGGGGGCAGCAGACGCCCGGGAGGAAAGAAGCCCTGAAGAATGTGTCGCCCGAGGAGCACCAGGCGGAGGTGGTGCGAGGAGGCGCCGGAGAGATCGAGAAAACGGAGGAAGAGGCATCTCAGGAAGCCGGGGAAGAATCCCGCCGGGGGGGAAACTATCCCCCTGAAGACAACATCCCCACCGATGACCTGGAAGCCGAGGCATTGGCTTCGGCGGTGGAGGCGAGGGAAGAGAAAAAACAGTCGGCCATGGTGGCGCCACCGGAGCCCGAGACCATTCCGGAAGAGGAACGAGAAATGAAGGCCATCGTGCGCGGACCGTCCAGCCGACCGCGCTTCGAGCAGCGAGGTCGTCGCGGCGGCCAGGGCCGTATGCGCGGTCGTCAGGGAGACCGGGTGGCCCGCGAGCCGCGCCGCCTGCCGCCGATCAATGAGATGCTCAAGCCCGGAAACGAAATCATTGTGCAGATTGCCAAAGAACCGCTCGGCAAGAAGGGGGCCCGCATCACCTCCCACGTGGCGCTGCCCGGCCGTTACCTGGTTTACATGCCGACGGTGGAACACATCGGCGTATCGCGCAAGATCGGTTCCGAGGAGGAACGAGCGCGGTTGCGGCGCCTGGTCTTGCAAGCCAAAGGGAGCCTGACGGGCGGCTTCATCGTGCGCACGGCGGCCGGCGGGCACTCGGACGCGGAGATTCAGGCGGACATTGACTATCTATCGAAACTCTGGAGCGATATTCGACAAAAGGCGGAGCGCATGTCCTCGCCCTCGCTGCTCCACCGCGACCTCGATCTGATTGAGCGTATTCTGCGCGACCAGGTCACGTCCGATTTCACTGCCGTCTGGCTCGACAACGAGGAGGAGTACGCGCGGGTGGTGGAGTTTGTGAACCGCTTTCAATCCAGTCTCGTCAACCGGGTCAAGCTCTACACCCGGAGCACGCCCATCTTTGAAGAGATGGGTATCCAACAGGAGATTGACAAGGCGCTCCGGCCCAAGGTTTGGCTGAAGTCCGGCGGCTACATCGTCATCAACCACACCGAAGCTCTGGTGGCGATTGATGTCAACACCGGAAAGTTCGTCGGCAGAGGTTCCACCCGGCTCGAAGATACCATTGCTAAAACCAACCTCGAAGCGGTCAAGGAAATTGTCCGGCAGATTCGCCTGCGGGACCTGGGCGGGATTATCGTCATCGATTTCATTGATATGGAAGAGCGCAAGAACCGGCAAAAGGTGATGCTGGCGCTCGAAGACGCGCTCCGCGAGGACAAGTCTCCCTCCAAGATTCTTGCCTTCAATGATTTCGGCCTGGTCGCCATCACCCGCAAGCGCACCAAGCAGTCGCTGGAGCGAACCCTTTGCCAGCCCTGCCCCTATTGCACCGGCTCCGGGATGGTCAAGTCCATTCCGACGATCTGCTACGAAGTTCTGGATGAGGCAAGGAAGATGGCCGGCGAGATTGACGGTCCCAGCCTGACTGTCCGCGCCCATCCCGAAATCGCCAAGGCGCTCAAGGGTCGCGAGTCCGCTCTGGTGGAAGAGCTCGAAGCCATCACCCGCAAAAACATCATCATCCAGACCGACCCGATGATGGGTTGGGAACAATTTGAGATCTACTGACCCGCATGGGAGCCGAGCGGTTGGCCTGCCCCGTTCACGCTGAAGCGTCGCCGCGCACGCGCCGTGGCTGGTTCAACCCGGCAGCCCGATGATGGTGTTGTTTGGTGGGGTTAAAGGCCCGCTAGCTAGACGCCGGGGAAAGCAAAAAACAGAAAGCCACTCCTCCGGGCCTTTGGGAAACGGCCGTCAATTGTTCGTCACCGGCGATTCTCGTTTGATGGCAAGCAGCGAGAGCAGCAACCGATGCCGGCTGCCTTCATCCAATTCAATGTCGCGCAAGCGCTTTTCGCCGTTGTGCAACAGCGGCCAGAGGAGAGCGCGCGCCGCCGGATTGGCTTTCCAGTCCTTGACGCTGTCGTCGAGCGAAACCTGCACTGGCCGGCGAATTTTCACCGGGTCAGCTCCCCCCATGGGAATCCCACCCCAGGACATGCCAAACGTTCGCCGGGGATCAAAGAGCATTCCCGGAGTGGATGTCAGCGTGAGCTTGCCCTCGCAAACGCCCTGCATATTCACGCGCCGACGACGCCGGCGTCGTGGCTTGCCTTTTCTTCGCGCAACCGGCATAAGTGCTCCCTTGGGCGCCCGAGGCTAACGTCCAAGCAAACACTACCACCGGCGCGACATTTTGTCAATATATCCGTTTAAAAAATCGGTAAAGGCGACTTGCGGGCAAGATCTGTGCTATACTTTACTCGAAAAGGGTCTCCAAGACGCCCATGGAAACAACCCGGCAGCGCGTTCTCGAACTGATCAAGCGCCATCCGCAGTGTACCGTCTCCCAACTGGCCGTTTCCCTCGAAATCTCCGGCATGGCGGTCCGGCGCCACATCTCTTCCCTGCAAGGCGAGGGAATGATCTCGGCCGGCATGAGCCGCCAGCCCCGCGGGCGGCCGGTCCTGCGCTATTCGCTCACCGTCAAGGGGGAAGCCCAATTCCCGCATACCTACGATCGCCTGGCGATCCAGCTTCTCGACGAGGTCTCTCGCGCCAGTAGGCCCCAGCAGGTCAAGCGCCTCCTCGAACATATCGGCGAGAAAAACGCCGGCGAGATTGCCCCGCGGCTGGCCGGCAAAACGCTTTCCGGGCGCGTCAGCGAACTCGCCAAGGCCCTGACCGAACAGGGCTATATGGCGGAGTACCGCGTGCAGCGCGGGAAGGGTCTCCGCCTGATTGAGCACAATTGCGCCCTTTCTGAAGTGAGCCGGCGATGCCCGGTGATTTGCGAGTGCGAGCTCGAGATGATGCGTAAACTGCTCGGCGCCCGGGTCATCCGCACCGAACATCGGCTCCAAGGCGATCCGCGTTGTTCCTACCTGGTCACACCCTTTCGGCGCCACCGCGGTAACCACGCTTAGCGGCCTTCCCCGTCCTTTCTCTCAAGGAACCATCACTCGTCCGTCCCGAGGCTTCGCGACGAGGCTTGTCCTCTTGAACCTCTCAGGACTTGTTCCGTCGTAGGGGCGATCACTTGGGGAGGGGTTGAAAGAAGCCTTTTTTGGCCGGGCGAGATGTAATCCGGCCCTGCGCGCCGCGACGGCCCCGCCTGCTGGTCCACGCGGGGCGTCCAGCGGGATCAGTTGCGCCCTCGGTCAGGCAATCAGTCGGTATCGTACCGCTGCTCGCGCCACGGGTCGCCGTACATGTGATACCCGTTTTGCTCCCAAAAGCCGCAGGCATCCCGGTCCATGAACTCGAGGCCCCGCACCCACTTCACGCTTTTCCAGGAGTAGAGATGAGGCACCACCAGCCGCAACGGATATCCATGCTCTGGCGCAAGCAGCTCGCCGTCATGTTTGTAGGCAAAGAGCACTTGCGGCCGGTTCAAATCCTTGAGAGGAACATTAGCGCTGAAACCCTGCTCGGCGTGCACCATCACGTAGCGCGCTTCGGGCTTCGGTGGCGCCAGCTTCAGCACTTCCTGGAAGGGGATGCCCTCCCAGCGGTTGTCAAACCGGCTCCAACGGGTCACGCAATGGAAATCGGCGGTGACCTCCGCGTGAGGCAGCTCCAGAAACTCATCGTAGCGCAGCCGAACCATATTCCCGACCAGACCAAAAATGCGAAAATCCCAGCGTTCCTGGTCGAAGCGCGGCACCATGCCGTAGTGCAGCACCGGCCACTTGAGCGTCAAGCTCTGCCCCGGTGGCAGCCGGCCCTCTTTCCGCCTTTCTTCCTCCAGCTTCTTGCGTTCCTGATTGTTCGCGAAGATATTCATTCCGTTGCCCGCCGCAAGGCCTGCCAGCCCTGATTTGGCCGTGGCTCGCCTTTCCCTATTGGCCGCCGCCCGGCCGATTGCTCGGCTCCATAAGCTGGCTTCTCTCGTGTAATGTGAGAAACCATTCTACGAGAGAGCGAGGGCAAGCTCAACCGTCAACTTGCGCCGCTGCACGTGCCATGCCTTCTCCCCTTTTGCTATGATGGGATCCCGGAAGGGGCATGAGCGAAACGGCAATCTTTCGCCGCGGCGTGGAACACTTCAATCGTCGCGAATTTTTTCTGGCGCACGAGGTTTGGGAAGAGATCTGGCTGGAGGCAGCCGAACCGGAGAAAACCTTTTTGCAAGGCCTGATCCAGGTGGCGGCCGGGTTCCATCATTACCAGCGCGGAAACCTTCTCGGCGCCCAATCGCTTACCCGCGCCGGCCTGGAAAAGCTCGACAAACATTCCCAGCAGCATCCGGAGCTTGACGTTTTGCGGCTCATTTCTTCTGTTCGGCGCTGGCAAACGCAGGTCGAGTCGGCGAGCGCCCCCGAGCCCGAGTTCCCTCTCCTGCTCAACCGTCATTCCTGAATTCCGGATCCTTTCGAGTCATGTGCCGATAAGCTTTGAAATTCGGATTCTCTAGCTTTTTGCATCGGGAATGGCGCCCAAGCCCTTTTGGGCACCCTGCCAGCGAATCTGAGAACGATGGTGACATCCGATAGGGTCGCGTAACCTCTATGCACACGCGCGTGTGGTGGAAAAACTCTATTCCGGCACACGAGATTCGTATCTGTTGACAGACCAAAGGGATCATGAGATTCTAGACCTTAACAGTAGAGATTCCAGGGAGGCACCATGCGCATCAGTGCCAAGGGCGAATATGCCGCCAAGGCGGTGCTCTATCTCTCTTTCAAGCACCCCGAAGTCGTCACCATCCAGGACATTGCCCAGCAGCACAGCATCCCGGTCAAGTATCTCGAACATATCCTGCTGACGCTCAAGAAGGCCGGCCTATTGCAAAGCCGCCGGGGCGTGAAGGGCGGCTATCAGCTTGCCAAGCCTCCGGATCAAATCTCAGTGGGCCAAGTGCTCGCCACCGTGGACGGCAAGTTTTCGCAGGCGGGTTGCAGTGAAGAGGTGGCGACGGGCGAATACACCTGCCCGGAGATCGAATCCTGCGGGTTGAAGGCTGTCTGGCGCGATGTCCAGAACGCCGTCGAGGGCATCCTCTTCGGCACCACGTTCGACGAAGTCAAAAAGCGCACCCTTGCCGGCGTGGTCCGCAAATCCGACTACTTGATGTACGAAATTTGAGGTCGCCGCGAGAGCAGGAAACCCTCCTGAAGCCACTGGGTCGCGTTTACTCCCGCAGGCAATTCCGATAGAATAGAACGAAACTTGGAGTGAGGTGTTTCGATGCCGCTTAGCGAGCAACAGGTGATGGATGCTCTCCACAACTGTTATGACCCGGAGATTCCGATCAACATCGTAGATCTCGGGCTGATTTACGGCGTGCAAATCGACGGCAACAACGTCAACGTGAAGATGACGCTTACGGCGCAGGGCTGCCCGTCGCACGGAATGATCAGCGACAACGTGAAATATCAACTGTCGCAGATCCCGGGTGTTGGCGAGGCCAACGTGGAGATCGTCTGGGACCCCCCGTGGGAGCCCAGCCGGATGAGCGCGGAAGCAAAACAAAAACTGGGAATCGGCCTTTAGGCCGTCCCCCGTCCACTCTTGCTCTTGGCAGGGTGGGGGTGATCCGCAGAGGCTATGATGCGCCGGTCGTTTGCTTCTTGTACCAGTCGGTGTTGATCTGGGCGTAGTTGGCCCACTTCTCAGGCAAATCCTCCAGAGCAAAAATCGCTGTCACCGGGCAGACCGGCACGCAGGCGCCGCAGTCGATGCACTCGTCAGGATGGATGTAAAGTTGCGTCTCGTCCGCAAAGGACGCTTCATCCTTGCGCGGGTGGATGCAGTCCACCGGGCAGACATCGACGCACGCGCTGTCTTTGGTTCCGATGCAAGGCTCGGCAATTACGTATGCCATTTTCGGGCGCTCCTTGGTTCCGTAATCTGTCGAATGATCCCCGACCCTCCCGCCTGGACTGTCGGAAGAACCCTCAAGTTTTTATAGCATGAACCCTGCCACATGGCAATGTTACCGGCAAACTGGTCAACGCTCCATGCTCGGGTCTTCCCCGACGGCTTCCTTCAGCTCCTTCAGGTCTTCCGTGAAGTGTTCGTAGCAGTGCTGGAAGATTTCCTTGTAGAACTTCAGGTCTTGCTCGCTGATCTTCATCTCGCTCGCCCAGCGCTCGACTGATTCCGGCGCCAGTTCCCAGTTCAGGTGGCTTTCCAGCAACATCAAGTCCTGCTCGCGGATGGGCAGATTGCGTTCGTTGCAGCGGACAATGTCCACAAACGATTTCACGATCAACTCTCGAACTTCATCCCGCGCCGCCATGCGACCTGCTCCTTTGTTCTCGACCCCTCTGCCGGACGCTTGCCCCGCAATCCGCTCAATATAACATAAAAAGCTGCGCTTCTTCAGATAGCCGAAAAGGTCCGAGTCTCAAGCAATAAGCGAGCGCCAAAGACCGCGCGCAACCGATTCGCCGTAAAGAAAAATCCGTCCGGCGGCGCCCGCAGCAAGGGGCGAACGAAAAATCCATTCCATGCGATGGAGAGTCGCCTCGCGCTTCTGGTCGCCCGGCAAACCGCGCAAATAGGAGCCAAGCCGTGGCCGCCAGGCCGTCTGATATCCCGCCAGCTCGCCCGAGAAATCTCTCGCCTGGTGAGCACCGGCGACCGCTTCGATCGCCACTCGAGCGCTTTCCATGGCCGGATAGATTCCCTCTCCCGTCGTGCCGGAAACAAATCCGCCGGCGTCGCCAACCAGCATGACTCGACCCCGCACCAGCAACCCGCCTTTGTTCACCGCCCCCGCCGGGTCCACCGCGTAGTGCACTTCCTCGGAGGCAAGGTCAGGGGGAATCAGGCCGGCTCGTTTGGAGGCTTCCAGGAAGCGGCGATACCAATCCTGGATCCGCTCGCCTCGCGGCACGCGCCCGCCAATCCCCACGCAGATGTGCGCGGGCTTGGGAAAAACCCAGCCGTAGCCCGTCAAACCATCGAACTGCAACCCGACCAGAATGGGCCAGCCCCGATACAATCGGGGCCAGCGCGAGCCCGAATCGGGCGAGCCGTAGAACTCCCGGATCTTTTCGGGCGCATACGGCACGTCTTCGTTGGCGCAAAGCACCGCTTCTTTTTCACCCCAGCCCTGGCGCATGCCGGCGAGCGCCGCCACCTTGCTGTTCGCCCCGTCAGCCCCGATCAGGACTCGCCCGCGAAATTCCTCGCCACCCTCGAGCCGGATGCTTACGCCGTTATCATCTTGTTTGAGCTCGGCGATGCCGCTTCCCTCACGAAATTCTGCGCCGGCAGCCACGGCGATCTCTTTCAACCCAAAATCAAATTTCCGGCGCAGCGTGAGATAGCCGGAGGGCGTGGCTTCTCGATATTCCGCCTTGCGCTTCAACGCCGCGTCCCAAAAGCGAATGCCAAAGAAAGGGCCATCGACCAGCCGCTCCTGGCTCGCCTTGAGATAAGGAAAACGCTCGAAAGCCAGCCGGTTAATCCAGCTCGCGCACGTCTTGTGCCGCGGAAAACGCGCCTTGTCCACCAGAAGGGTGTGCCAGCCGCGGTCGGCCGCGAGCTTCGCCGCCGTCGAGCCCGCCGGCCCGGCACCAATCACGATCATGTCGTAGAAAGGCAACAAGGTGTCACCCAAAAGAAAATAAGCCTAGCACACGCCCGGCGACCCGGCAACGCGCCGCCAAGCGTTCGCCCGGGCAGCTTGCCCGCCAGGTGCATTGTGGAGACGGAGATGATGGGCAGTGGGTGGCCGTTCGGCGGGCCGATCAAAGGCGTCTCCGGGATCGCACGGTGGGGCGATGCCCTTGCCTCGGACACTTCCGGCCGTTACAATCAAATCGGTTCCCAAGAAAGTTGCCATCCGGGGAGGGGATATGCTGCCTCAATTCATGAAATTGGTGGACGAAGCCAAGAAGGAGATCAAAGAGATCACCGTGGATGATCTTAAGAAGCTGCTTACCGGGCAGGATAATTTCACGCTCATTGATGTGCGCGAGCCGAACGAGGTGGCGCAGGGCCACATCGGCAACGCGGTGCCTGTCCCGCGGGGCGTGCTCGAGTTACAGATTGATTCGGTGACACAGGGTTACGAGGAAGCGATCGTCCTTTACTGCGGTGGCGGCAACCGTTCGGCTCTCGCCGCCGCCAGCCTCAAGAAGATGGGCTTCACCAACGTCATGTCTCTCATCGGCGGCTGGCGGGCCTGGTGCGAGCGAGGGTAAATTCCAATCCGGAGTAACTATGCGCAAAACCATGATGCTCCTTCTGCTGCTGGTTCTTGTCCTGGCGGCTGTCTTCGCCTGGCAACGCATGCGCGCCCAGGCACCCGCGGCGAAAGTGGCAATCGGAAACACAATCGAGAACGTCCGTCTGACGGATCTCTCCAGCAACCCGCTGTCCCTGTACGATTTCAAGGGCCATGCGGCGGTTGCGATCATCTTTGTTTCCACCCGCTGCCCCGTCTCCAACGCCTACAACGAGCGCATGGCCGCCCTGGCGCGGGAATATGGCGCGCGCGGCGTGCAATTCATCGGCATCAACGCCAATCGCAACGAACCACCCCAGGAAGCGAGCCAGCATGCCCGCGAAAAGGGTTTGAACTTCCTGATCGTCAAAGACCCCGGCAACCGGGTGGCCGACTATCTGGGCGCCTCCGTCACCCCGGAAGTCTATTTGCTCGATGCCCATTGGGTGCTGCGCTACCACGGCCGGATTGACGACAGCCAGGAGCCTTCCGGCATCCGTTCGCAAGACGCTCGCGCTGCCCTTGAGGCTGTGCTTGCCGGCCAGCCAGTTTCGAGCCCCCGAACCAAGGCGTTCGGTTGCACCATTAAACGCGTGTAGCGCCGGAGAATGCTGGGGCGATGGGAGACGCCGAGTCGGCCCCGATTTTCGAATTTCGAAACTGCGCTGCCTCGGCACAATTTTGTGCCCGCCGCGATTTTCGAGTATTCTTCGGGGGCTGGCGTCTCCGCTTCATTACGACTACAATTTCACCTCTTTGAGAGCGCGCTGTCGCGTTCGATCAAGCCCGCCGCGGCGGGCGATTGGTCTCGTCCCTTGAATGCTTCTCGGTCGAAGATGACATCTGGCAAGCGACCTTCCCACCCAATGCTCTGGACGGTGTTCGTGCTTGCCCCGATCTTATCGGGGCAGGCGCCGACTCCATCAGGGCGGGCCCGCTTCCGGTTGCCGGAAGCAACCGCAGTGGCGGAGACACGCGCAGAGCAGAAGGAAGCAACGGCCAAAGGAGCGGCTCTTGCTCCACTGCCCGCCGCGGCGGGCTTGCTCGACCGCCGGGGCTTCGCGAGGCTGCTTGCCCGCCATCGTGGTCAGGTGGTGCTGGTCAACTTTTGGGCCACCTGGTGTGAGCCCTGCCGGCAGGAATTTGGCTGGCTCAACAACCTCCTGGAACGCTACCGCCATCGCGGGCTGGTGGTTGTCGCCGTTTCGATTGACCTTCCCTCCGCTTTCCCGCAGGTGCGAAAATTTCTTGGCCAGCAGAAACCCTCTTTCCCCACCTATCTCAAGAAGCCAGGCGGTGACGAGGAGTTCATCAACGCGGTGGATGCGGGCTGGTCAGGAGCATTGCCGGCAAGTTTTGTGTATGACATCACCGGCAAGCGAGTACGTTCGCTGGTCGGGGAACAAACGCCGGACTCTTTCGACGCCGCCGTCCGAGACTTCTTGCCCCATCCTCGCGGGGCAGACCGCCCGCCGCGATAGAATCGGGGCCCGCGCCCGACACCAGGAGGCTGGCCGTGAACACACGAGGAGTGAAATTGACCTGGCTGGGGCATGCCACGTTTCTTGCTCAAACGCCGGAAGGCGCCAAGGTCCTCATCGATCCCTGGGTCGCTGGCAATCCGGCCTGCCCGGAAAGCTTGAAGCAATTCGACCGTGTGGACGTCATGCTGATCACCCACGGCCACTTTGATCACATCGCCGACGCCGTGGCCATCGCCAAGAAACACAAACCCACCGTCGTCGGCATCTACGAAACCTGCAACTGGCTCGAGTCGAAGGGAGTGACCAATTGCTCGGCCATGAACAAGGGCGGCACGCAGAAGGCCGGCCCGGTTGAGGTCACCATGGTCCATGCCGAGCATAGCTGCGGCATCCTCGATGACGGCAAGATCATTTACGGCGGCGAAGCCTGCGGCTACATAATCCGCTTCCCGAACGGCCTGGTCGCCTACCACGCCGGCGACACGAACGTTTTCGGCGACATGAAGATCATCGCTGAGCTTTACCGGCCGGAACTGGCGATGCTGCCCATCGGCGACCTTTTTACGATGAGCCCGCGCGAGGCGGCTTATGCCATTCGCCTGCTCGGAGTGAAGGCGGTCATCCCCATGCACTTCGGCACTTTTCCGCCGCTCACCGGCAGGCCCGACGAACTCCGCGAGCTGACGCGGGACATCCCCGGGCTTGAGATCATCGCCATGAAGCCCGGCGGCACGCTCGCCTAACACTTTTGAAAGATTTGGGATACGCTAAGTAAGATGAACCGCCGTTGTCACAAGCTGTTTGTCTATGGGACGCTGCGTCGCGGATTTCCTCTCCATCTTCGCCTGGGCAAGAGGTCCGTGCGCTATCTAGGAAAGGGAAGAGTTCGCGGACGCCTGTACGATCTGGGAGAATTTCCTGGTGCTCTGCCGTCTTCTTCTCCACACGACGAGATCGAAGGAGAAGCGTACGAGCTTCTTGATGGCGAGAAGCAACTCAGAGAGCTTGACAAGGTGGAGGAATTCTATCCAGATCGACCAGACGACTCCCTCTTCGTTCGCCGCATAACCGATGTCCGCCTGCACGGCGGTCAGCACGTTAAACCCTGGGTGTATTTTCTCCCAAATAGACCTGTGAAGGCCCGCACCATAGCTGGTGGCGAGTATGCGGAAGTCCGCCGGTCACGGAACTAGCTGCTTTCCATGAGTGGAATTACCGACGCCCGCGTCGAAAAATATTTTTATGGGCTTCTCCCGAGGCGCGATCGCGTGCTGGCTGAGATGGAAGACTATGCCCGGCGCCACGATGTCCCCATCGTCGGGCCGGCGGTTGGCCGTCTTCTTTATCTCCTGGTGCAATTGATCCGGGCGCGGCGGATTTTTGAGATGGGTTCAGCGATCGGCTACTCGACCATCTGGCTGGCGCGGGCAGCGGGCAGCGGCGCTACCGTCTATTACACCGACGGCGACCCGGCCAATGCCAGGCGCGCCCGCGAATATTTTCGCCGGGCCGGTGTAGCCGGCCGCATCAAAATCCTGGTCGGGAATTCGCTCGACCTGATCCAGGATGTGGGCGGCACGTTTGACCTGATTTTCAACGACGTGGACAAACATTACTACCCGCAAGTTTTCCGCCTGGCGGTCCCTCGCCTGCGCCGCGGCGGGCTTTTCATCACGGACAATGTCTTGTGGTCCGGGCGCGTGACCCGAAAAACCTCGGATCCGGATACTCGCGGCATTCAACGCTTCAACCGCCTCCTCTACTCCTCCCGCCAATTGGTATCAACGATCCTGCCTCTGCGCGACGGCGTCGCCGTTTGCCGCAAGGTGTAACGCGCCGCTCGCGACCATAGAAGCGGTGGATTTCAAGAGCAACGAACGGCACGCTTCCCGCGGGGAGGGGGAGGTTCACATCCAGAAGATGGTTTAAAGCCGGCTTTACCTGCTGAACAAGCGCGCGAGCAAAAAGACCGCCAGGAGCACCAACACCGCCGGAAAGAGCAGTTTCACCGCCAGCGCAAGGAGGACTGCGCCGATAGCGGCGAGCGTGGCCAACGCCGCCACGCCCAGCGCAAACGCCACCACGCAACCGACAAACAGGGCAACGCCCAGCCCGCACAGCGCTGCCGGAATCATCACCAGCCACTTCATAAGACACCTCGACTGCCCTATCTGTTACTCAAATACGAATACGGCGGTGCCAAGGTTCCCTCTGTTCTCGATGAGAAACCCGAAATCCGAAACTCGAAATAAAAGATTCAGTCGTGATCAACATCTCCGAATTTCGTTTTTCGATTTTCGAGTTTCGTGTCCTATTGGAAGGCACTAGCGCCGCAAAATATTCTTCAGGACGAAGAACAGATTGGCCGGCCGCTCGGCCAGGCGGCGCATGAAGTAGGGAAACCACTCCGTGCCGTAGGGAATGTAGATCCGCATCCGATAGCCGTCTCGCATCAACTGCTGTTGCAGGTCGCGGCGAATCCCGTAGAGCATCTGAAACTCAAAACGGTCCCTGCCGATCTTCTGCTGTGCGGCGTAGTTTGTGGTCGCGTCAATCATGCGCGGGTCGTGAGTGGCGATGGCGTGATAGAAGCCGCTATCGAGCAACATCTTCATCAGCTTGACAAAGTTTTCGTTCACCTGACGCTTTTGGGGAAACGCGATCTCTCTCGGCTCCTTGTAGGCACCTTTGCACAAGCGGATGCGCGCGCCCGCCCTGAGGAGGTCTCGGACATCGCTTTCACTTCGATAAAGATAGGATTGGATCACAATCCCGACCGCCGGGCTGTGATCGCGCACCTCCCGGAAGAGCTGAAGCGTCCGCTCGGTATGCGCCGAACCTTCCATGTCAATGCGCAAAAAACTCCCGTGGCGCTCGGCGCGGCGGGCGATTTCAGCCACACTGGACCGGCAGAGGTTGCTGTCCAGGTCGAGGCCGAGCTGCGTCAGTTTGATGGAGACGTTGCTGTTCACGCCTGCCTCTCGAATGCGGTCGAAGATGCCGAGATAGGCGGCGGCAGCGTCGCGCGCTTCGGCTTCCGTATGAACATTTTCGCCCAGGCGATCGAGCGTGGCCGTCATGCCGACGCGATTGAGCGCCGCAGCCGCCGATAAGGCATCGGCCAGTTTTTCGCCGGCCACAAACCGGCGGGAAAGTTGCCGGGCCGTCTTGCTTGAAAGGACGAATTTTTTGGCGCCGGGATGCTCGGCCAGATAGAGCAGAAGATTGCGGAACATTCTTAAGAGCGCTCCTCTCGGGCGCTGGCGGTTCACCGGGCGGGGCCGTGGGGTTCCATGCCGCCGAGGGAAAGATCAAAATTCCGGGCGTGCAGTTCTTTTATTTTCTCCAACCACTCCCGCTTGAGCAAGTTGCCATCGGAGGCGGAGCAGTTCTCCTCCACCTGTGCGACGCGCCGCGCTCCCGGGATGGTGGTGGCCACGGCTGCGTCGCTGACCGCAAACTTGAGCGCGATCTGAGCCAAGCTGTAGCCCGCGCCCTTCAGAAATTCCAGTTTGGCCAGCTTGGCCAGCTCTTGCTCCAGCACCTCAGGAGAAAACCGCTGGGAACGATGATCATCGGGCGGGAAGCGCGTCCCGGCAGTCATCTTGCCCGCAAGCAAACCGAAATAGAGCGGCACACGAGCGATGATGGCAATGTTCTTGCCCAGCGCTTGCTCGAAAACCTGAGCCGCTTCCTGCCGGAGGAGATTGTAAAGGAGTTGCAAGCTATGGCCCTTGCCCCGATCCAGGAAGGCTTGCCCCTCTTCTACCGAAGTGACCGAAGCCCCGTACCAGCGAATCTTTCCGGCCTTCTGCAGCTCTTCCATGCTTTCCGGCCAATCGCCGCTCCTCAGCACCTCGAGCGAAGGGTTGTGGAGTTGATAGAGGTCAAGGCACTCTTTCTGGAGGCGCTTGAGGCTCGAGTCGCAGGCCGCCAGGACGTAGCCGCGGGTGAAATCTTTGGTCGTCTGCCCGCCCGGGTAGCGGCGGTTGCCGACCTTGCTGGCGACGTAAATTTTCTGCCAATCCCCCGCGAAAGCCCGGCCGAGCAACTCTTCGCTGTGGCCAAAGCCATAGACGTCAGCCGTGTCAAAAAAATTGACGCCCAGCTCCCGGGCGCGATGCAGCGCACGCAACGACTCCCCGTCATCGGCGGGTCCCCAGCCGATGGGCTTGCCGTCCACCTCCGCCGGCCCGCCCATGGCCCAGGTTCCGAGCCCGATTTCAGAGACTTTGACTCCGGCTTTCCCGAAAACGCGATAGTGCATGGACTAGTGGGCGGCTTCCAGAAAGCGCTCGGCGTCCATGGCGGCCATGCAGCCGCTCCCCGCCGCCGTCACCGCCTGGCGATAGATGTGGTCCTGCACGTCGCCGGCAGCAAAGACTCCCGGCACGTTTGTCTTCGATCCATTATGCGTGATGAGGTATCCGGCCTGGTCCATTTCGAGCTGCCCGCGGAAGACTTTGGTATTGGGTTCATGGCCGATGGCAATAAAGACGCCATCGCACGCCTTTACGGTCGTCTGGCCCGTCTTCAAGTTTTTCAGCCGGACTCCCTCCACCGCGCCTTTCGCAACATCCAGGATATCTTCCACGGCGCTGTTCCAGGCGAAGGAAATTTTTTCATTCTTGTATGCGCGATCTTGCATGATCTTGCTGGCGCGCAAGGCCTCCCGGCGATGCACGATGGTGACGCGGGAGGCGAATTTGGTCAGAAACGTTCCCTCTTCCATCGCCGAATCGCCGCCACCCACCACCACCACCTCCTTGCCGCGGAAAAAATATCCGTCGCAGGTAGCGCAGGTGGAAACGCCGTGGCCAAGGAGTTGGCGCTCCGATTCGAGGCCCAGCAGCCGGGCCGAAGCGCCAGCGGCGACAATGAGCGCCTTTGCCTCATAGCTCTCCTTGCCGGCCTCGATGAGAAACGGCCTTTTCGAAAGATCGACTTTGGCCACCGCCCCGCTGCGAAACTCCGCGCCGAAGCGTTGCGCCTGCTTGCGCATGTTTTCGATCAGGTCGGGGCCAAGAATACCGTCGCTAAACCCCGGATAATTCTCGACCATGGTGGTGAGACTGAGCTGGCCGCCCGGCTCGTAGCCGTCAATGACGAGCGGCTTCAAGTTAGCGCGCGCGGCATAGATCGCTGCCGTCAAGCCCGCGCAGCCCGACCCTATGACGATTACGTTTTGAACCATTTTCCTCTCCGCCGTGGCGGACACGGCTATGGTGCCGGGGATTTTCACCGCTCCAATACATCGCCTTCGACTCGCGGTTCATTCTACAACATGGTCGCCAACAAAGGCCACGCGGCGCTTTTTTGAGTTGCGCCGCGCGCAATCTCTCGCCGATAATGCTTCTTGCAATTTTGGCGGACAACTTTCTCGCTGCCAAAACATAAGGATGTGCCGGAGAGGCAGCCGGCCCACGATCTACGGATGCGGGCGGCACAATAGAATGGATGCGGAAGCCAAGAAGAAGTCGCTGCGGATGATCTCCTACGGGCTCTATGTCTGCACCTCGCGCGCGGGCAGCAAGATCGCCACCGGCACCGTCAACTGGCTCTCCCAGTCCTCGTTCCACCCGCCCCTGGTGATGGCAGCCATCCAGGTGGACAGCACCCTGCACGAGACGATTGAGGCGAGCAAGGTTTTCGCTGTCCATGTGATCGGCAAGTCGCAAAAGAAAATGGCGACGGCGTTTTTCAAGACGGTCCGGGTTGACGGCAACACGCTCAACGGATACGTTTTCGAAGACGGCGAGACAGGAGCGCCGTTGCTCGTGGACGCTCCCGCGTTCTTCGAGTGTCGCGTCCTCGATCGCATGGAGCGCGGCGACCACACCGTCTATGTCGCCGAGGTGGTCAATGCCGGCCTCCGCCGCGAGGAAGCGCCGCTCACTCTTCGAGAAGCCGGGTTCAACTACGGAGGATGAAGATGGGGCAACCAGAATCTTCCCCGGGCGATCGGCGGAATTTTGTCAAATGGACGATTGCGACGAGCGGCGGTTTTCTGGCCACTCGCTGGGTGCCCTGGCTTCGCGCCGCAACACAGAAGTCCAGGGTGGCGATTGTCGCCGCGGCGGATCGTTCCGAAGGCATCCGCCGGGCAGCCGCGCTCATCGGCTGGCCGGCCGGCAATCCGAGTCGCGTCCTCATCAAGCCCAACTGCAACAGCGCCCACGAGTTTCCCGGTTCCACGCACATCACAGCGCTCGAAACCGTCGTTGCCGAATTGCGCGGCCGCGGAACGCGGGAAATCGTGGTGGCCGATCGGAGCGGCATGGGCAATACCCCGCGCGTCATGGAACGCAAAGGCTTTGAGGAACTCGCCAAAAAGTTGGGCTTTCGCGTGGTGCCGCTTGAGTCGCTCCGCGCGGACGAATGGTCGCACGCGCAACTCGAAGGGGGTCACTGGTCGCGCGGAGTGGAAATTCCCAGGATGTTTCTTGGAAGCGACCCCATCGTGCAGCTTTGCTGCTTGAAGACGCATCGCTTTGGCGGGCACATCACGATGAGCCTGAAGAATTCCGTCGGTATGGTCGCGAAATACTCGGTGCGCGACGGCTACAACTACATGGAAGAGCTGCACACCTCCCCCAACCAGCGCCGCATGATCGCGGAAATCAACACGCTCTATCGGCCGGCGCTCGTCGTCATGGACGGTATCGAGGCCTTCATTGACGGCGGCCCGGAGGCCGGGACGACGGTCAAGCCGGGATTGATGCTGGCCAGCCGGGATCGCGTGGCGCTCGATGCCGTGGGTGTGGCCATCCTGAAGAAGTTCTCGAGCCCCCGATTGACGGGAAAGATTTTTGACGTCGAGCAACTCCGACGCGCCGCTGAGCTTAACCTCGGCGCGCGCTCGACGGCCGAGATCGAGCTGGTCACTGCCGATGAGGCAAGCAAGGCTGCCGCCGATTCTCTTCGCCCGATTCTTGCCCAGGGCTAGGAAGGGATCAGGCGGTAGCTCCCTCTGAGGCACGCCTTCCCTCAAAATGAGAATCCTGATCACCGGTGCGGCGGGAAACCTCGGCTCGCACCTAGCTCGGTCGTTGCTGGATAGCCCGCACGAGCTGCGGCTTCTCATCCACCGCAAGCCACTGCCATTCAATTTGGCGGCCTTGCCGAATGTCTCCGTCGTCCAGGCCGACCTCGGTAACCAGCGGACACTTTCCGGGCTGTGCGGCGGGATTGATTGCATCGTTCATTTCGCCGGGCTTCTCTTCGCGCCTAGACCGGAAAAGTTCCTGCCGAAAACAAACGTCGAGTATGTGCGGAATATAGTGGCTGCTTCTCTGTCCGCCGGTGTCCGGAAATTCATCCTCATCAGCTTTCCCCACGTCGAAGGGGAATCTTCACCCGAGGACCCTTCACAGGGACGGCTTGAGGGGAAGCCGACCTCCGTACATGCCCGGACACGCCTCGCCGCAGAAAAGCATCTCTTTGCTGCGTGCGCAGGAAAAGATATGGTGCCGATCTCCCTGCGGGTGGGAATGATCTATGCTCGCGGGATCAAAATGATGGATGCAGCGCGCTGGCTGCTTCAGCACCGCTTGCTTGCGGTCTGGAAGGGACCCACCTGGACTCACCTGCTGGCCCTGCCGGATTTCCTCCGCTGCGTTCGATCCGCAGTGGAAGGAACGAATATCTCTGGCATTTATAACCTTGGCGACGACCAGCCCCTTACCTTACAAGAATTTCTGGACACCGTGGCCACGCATTGGGGCTTTCCGAAGCCGTGGCGAGCGCCCAGATGGTCTTTCTACGCGGCCGCCTGGTTCTGCGAGGCTTTTGCAACGATCTTCAGAACTGCGTCCCCACTGACCCGAGACTTCATCCGGATCGGTATGGCGTCCTCGGTCATGGACACGTCTCGCATGAAGAAGGAATTGCTCCCGCAGCTTGCCTTGCCCACCCTGCGCGATGGTCTGTCGCTGCTCTAGGCGGAGACCTGCCCCGGCCGAGAACGGAATGCGCGACTGTAGCCCCCGCCTCCGGGCGGGCATTCCCCCACGACATGAACAATGCCGGCCAGAGGCCGGCGCTACGTATATCAGTTGCCAAGCTGGCAACAATTGCCGGGCGGGATGGGATTGCCGTGCGGGCAGCTCTTGGGGTGGCTGAGGAAGGTGCAGATTTTTTCGGTGACTTCCGAGCTCAGGATATGCTCGAACTTGCACGCCTGGGTCTCGGCTTCGCGGTCGGCGACGCCGAAGGAATCCATGAACAGCCGCTCGGCCAGACGGTGACGCCGGACAACATCCCGGGCGCGCCGCTCGCCCTTTCCCGTCAACCGGAGTTCGCTTCCCTGGATAGTGAGCAGCCCGATTTCAGCCATGCGCTCAAAGGTGCGGGGCGGGTCAGCCAGGCTTCTCGATCGCACCCGCTCGATCTCCGGCTGCCGAGCCTCCTCGCGGAAAATCCAGATCCTTTCGAGCAGGTGATCGTACCGCTCCTCCTCATCCGGCTGGTAGATGGTGATCTCCGCCAGCCTCCCGTGCTGCAACTCGACACGGCGGTCGGCCAGCCGGCCGATGGTGGGATCGTGAGTGACCAGCAGAATGGTGTGTCCCTCGGCATGGAGGTCATGCAGCAGATTGACGACAATCGCTTCGTTCACTTCGTCGAGGTTTCCGGTCGGCTCGTCCGCCAGAATCAGCTTGGGGTGGTTGATCAAAGCGCGAGCAATGCACACCCTTTGTTGCTCGCCGGCGGAGAGTTGAGAAGGGCGATGGTCGAGCCGGTCGCGGAGGCCAACGCAGATGAGCGCCTCGCGGGCTTCGTCCTGGTCGGTCAAGCTGTGGAAATATTGCGCCAGCATCACGTTTTCGAGCGCCGTCAAATAGGGCACCAGATGGAATTGCTGGAAGACGAAGCCGATTTTTTCGGCGCGATAGCGGGTGAGGCCGGAGGCGTCAAGTTTGTCCAGTCCGACTCCATCCACGCGCACCGCGCCCGAGGTCGGCTGATCCAGCCCGCCCAGGATGTTGATGAGCGTGGTCTTGCCCGAGCCGGACGGGCCCATGATGGCAACCCATTCGCCCGCGTCAACACTCAGCGAGAGATCCTGGAGCGCCCAGACATTCTCGCCGTAGCGCTTGGAAAGATGCTCGACCTCGACCAGTTTCCCCATCATTCTCCTCGCAGGATCGCCGCCGGATGCATTCGCTGGAGGAGTCGCACGGGGAAAATCGTGCCCACCAAGGCCACCAGCAAGCTCACCGCGAGCACAAACGGAAAAACGATCCACCGCGCCTCGAAGCCGGTGTGGAAAACCTGCCGGCCTAACCAGGCAGCCAAAACCAATCCCAGCCCGTATCCGGCAAGGCCGCCGGCCAGCGCCATTGAAGCCGCTTCCACCATAAAGAGCCTGACCACCGTCCCCTCGCCGGCCCCAAGCGCCTTCATCACGCCAATGTCGTAACGGCGCTCGAATGCCATCCCCGTCATGGTCGCCGCCACGCACAGCGTGACCACCACCAGGATCGCCAGGGTTGTGGCTGCCAGCATCCAGCGGATGCGGTGGAGGAGTTGGCCCTCGGCGACCGCCACCTGGCGCACCGGCTTCACGTCCGCATCCGGCAAGCGATGGCGGAGGCCGGCCACCAGACCTTCAAGCTGCTGAGGCGTGCCGCTGGCGCTCACCTGGATGAGGCCGATTTTTCCCGGCAGGTCCGCCAGTCCCTGGGCCACCGGCAGATTCACAAAGATCTGGCTGTCTTCGCTGCCGCCGGCAGTGATGATCCCGGCCACGGTCAGGCGTGCCGTCCGCCCGCGGTGGCGCAGCTCGATCGCTTGCCCTGGCGCGAGATTCCATTGGTGAGCCACCGCCTCCCCGATGAGACATTGGCGCAAGTCGTCCCGCGACTTGATACCGCCAGGCGGGACGACCTTCCACCACGGGGAAAGGCCGCTCATCCGGTCGAGCCATGTGCCCGCTACGATTACCCTCGCCGTTCCCACGCCGGCCACCACATAAAGAAAGGGCGCCCGGGCGATGATTCGATTCCCGTCCTCGGGAACGGCTGCGAGCGCGGAGTCCTCCAACAGGGTTTGGCCGCCGGCCACTCCCGTGCCAGCAATGACAATATTCGCGCCATAGGCCCGGAATTCACGCGTCAGTTTTCGGCTCACGTCCAAATAGACGTTGCCGAGCGCTGAGCAAAGCGCGGCAATGACCAGGAGCGCCAGCAGCGCAACTGCCCAGCGACCTCGCCCATGAGCCACCGATCTCTCCAGCAAACGCCAGAACACGCCCTACTCTCCTCTCAGAACGGCGGCCGGCTCGGTTCTGAGCGCCCGAGCAACCGGCAGAAGACTGCCAGCCACCGCCACCGCCACGGCGATTCCGAGCACCAGCGGAAAAAGAACCATCTTCGGCTCCACCGCCGCGCCAAAAACGCTCCGCCCGATGGCCTGGGCCAGCAAGATTCCCCCTCCATAGCCGATCGCTCCTCCCGCCAGCGCCACCACTGCCATCTCCACCACGAGCAGCCGGGCGGCGTCCCGGTTGGCCGCCCCAAGAGCTTTCATCAACCCGATCTCCTTCTGCCGTTCGAGCATCATACTTGCCGTCGTGCTGGATACAGTGAGAGCAGCAGCCACCAGAGCCGCCGCCGTGATCAGGAGCATCAACATGCGGACTCGCGTCAAAATCACGCCTTCGCTCTCCGCCACCCGCCGGATCGGCCGGGCCTCGCTTCCGGGCAGGGCCTCTTCAATCTGGTGCGCGATCGAACTCACGTAGGGCGTGCAATACCAGCGATCGTAGTCCACCGCGTTCATGCTGCGCGGGTCGCGGCGGGCAAAGTCATCCTCGGGCTTCACCAGTGCGCTGACCAGGACCTGGCGCGCTTCCCCCCGATGGGCCGGGGCCAGTCGCTCGACCTGAGCGAGCGGCGCGATGATCTGCTCATCTTCCCCTCCGCCGGTCGAAAGGATTCCCGTCACCTTCCACACCGCCCCGACTCCATCGGGGCCGCCGGGAGCGCCGACCTCGAGGCTTTCGCCCGGTTGGACGCCCCATCGCCGGGCAAGCGAGATGCCCAACAAGCACTCCGGCGCTCCGTCAACCGGCCAATCGCCACGCGCATCCCACCAAGGATTTGTGCGGCGAACGCCTGTTCTCATCGTCGTGCCGTCGGCCAGGAGGAGCGTTTCCTCGAACCACGTTCCAACCGCCACTAACCTCTCCCCGCGCGCCTCCACCGGAAGGCTCAGAATCGGAGCAAAGCCAAGAATGTTGTTCCGCCAGAAAATGGTCTTCAGCTTCGGCAGGTCGGCCACGCGGAGATACGCGCCCTCCTCGACGGGGCGGAAATCCCGACCGGTGGGGATCTCGAGCGCCAGCGTGTCGTCCTGCGGGACCACAAGGACGTTGGCGCCGAAGCTGCGAAACTCCCGGGCCAGACGGTCGCCGGCACTGAAAAGGACGTTGAGCGTGGCGGTTGCCACCATCACGCCCAGCGCCAGTGCGGCAAGCATAACCAGCTTGCGCCGCGGGTTGCGCCAGACAGACTCGCTGATGATGCGTAGGAACATGACTCAATGTCGAAAGTAACTCGCTCCCGCCACCACCTCTTGAAGAGAAACCACCAACTCGTGGCCTTCGGTCCATGATTTCAAGGGGACCGGATTGCAACCGCCGGTCAGACCAATCGAAGGGGTATAGACCACCGCATCGCAATTGCGACAGATGACGTTTCCCTTGCGCTGGTAATAACCGGAATCGCCGCAAATTTGACAGGCATCCAAGGCCACGCCATAGCCGGCCGCTGCCGCCGGCTTCTTGATGACCAGGAATCGAACCACCGTGTGCTCCGCCTCGACGGCATAACGATGGAGATTGCCATCGGCAAATTCGACAAGCGGCAGGCGAATCTCGCTCCCCTGCGGGTTTACGCGCACGGCCGGGGAAAGCTCCTGCTGGCTCCGGGCGTAAACAAAGTCAGCAGTCAGAATCAGAACAATCAATACAGCCAGGGTGCTGATCGAGACGAACCAGCGCCGCTCGCGCCGTTCACGGGAAATTTCGAGGCGTCTCTCCGCCGGATTGCCGGCTCCCACGGCTCTCGACGGCCGACGCAGCTCCCACGCCAATGTCCATGCCGCCAGCAGCACGATGGCCACGACAAAGAAGACGTCGTTTCTTACCAGCGGGCCGATGATCGCCATCTCTTGCTTGCTCGATGGCAAGACTTGCGCCTCGGAAAGCTCATGCAAGCCGCTGACGGCCATTTGAAACGCCACCACCAGCAGGATCACGCTCGTTACCGTAAAGAACTTGCGGAGATCCATGCGCAGGCTGCCTCGGAAAAAGAGCACCGCAAAGACGACCGCCAGCGTTATCCCGAGCGCCGTGCCCGCCAACGTGGCCAGCCCGCTCGAATCCAGGGAAACGGCCCTCACAATCAACACCGTTTCCAGTCCCTCGCGCAAAACCATGACAAAGACGAAGGCCAGGAGCAACAGGCCGGAAGTCGAGCCACGGTGAGAAATTGCGGCCACCCTCCCCTCGATGGTCGCCCGCAGCTTCTTTGCCGTCCGCCACATCCAATAGACCATGCTGGCAACGAACATCGAGGCAAGGAGCATGGTCCAGCCTTCCACCACCTCCTGGTAAGCAAGCCAGCGTTCGAGCAGGAAGGCGCTAGCAATGCTGGCCGCCACCGCCAGGCTGAGCCCCAGCCACACGGGCCGCCGGAGGTCGTTGCGCTGCGCCAGACCCAAGTAGCTCAGGACAATCCCGACAACGAGCGCCGCTTCAAATCCTTCCCGGAGGGCAACTACAAGAGAAGAAAGCATAACGAGTCTAGATGCAACTAAGTTTCATCTGGCCATGTGCCAGTTTAGGCCCTTCCCTTCCCCTTGTCAATCTTGAATCTCGACTATTTTGTCGATATTACCAAGCCGCTGGTTTGACAGAAGCATTAGAATGGGTGTCGATGCTGCGACCCCTTCCGCTCTTCTTGCTACTGGCTCTGCTCTTGGGGCCGACCGATGCGGGAGGAGCCTCCAAAGCCGAAAAGCTCTTCCGTGCCGGCGAGCGGGCCGAGAAGCAAGGCGACTTCGACACCGCCTTCGAGCGCTTTGCTGGGGCCGTCTCCTTAAAGCCCGAACGCGCCGACTGGCTTCTCCGGCGGGAGGCAGCCCGTCAAAAGGCCGTCGCCAACCATCTGCATCGAGGTGACTCCCTCCAGAGCAACGGGGACCACGTCGGAGCGTTCGAAGCCTATCGCAAAGCCGTGGAACTCGACCCCGGCCGTGAGTCGGCCCAGCAACGCTTGGATAGCCTCCGAGCCCGCCACGCTGGGCCAGCGGCGGAAACTTTGATCCGAGAAGTACCCACGCCCGATTCGGCTCGCCGGGAACTGGCGGAGAGTGTCCCTCCTTTTCAAATTGCCGCGAGCCGAGAGAAAAAGAGTCTCGCTTTAAAGGGAGGCGCCACTGAGGTCATCGAGCAAGCAGCCGCTGCCTTTGGGGTGCGGGCTGTCTTTGAAGAGAACTTCCCTACTGCGGCCATTCGCCTGCGAGCGCCCGACCTCGACTTCGAGACTGCCATGCTGATTGCGAGCCGGCTCACAAAAAGTTTCTGGCGCTCGCTCGACGCTCACACGATCTTGTTTCTTCAGGATTCGCCCGACCGGCGCAAGCAGTATGACCCTCAAGAGTTGAAGAGCTTTCTTCTGCCCGACAGCCTGACCCCCGAACAAATGAACGAAATGGTGCGGACAATCCGCGAAATGGCGGGCATCCAGCGGACGGTGCTTGACACTCGGAGCCGGACTTTGACGCTGCGCGATGTCCCCGCGCGCGTGCGCATTGCTGAAGAAGTGATCCAATCGCTCGAGGGTGCTCCCGCGGAAGTCATACTGGAAGTGGTGATGCTCGAGGTGGACCGGCAGAAGGCGACCGCGCTCGGGGTTATCCCGCCGGAGCAGGCCCGCATCCTGAGCCTGGGACAAATTGCGCCCGGTCAGAATTTGGCCGCGCTTTTGCAAAAACTCTTTGCGACCGGGATTGACATCAGCGGTCTGACTCCCGAGCAGCTTGCCGCCCTGTTGGCCAGCGGCGCCGTTCCCGGTTTCAATATCCCCCCGCTCATCGCTTTCGGCGGCGGCCGGACGATTTTTTTCACCACCCTGCCGGGAGCAACGGCCAGTCTCCGCGATCTCGTCAGTGTCACCCGCGATGCTCGTCGCGCCATCCTTCGCGCCCGTGACGGCCAGTTGGCCAAGCTGCACGTCGGGGACCGCTTTCCGATCATACTGGCTTCGTTCAGCTCGATCTTCTTCACTCCCGCCATGATCAAGGCCGTCCTGGGCGGAACTTTTGTGCCGCCCATCCCCGCCGTGCAGTATGAAGATCTCGGTCTGAAAATCGAGGCCACCCCGTATGTGCACGCCGGCGGCGAGGTGACCCTTCACCTCAAATACGACCTTCGCTCCTTGACCGGGGTGAGCCTGAATGGCGTCCCCATCCTCTCCAACCGCTCGGTGGAACAACAAATCCGTTTGCGCGACGGCGAAACCACCGTGATGGCCGGCATTGTCTCCCAACAGGCGATCCATGCGCGCGAGGGCACGCCCGGCGCTTCCCAGGTCCTCGGGCAGCGCACCGCCACTCATGTCGAGACCGAACTGATTCTCAGCGTCACCACCCACATCGTCCGCCATCCGTTCCGGCTACTGGGAGCCTCCCGCGGGATCTACGCGGGCACAGAGGCCTATCCGAAACCGAGACCGTAGGAAAGAATTTCCATTCGGCGCGAGCCCCGACCGCTCGGGGCGAGCCTTTGCTGTAGCTGCCGTAAGTGGGGACGGGACTAGCTCGCCGGTTCCAAAACGACGATGGAACGATAGACACGCGGCACGATGGCCTGGCCGATGGCCACCAGATGCCGGCTTTGATTGAAAATGCGCAGGCGGGAGGGTTTCCAGCCTTCTCGATCCAGATCGCCAAGGCTCTCGCCAGCATGGATCATGGCCGGGTTGATTTCAAACGAAGCGCCGTGTTTGATTTTTCGCTCGACGAGGGGATTGACCATGACGTGAGGCAGGTCTGCCAACAGCTTCTCCACCGGAATCAGGCAGCGCGAGGGATCCCCCGCCAGGGCTTTCGCGCGAAGCTCCTCGATGGTCGTTGCCTGGTCGAGAGTGAATTCCCCCGAAGCAGTCCGGACAATACGGGCCAGGTGCGCCCCACAACCCAGCTTTTGCCCCAGATCGTGCGCCAGCGATCGGATGTACGTCCCCGGTGAGCACTCGATGGTAAACCGCGCCTCGCATCCAGCCGCTTCAAGCAGTCGGAATTCATAGACCTCGACCTGGACCGGCTTCAGCTCGACCGGCTTGTGTTGGCGAGCCAGTTCGTGCGCCGGCACGCCCCGAATCTTTTTGGCCGAAAAGGGCGGAGGCATCTGCTCGAAGCATCCGGTGAATTCCTCAAACAGGGGCTGAAGCTGTTCCCGGCTCAATGCCGGCCTCCGATCTTCGCCCAGCGGCGTACCATCAGCATCGTAGGTATTGGTGGCAAAGCCGAACCGGATCGAACCCTCATAACGCTTGCGCCGCGCGCCGTAGAACTGCGCCAGCCGGGTGGCCCGACCGACGAGCAACGGCAAGACACCCGTGGCGATCGGATCGAGCGTCCCGAGATGGCCCACCTGGTGGGTCATGAGAATTTTGCGCACCTCGGCGACAACGTCGTGCGAGGTGATTCCCGGCGGCTTGTTGATCACCACCGCGCCGCTGATGCCGGATCGCTTTCTTGTGCGCATTCGTCTCACTGCTGCTCCGAATCCTCTTTCGTCTTCTTCAGCAGTTCTTCAATACGCTGGCTGGTTTCCGGCCTGTCGTCCCGGCGGAACACCAGTTCCGGAACCTTGCGCATGGCCAGCCGTTGCGCCAGCTCACGACGGATGAAGCCGGCGGCCGCCTCGAGGCCCTTCAGGCTGGCCTTTTGTTCCTCGCCCGTGCCCGTCAAGCTGAGAAACACGGTGGCGTGCTTGAGGTCGGTCGAGACACGCACCTCGGTGACGGCGACCAGCCCGATGCGCGGGTCTTTCAGTTCGCCTGCCACCATTTCAGCCACTTCTTCGCGGATTTGTTCTCCGACCCGCTCGGGCCGATGTCCGCTAGGAGTCATGATCGCTTCTCGAATCACCGGCGCGGCGGCCGAGGTCCCGAAAACATCCCTTGAGGCCCAAAGCCTTCCGCTACAGGATCTCGATCGAGCTGTTGGCCAGGTCGCCGCCGAGGATGTGCTCCGCCTCGCGCGAAATTCCTTCCAGCATTTGTTGCAAGTGCCGATGGTCATTGGAAATCGCGACCACGGCGACGGTGCCGCGCTGCCAAAGATCGTTATGGTCCACCTCGGCCACAGCGCAGTTGAACCTTGTTCGTAGTTTTTCTCTCAGGCTGCGGATGACCTGGCGTTTGTCCTTGAGGGAGTTCGCATCACTCAGATGGAGTTCTAGGGTGAGAACGCCGATTTCCATCGCGGTACGCCTTGGGCGGAAGCAGCCCGGAAGATCCCGTCCGGCGCGGCGGAGGTAGCGGCGTATGGCCATACGCCCCTACTGCGTGCCCAGTTGAGTCTCTTTTGACTACCCGGCTAGGGCCGTTCCCGCTGACAAAGCATAAGTCCGAGTTGCAGCGGCCAAGCACCCTTCCGGGCGTGGTTCTCGAAAACACCTCGCGGGAGAGAGTGGCAACGGCACTGGTGCCGTTCCAACTTGATGAACGTATTCATCTCGATCCTGTATGATCAATAAAGCATGCCGTGTGACTTGCGGAAAATGGCCCCAAATAGTTGGAACAGCACTAGGCGCTGACCTCAGCCGCCACCTTTTCGATCACGAAACACTCCAGGACATCGCCGAGCTTGACGTCGCTGAAATTGCTCACGGTCACGCCGCACTCGTAGCCCGACTTGACCTCATTGACATCTTCTTTGAAGCGGCGCAAGGAAGCGACGTTGCTCTGGTAGATGACCACATTGTCGCGGAGCACCCGGACGTCAGAATCGCGCTGTATTTTGCCGTCCATCACGTAGCAGCCCGCCACCATCCCCACCTTCGGTATGCGAAACGTCTCGCGCACTTCGGCCCGTCCGAGATAGACTTCCCGGATGACCGGCTCCAGCAGTCCGGTCATCGCCTTCTTCATTTCGTCCATGACTTCGTAAATGATCGTGTGATGGCGGATGTCCACCTTTTCCTGCCGGGCCAGCTCCATGGCTTTGCGTTCGGGGCGGACATTGAAACCGATGATGGTCGCATTCGAAGCCGATGCCAGCAGCACGTCCGTCTCCGTGATCGCGCCGACGCCGGAGTGCAAGATCTTGAGCTTGACCTGATCGTTCGAGAGCTTCGGGAGCGCGTCGGAAAGAACTTCGGCCGAGCCCTGAACATCGCCCTTGATCACGAGCGGCAGCTCCTTCGCCTCGCCCGTCTTGAGTTGCTCGGCCAGTTGCTCGAGCGTGACCCGCGCGGAAGCCGACCTCGCCAGCGCCGCCTCTCGCAATTTCGATTGGCGATATTCGCCAATCTGCCGCGCCTTGACCTCGTCGCTGACTACCTGAAACAGATCGCCAGCCCGCGGCAGAGCTTGCAGCCCGAGCACTTCGACCGGGAGAGACGGGCCAACCTCTTTCACCGGCCGGCCACGATCGTCCAACAGAGCGCGCACCCGGCCATACACCGCCCCGGCGATGAACGGATCGCCGACCCGCAGCGTCCCGGATTGGACCAGCACGGTGGCCACCGGCCCGCGGCCCCGGTCGATCTTGGATTCGAGCACCGTGCCGGCTGCATCCACGTCGGGATTTGCTTTCAAGTCCTGGATGTCAGCCACCAGCAGAATCATCTCCAGAAGCAACTCGAGATTTTTCTTTTGCTTGGCGCTGACCTCGACGGTGACGGTGTCGCCGCCCCATTCTTCCGGCATCAGCCCCCGGTCAGCCAGTTGCCGCTTCGCCCGTTCGGCTTGGGCCTCCGGCTTATCAATCTTGTTGATGGCTGCGATGATGGGCACTTTGGCGGCGCGGGCGTGGTCAATCGCTTCCAGCGTCTGCGGCATCACCCCGTCATCCGCCGCCACCACCAGCACAACAATGTCGGTCACCTTGGCCCCGCGAGCCCGCATGCGAGTGAAGGCTTCGTGGCCGGGGGTGTCAATAAAGACGATCTTGCGACCCTTGATGGAAACCTGATAGGCGCCGATATGTTGCGTGATCCCGCCCGCCTCTGAGGCAGTGACATTCGTTTCGCGCAGCGCATCCAACAGCGAAGTCTTCCCGTGGTCCACATGGCCCATCACGGTCACCACCGGCGGCCGTGGCTTCAGGTTTTCCGGCTTCTCCTCCAGCCGGACCTCCTGCACCATCTGCTCTTCGAAAGTGATGAGGCGGGCATCGGCATTGAATTCCGCGGCCAGTTTCGTGGCGGTGTTGCCGTCGAGCGCCTGATTAATGGTCGTAAAGATGCCGCGATCGAGCAGCAGTTTGATGATGTCTTTGGCGCGAACGTCGAGCTTCCCAGCCAGCTCTTTCACCGTCGCGCCTTCCGTAAGCGTGATATCGCGGTGTTCCCGCACCACGGGCGGCGCAACGGCGGCGCGACCCATGCGCCGGTCGGCGATCCCTTCGACGCGAGTCAGCCGCGCGCGAACGGGATGCAGCTTCCGTTCGCCTTCCTCAAATCGCTTTTCAGCGATGGGCCTGCCCCCCGGGCGCGCCGCCGGCTTCTTGCGCTCATAGAGGGGTTGGCCGGCAGCCGGCGTCCCCGCGACAGGTCGGCGTCGGGGTTCCCCAGCTGGGCCCAAATCTTCTCTCGGCGGAAAGCGACCGGGCACAGGGCGTCCGGTCGGACCTGTTGTCGGCGCTGCCGGTGAAGCGGCATGCTGCATGGGCGCTTCCCCACCCGGCCTTGCTCCGGGGCGTGAAGGAACCCGTGTTCGCGGCCACACACTTGGTGGGGTTCGACCCGGCACCAGTGGCTTGCCCAACTCAGGCTTGCCCGCTTGCATCGTGGTCGCTGGGAGGCGGGCCCCGATTTTGTCGGGGCGCGGAGCAGCGGCGATGGCTGGTTCGCTTGGCCTGGCGACAGTTCTCGGAGGAAGTCCCGCCTTGGTCGCCCCCGCCACAGCAGGGGGAATCCCTCCTCCCGGCACAGCGGCACGTGCCCCAACCGGCGGGACAACCCCCGCGCCGGGTCGAGCAGGCTCGACCGGCTTCCCTGGCGTTGGTAATCCGGGCTTGGCTGCCGGAGCAAGTGGCAGAGCGGGTGGCGCAACCTTGGGCGCAGGTGGCGGGGGAGGCGCAGCAGCCGCTTCTTCGGCTGCGGCAAGCTCGCGGAAATACTTCCGCACATTGTCGGCTGCCTCAAGATCAATCGAACTGGAGTGGGACTTCTTTTCGGTGACCCCCGCCTCGGGCAGGTAGTCAAGAATGCGCCTGGCCTTGACCTCCAGCTCGCGCGCCAGTTCGTTGATTCGAATTTGATTGGCCGCTGTCATTTTCTCCTGTCCCGTCCTGCCCGGAAACACCACCACTAGCGGTCGGGTCTTTCCTGCTCCGCGACTTCGGCGGCGGCAGCGGGTTCGTTGGCCTCAGCGGTTTCTGCCGGGGTGTCGGCCCGCGGCTGCTCCGCTTGGGGCGAAGGTTCCGCTTCCGCCGGCAATTCCTCACCGGGTTGAGAGGCGCCCGGAGTAGCTGCCGCGGCAACCTCCGCCTCTGTTTCGACCGGCGTTGCTTCAAGCTCAGCCGCTTCCGCATCAGCAATGGCCGGCTGGGCCGGCGGCTCGGCAGCCGGAACGCTCTCTTCGGGCGGGGTTGCTTCCGGTTTCGGGGCAGCACTTGTTGCTTGAGCGGCAGCAGCCGCTTCCTCGGCTTCCACCCCCTCAAAGTAGCTACGCACCGCAACCCAGATTTTCTCGACCATCTTCTCGCCGATCCCGGCGATTTCCAGCAACTGCTCGGGCTTGGCGTCAGCCAGTTGTTCGATCGTGGAAATCCCGGCCACGACCAGCTTTTCGCGTGTCTTGGGGCCGATGCCGGGCAATTCCCCCAGGCTCGTTCCGGGCGCTGTCAGCTCTTCCATTTGCGCCTCAATTTCGCGCCGCTTCTCCTCCTCGCTCTTGATGTCAATGCTCCAGCCGAGCAGCTTTGAGGCCAGACGAACGTTTTGTCCCTTCTTGCCGATGGCGAGGGAAAGCTGGCTATCCTCCACGATGACTTCGAGTCTTTTCCCCAACGGATCGATGATCTGCACGCGCGAGACCTTGGCCGGGCTGAGCGCCTTCTGGGCAAAGACCGCCGTTTCGTCGTTGAACTGGATGATGTCGATCTTTTCGCCTCTCAGTTCCCGGATGATGGATTGGACGCGCATGCCTTTCATGCCGACGCAAGCGCCGACCGCGTCCACGTCCCTGTCCCTGGACATGACCGCAATCTTGGTGCGGTCGCCGGCTTCACGCGCCAAGCACTTGATTTGCACCGTGCCGTCGTAGATTTCCGGCACCTCCACTTCAAAGAGCCGCTGCACCAGCATGGGGTCAGCTCGCGAAACCACCACCTGCGGTCCCTTGGCCATGCGCTCGACCGCCCTGATGACCACCCGCACACGGTCGCCCACGTTGTAGGCCTCCAGCTTTGATTGCTCGCGCTTCGGCAAACACGCTTCGGTGCGCCCCAACTCCATGATCAAGTCAGGGCCTTCGTTTCGCTTCACCGCGCAATGCAGCAGTTCTCCAACGCGGTTGTTATATTCTTTGAAGATGGTGTCACGTTCCGCCTCGCGCACTTTCTGGAAAATGACCTGCTTCGCGGTTTGAGCCGCGATGCGACCCAGTTGCTCGGTGGGCTTGGGAAAGGAGAGCTCGCTTCCGATTTCCGCCTTGGGGTCTGTTTTGCGCGCCTCCGGAAGAGTGATCTCTTTCCCCGGGCTGGTGACCTCTTCGACCACAACCTTGACGGCAAAAACGTCCACGTTGCCGGTTTCCTTGTTGAACTTGGCGCGCAGCTCCTCGGTGCCCTTGAAAAACTTCCGGCTGGCGACCAGCACCGCGTCTTCGACGGCACTGACGATGATTTCCGGGGCGATGTGTTTCTCCCGGCTTAGTTGCTCGATGGACTGGTACAGTAAACTGGCCATTTCCGCTTCTCCCTTACCCAATCCTTCGCGGGCGTCGCGGGCTGCCCGGTTGGGCCTACAACTCCACCACCAGATGCGCTTTGGTGATTTCGGCGAAGGGCAATTCCACTCGGCCGTGGTCGGTATCGAGACTCACCGTGTCGTTGGCAAAGCCGACGATCCGGCCTCGGAAATGGCGCTGGTTGCCGATTGGCGAGCGGACCGTGAGGTTCGCCAACTTGCCCTGAAACCGCTCGTAGTCTGCCTGTTTGAGCAGCTTCCGATCCAATCCGGGGGAGGATACCTCCAGGATGTAGCTCGACGGGATCAGTTCGTCCACGTCCAATATCGCTGCCACTTGCTCGCTCACTCGCTCGCAATCCTGGTGCGTGACTCCGCCTGCCTTGTCAATATAAATGCGCAAAAAACGCTGCTGGCCGGTCTTCCATTCCACTTCCACCAGCTCCAGCTCTTCTGACCCGCAAACCCGTTCCGCAACCGCGCGAATCGCTTCCAAGTTCATGGCCGACCAACAAAAAAGCGGGCTCGCGCCCACTAGAAATTTGGTCGCATTGAGGCGGGACAGAGTATATCGGCGTCGCCTATGGAAATCAAGGGGTATTTCGCTTTGGGCGATGGCAACCCGTTGGCAATCTATGGGGTTGTTGCCAGGATGCAGGCTGCGTGAACCCTGCGCCGTGGGTCACTACCGAACCGCGTCTCTCTCCCGTTGGATTACTTTTGAAGGCCCCTGGAATAATCGAGGTTCAGTTTCTACCCCGGCCCCGCTCAAATGGCGCCGTTATCGTTCTTTTAGCAGTTTCTCGAACTCGGGGGCGCCTCTCAGGGCGTCGAGATCTTTATCGCTCCGCGCCGTGCGTTTGTGTCGGGGATTGAGTTCTAAAGCCTTGACAAGAGCGGCCAGCGCCTCCGGCTTCTTGCCGGCCAGCGCCAGGTAGCTCGCGAGATCGTACCAGGTGTCGGCGTTAGTCGGCGCCAGTTCAGTCGCTTTGCGCGCGTCAGCGATCGCCAAGTCCATTTCTTGGGCGCGGTGGTGCCGGCCGGCAGAATTCAAGAGGCTGATGGCATGCTGAAGCGTCAAGAGCCGCTGGAGCTCCTCAATCGGCCGCGGGCTGTCTTCCACACGCAGATCAATGTAGCGATCGTTGAACCCGGCATAGCCGCCTTTTGGCCTAACCACAAGCAGCGCCGCCGACTGCTGTCCGCGGGCGTCGCCGCCCGCTGCTTGCCCCGTGGCAAGCGCGGCCACGAGTTTGTCGGCAAGTTCGCCCTCTGCCGATTCAAACGTCCGAGCCATGGCTTGGACGACTTCCGCGCCGGCCAGAATGTTACCCTGAGCGGCGTAAGGCCAGCCATTTTTGTCCTTGCCCGTCACGCCGCCCGCCCATTGCAAGCATTCCGCACCCGTGTAGGTGGCAGCATTTCCCTGCGCATCGACAATACCAACTTGGCGGCGCGAACGGCCAGGGTCGTTCGAGATCAGGGCATCGAGCGCCTGCTGCGCCGTTATTCCCAGCTTCAGCAAAGCCAGCCCGCGCGGGCCATACGTCGCATTGGCAAACGATTGTGTAGCAATGGCGCCGACGCCCGTTTCCGCCCACGGCACGACCGAGCCCACTGAGAAAAATTTGGATTCGACGGCAACCCCCAGGTCGCCCGTCTTCGGATCGTAGGCCACGATCGAAAAAGTCGCTACGGGCTTGCCCTGAGAGTTTTTCTCGAAGGGTTCACCCTGTGCGGGCTGCTTCACGCCAGCCTCGGGCGCCTTTGCCGCGAGATTTGGGGCGGCTATCCAAAGCAACAACGGGAGAAGCATTGCGCAGCCGCGTTTCACAACATCACCTCCCGGCGAAAGAATCAGGATTTATCCCCTTCGTGGTGCTCCCGTTCACGGTGAACCCTTCAACGAAAACTTTTAGCGCAGGCCCGTTGAGGGTGAACCCGTTGCTCCTAAAATGAAAAAGCTGGCCGCCCTGCGACGACCAGCCTCTCTCCGAGCTTCAGAACGAAGGCCGCTTTTCGTTTGCTCCGAGGCTACGGCTTCTTTTCCGGCCGCGGCGGGGGCTGGGTTGCCGCGGCGGGCTTCGGTACGGCCGGCTTTGCGGGCGCTGGAGCCGCCGTCGGGGTCACCGGATTCGTGGTGTCATAGATCTGGATGATATCGTCAGTAATGTTGAGCTGGGTGGCGGCGTAGATCACCGGGGTCTGCTGGGAAGAAACATCGAGGATCAAGCTGTAGCCATGCTCGCGGGAATATTTGTCAATCACCGCCATCATCTTCTGCCCGATCCTTCTCACCACTTCGCCCTCTGCGTCCTGACTTTCCTTTTGCAAGCCTTCCCCGAGGAAATTGAATTCGCGGGTCTTCGATTCAATCTGCCTGGCCAGGTCCGCTCTCGCTTCGTCGCTGAGAGTGCGCTCCTGCGCTTGCAACCGCTCGCGGAGTTCCGCCAACTCCTTGCGGAGATTGTCCAGTTGCTGCCGCCTGGGCGCAAACTGAGACTGCAAATCGGCCGCCGCCTTCTTGCCGTCCGCCACATTGATGATCGCGAGCTGGATATTGATGATGCCGACTTTTGTCCCGGGCGCAGGTGCAGCCGCGGTTGCCGGAGCCGCCTGTCCGGAGGCAGGTTGCGATTGGGCCAGCATCGCAGTTGGCAGCAGCAAGGGAAACAGCCCCACCAGCCATTGTTTTTTCATAGTCCTTCCTTTCCACGAACAGGGTCGCTCGGTGCCAAACCCAAAAATTATAAGTGCCTTCTCTCAGTCCGGTCAATCAGAATGTCCGGCTGATGGTAAAGCGAAACGTCCGGCTCGGCTCCGGAATGCGCAACGGCCTGGAGATACGGCTTAACTGCAGCTCCAGTTGGTTCATGATCTGGGGCATCACCACGTTGTTAAACACCCCGGGCGGGAATTGGGAACGATCCAGCCCGGGGAAAGTGGAGTCCAACACGGGTGCGCCCCCGAAGACGTTGGTATCGAGCCGCAGCGGGTTATAGGCATAGTAAAGCCGGAAGGGCACGTTGAAAATGGGCAGATTGACCACCAATTCCAGGCCCGTCGAGGCTCGCACTTTGAAATTGGTGCCCGGGACCAGACGGAGCTGGGTCGGAACCGTCGTGCCGAATTGCTTTCCCAGTTGCTCGGCCTGTTCCCGGGTGATTTGAAGCTGGCTGCGACGCAGCACGGAGTTTATCCCGGCATCAAAAAAGTAAGAGAGGCTCACCGGCCCGGCAATGGGTATGCGGTATTCAAAGTTGGCGATCGACTGGAGGTCGCCCCCGGGGAACCCGGCCGTAAAGGCCAAAACCGGCGCCTGGGCGCCGCAGATTACCGTGGCCGAGAATCCAAAACGGTTGCAGCCGACCGGGAGCGGAGCCGTTGTGCTTGGCTGCTGGAAAGCGAATGACACCGGTATGCTCACACCCTGCGGCACGATCGCAAACGGGCTTACGGCGCGAATGTCGAACCCACGCAGGTTGTCTTCGCCGCCGACATAGAATCGAGAAAGAGGCGACACCACCCGGCCGCCAAAACCGGTGGCAAAGGCCGAAAGAAGGCGAAAGGCAAGCACGTTGCGCCCGCGGTTGACCGGTCGAAAATACTTGAACTCGACCACCGGCTGGAAGGTATTGACGTTTCCTCCCAGAATGCCGCCCTCGTATCGCACCGAGACAAAGAGGCTCTTCCCGGTGGTTGGGCTGATGGGGTGATTGGTCGTGTTGTAAATCAGCGTAGGGATAATTTTGCTGGAACGGATACCCTCCACCGCCGACGGCCCCACCAGACTCCGAAACCTCAACTGCTCGAAAAGAATCCGAGAAAAATCGCTGATGGCGGTGATATCGGAGATGTCGTAGCCATAGGTGATGCCGATGCGGGTGAATGACCACCGCCGCAGCGGATAGCTCGCAAAAACGGTGAATCCCTTGCTGTCCTGTTTGAAGTTTTGAATGCTGTTCGGGTCAATGAACGGCCGAAGATTGGTGCCGGCAAACAAGCTGGCCTCGCGAGCCTGGTCGAAGCGAAAGCGCCGGAAGAATAAAGTGAAGCCGGTGGCGATGGGACGGTCGCGCAGGTAGGGCTCGGTAAAACCGAAAAGAAAGTTTTTCTGACGGTCGCCAAAATCGGCCTCGAACGTCAAAGTTTCGCCCAATCCGAGAAAGTTGTTGGTCGTATAACTGAAGCCGATAAAGCTCCCGGCAATCCCGCTCACCCCGCCGCTCAAGCCGATCGAGTTCTTCCCTTTTTCTTTGACCTTCAGGGTGATATCCACCGAGCCTTCCTTCGGGTTCTGGTGGATGTCCGCCGCCTCCGGCTTGAGTTCCTCAAAATAGTTGAGCTGGTTCAGCCGCAAAAGGCTCATTTCCCAGAGGCGCGAATTGAAAAGGTCTCCCTCATCGAGCAGGACCTCCCGGCGGATCACCTTGTCGCGCGTGGTGGTATTCCCGACAAATTCGATGCGATTGACAAAGAACTGCTTTTCTTCGTCCATTTCCAGGACCACGTTGATGCGCTTGTTTTCTTCGTCGATGTCGGTCTGGGGAATGGCGGTAAAGTTGACGAAACCGAACTCGCCGTAAAGTTTCCGGTAGTCTTCGAGCGCCTTGCGAATCTTGCTGACGTTGAAAATATCCCCTTCCTTGAGCGCGAAAATGCTCTTGAGAAATTCTGTCTTGAAGAACAGCTTCTTGCCCTCCACCCCGCGCACGCCAATCGTGCCCATGCGATAGCGGGCGTTTTCTTCCAGCGGAATCGTTACCTCAATGCGCTTGCCCGATTTCTTCCCCACCAGGGGCCAGGGGCCGGGAATGCCGCCGCGCTTGACGTCCACAATCCTGGTATCCGGCTCCTTGACGAGTACGCGGAAGTAGCCGTGATCCTGATAGAGGGCGCGCAACCGCTCGAAGTCCTCCTCCAGCTTCCCCCGGTGGTAGGTCTTCGAGAAGAAATAAAACCAGGGCGGGAGGCCGTAGGGCCGGCTGTGCTTCATGGCCCGCACCAACCGTCTCCGTCCGAAAACCGTGTTTCCCTGGAACTGAATTTTGCCCACCTTGACCTTTGGTCCCTCGTTGACTTGGAAGGTCAACTTGATCGCGCTCGCTGAAATGCGCTCGGCCACCGCCCGCACCTCGGCAAACTGACGTCCGTGCTCACCCAGTAAATCCCGCAGCACCACCTCCGCCCGCCGCACCCGGGTGCGATCGTACTGGCTCTCCACCGTCAGGCCCACTTTGCGTTCCTTGAAACGATCCAGGATGTCCGATTCGCTGACTGACTTGTTGCCCTTGTACTCGATCCGGCGGATTACCGGCCGCTCGACGACCGTAAAGATTACGATCTTCCCTTTTTCGCCTTCCTCGACTTCCAGGCGGATGTCATCAAAGTAGTTCATGTTCCAGAGCGCGTGGAAATCGCGGCGGAGCATCTCCTCGTCATAGGGGTCGCCTTCTTTCAAAAAAATGCGCCCCCGGAGCGTCTCGCGGGGGATGCGCCGATTGCCGCTGAATTGAATTTGTTCAATCACCGCCTGCTGGGCGGCAAGGCGGGACTCGAGTCCAAACAACGCCAGAAACATGATGAGAAGGAGCTGGCAGACACAACGCCGCCAGCGGTAGGTGCGCTGAAAGGCATTTGCGGCTGGACCGGCTACCACGAGCAGAGCGCCACCCTTCAGAGATTCCCGGCAATCGTTCAGGTCAGTTACTGTGATTCGCTAGCGAACCAGCGGGGTTGCTTCCATCGCCGGCCGGAACGAGAGGGCATCGTTGTCGACAAACACCTCAAGCGCGGCCGGTCGCTGGATCCCGCCCTGGATGAGTGAATCCGAAAGCGGGTCCTCGATGTACTTCTGCAGCGCGCGACGCAGCGGCCGCGCCCCGTAGGTCCGATCCCGGCAGGTCTTATCCAGAACCCAGCGGCGCGCTTCCGGCGTCAACGCGATCGTGACCTGACGGTGAACCAGGTTCCCGTTGATCTGCCCGACCAGCAGGTCGATGATCTTCAGCAGATCGTCTTCGGTAAGCGCGTTGAAAATGATGGTCTCGTCGAGGCGGTTCAGAAATTCAGGATTGAATAGCCGCTTCACCTCTCCCATCACCATTTCTTCCATCTTGGCGGCGGTCAACTCCTCGCTCGCGCTCTGAAAGCCCAGCGCTGTCTTCTTTTGCAGGAAGCGAGCGCCGATGTTCGACGTCATGATGAGGATGGTGTTCTTGAAATCGACGGTGTTCCCCAGCCCGTCGGTCAATTGCCCGTCCTCGAAGACCTGCAACAGGATATTGAAGAGATCCGGGTGCGCCTTTTCAATTTCGTCCAGGAGGATGACCGCGTAAGGCGAGCGCCGCACGCGCTCGGTCAGTTGGCCTCCTTCCTCATATCCCACATAACCCGGCGGCGAACCGATCAGTTTCGAAACCGAGTGTTTCTCCATGTACTCCGACATGTCAAAGCGAATCAAAGATTTCTCGCTGCCAAACAGGAACTGGGCCAGGCTGCGTGAAACTTCCGTCTTGCCCACCCCGGTAGGCCCAAGGAAGAGGAACGAGCCCACTGGCCGGCCGGGCGCTTTTAGCCCGGCGCGCGAACGGCGGATCGCCCGCGCCAGCGCTCGAATCGCCTTGTCCTGGCTGATGATGCGTTGGTGCAGCTCTTCTTCGATGCGAAGAAGCTTCTGCATCTCCTCTTCTTTGATGGAGGTGACCGGGACCCCCGTCCAGCGGGAAACGACTTCTTCAATCTCTTCCCGGCCGACCACCCCGGTCGAGGTTTCGTCCAGGTTGAGCCGCTCGCGGATTTGGCGGAAGTTTTCGCGCTCCTTCCGCTCCTCGTCGCTGTAAAACCGCGCCTTCTCAAACTCGTGGTTGGCGATCGCTGTCTCCATACGGTGAGTGTGGAACTTGATCCGCTTCTGAATCTCGGCCACTTCCCCGGGCAGGCTGCATTGTCGGAGCTTGACCCGCGCCCCCGCTTCGTCAATCAGGTCAATGGCTTTGTCGGGCAAGAAGCGGTCCGGGATGTAGCGGCTCGAGTGAATGACCGCGTACCGCAACGCCTCATCGGTATAGGTGACGGCGTGGAATTTCTCATACCGGTCCTTGATGCCGCAGAGAATCTTGATGGCTTCCTCTTCCGTCGGCGCCGCTACTTTCACTGGCTGGAAGCGCCGCTCAAGCGAGCGGTCTTTCTCAATGGACTTGCGGTACTCGGAGGGCACGGTGGCGCCGATGCACTGGATCTCGCCGCGGGAGAGAGCCGGTTTCAAAATGTTGGCGGCATCGAGCGACCCTTCGGCCGAGCCTGCCCCGACCAGCGTGTGCAGCTCATCAATGAAGATCATGGCGTTCTGGCACTCCATCAGCTCTTTCATGATGGTCTTGAGGCGTTCCTCAAACTGTCCGCGATATTTCGTTCCGGCAACGATCAGCGAAAGGTCGAGCGCCAGGATGCGTTTGTCGGCAAGGAAAGAGGGCACGTCGCCGTCAGCGATGCGCTGGGCGAGCCCCTCGACGATCGCGGTCTTGCCCACGCCCGGCTCCCCGATGAGCACCGGGTTGTTCTTCGTGCGCCGGCAGAGAATTTGGACGACGCGCTCGACTTCTCTCTCTCGACCGATCAACGGGTCCAGCCCGCCCTCGCTCGCCACCTGAGTGAGGTCGCGGCTAAACTCGCCCAACAGCGAAGTTTCTTTGGGCCGCGCCGTCGCCACCTTTTCCCCGGCTGACCGCGCCAGCTCTTCCCGCAACGCCGAGAGCCGGAGGCCGCGCTCGTTCAAAATCTCGGCCGCAAAACTCTTATCCTCGCGCAGGATCCCGAGCAGCAGGTGTTCGGTGCCGACGTGCTTGTGCGCCAGCCGCTCCGCTTCCTCCGAGGCGTACTGAAGGATGCGCTTGCACTCCTGGCTGAGCGGCAGCTCGACCGAGGTCGAAACCCGCTCCCGAATCGTGATCCGGCCCTCGATTTGCTTTCGGATGGACTCAATCGAACCGTGAGAACGCAAGAAACGGTTGGCCAGCGCCTTGTCCTCGCGCATCAGGCCGAGGAGAAGGTGCTCGGTTTCAATGTTGGGGCTGCCGTATTGGCTCGCCTCGTAACGGGCGAAGAAAATCACCCGCCGTGCTTTCTCGGTGTAGCGCTCAAACATCGGTCTCGGTCCCCGCCCCGATGCCATCGGGGCCCGCGTCCATGGGCTCAAGTTTCCCGTGGTGCAACCGAAGCACCCGCTCGCATCGCCGCGCAAGCGAGAGGTTGTGAGTCGCCAGGATCGAGGTCAAACGATGCCCCCGATGCATCCGCTCAATCAGCCGAAAGACCGCCTCGGCGTTCTCCTCGTCCAGGTCGCCGGTGGGTTCATCGGCCAGGAGCAACTTGGGTTCACCGATCAACGCCCGTGCCACCGCCACCCGCTGCTGCTCGCCGCCGGAAAGTTCCCCGGCCAAATGGTCGGCTCGCTCGGCCAATCCCACCTCGCCCAGCCATCGCCGGGCCGCCTCAGCCGCCCTGGCCGAGGATGCGCCGCGAACCAGCAACGGCATCATCACGTTTTCCGATGCCGTGAGGTCCGCCAGCAGGTGATGCAACTGCCATATAAAACCGATCTCGCGATTTCGAAAAGCGGCGACTTCTTCCCGTGTCCGAGACGAAAGCAGTTGCGAATCGAAGTATATACTACCGCTTGTCGGCCTGTCTAGCGCGGCCAGCACATGCAACAGGGTGCTTTTTCCGGCACCTGACGGCCCCACAATCGCCACCATCTCGCCCGCCTTCACCTTCAGCTCTAATTCGCGCAGCACGATCAGTTCCACGCTGCCCGAGCGAAAGCTCTTTGTTATTTCACTCGCCCACAGCAACTCATTCATAAGATGCTCGCCAGGGACAGAAGTTTGCGCATCCTTGCTATTCTTTTTCCGAGCCTGCTTCGGCCCCCCTGGGCATGGTACTTTCGTCCTGCAACTACTGATAACGCAGAATTTCTACCGGCAGGATGGCGGTGGCCGAGCGGGCCGGGTACAACGTGGCCGCCCAGCTAATCACCCCCGCCGCCAACGTGATCCAGATTCCGTCCGTGAGCTGGGCTTGAAAGGGGACGTAGCTGATCGCATAGATTTCGGGATCGAGTGGGATGAGCCGAAAGTGGTCGCAGAGCCAGCTCAACCCGTTGCCAGCGGCAAGCCCGAGGAATGTCCCCAGCAGCCCGACCGCCAGCCCTTGGCTGACAAAGACGCGCGAAATTTGCGCCGCCCTGGCGCCCAGTGCCACCAGCACGGCGATGTCGCGCGCCTTTTGATTGACCGTCATCACCAGCAGAACAAAAATATTGAGGCCGGCGACGAATACAATGAGTCCGATAAACAGCGCCGTCACCAGCTTCTCCAGGCGCAGCGCACGAAACAGAGCTTTGTTCTGCTCCATCCAGTTGGTCGCCGTGAAACCTTCCCCGGCCGCGCGAACGATTTCCCCGCCGATGCGGTCAGCCAGGTTCAGATCATCCAGACGAAACTCCAGGATCGAGGCGACATCGCCCAACCCGAGCAAGGCCTGAACGGAGCGGAGGTCGCCAAAGGCCCAGGCCGAGTCATAGTCATAAAAACCGGAGTCGAAAATGCCAGCGACCCGGTAGCGTTTGGTGCGCGGCACAATGCCGAACGGTGTCAGATGGCCCTGGGGGGAGGTAATCGTCAGCCCATCGCCCGCCGCCACGTTCAGCTCGCGCGCCAGAACCTTCCCGAGCAGCAGCCCTTCCGCCCGATTTTCGTCGGGGCCGAGCGACTGGAGGGCGCTGGCCGGCACCGATCGCAGAATGTCTCCAATCCGCTTCTCCGACTCGGGTTCAATTCCCTTTAGCACGACTCCTTTGGCTCGCGAACCGCTCGCCATGAGCACTGTTTCGTAAATCGCCGGCGCGACTGCCCGGACGTGCGGCCAGCGGCCCAACCTTTCCGCAAGCGCGCGATAGTCGCGAATCCCATCGCCAGCCGTGCGGACAAGGCTTACGTGAGCCGTAGCTCCCAGCAACCCTTCCTGAATCACCTGCCGGAAACCACTGTTCATGCCGAGCGCCAGCACCAGCGAAGCCACCCCGGCGGCCACTCCAAAGATAGCCAGCCCCGTGATCAGCCGGAGTACGCCCGGTTTGTGTTTGGCCCGCAGAAAGCGGAAAGCCAGGAAAGTGGAAAACGTCATGGAGTTTTTACGATGCCCCGGATCGGCTTGTCGTCCCGCCTTGAGCGTGGTCGGGATCGGCCGCTTCCTTTCCGGCGGATTTACCCGATTCCGGCCGCAGGAGAGGAAAAAGGATCACTTCGCGGATGGAGTGCGAGTCGGTCAAGAGCATGGCGAGGCGATCCACGCCAATGCCCTCGCCACCGGTGGGCGGCATGCCGTAGCCGAGCGCCCGAAGATAATCTTCATCAATGCGCTCGCCCACCGCCTCCGCCAGAGCCCGATCCCGCAACTGTTCTTCAAACCGCTGGCGCTGTTCCACGGGGTTGTTGAGCTCGCTGAACGCATTACCCAGCTCCAGTCCGCCGGCGAAAACTTCAAAACGTTCGGCCACCGCCGGATCGTCATCGCGCCGTTTTGCCAGGGGCGAGACTTCCGCCGGAAAATCATAAACCAGCGTGGGAGAGATGAGTTGCGCTGCGGCGACTGCCTCGAAGAGGGCCACTGTCAAAACTCCTTCCGAGAGGCTGGCTGAATGGTCAACCGGGTTGAGCTGCCGGGCGGCGGCCCATTGGTTGTACCGGGCCGCCCACCGGCGCAAAGCCGCCGCTTCGGCAAGCTCAGCGGCCGTTGGCTTCGTCTCCTCCGGCCAATAGCAGGCAATCGCCTCGCGCAGGGAGAGGCGCTGCCACTTGTCGAAGCAAACCTCCTTGCCTTCGTACGTCACGGTCGTTGTCCCGCAGACCTGCTTCACCACTTGCGTCAACATCTCCTCGGTGAGCGCCATCATGTCTTCGCAGTCCGCATAAGCCTGGTAGAACTCGAGCATCGTAAATTCGGGGTTGTGTTGGGTGGAGATGCCCTCGTTGCGAAAGTTGCGGTTGATTTCATAGACGCGGTCGAGGCCGCCGACAACGAGCCGCTTGAGATAGAGCTCCGGGGCAATGCGAAGGTAGAGGTTCAAGTCGAGCGCCTGATGATGGGTGCGAAAGGGCCGGGCGACCGCCCCGCCCGGCTGAGGCTGCATCATCGGCGTCTCCACCTCGACGTAGCCTCGCGCCTCTAGGAACTCTCGCAGCGCCCGGATGATCTGGCTCCGGCGGAAAAACACCTCGCGCACCCGCTGGTTGACGATCAGGTCGAGGTACCGCTGCCGGTGGCGAATTTCCACGTCGGCGAGTCCATGCCACTTCTCCGGCAGCGGCAGGAGCGCCTTGGCCAGCAGCGTCAACCGGTCCACGTGCACCGTCAATTCACCCGTGCGGGTGCGAAAGAGATACCCTTCCGCGCCGATCACGTCGCCCAAGTCGAGCAGTTGAAAAAGCTGAAACATTTTCTCGCCCACCGCATCGAGCCGGACGTAGATCTGGAGCTTCTTCCCTTGCCCCAGAAGATGCGCGAACCCGGCTTTGCCGTGCAACCGATAGGTCACGATGCGGCCGCAGACCTTCACCGTCGGGTGTTCGGCTTCGAGTTGCTGGCCGGAGTGCGAGGAGTATCGAGCCAGGATTTGCTCAATTGTGTGCGTGAAGCCAAAGCGGTGAGGGTAGGGATCAAAACCAAGCGCTTCGATCTGACTCAGTTTTCTTTCGCGCTGCTGGATCTGGTCGAGCGCCTCGCTGGCCAAGCGATACTTCCTTTCCGCTGCTGCTCTGCCGGAATGCGATGCGGGAATAAAAGAAACCGATTATATCGGCCGCTTGGAAAGGGCGTCAAGGAGAGCGGTCGTAGTAATACCCCCAAGGCCACCGGCTCTCTCGGCTGCCGATGTGCCCCGCGCGCTCGAAGCTTGCCAGCAAAAGATGTGCCTCCCGCGCTCGGAGCTTGCCAGCAAAAGGTTTTTGCGGCATTGTCTGACCTGCTTCAGAGAAGATGGGGGCCTCCTTCTCTATGCGAGATGTAGGGACTCTGTGCAAGATGTAGGGGCAAGCTTCAGCTTGCCCTCTCTTCAGCTTGCCCTCTCGCCTTCGGGCGGTCTACATCAAGGGCTCGGTGGAAGGCCCCTACATCAAGCTCGGTGGAAGCCCTTTTAACATGACCTCGGTCAAACAAGCGCCTGGCTGGCCTTTTCGTGACCTGCACGACTTCCTTCGGGCACTCGAAGCCCTTGGGGAACTCAAGCGGGTGAAGGTCGAGGTGGATCCCGTTCTGGAAGTTACCGAGATCGTTCAGCGGGTGATGAAAGAAGAAGGGCCAGCCCTGCTCTTTGAGCGGCCAAAAGGAGCCAGGTTTCCGCTCGCCATCAACCTTTTTGGTTCCATGTCGCGGATCGAGCTTGCCCTGGGACGACACCCGCAGGAGATCGGCGAGGAGCTTGTCGAAACGTTTGACCGCCTGAATCCGCCGTCGCTCAAAGGACTCTGGGCATCGCGGCGGGTGCTTTGGCGCGGGTTGGCGATGCGGCCCAAGCAAGTCGCTCGTGCGCCCGTCCAGGAAGTGGCCGAGGAGCCGGACCTCGATGCGCTCCCGATTCTCCAGTGCTGGCCCGGCGATGCCGGGCGCTTCATCACTTTCGGAATGGTCTTGACGGAACATCCCAAAAGCAAACGCCGCAACCTGGGTATTTACCGCCTTCACGTTTACGACAAAAACAAAACAGGAATGCACTGGCAAAGCATGAAAGGCGGTCGAGGACACTACTACGAGGCAGAGCGGCAGGGTAAGGCATTACAGGCGGCCGTGGTTCTGGGAGGAGACCCCATCCTGATGTTGTCTTCCGTCTTGCCTTTGCCCGAAGATTTCGACGAGATTGGATTCTCCGGTTGGCTGCGGGGCAGCGCTACCCCGATGGCTCGGGCGCAAACCATCGCTATGCGGATCCCGGCAAGCGCCGAGTTCATCCTTGAAGGCGAGGTTCCGCCGGGCGAGCGCCGAATGGAAGGCCCATTCGGCGACCATTTTGGCCACTATAGCGACGCCGCTGAGTTTCCCGTGTTCCACTTGAAGCGCGTCACGCGCCGCCGCCATGCCATCTATCCGGCACAGGTCGTCGGCAAACCGCCGCAAGAGGATAAATTTCTCGGCCAGGCGGCGGGCGAGATGATCGGCCCGCTCGTCCGGGTGATTGCGCCCAACGTGGTGAACACTTGCGCTTACGTGGGCGCGGGTTTTCACAATCTTCTCGGCGTCTCGCTGCGCGAACGTCATCCGAAAGAAGTGCTGAAAACCGCTTTTTCCCTGCTCGGGCTGGGACAGCTTTCCCTCACCAAGGTGATGATCCTGGTCAGGGAGGATGTAGAACCGGGCCATTTCGACAGATTATTGCGGGAGTTGTGGTTTCGGTTCGAGCCCGAAGAGCGCATGCTGATCCTGCCCGTGGCGCCGCTTGACACCCTGGACTTCACCTCCTTCAAGCTGCACGTGGGCAGCAAACTCATCCTCGACGCCACCGGCGCACCACTCACCAGCGCGGAACCGCCGCGGGAAGTAGCCGACCCGCGGTCGTTCGACCAGCGCATTTCCGCTTATCGGCTGCTCGCCGGAGGGTTCCTGGTTGTCGTTGTCGAAAAGGAGGCGCGGGATGTGCTGGCGCGGCTGCTCCCATGGGAATCTCTGGGACCCATCCGATTCGTGGTGGCGGTCAGCCCGGATGTGAATCTCAGCGACGAGGAGAACCTCCTCTGGGGCATTTTCACGCGCTTCGATCCCGCCCGCGACATGCTTTTCCAGGAACAAAGTTTCCTCGGAGCGCGCCCCGTCTATCGCGGCCGCATTGCCATTGACGCCACCTGGAAGGCGGGCTACCCGCTTCCGCTCGAGATGGAGGAGAGCATCCGACGCAAAGTGGATTCTCGTTGGGGGGAATATTGGAAATGAGTTCAGGGCTGCCTTTCCCTGGGCCTGGTCTTGGATGACGAGGGTGGGTGGCGTCAGGTAAGATAGGCCCGATAACATTGTTGTTAGAAACGACTTCGAACAGCACCGGCCGCCGGCAACCCCAGTCCAGTAACCCATGCCTAACCCTGGGGTTGGCGGGAAGGGGCGGGTTTCGCCCCAAGGGCACAGGATTTTCTGCCGACGGAAGCGCCAAGTACTTTCTTGCCGCCTGGCGCCCGCCCCAGGCGGCGAGAGACAACTACTTCAACGGGATACGCATCTATGGGAGGGAGTATGGATGCGTCCCGATGAGGCTTGATTGAGCCCTTCGAGACGAGCTCCATCGGCGGGACTGGCTGAGGCCGAAGCGATTGCTCGGGCGCAGCGCGGAGACGCAGCCGCTTTCGAGCAACTCTATCGGTTGCACAAGCGCCGCGTCTATTCCCTCTGCCTGCGCATGACCAGCAACACGGCCGAAGCCGAGGACTTGACGCAGGAAGCGTTCCTGCAACTGTTCCGCAAGATTGCGACGTTCCGTGGAGAATCGGCATTCTCCACCTGGCTGCATCGGCTCTCGGTGAACGTTGTGCTGATGCACTTCCGCCGGAAAAGCCTGCCGGTCACCTCACTCGAAGAGGCTAGCGAGCCGGACGAGGAGGGAGGACCGAGAAAGGATTTCGGCGGTCCGGACAACCTGCTGGCAGGCTCGGTCGATCGCGTGAATTTGGAGCGCGCGATCGAACGGCTGCCGCGGGGCTATCGCATGGTTTTTCTCCTCCACGATGTGGAGGGCTATGAGCATAACGAGATTGCCGAAATGCTCGGCTGTTCGGTCGGCAACTCGAAGTCGCAACTTCACAAGGCGCGGCTGAAGATGCGCGGATTGCTCCAGGAACAACGTGCCGCGCGTTATAAGGAGGAGGGCCCGGCGAACTCTTCTTCACGCCGTTAACCGGCCCCGAACGATCCATGGAAGCCGACTGCCGGAATTTGCGTCGCGAGTTGGGCGCGTATCTCGAGGGGGAAGCCAGCCCCGAACTGCTGGCTCACCTCGAGCATTGTCGCCATTGTCAGAACCTGGTCGAGGAATTGCGTTCCATCGAGCGAGCCGCTCCCCAGATTGCCGAAACCTATGAACCCCGGCCAGCCCTGTGGAAGCAGATTGAAAACGCTGTCTATGCCGAGGGGCTGGTGCGGGAGAGACCGTTCTCTGGCTGGTTTCGCGACCTCGTTCGAGAGTGGTTGCCGCTGCCCGCGCCAGCGCTTGCCGCAGCTTACCTTGTTGTGCTTTTGATCGCCGGTGTGGTCATCACCTTCCGCACCGCCACACCACCGCTCCCGGCACAACAGGCAGCCAGCCCCGCGCCGCCGGTGGATATTGCCGCTGAATTGACCAGCGCCGAACAGACGATGCTGGCCGAGATGGAAAGGTTGAATCCCGGCGCCTCCCCTATCTACCGCAACAATCTGGCAACTGTGAACTACTATATTGATCTCTGTCAGCGCACGCTCGATCAAGATCCGGGAAATCCGGACGTGCGCCACTCCCTGGACCAGGCGTATACTCAGAAGGCTGATCTCTTGAGCGCCATGCTTGACCCGGATGAAATGAGGTCAAGGTAGTGAGGGAATGGATGCCCAGTTGGGCCGGCGCCCGGCGCTTCTCGCGCCTGCTTCCCGGCGTATTGATTCTTGCTGCCTTTCCCCTTTACGCCGAGCATTTCGATCGCCTCTTCTCGGTAGGCGGTTATCCCCTGTTGAGCCTCCGCCAAATCTCGGGTGACGTGGTGGTGCGAGCCTGGAACCGCCCGGAGATCCGCGTCCTTGCTTCGGTAAAAGGCAGCCATGTGGTGGCCGATGCCACCCAGCAGGGCAGCCGCGTGGAAGTAGTCTCCGAGGTTGTCGGCCAGCACGATGAGTCCAAAGAAGTGGTGCACTACGAAATCTATGTTCCCGCCGAGAGCGAACTTCAGCTCCATTCTCACGACGGGCTGGTGCGGGTAGAGTATGTCCGCGGGGACGTCGCCATAGAAACGCGCACGGCCAATGTGGAATTAAAAGAAGTGGCCGGCCACATCAACGTGAAGACGGCTGCCGGTTCCTTGCTCGCCGACCGCTGCTCCGGGCGCATGGAAGTGCGCTCGACTTCCGGCGACCTCAAGTTCACCGAGCCCGCTCTTGCCAAGCTGACCGCCTACACCACCGACGGCGACATCGCTTATGAAGGAGACTTCCAGCCGGGTGGCATGTACAACCTTTCCAACCATGCCGGAACCATCGAATTGCGCATCCCCAAACAAGCCTCGTTCGATCTCCAGGCGAGTTCCATCCAGGGTCAGGTAACGGGGGACGTCCCCGCTGTGCCCCTGGCCAAGACCTGGCAATCCCCAACCGCATCCCCGCAGCGGCTTGCCGGGCGCTACCTCACCGGTGACGCCAGCGTGCGGCTCTCCTCCTTTAGTGGTACAATCCGCATCCGCTGGAAGTAGTTTTTCGGTCGGTCGTTTCTTTCGGGCATGACGGCATCCACCCACCTTGCTTTTCGTCGCCTCCTTTTCCTTCTTGGCTTCATGGGATGCGGGAAGACCACCGTTGGCCGGGCGCTCGCCCGCCGGCTGGGATGGCAATTCGTGGACCTGGATGAATTGATTGAAGCCCGCGCCGGCCGCCCGATCGTTCAGATTTTTGCCGACGAAGGCGAACCAACCTTTCGCCGCATCGAGCATGAGCTCCTGGCGGAAACTCTTGCCGCTTCCGCCGACCACTTGCCCCGCGTAGTTGCCCTGGGCGGGGGAACCTTTGCCCAGATTCAAAATTTCGAACTTATCCGGACGGAAGGGGGCCTGACCATCTGGCTGCGTTGCCCCGTCGAAGAGCTGCGCCGAAGGTGCCGCGGCATCACCAACCGGCCCCTTTTTTGCGATGCCGCCAGCTTCCAGGAGCTCTACCGGCGGCGGCTGCCCTATTACGAGAAAGCGGACATTGTGATAGATTCCGGGGGACTCAAACCTGCCGATGTGGTAAAAAAGGTCCTCGCTCTCGGTTTTTTTCGCTGAAAGGGTTAGGAACAGCTTGAGGGCAGCTCTTTCCAGTCAAAAGCGTTTCCTGGCGACGGTGGCGTGTCTTTGCCTGATGGTTCCGGTTGCCCGAGCTGCTGCTCCGGACACGCGCCAGGGCGCTCCGTCCGAGACAGCGCTCCCCGGCGCCGAACAAGGGGTCTTTCGGGTCTATGCCGACGGAAAAGAGATTGGCACGGAAACCTTTCGCATTGTCCGCGACGGGGCCGATTGGATCGCGGAAGGACGAGTGGCTCTCGACTCAGCCGACGGCAAAGTGCAGCAGGCCACCAAGCTGCTCCTGACCTCGGACGGCGGCTTGCGCTCTTACTCCTGGGAACAGTCGAGCCCGAAAAAGGCTTCAGCCAACGTGGCCTACCAGGACGGAAAAGCAGTGATCGAGTACAAGCTGGACAGAGGTTCCGACCGGGCTGAATACTCTTTCGGGACTCCCCAGGTCGCCATCCTGGACAACAACGTCTTCCATCACTTCATCTTCTTGATCCGCCACTACGATTTTGCCAAATCAGGCTCGCAGCAAATTCCCATCTTTGTTCCCCAGGACGTCACCCCCGGCACCATCGCCGTCGCTGACCGCGGCGTGGAAAACCGGCAAGGCAAAAAGTGGCGCCACATGACCGCCAGCACCTCCGACCTCGAAATCCATCTCTGGCTCGAGGGCGAGCGGCTGGTGAAAATTGCCGTCCCCGCCGCCAACGTGGAAGTTGTCCGGGAGTAGATTACAACTTCTGCTGCCGCTTCAACTAACCGGGCCCAGTGGACTCTACGAGATGGTTCCCACGGGCAGAAGCCCGTGAGCCGAACGTGAGGCGCAATGTTGTTACATCTGTTCAACCCAGCGGCTTCCGCCGCTGGGCCCGCCGCGGCGGGCAAAATAAGTTGGAACGGCGCTAGATTTTCACTCTTGAGCTAATCGTGCGTCCTTCGCGCCGTGGCCTTTCGATCTCAACCGTCACGGTGGTTTCGGCCCGGTTGCGCACGAGGGTGACGCTTATACTTTTCCTGTCGCGGTTGTCGTACATCGCCTCGCGGAGGTCGCCCGCGTCAGAAATCTTCTCACTTTCTATCCTGGTGATGACATCGCCTGCCTTGATGCCGGCCTTCTCCGCCGCGCTTCCCTTCTCGACTCGGCGCACCAGGACACCTTCACCCTCTTTCACGCCAAAGAACTGCCCAAGCTGGTCAGAGAGGCTTTCTACTTCCACGCCAAGGTGCGGGCGGCTCCGCCCGAAGCCTTGGAGCCATGCGCGCCCATCAAAATCAAAATCGTATTCGAAGTGCGGGACGCGGATTTCCGGCATCTCCAACCGCCGCATTCGGAGAGCGCCAAAACTTTCCGGGCGTTCGCCAAGCGTGGCCGTCAGGTTCAGCTTTTGCCCGGCGCGATAGAGGCCCAGCGCGATGTTGCGTCCCGCCGGCGTCTCGCGGATCAACCGGCGCAACTGCCTTGCGCCCTCGACACGTTGGCTCGAGTACTCAACGATCACGTCATTTTCTTTTAGGCCGGCCTTCTCCCCCGGACTGTCTTTTTCAACCCCGGTCACCACCACCCCGCGTTCCTCCGGCAGCTTCAGTTCTTTCATCCGTTCCGCGTTGACCTCGGCAATGCCGATTCCCAGCCAGCCGGTAGCATCGGCAAGAGTCAGAATGTCCTGAGCATCATCTCCCGCATAGACGGTAACGCTCCGCTGGCGTGGCGGCGTATCCGCCAGCAACGGCACGCCCGGCGCCAGGGCGAGCGCAACCGCCAAAAGGATGACTTCCTTATTCAACTTTCTCTCGCTCATCGCCTTTCCTCCCTCTCCTACCCTGGGGATCCCTGCACATACGTTCTGGGGCGATAACTCCGGCCTTCCGTCCCGCTGCCACAAACCATCTCAGTATTCATCCTGTTTGGGCGGTGGCGATGGAAGTTTTCGAAGCATTTTGCGTTGTCGTTGCTTCAGCTCCTCTTTCAGCTTGGGTATTTGCTTCAGTGTCTCCTGCATCTGCTGTTTCATTTGCTCCAGTTCCGCGCTCAACTTTCGGATTTCAATGTTTCCGCCGACGGTGCGGATGCGGAGCAACCGCCCGCCGCCGTTCAGCCGGCCTTCGCCGGAAATTTCTCCCGGGCCGTAGCTGGCCCGGTCGCTCACGATCTGCATGGGAAAGTCAGTAAGGATTTTGTGGCCGCGAGCCATTTCAATCGAGGCCTGGACGGTGACCGGCAGTTCGGCTGGCAGATAGACGGTGATGTCGCCGAACGCCGTCTCCAGTTCCGAGGGCTCAAAGCTGCCGGCGTTGGCAAGGATCTGGGCCATGATGCTTCCGGCGGAGGTTTGGGCGCGAATGCCGCTCAGCATGCGTCTCAAATAGATGCTCCCGCCGGCCGTCTCGGCGCGCACCAGCCCCAGCGAGTCGGTGATATTGATATTGCCGCCGGCGGTTTGCGCGGATAGGCGGCCCTTGCTTTCACCCACTTCAATTCCCCCGCCCGCTGTCGCTGCGGTGATGTCGCCGTCCGCGCCGGCAATGCGGATGGAACCCCCTGCCGTCTCGGCTCGAAGGTCCCCGCTGACACGGCCGACCTGGATGCCCCCGCCGCTGGTCTCCAGCACCGCGTTGCCCTTGACATCGCCCACGCGAATGCTTCCTCCGGCGGTTGAGCAACGCAGTTCCCCTCCCACATTGCCCAGCGAAATATCGCCGCCCTGGGTTTCGATTCTCGCCGGGCCGCCAAGATCCGTGCCGGTGATGCTGCCACCGGCGGTAGTCGCTTCGACGGTGCCACCCAGCTCTTCCAGACGAATTTCTCCCCCGTTCGTTTCCACGGTCACATGAAACTCCCTGGGAACCTTCAGCTCATAGCCGACCAGGAGGCGAGGGTAGCGGGCGTGCCGCAGGCTTCTCCCTTCCACGATGACCGTCTCCCGGCTGCCCCGCACGCTCACTTCGAACTGCCGGAAAAGCTGCCGGGCGGAGGGTTCGCTTTGCCGTTCGGCAATTTTTTCGACGCGCCAGGAAAATTCGCCGCTGGCGCCGGCTGAGACGCGAACGTTGCCAAAGTCGGAGCGGAGTTGGACCTGGCCCCTGTCGTTCACCGCCAGCCGCCCGGTGGATTCTTCCACCCACCGGCCATCCCGCTCATAGATGCGGCTCTCGCCCTTCCCGTCGGCGACGGCCACTGTCGTCAACCACAGCGTGATCCCGGCCCCGAGCATTACTCGCATGATTATTTTTTGCATACCCATCAGCGATCCCCGCATCCGGAACAGCCTCCTGCGAACTCTTCCTCTGGCCTATGGTTTGTCGGTCGCCCAGGCCTGCTCCAGCGCGGCAGCCGACTTCATCCGAACGTAGTTGTTCTTGTCTTTCTGCGCCAGGACGCGCAGGACGGCGATCACCTCGCTGTCAGGGAATTCCGTGAAGGCGTTGATGCATTCGACCCGAACGCCGGGGTTCGAGTCCTTGGCGAGCGCCTGCAGCAGCGCCTGGCGCACTTCCGGGTCCTTTGGATACTTTTTCAGTCCATCGAGAGCGCGCAGGCGCACTCCCGGGTTTTTGTCGTTGAGCATAGCGGAGATGAGCGCGCGACGAATCAAAACGTCATCGGCCTGCCGCCGCAACGCCTCCACCGATTCCAACCGCACGCCCGAATTTTCGTAGTTCCGGACGGCAAACAGAAGCACGCGCTGGATGGCCGCATCCTCAGGCATTCCCGTGAGGGTTACGCGCCGGGCGGCATCGTAGCTCACCGCAACCCCGCCGGTGACGGGATCGGTGGCGATGCTGTGAATGCCCGAAATCTGGAAGTCGTCGGGGATCGTCCCCGCCTGTTCGAAGACGGGCGTGCCGCCGGCGCCCGGCTTTTCTCCCAGCTTCGTTGTCAGCATCCAGCCCAGGAGCACGCCGAACAACAGAAGCAACGCCGCGCTCAAGGCAGGATGCACACCCAGCGGGTTCACCCAACCGATGCTTTGCCGCGCCCGCTCCCAGAGGCTCAGCGGCCCGTCAAAATCGAGTGACTCTTCCAGGCCCATCCGGCAGCGGGCCAGCAGCTCGGGCGAAGGCTCGCGCGTGCCTCGCTCGTCCATCAGCCCGCGCAACTTCCTCTCCACCTCGAGCGCGGCGGTACAGTTCGCGCAACTTCCAAGGTGCTGCTCGAAGGCGGGCCGATCCTCTTCGGCCAGCTCGCCGTAGATGTGAAGCACCATCAACATCTGTGCTCGTTGGCAATCCATGGCTCTTCCTCACTCAAATCCAATCGCGCAACTTGACCCGCAGTTTTTGATGGGTGCGGAAAAGACAATTCTTGATGGTTTCCTCAGACGTTCCGAACATTTCGCCGATCAGCCTCAGCCTCAATCCGTGGTAGTGACGCAACTCAAAGACCATCCGCTCGCGCGGGGAAAGCTCGCTCAGGGCCTGGTTGATGCCGAAGGCGAGCTGCCGGCGCATCAAATCTCGTTCCGGATCGGCTTCGGTTCGCGTTTCGCGGAGCTGGTCAAAGACATCCGCTGCGTCGCCGTCTCCCCCTGTCGTCCGCGCCACCGTTTCTTCTTTCCTGGTGCTCTTCCGCCTTAAGTGGTCGAGGCATGCATTCGTCACGATGCGATAAATCCAGGTGTAAAAGCTGCACTCAAACCGAAAGCGGCCCAGATTGCGATAGACGCGCAGGAACGCTTCCTGGTAGATGTCCTTCGCATCCTCGGCCGAACGCACCAGGTTGAGCGCCAAGCGAAGCACACTCTGGTCGTAGCGGCGCACGAGTTGCTCGAAGGCCACACGGCTGCCGTTTTGGGCCTCCAGGACCAGCGTGCGCTCATCAGGCTGCTTCAACGCTGACCGGCTCGCTTGGGCTTCAAGCGCCACAGCAGGATACGCTCTCATCGCCTCGACCGTTCCCTGACGCCGGAACGCTCTGATAAATAGACGCGTAGCACACCAAAGGGTTAGCGAAAAACGTCCAGACCGGTGAGTGTGCTCGCGCGAGCCGGTAGCTCTCGGCAATCGCTTTCCCTGCTGGATTCTGCGGGCGTTGCCCTACCCGGCGGCGAGATTCGAGGAATCACGCAAAGCGATGCAAGACGCCAAATCGTCTTCTGGCTCAAGCAACTCAAAGGGAAAGATCGGAAAGCCCGCTGGGCCTTCTCTACTGCTTGTGTCGTTCCAACCTGTTGTGGGCAGTCGGCGACAGAGCAAGAGTTAGAATTTTCCGCCGCGCACTTTCTCTCTCTCCACTCCGCAGGCCAAGCTTTAGTGGAAATGGCACTATGATGGCAGCCGTTTGAGCTCCCTCTGGCAATCCTCTTTCATTTTTCGCGCACGGGCCTCAAGCGCCTTATCCGGCTGCATTTTCAGCAACTGCGTCGCGGCATCGAGGGTCTCGTCCGCTTTTTCGTAGAAGAGACGCCGCAGGCGGCTGTCGTCGAGCGCTTTGGGCATAAAGAGCGCGCTCGCATCCATCATGGTCCTGGCCATCGCCACAAAGTAACCGCGCGGATCCAGGTCAACCGTGCCCTTTTGATATAGGGCTCTACCCTGGTTGAGGTCGGTGACCGAAGCAGAAGCACAGAGAATCTTCGCCACCCAAAGGTCCAAGGTGTCAAGCTCAGCCTGGTACCGTTCCTCATCGCCGACCCAGATACCCTGTTGCAATTTATTCACCGTCGCATTTTCCACCGCGCCCACTTCGGGGAACCTTGCCTCCACGGTGAAAGGCTTTGTGTCCGATTTCTTGAGGAGGGGCAAGAATTGCTCGACGTAGCCGAGCGAACGAACGCGCGCCATCCCGAAATAATCCATCGCCATCTTCCGGAACCGCATTTTTTCTGCTTCGGTCCTGACCACCGTAGAGCCTTTCATGTAAGCGTCGCCCATTTCGCGATAGGACTCTCCCATGCCGCCCAGCACCGCGATGGAAAGCATGCGCGCCCGTTCAGCCAGCTCGTTCTCCTGTTTGCTTAACTTGGCGAGGGAATCAAGCGCGCGATCATGGGTGCGCTGTCGGAGCATCTCCTTCGCCTCGGCGAATTGCGAGGCCGGAGTAACCGGCTTCGGCCTCGGGGCGCAACCCGACCAAGCGACGAAACCATAGAAGACTCCTGCTGCGGTCACCATGCGGAGGAGTTTCATCGGCAGTCTCCTTTTGCGGAGGTTCTCCTTCATCACCGGAAATTTCAACCTGAAACCGGTCTGGCAACCTCCACGGGGAACGCGGACGAACCGGCACCAAAAGAACCGGAAGGCAAGACGACCGCCGCCATGATACGCCCGTCAAGGTTGCCGATCAAAGATACCGGCCAGTTCCGCCTCGGGCGGAGCGATAGCTCTTCGGCGAAAGCGGGTAGAAGAGAAGGTTGTTCCTTAACTCATGGAGAGAATCGGACGAGAGCATCTGCTCGACCTCCACCCGTCTCACCCGACCCGGCAGCTTGCCGACGCGCTCAGCGCAAAGCGGCGAGACATAGACGCTCCGGACTTCTTCGAGCAGTCTCCGCACCTGCTTCCGATCCCGGTATCGGACCAGGCGGATGCGCTCGACCACCCGGGGCGACACCAAATGTTCCAGCGCTTTTCGGAATCGCGGCTCAAACGAAGTGTCCGTGAGGATCATGCCGAGTGGTCCCCGCCGCGCCTCAGCAATCACCTTGCGGTGAAATTCCGGGTTCAGGGCAACGCGAAAAACCTCCTTTCCCAATCGCCCGGCCAAACGCAACACCTCAGCCCAGTGAAAATCAGTCGTGACCAGAAAGTGAGCGGCGCTGACCGCCGCCCGCAGCCGCGCCTCGCCTGCGTTCAGCTCCACCGGCTGCGCGATCACGCCCACTTCCCGCCGGATTTCTCGCGCAAAAAGACGGGTCTGTTCCGGGTTGCACTCCAGTACCGCGCACCGGAACAAGCCGTGATTTCGAAGCCCCGCCCGCATCGCCAGCAGGTGCACCAGCCGCTCTTCGCTCAGGCGGTATTTGCGCGCATCCTCCGCCACCCGCTCCAGGAAATGCGTCACCGACTGGCGATACCTGCGTTCGACCGCCGGTGGCCGCGAACGCACAAACACGCCCGATTGCGGCCGGATTTCGACCAGACCCTCCTGGGCAAGGCTGCGGTAGATCTTGAAAGCCGTTTTCAGATTGACCCGGCATTGCGCGGCAAGCTGCCGCACCGTCGGCAACCGGGCGCCGGCGGCAATGAGGCTGAAGTGGATGAGGTGGATGAGTTGCTCCCGGATTTGTTCCCGGAAGTCGAGCGAGCTTTCCTTGTCCAGCGTGAAGCGAAGCTCCCCAGTATTCATCACGGCCAATCTCTTGAGCGTCCCTCGGCTCCTATGGAGGCGTTTGTTTTTCCCGGGCGAGCCCGTCCCGCCCTGCGGGAGGCGAGTCGGCCAAGCCCCAGATAGATTGCCGCACAGATTCCGAAATCCACGAGCAAGCCGGCGTCGAACGCGAAAGGCCGGTGTCGCATCCGATCGGGCAACCGGGGAGCAAGCAAATAAAAGTAAACCGCGTTACCGGAAAGGATCGCAACCAGAGCCCGAATCCACCTCGCCATGCTTGCCCCCGACTCGTCGGGGCCTGCGAAATCAACGCAAAATATAGACCACATCGGCGCACAAGTAAATCCATGGCGGAGCCACCAGCCAAGCGGCATTGCGAGCGCGCCGCATCAGCCTTTCTTTGGGGTGTGCTATAGTTCGGCCCATGGCGCTTGAGCCCGGCACCGAAATTACTTACCTTCCGGGCGTTGGGCCGGCGCGGGCCGAGCTTTTCAAAGACAAAGGAATCCACACCGTTGAAGATCTGCTCTCCTGCCTCCCTTTCCGCTACGAAGATCGCATCCATTTTCAGGACATTGCCGCGGTGGCGCCGGGGACGGTGGCGACCGTGCTGGCCGAAGTGATGACAGGCGGGCTGGTGCGGTTTCCGCGCAGCGGCGTGCAGGCCTATCACCTGGCGGTGCGCGACCGGACGGGCACCCTCCACTGCAAATGGTTTCACGGCGGTTATCTCCAGCAAACCTTCAGGCCCGGCCAGCCAGTGGTGCTGCACGGCAAATTGGAGATGGATCGCTACCGCCCCAGCCAACGGCTGATGATTCAGCCGCAGTTTGAAATTCTTTCGCAAGGTCGCGGCGGTGCTTCGCCGCTCGCGGCGCGTGATTCGACCGAGACCGGCCGCATCGTCCCCATCTACGAGGCCATCGGCAGGATCAGTTCGCGCATCCTGCGGCGCATCATCTTCGGCGCGCTCGAACGCATCGGCGAGGTCGAGGACCTGCTGCCGGAAGAGCTGCGGCATCGCCATCGCTTTCCGGGACGCCGCGCCGCCTTGCAGGCTGCCCATTTCCCTCCCTCGGACGCCGACCTCAAGCAACTGAACGCCTTCGCCACCATGGCTCACCGGCGGCTGATCTTCGAGGAGTTTTTTCAATACCAGGTCGGTCTGGCGCTCAGGCGACGCAAGGTACAGGCCTCGCCGGGCATCGCTTTTCGCGTGCGAGAAGATTCGATCCGCGAAGCGGTGAAGCGAATCCTGCCCTTCAAACCCACGGCCGCCCAAAAGCGGGTGCTCGGCGAGATGGTGGCGGACATGGAGCGGCCCCATCCCATGAACCGGCTCCTGCAAGGCGATGTTGGTTCGGGCAAGACCATCGTGGCGCTGGAGGCAGCCGTCATCGCGTTCGAGAACGGCTACCAGGTCGCGCTCATGGCCCCCACCGAAATTCTGGCCGTGCAACATTTCCTGTACACGCGCAACCTCGTTCGTTCCTCCGGCTATCGAGTGGAGCTGCTGATCAGCGGCATGCCGGCCAACCAGAAAAAGGAGGCGAAGACAGCGGTGGCGGGCGGTGGGGCTCATCTCGTCATCGGGACGCACGCCCTGATCGAGGAGGATGTCCGCTTTGCCCGGCTCGGTTTGGTAATCATTGACGAGCAACATCGCTTCGGCGTTCTTCAGCGGAAAAAGCTCATGGAAAAAGGCGGCTTGCCGAAAGCGGCGCCCGACGTGCTGGTGATGACCGCCACGCCGATACCGCGCACCCTGGCCTTGACGCTCTTCGGCGACCTCGACATCTCGGTCATTGACGAAATGCCGCCCGGGCGGATGCCCATCGAAACGAAATGGCTCGGCGAGGATCGAACCCACGCTGTCTGGGAGGTTGTCCGCGGCGAAGTGGCTGCCGGCCGGCAAGCCTATATCGTCTATCCCGTCATCGAAGAATCGAAACGAGAGCTGAAAGCGGCTGTCAAACAGTTTGAAATTCTCTCTCGCCAGACCTTCCCTGACCTGCGCGTTGCCCTGCTGCATGGGCAAATGGCCAGCGAGGAAAAAGAAACAGTGATGGAGCGTTTTCGCCAAGGGGAGATTCAGATTCTTGTTTCCACGAGCGTGATCGAGGTGGGAGTGGACGTGCCCAACGCCAGCGTCATGGTCATCGAGCACGCTGAGAATTTCGGCCTCGCCCAGCTCCATCAATTGCGGGGGAGGATCGGCCGCGGCAGCCAGCGCTCCGTTTGCATCCTGGTCTCGCCTGACCGGATCACCGACGAGGCTCGGGAGAGGCTTGAAACCATGGTGCGCACCACCGACGGCTTTGCAATTGCCGAAGTGGATTTGAAGCTGCGCGGCCCCGGCGAGTTCTTCGGCACGCGCCAGTCCGGCCTCGTCAGTTTTCGCATCGCTAACCCCATCCGCGATCACGACTGGCTCGAACTTGCCCGGCGGGAGGCCTTCGACTGGGTGGCCGACCCGGGGGCGGCCACCGAAGTGGAGAAGCTCCGACAATTTCTGGCCACCCGATGGAAAAGACGCTATGCGCTGGCCGAAGTCCTCTGAAGGCTTCCCCCGCTTCCTCCTTGAGTTCAACCCCCCGGGTGAGTCTGGCTGCTGGAATGGCTGACGCTTATGGGCAGTTCCCGAGCCCGGCGCGATGATGAATGCAACTCGGTTTGGCAGCTACTAAGGGAGGAAACTAACCCCGTGGGGCAAGGTCACTTCTCGCTTGCTTGGGAGAACTAAGGCGGAACGGCACTAGACGACGAGGCCCCGGACAGCGAGCTGTTCCATCTCGTGGAGGCTCTGGGTGTCGTCAGGATAAGTGGTGACGCGGATGCGGATGCGGGCGGAGAGTTTCATGAGGCGCTCGTCGGTGGCGATCGTTTCGCCCAGGCTGGCAGCCGCGTGCTCGGCGGCATCGCGCGGGCAGCCCAGATGCAACATGCAAAAGACTCCCTCCGCGCGACGATAGAGCGCTTCTCCCTCCTTCAAATCTCGGATGAGCAACTCAGCCGCTTGACCCCAGGCTTCCGACTTCACTTCTTCGGGAGCGTTCGCCGGCATTTCGATTTTGAAAGCGACGACAGAGATAGGCTGCCCCGCGGCGGTGGCTCGTCTGAGGTCCATAGCCAGCCGGTCGTTGAACTGCTCCTCGCCGGGCAGCGATGCCAGCACCGTTTTGCTTGCTTGAAGGATGACGGCTAGGTTTCTGGCTTCCGACTCAATCAGGCGACGGCGCAGTTTCTTGATCTTTCCCTGGCGCTCGATGAGGTAGGCGTTGAAAAGAAGCGTGAGAACGACAAGGCCGAGGAAGGCCTTCTGGGTGCGGTCGGCCTGGCCCGAGCGCAGCATGGGCCACGCCGTCAGCAGCAGCCCGGCCGCCAGCACTGTAATCATGATGATGGCCAGAATCCAGAGTTGTCCCTCGCGCCTTTCGAGCGCCTCCAGCTTTGCTTCTTCCCTTCCTGGCATCCGACACTTCCTCAACCCATTCTAGCAAAACTGCGCCCCGAACCTATCCACTCTTTGGGCACAAGAGGCCCCGCGCCGGGCCGGGGCATTAAGCCAGGCGCAAGCTTTGCTGGTTCACGACAAAGCAATTGCCGCCTTTACCCTTAGCCGCATAGAGAGCCTGGTCAGCCGCCCCCTGAAGCTCCTGAGTTGTTTGCCCGTCATCAGGATAGGTGGCGATCCCGATGCTCACGGACAGCGAATCGTTCGAAGAGATCCTTTGCCGGGCAATGGCCTTCAGGATGCGCTCGGCCAGGATCACCGCCGTGGACGGGGGACAACCGCCCAGCAAGATAGCGAACTCGTCTCCGCCCAGCCGGGCAATGGTGTCACTCCGCCGCGTGGTTCTCGTCAAAACGGCGGCTACCGCCCGGATGGCTTCGTCGCCAACCGGGTGCCCGCGCGTATCGTTGATCCTCTTCAAATCGTCCATGTCCACCATCAGCAGGCAGCAAGGCGTCCCCGACCGCTGACAACTGGCCAGCTCTTGTTCCAACCGCTCCGCAAAAAAGCGCCGGTTATAACACCCGGTGAGGGTGTCGGTGAGGGCCTGTGTTTCGAGCTCCTTCTTTTGTTGGAGGCTCTCCGTCACGTCGCGACCGACTCCACGGATCAGGCCGGGAACAGTTCCCTCTTCCTCAATCGAGAGGACTAACTCGAAGATCCTTGGCTGCCCGGCAGCATTGTTCAGTTCCACAATCAAATTGGATATCTTTATGTTGCCAAGCTGCTTGAAGGCGAGGGTTAGTCCGGCCGCCGCGCCGGGCCGGATGAGTTGCGACCACTGGCGGCCGACAATCTCCCCTGCCGGCCGGCCCAGGAAGCGGCAACCGGCCCGGTTCATCGAAACTAACGTGCCGTCAGCGCTGCAACTGAAGATGATGTCGGAAGCATTCTCGACCAGTTCGCGATAGTGCTTCTCCGAATCCTCGAGCTGCTTTCGCAGGCGGGTGACCTCGGTGACGTCTCGAGCTACGCCCCGCACGCCCACTGCCACCCCACCTACCTGAATGACCGATTCTTGACATTCGAGGACGACCTGATCGCCCTGCTTGTTGCGAAATGAGATCAGCCCGCGAAGCCGTCTGGCCGAGAGCAGTGCCTTTCGGAAGCTCGAAAATTCGTGGCAAGACTCCGGCCAGAGAAACTCTTCTACAGAGCGGCCGATGATTTCATCGGGCTGGAAGCCGAGCAGCGAGGTAATGGCCGGGTTGGTCATGGTGAAATGACCTTGCATGTCCCGCGAGTAAATCCAATCGTCGCTATATTCGACCACGTCGCGCAGGCGCGCCTGGGAACTTCGCAGCTTGCGATAGACCCGCTCGATCTGCCGGAAAAGCTTTGCGCCCACCCGTTGCACCACAATCTGGCGGCCGCCAATCAGCACCACCACGACCACAAAAATGGCATGCGTCAGGTCCATCCGAAACTTTTCGGCGGCTGCCGGTCCCGGAGAGGAGTATCTCCAAAGCCAGTCGAAGGTGGGGATGGCTGCGACCAGCAGAAAAGCAACCACGGTGCTCACAACGCCCGATTCCATCGAAAAAGGCCTGGGCAGCGGCAATCTAAGTTGTTGAATACTGCGGCGTGAGTGGCGGGCAGCAATGGCATAGCAAAAGAAAGGCGCCATGAGCCCGAGGTCGTAAAGGCTTCCCGTGGCGTAGACATCTCCCGTGATCGCCGCGTTGACGATCACGTTGCCGATGGCATAGGTGACCCCGCCCATCGCGAGCAGCGCAAAGATTGGTTTCCATGGGGTACGCCATGTTTGGAATGCCCGGAACACCAGGAAGACGACCACCAGCACGTTCTTGCCTGCCTGCAGCAAGTCATAGTGGCGAAGGTAGGCAGCCTCATTGCCGCGGGCGATGTAGTGGACGCCCACCGCGTAGAAGTAAAGGTAGAGAGCCGCTCCGAAAACGAGCAGAAAGTCAAAAAGTCTTTGCGGAGAATTCGCGCGGCTCTGGTTTTTTTCCGGCCGCCAGAAGAGCGCCCCGAGCAAAAAAATGGCGTGGAGAAAAGCCGGTATGTCGGTCTCGGGAAAATAGCCGACGTCAGGCTGGTGAAGAAGCAGCTCGCTACCCGCCCAAAACAGGCAGGTCAACAGATAGCAATAGCAGGCGACCGCCCAGAGCGTCCAAAAGACGCGGCCGGCATGACGGTGACGAATCGCCGCCAGCCCGCTCATTTCCAGCGCCAGCACGACCGGGACAATCTGAGCCAGGTTGCCGAACCATGCCAGGAACCGCGTGTGGCCGCGGGCGAAGACGGAAACCAGCAAGAAGAGGCCGCAGTAGGCAGCCGCAAAAATCAACCATTTCCGTTCTGACCGGAAGATGGATTCCGGCGGCAATCGCGACGCGTCGGGATTTTCTGCCTGGCTTGTCTTTTCCACTGCTTCACACCACAACAAACTAATTTTACGGAGAAGCCCCCCGCTCCAACAATGGTACTCCGGTACAGACAGGGGTAAGGAGTATCGGGTTTCATTCTGATACCCGTGCCGGGCTGGAAGCCCGGCGACCCCTGCGGGCGTCCCGTTCCGTCGTGGCGCGATCGCCATAAGCCTTTCCCACGGAGCCATCATGGCCTAACATAGAGGCCTAACATAGGGGCGGCGGGCGGAAGAGTTATGGACAAGTGGGCCGAGCGGCGTAAGCACCACCGGGTCAGACCATCCCAACCCTTTTCCGGTCATATCCGGCCCAAGCAGCCGGTGGCCATCGTGGATTTGAGCCGCAGCGGCGCGCTGCTGGAAACGGCGGCGCGGCTTTCTCCCGGACAGTCCTGCCGCCTGGTGGTGGCGCTGGAAGATCGTCAATTGGACCTGGCGATCGAGGTGGTGCGCAGCCACGTCCATCGCATCCAATCGCTCAAGGACGGCGAGTCGCAGATTCATTACCGTGCCGGCGTGCGCTTTGAACAGCTCGCCGCCGAAGACGTCACTGCCATCATCCAATTCCTGGCCCGGCACGCGGAAGCGCCCGCCACTCTCGCCACCGAGGTTTCTCCTGCGGCCGCGCCCGAAGGCAGCCCACGGTTCAAGAAGCGCAGCTCTCCCCGCGTTCGCACCGCCGGGTTGCACGGCGAGGTTCATCTTGCTTCCGAGGGACGTGTCACCTCAGTCAGCGAGGGAGGGATCGCCATCGCCGTTCCTTCCCCGATCGAAGAGCGCAAAGCCATCGCGCTCATCGTAGAACTCCCTGCCGGCCCGCTGAAGGCGACAGGCACGGTGCGCTATTGCCGCCCACTGCTCCTGCGCGACCCATTCAAGGAGGAATTTGAAGTGGGGATCGCTTTTGATCAACTGAAGCGGGAGCAACTTGAAGCCTTGCGAAAACTTCTGCTCGATGGGGGGGTGTGATGGACGCAGAACGACGCCGCTTCCCGCGTTTTCCTTTTGTGGCCGATGTCGAAATCTCGGCCGTTGAATCCAAAACCAAATTGCAGGCGCGCCTGAGCGACCTGAGCCTGGATGGTTGCTACCTTGATACCTTGCATCCGCCACCCCTCGGCACCCAGCTCCGCCTGCGCGTCGAGGCGGGAGAAAAATCTTTTGAATGTCTCGGCAAGGTTCGCTTTTGCGCTCCCGGCCTCGGCATGGGCATCGAGTTCGCCAGGATGCCGGCGCAGGATTGGCAGAAGCTGGCAGCGGTAGTGGAAAGCCTGGCCAGCGAACGGCTGGGGTTCGCCGCCAAGGGGAGTTCCTACGAAGAAATGATTGATGGCACGCTGGCGCTGGTCGAAGCGTTGACCGACGTCCTGGAAAAAAAGGGAGTCCTGAGCCGAGAGGAGATTGGCGCCGCCCTGCGCGCCCGCCGCGAAAAACGCCCACCGATCTAGCAGCGGTCACGCCCGGCGGGAGCGGCATTCTCTACGACGGATGCCAGACGTAGCGCCGGCGTCCTCGCCGGCTTGGTTCAGGGCCGCCTGGAAGGCGGCGCTACCCAGCGATTCAGCAGCAACGCCGGACCGCGGCATATTTCTTTACCAAAAACTTGGCGTAGAACTCCTGCGGTGACGAAGTCGTCTGGCCGATGGTTTTATGCAAAGATGAAGTTGAAATCGGAAATTCCGGATGTATTGATAAAGTAATGCTTTTCCCTAAGAAGTGAATCGGGCAAAAATAAGAGTAATCAGTGGGAGGCGCGAATGAGTATTGCCCCGCTGGCGTTAATTGTTTTAGCCGTGCTGGCCGCGGGCTATAGCCTGTACGGTCGGTTTCTGGCCCGGACCGTAGGCTTGAACGCCAACACGCCCACGCCTGCAACCACGGTCAACGACGGCATGGATTTCGTGCCTACGCCTCGTTTCTACCTGCTCGGGCAGCATTTTTCCGCGATTGCCGCCGCTGGACCAATTGCCGGACCCATTCTCGCCTGCCAGCAATTTGGCTGGCTGCCCTCCATATTGTGGATCGGGTTGGGTGTCGTCTTCATTGGTGCGGTACACGACTTCTCCAGCCTAATAGCCTCAGTCCGCCACGGGGCGCGCTCGATTGCCGAGATCATGCGTGAGAATGTCAGCCGACGCGCGTGGTTTTCTATGATGGCATTCATTTGGATTGCGCTGATTTACGTCCTGGTTTCTTTCACGGATATCACGGCGAGCACATTCGTGGGGCCGGCGCAAGAGCTGCCGCTGGAAAATATGACTTTCAACGCCGGCGGGGCGGTCGCGCTGGCAAGCACACTCTATTTGTTGCTGGCCGTGGTGATGGGTTTGATTCGGAAACGCTGGAATCCCCCGCTGTGGACATTGACCGTGACCTTTGTCCCGGCAACGTTTGCCTTGGTCTGGCTGAGCACGAAACTTTCCACCCTGTTCGTGTTTGCGGCGGCCAATCCGGTGAAGGTGTGGGGCTTGTTGATCTTGACCTACTGCTTCGTTGCCGCGCTGGTGCCGGTGTGGTCGCTGCTGCAACCCCGTGGGTACCTCGGGGGCTTTGTGCTCTTTACGGCACTGGCAATTGGGGTGATCGGAGTGTTTATCGGTGGCTATGACGTCGCCCAGCCGCCGTTCAAAACTTGGAGCGCCTTGGCCACCGACGGCTCGTCTGTTCCGCTGTTCCCTTTTCTGTTTGTCACCATCGCCTGCGGCGCCTGTTCAGGCTTCCATGGGCTCGTTTGCTCCGGAACCACCTCTAAACAGATTGCTAGGGAACCGGACTGCCGAGTGGTGGGTTATGGTGCGATGCTACTGGAGGGTTTTGTCGCCCTGATTGCTCTTGCCACGATCATGATTGTGGCGCCGGAAAAAACCGCCGGCATCTCGCCTGGAACCATTTACGGCAATGGGATCGGTTCTTTTCTAACGGTTCTGATTGGTGAGCCACACCGCCTGTTTGCGACTACCTTTGGAGCCATGGCCTTTTCAACCTTCGTGTTTGATACCCTGGACGTGGCCACGCGCCTGGGGCGCTACATCCTACAAGAGCTGTTCGCCTGGAAAGGCAGGAGCGGCATGATTGCTGCCACGGCGGTCACCCTCCTTCCCGCTTACCTCTTTATCGCCACGGCTGAGAAGGGTGCTTACCTAAAGTTTTGGACCCTCTTTGGTACTTCCAATCAACTCCTCGCCGCGCTCACCCTGCTCGGAGTCACTCTGTGGTTCGTGCGCACCGGACGTCCCTACTGGTTCATCCTGGCCCCGATGTTGTTCGTGTTAACCATCACTGTCTGGGCCCTGGTGATTCAATTGACCAATTTCAGCCGCGTTGCGCTAGACCAAGGATTGGTAGCCGCCGGTGCCACCGCCATCAATGCCCTGGCGGCGCTGCTGCTGTTGATCATGACCGGCGTGATTTTGTGGGAGGTTTGCCGCGCGTTGCGCCAACGTCGGTGGCAACCGGAATTCGTGAAGTGAGTTGTGCCCACGGTTGGTGATAGCAGTGGCTCGAAAGCCACCGCGTTTCTCTTGGCCGGGCATGGAACTTTCGAGGATACTATCCAGCGCTCTTGAGCCTGTCAATTTGTCCCCATGGTTCCGGAATTGGGTCACCAGCTCACACTGAACAAGACGGCGAAAGGAAGCCGGTGATTGCTTTCTATGCGTTCTCCGTGCCCTCCGTGGTGGCTTTGTTTCGAGGCAATGATGCCAGCTTCATCGTAGTTCGACTCCTGGCTTTGCCCGGCCGCGCCACCGCCCCGGTTTTCGCCGTGAGGAAAGAGTCAGCCTGCCCGGTTCGAGCCTCGATTGCCCTCTGGTGCGCTGCGATGCTCCAGGAGGGTTTGCCGTAGTCTCATAAAAACCAGCCGCTTTCGGAAAAACTGTCCCATGTGTGGTAACATTTGCCCAGGGATGCAAGAAATTGCGCAGAGGAAAACGAAAAGAGAGCGACAGCAGGTTTGCAACCGATTGTTAACACGGCAATTGGATACCGTACATGGTCAGGCCTACTGGGCCTCGATTTGGCTGTATTTTTGCTTCTCGGGGTCGCTCGATTTAGACAGGAGGAATGAAACTATGCGCCGATGGGAGCGAGCCATTTCCACTCTTTTTCTTTCCGTAGCCTTGCTGATGGTTTCCGGTTGCGGCGGAGGGGGAGGCACAACCCCGCCACCCCCACCCGGCTCAGCCCCGATGACTCTCTTCGTACGAGACGCCGGTGCCGAAAAGCTGCTTGCTTTCGAAATCCAGCTTACCGGTGCCGCCCTGGTCAGCGGGACCACCGAGCAATCGATCCTGGCCGCCCCCGTTGAGCTTGAATTGAAGAACCTCCAACTCGCCACCATGCCCTTGAGCTTGAATAACGTTCGCGAAGGTACCTACACGACTTTGCGGCTCACCTTCGCCAATCCCGAGGCTACCGTTCTGACTTCGACCCCAACGGTCGTGAAGTGCGAGACCGGCGCGGCCTGCGTGCCCACCCTTGCCGCCGGCCCCCTGAACAAGACGGTTAACATCACCGTGCAGCTAAACTTGCGCAGCGCCGTGATCATTGACTTTGATTTGGCGGCTTCGGTGAACGTGACGGAAAACCCTCTTGCCGTCTCTGTCAATCCCGCTGTCAACGTCACCCAGGTCTCCGTGCAAGCCCAGCAGGCCGAAGCTGAACTGGAAGACGTCGTGGGCACGGTCACCGCCATTGACGGCGCGAACCAAAGCTTTACCTTTCGGCCCGAGGGCATCACTGCAACGTTCAACATTGTGACGAATGCCCAGACGAAGTTTGAAGATTTTGACGATGCTTCCCCGGCGCGTGCCAACGCATTCGCCAGCATTAGGGTGAATGACCTCGTCGAAGTGGACGCCGAGCAACGTGCCGACGGCGGCTTTGTCGCCGAAGAAGTAGAACTGGCAGAAGCGGAGAACGATAACCGGGTCGAGCTGGAAGGATTGATCACCAGCGTGGACGACCCCGTCCCCGGCAGCGTCAAGATCGTCATTCGCGAACGCCGCCGAACCACCACCCTGCAAAGCGAACTGGG
>Ga0209108_10000006_pt1 | contig 79570 bp, 67 predicted proteins | sample Rifsed10ft1_FD_184003 | JGI IMG/M metagenome (GOLD analysis project Ga0209108, IMG submission 184003) | Soil microbial communities from Rifle, Colorado, USA - sediment 10ft 1 (version 2) | ecosystem: Environmental > Terrestrial > Deep subsurface > Rock core/Sediment | place: Rifle, Colorado...
CGAACTGGCCACCGACGCGTTCCAGCGCCTGCCCTGGTGGCAAGTGGTGCTCAACCGCGGCAACCACCGCTACCGCCTCGACTTCGTCGCCCGCTTGCTGACCGAGATGGGCGCGCACCTGCCCCTCAACAGTCTGCCGCTGGACGTGATGATCACCGGCAAGAACACTCTTACCGGCCGGACCGACTTCTTTGTGCGCGATCAGGAGGGGAATGCCGGCCTGTGGGGTGATCTGCCGCTGCGAGATGCCGTGCTGGCCAGCGTGGCGGCTCCCACCTACTTCCCGCCTCATCGCACGAGCTATCGCGGCAACGACTATATCTGGGTCGATGGCGGCGTCGGTGTGGCCGGCAATCCGTGCTACCAGGCGGCCGTCGAGGCTTTCCACTACAGCGGCGGACGCTATCCGCCCGGCCAGACGCGCATGCTCTCCTTCGGGACCGGCCGGCTTCCCCACGCCATCGACGCCCCGCGGGCCAGCATCGTCGACTGGGGGTTCTGGGTTCTGGAGGAGCTCCTGGGCGACTCCGCCGACTGGCAGACGTACATCACGCGGCGCGAATACGGGATGAGCGGTCGCCTCGACTTCCGACGTTACCAACTCGATCTCTCGCCGGCGATTATGGCCGACCTTGGCGTCGACGTCCCGCCGGGCGTGAACCTTTCCAAGATCGGAATGGACGCCGTCTGGGCGGTGGAACTCCTGGAACGCATCGGCCGGGCCTTTGCCGATCGCATCGATTTCGATGCCCCGCACGGACTGGATCTGGGCGACTCGTCGGCGCCTTGATCGATTCCGCCGCCGGCCCTTTGCCTTCAGTCCAGGAAAGGCGCCTTCTCCCCTCATCCCCTCTCCCCGACGTCTCAGGTCTGGAGGGCGGACCAAGGAGTGAGGGGCTTAGACCGCACCGCCGGCCAGCAAGCCCTCGATGCGACTCAGGACCTCGGGCGTGAGACGAGGCGGGACTTCGCCGGCTCCCAGGTTCTCCTGCAACTGCGCCTCCGATGTCGCTCCGGTGATGACGCTCGTCACCTGCGAGGTGCGCAGCAGCCATCCAATCGCCAGTTGAGCCGGAGTGCAGCCCAGGTCGCCTGCGACGTCGGCCAATCCTCGGGCCACAGCCAGATTGGCCTCGGTCAGGATGTCGCCCAGCCAGTCGTATTTCGGGCGCGTCAGGCGCGCCTGGGAGGCCTTGGGCCCGTTGTACTTTCCGCTCAGCAACCCCGAACGCAGCGGGCTCCAGGTGACGAGCCCGATCCCGGTCCTATCGGCCAGCGGCGCCAGCGTCTGCTCGACCACCCGGCGTACCAGCAGGTTGTACTGCGGCTGTTCGACCGCCGGCGCCGTCTGGCCCGCCTGCCGGGCGATGTCGATCGCTTGCTCGATTTGCTCCGCCGTCCACTCGGACGTCCCCCAGTAGAGCACCTTGCCCTGTCGCACGAGATCGTCCATCACCCGCACCGTCTCATCCAGCGGCGTCTCGCGGTCGAAACGATGGCAGAAATAGAGATCGAGGTAGTCGGTCCCCAGTCGCCGCAGCGAGGCATGGCACGATTCAAGGATGTGCTTGCGCGACAACCCCTGCCCGTTGGGGCCGGCCATCGTGCGCCAGAAGGCCTTGCTCGAGACCACCAGCGCCGTGCGCGGCAGGCCTCGCATGGCGGCGCCCATCACTTCCTCGGCGCGACCGCTCTGATACACGTCGGCGTTGTCGAAGAAGTTGACGCCCTGGTCGTAGGCCAGGTGCAGCATGCGTTCCGCCGACTTCTCGTCGACGTCGTCGCCGAACGTCAGCCACGCCCCCAGGCTGATCTCGCTGAGTTTGAGCCCCCAGCGCCCCATCCGCCGGTAGTTCATCCGACCTCCGGCGCCATTATAGATCGACCGACATGCTATACTCGCCCGGCCTCTCGCCCTGGTCGTTCCGATCTCGGGAGCGCGATCGGGCGACCGCTCGCCGCCGGGATCGAAAAGGAGTTGGCGCATGACCGACACGATGCGCGCCGTCGTCAAGCCCGCCCCTGGACCGGGGTTTGAGATGCGGCGCGTGCCCATTCCCGCCATCGGCCCGGCCGATGTGCTCGTCCGGGTGCGGGCGGCGTCGATCTGCGGCACCGATCTCCATGTCTATCGTTGGGATCCGTGGGCCGCCAGCCGCGTCCACCCGCCGGTCGTCGTCGGTCACGAGGTCTGCGGCGATGTCGTCGACCGCGGGTCGATGGTCACGACGCCCAACATCGGCGAATTCGTCTCCCTCGAATCCCATGTGATCTGCAATACGTGCGCCTTCTGCCGCACCGGGCAGGGTCACATCTGCCAGAATACCCGCCTGATCGGTATCGATCGCGACGGCGGCTTCGCCGAGTTCATCTCCATCCCGGCGCAGAACGCCTGGCCCAACCCGCCCGACCTTCCGCTCGAGATCGCCGTCCTGCAAGAGAACTTCGGCAATGCCGTCCACACCGCCTTCGCCTTCGACCTGCGGGCCAAGAAAGTGCTCGTCACCGGCTGCGGGCCGGTGGGCCTGATGACGATCGCCGTCGCCCGTGCCACCGGCGCTCGCGCCATCTACGCCACCGACATCAGTCGCTTTCGTATCGAGTTCGCTCGCCGCATGGGCGCCGATCTGGCGTTGCACGCCGCCGACGACCCGGTGCTCGACGTCGTGCGCCAGGCGACCGACGGCGAAGGTGTCGACGTTCTGCTCGAGATGTCCGGCTCCCCGGCCGCCATTGACCAGGGATTCGCCTTGCTCAAGCCCGGCGGCGACGCCGCCCTGCTCGGCGTGGCGCCCGGGGCTTTCCCCTTCGACTGGAATCACCACATCGTATTCAAGGCCGCCCATGTCATGGGGATCAGCGGCCGCCGGTTGTGGCAGACCTGGTACCAGGGCCGAGGGCTCATCCGATCCGGTGCCGTGGACCTCTCTCCTATGGTGACCGACCACTTTTCGCTGGAAGATTTCCACGACGCCTTCGAGCGAATGGCCTCCGGTGACTCCGGTAAGGTCATGCTCACTCCCTAGAGGTCCGGCCGGGAGGCCCTTCCGGACCACAGCCTGGGATGGCGCCTGCGAAAGCGTCCCAGATAGGGAAATCGCGCGGCCGGATGGCCCACGCATGCCAGAAACGAAAGTTCGCTCCCAGAGGGACTGGCAGGAAAGGCGTCCGGCCGGACCTCTAGGCGGGGAGGGAACCATGGAGCAACGTCTTTTCCGTATTGTCGTGTGGACCGCGGCCGTGCTCACCGTCCTGTCGTGTACGGTGATCGACCGGTTTACCAGTCGGGGCCTGACGGCGCCCCAGGCCCAGGCTACGGCCACCGAGGCCCAGGCCGCCATCGAGGCGACCGAGTTGGCGCCGACCGAGGAGGGGCCGCGCCGCCTGGAGCTGGCGGCCACGCCCACGCCGCCGCGCGTCGCCGAAGACGACGCCCGCGCCATCCTCGATCTGGCGCATCCCGATCACTTCGACTATTTCGACAACCCCGACGCGTGGTTCGACTACGACACTCCGGGACGGGCCGCCTACTGGGTGGCCGACGGCAAGATGTTCGGGATCGATTACGAGCCGGAGGAGATCTACACCTGGTGGAGCTACACCGACGCCGCCTCCGGCAACGTCTACGCCGAGGTCAGCGCCACCAATGGGGATTGCGTCGGTCGCGATTCAGTCGCCATGGCGATTCGCGTCGATCGCGACGCGGCCGCCGGCGGCTATTCGCTGGAGGTCTCGTGCGACGGCGCCTATCGCTTCCGCCTGCACCAGGTCGGCGCCGACCAGGTCGAATTCATCGACTGGACCGAGTCGGATGCCATTCACACCGGCCCCGGCGCCACCAACCGCCTCGGCCTGTGGGGCTACCAGGGCCGCTTCCGCCTGTATCTCAACGGGGAACAGGTCGCCGAATACTGGGACACGAGCTACCACCACACCTACGGCACCTTCGCCCTGTACACACGCGCTTCCCAGACGTATGATCTGACCGGGACCTTCGACGACTTCGCCTACTGGAATATCGAATTCATCCCATGAGGCGACACGCCCCGGCCATCTTGCTCTTGGTGATCGCAGCGGCGGCCTGCAATCGACAGGCCGCCGCTCCGCCGGCGTCGGTCCTGCAAACCGGAGTCGCCGCCACCCTGACCGCTGCGCCCCCGCTGCCGGCGACGCGCACTTCGCCGCCGTCAGCCACCCCGTCTGCCACCGCTCTGCCCCCGACGCCCTCCACGGTCCCGACGGAGACGCCCGGCCCGACGCCTACCGTCACCGTCCCGCCGCTGCCGACGGACGACCCGCGTTACGCGCTCTCCCTCAACCTGGCCGTCCCCGACTACGCCGACGGCTTCGCGCAGCGCTACACCTGGGGCGAACTGGCCGACGCCGGCGCCGTCAACACCTGGGAGGACGGGCACCTGAAGACCTCCGACCTGCTCGCCGATGGATTCGTCTGGTGGAGCGGAACCCTGCCCGACGCCGCCGCCGGCGACTTCTTCGTGGAAGTCTCGTCCGAGATCGGGTCCTGCTCGGGCAAAGACGCCGCCGGTCTGGCCGGGCGCGTCGGCGGAGTCAACCTCAACAGCGGCTACACCCTGGAAGTGGCCTGCGACGGGACCTACCGTATGCGCAAGTTCTCCGAGGGCGCCGTGGCCGTCCTGCGCGACTGGACGGCCTCCGAGGCGATCGTCAAAGGACCGGAGGCGGACAATCGCCTTGGCCTGCTGGCCCGCGGCGATCAGATCACTCCCTTCGCCAACGGCGTCGCCCTCGGCCCGGCCGTTCAGGATGCGAGTTTCGCCTATGGGATCTTCGGCGTTTACGCCATGGCGCGGGAAACCCCGGGCGTCGTCGTGGTCTACGACGATTTCGCCCTTTGGTACGTCACGCCCTGACCGGCGCCTCCCCTGCGTGAACAGGATCGTCGTGTCCTCTGCCCTTCTGGCGGCCCTCTCGGCCTGCGTCACCGCTCCATCCGGGCCGTCGCCGTCCCCGCCCACAGAGCCGGTCGCGCCGACCCGGACAGCCACCGTCGCGTTTCCGACGGTGATCCCGACCGCCACCTGGACCCCCGGGCCGACCCTGACGCCCACCGTCGATCTGCAGTTGGACTTCGGCCCACTCCTGCTGGATGATCCCATGGACGATCCCTCCGCGTGGGAGCTCGCCCCATCCGCTTCCGGGGGTGCGGCCTTCACCGACGGCCGTCTGACGCTTTCCGTCCGGACGCCACGCGGCTACCAGAGCGCTTTTCGAGCCGATCCGGTCGTAGGCGATTTCTTTGCCGAGGTCGACGTCGTCACCGACGTCTGCAGTGCGGGGGACGAGGTCGGCCTTACCGCCCGAGGCGGCGGCCTTGGCGAACAGTACCGATTCCTGCTCGGCTGTGACGGCACGGCCCGCATCACGCGCATTCTCGAAGACGGATCGCGCGCCCTGACCTTGCGCGTCGCCTCACCGGCGATCCACTCCGGCGCCCCGGCGCAGAATCGGTTGTCGATTTGGCTGCGAGGGCTCGACCTGAAATTCCTCGTAAACGGCGAGGAAGTACTGGCGGCGCGCGACGCCGCCCTCACCCGTGGCACCTTGGGCGTGATCGCGCGGGCCGGTCCCGGCGGCCAGGTCTCGGTTGGGTTCGACAACTTGCGCCTGTACGCGCTGGCCGACACGAACCCGACCGCCACGCCGCCGCCCGCGGCGGTTCCCTAGCCAGCATGCCTCGCCCGCGACGCCCGGCCAACCGCCTCAACGACCTGGACTCCAAGACCTGGCTCAAGTTCCAGAAGTCCTGGTTCATCCACAATCCGCCGCCGCGCCAGAGCGCCGTCTTGCGCCATCCGGCCAAGTTCCCGGAGAGCCTGGCGCGCGAATTCGTCGAGTTCTTTACGCGCCGCGGCCAGACCGTCCTCGATCCGATGGTCGGCACGGGCTCGACCTTGCTGGCCTGCCTGGAGTCCGGGCGGCACGCCATCGGCGTCGAACTCAATCCGGTCTATGCCGACCTGGCGCGCCAACGCCTGGCCGAGGCCCGCCAGGCGACGCCCGCGCCCGAACTGCGCCTCGAGCTCCACCAGGCCGACGCCTCCCGCCTGGCCGAGCTCGACCTTCCTCCGGTCGACTATGTCTTCACGTCCCCGCCCTACTGGGACATGTTGCGCTCCCCCGGTGCCGCCACCCAACGCCGCCGCCGGGGGTCGACCGATCTCGATGTCACCTACTCCGACGACCCTGCCGATCTCGGCAACGTCGCCGATTACGCCGCCTTCCTCGACCGATTGGTGGCCGTCTACGCCGGACTACGGACGGTGCTTGTCCCTGGCGCCTATCTCACGATCATCGTCAAGAACGTCAAGAAGCGCGGCCGCGTCTATCCACTGGCGTGGGACCTGGCTCGCCGACTAAGCGAGACCTTCATCCTGAAGGACGAGAAGATCTGGTGCCAGGACAATATCCGCCTGGCGCCCTACGGCCTCGGCCACGCCTGGGTCAGCAACACGTTCCATCACTATTGCCTGCAGTTTCGGAACGAGGGCTAGCCTTCAGCGATGAGCTGTCCGTTTTCAGCCGGAACCGGCTTCGGGCCGTGCGTGTGAAGGCTGACCGCCGACGGCCGACTGCCGCCGGTGCTCGTTCAGTTGCGCCCTCGACCAAAGGCAGGTATCCTAGATTGACAATCTCCGTCGTTTCCGCGAGCTCAGGCGATGTATCTGGCGATTGAAGGCGTCATCGGCGTCGGCAAGACCACCTTGGCGCGCCTGCTTCACCCGATGTTCGACGCCGCACTCCTGCTCGAGGCCTTCGAGGAGAACCCCTTCCTGTCCGACTTCTATGCCGACCGACGCCGCTATGCCTTCCAGACCCAGATCTTCTTCCTGTTGAGCCGCTACCACCAGCAGCGGGACGGAGTGCCGGCGGCGTTGGCCCAGGGTTCTCTGGTGGCCGACTACACCTTCCACAAAGACGCCCTCTTCGCCCGACTCAATCTCGAGGGGGACGAGCTCGAGACGTATTTCCGGCTCCACGCCGCCCTGGCCGAGCGACTGCACCCGCCGGACCTGACGGTGTACCTGAGGGTCGACACGGAGACGGCGCTGCGGCGAATCGCCTTGCGCGATCGGAGCTATGAGCGCGATATGGATCAGGCGTACATCGCGCGTCTCAACCGGGCCTACGAGGCCTACTTCTCCGGCCCGCCGCAAGGCCCGACGCTGATCATCGACACCAATCGGCTCGACTACGTTCACGACCCTGCCCATCTCGACGAGGCCGCCTCCCGCATCCGCGCCGCTCTGGGAATCCATCCCTATCAGCCGGCGCTCCCCTTCGCGCCGGGGGAGGCGCGGTGAGGATCACCCGCACCCAGCTCATCGAGGCCGCTCGACGCGAGGTCGAGCGGCGCGCCGAGACCGACGGCCTGGCGGCGGCCTATCTGATCGGATCGATCGTCCACGACCAGGCCGTCTTGGGCGGCGCCGCCGACATCGATCTGGTCTTGATCCATGACCACCAGCCGGATTCCCGGCGGGAGATCGTCGGTCTGTCCGACGAAGTCCATCTCGACATCGCCCACCACCATCGCGACCAGTATGCTCAGCCGCGGCTGCTCCGCCTCGATCCATGGCTCGGGCCGGCGATCTACGATCCGCTCCCGCTGCACGACCCGCAGCACCTTTTCGAGTGGGCGCAGGCCTCGGCCCGCGGACAATTCCTGCGGCCCGACCACCGTGCGGCTCGGGCCGGCGCTTTCCTCCAGCGGGCCCGCCGCCTGCAAGCCGCCCTCGACGTGGAGCGCGCGTGGGTCTCGTCGTTCGGCCGGGCCGCGCTTTCGGGCGCCAACGCCATCGCCACCCTCGCCGGGCAGCCGGTAGCCGGTCGTCGTCTCCTCCCTTTGCTCGACGCCGCCGCTGCCGAGGCCGGGTGCCCCGAGGCCTATGGCGGCCTGCTGCGCCTCTTAGGGGCCGAGGCGCGCGGCCCGCTCGATCTCGCCGGGTGGGTCGCGGCCTGGGCCCGCGCCTTTGACGCCGGCAGCGGCCTCACCGCCGAATCGGAACTGCTCCCCGAGCGCCGCGGCTATTACTTGCACGGCTTCCAGGCCCAGCTCGAATCGGCGGCGCCGCATGCCGTGCTGTACACCCTGCTCGACACCTGGGACAGAATCCTGTCGACCCTCTCCGCCTTCGGCCAGGCGGAAGAGCACCGCTCCTCCTGGGAGGCGGCCCTCGCCCGCCTCGACCTCACCGCCGGCGACGCCGCGCATCGTCTCGCCGAGCTCGAGGCCTACCTCGATCACCTGGAAGCCTTCCTCGAGGAGTGGGGTGCCCGCTATGGCGCCTGACTCGTCGCCGCAGGCCTGTGGATGAAGAAATTCATCGCCGTCGCCGGCAACATCGGCGTCGGGAAATCTACGTTGGTGGGCTTACTCGCCCAACGGTTGTCCTGGCAGCCGTTCTACGAGCCGGTCGGCGACAACCCCTACTTGGCGGATTTCTATCGCGACATGCGCACCTGGGCCTTCCACTCGCAGATCTTCTTCCTGACCCGGCGCCTTCGCATCCATCGCGAGCTGTGCGACCACCCGACGTCGTCGATCCAGGATCGCAGCGTCTACGAGGACGCCGAGGTCTTCGCCTGCAATCTCTACCGTCAGGGGTTGATGATCGACCGCGACTATCGGAGCTACCGAGAGCTCTACGGCGTATTGACCCAGTTCCTTCCGGCGCCCGATCTGGTGGTCTATTTGAAAGCCGAGGTCTCGACGCTGGTCGACCGCATCTCCCAGCGCGGACGAAGCTACGAGCAGGACATCCGCCCCGAGTACCTTTCTCAGCTCAACCAGCTCTATGAGGACTGGATCCGCGGCTTCACCCTGTGTCCAGTCCTGACGGTGCCGGCCGGCGACCTCAACTATGTCGCCCACGATAGCCACCTCGACTTGATCGTCTCCAAGATCTACGACAAGCTGGAAGGCAAGGAAGAGGTGGTCTTCGGCGAAGACGAAGTCGCCCGCGTCAACGGCCGGCTCGACTAACCCTGCTCCCGGCGCCGCCGCCGCGCAGCTTGATGCCCCCCCGTTGAATCCTGTACAATGCAGCGAACCGGACGCGCAATCGGGCGACAGCCACCCCTCGCCAAAGGAGAGGCCCGATGAACGTCATCAAGGTCTCGGCCGGTTCCCGGACCTCGTCCGTCGCCGGCGCCATCGCCGGGATGGTACGCGAGCATCGACGCGCGGAGGTTCAGGCCATCGGGGCCGGCGCCGTCAACCAGGCCGTCAAGGCGACCGCCATTGCCCGCGGCTACCTGCTCGAGGACGGGATCGACGTCGTCTGCCTGCCGGAGTTCACCACGGTCGACATCGAAGGCAACGAACGCACCGCCGTACGGCTGGTCGTCGAACCACGCTAGACCGCATCTCTACTTTTGGGGTTCCGGCCGACGATCTTGGGTGGTCGGGAGACGAGGACTAGCCGGCCGACGCCGCCCCGGCTGGAGAGGGCAGATCGAGCATCATCGTTTCGACGGCCAGACGAGCATTGGCGTTGCGGCGCAGCGCTTCCTGGGTCCGCAGGATCGCCTCCAGCGCCCGTCGGATTTGGGCCGGATCCCGAAGCAACGATCCCTCCGTCGATCTGCCACCGCTCGGGCCTTGTGCCGCGCTGCGCAGGGCGTCGCCCAGCAGGATCAGCCAAACAGCCAGCCGCTCCTCCAGGCAGTCGTCCTCTTTCCACTCGTCGGCCAGCGCAAATCGGCCGTGAAGTCCGAGCTCCAGGGTTTCCTTCAACTGGGTGGCGTACCCCAGCCGGCGGCCGCGCAAGGTCGAGTCGTCGAGCATCTGCCGCGCCAACTCGGGCCGGCCGTTCGCCAGCCCGGCCGCCTCCCGGGCCGCGGAAGCGCCTGCGCCCTGAGCCTCGAGGGCGGCGGCGATGTCGGCCAGGGGGACCGGGCGAAGGGCAAGCACCTCGCAGCGGGAGGCGATCGTCGGCCGGACTTCCTCCACATCGCTGGCGATCAGCAGCATCGTGACCCGCCGCGCCGGTTCCTCCAGCGTCTTGAGGAGCGCATTGGCTGCCCCCTCGCTGGCCATCTCCACGCCCACGAGCACCGCCACCCGCCCGCCTCCCGCGAGCGACGAGAGCGACAGCTGGCGCTGCAGCTCGCGCACCTGTTCGATCGTGATCCCTTGCTTGTCCTCGGGCCGCTCGACCCAATGCAGATCCGGGTAGGTGCGTCCCCGAACCTGACGGCAAGCCCGGCACGCGCCGCATCCATCACCCGGTTGCAGAGGCGCCTCGCACAGGATCGCCTGGGCGAAGGCCAGGGCCAGGCGCGACCGACCCACGCCTTCCGGACCGGTGATCAGGTACGCGTGATGCGTCGCGCCCCGCGCCAGCTGACGGCGCAAGAGATCCACCGCCCAGGCGTTACCGATCAGGCCCCAGTCCATGGACGTCATTCTAGTCGAGGACGTCCGGCTGCATGTTATCCTTCGCCTGTCATGGAGACCCCATCCTTCCACATCGGGCCGGTTCCGGTTTTCGGCCGCCGCATCCTGGCGCCGATGGACGGGTTCACGGACCTGCCGTTCCGTTCCTTGTGCCGCCGCTTCGGATCGGCCATGAGCTACACCTCCTTTGTCAACGCCGCCGGAATCCTTGCCGGGTCGGCCCAGGCCACGGCGGCGCTGGCCTTCGAGCCGCAGGAGCGGCCGGTCGCCGTGCAGATCTTCGACGATGACGAAAGCCGCCTGCTGGCTGCCGGACTGAAACTGATGGAGCGGCAGCCCGACATCCTCGACGTCAATATGGGCTGCTCGTCCCGCTGCGTCGCCGGCCGGGGCGCCGGCGCCGGGCTGTTGCGCGACCCCGGCAAGGTCGGCCGCATTGTCGGCGCGCTTGCGCGCGCCCTTCCCATCCCGGTAACCGCCAAGATTCGCCTGGGGTGGGACCGCGACACCCGCAACTACCTGGAAGTCGCCCGGGCGATCGAAGACAACGGCGGCCGCCTCATCGCCGTTCATGGCCGCACCAAGGTGCAGGGGTACACCGGCGAGGCCGATTGGGCTTCGATCGGGGAGGTCAAGGCCGCCGTGCGCATCCCCGTCCTGGGCAGCGGCGACATCGCCTCCGCCGGCGACGCCGACCGCCTGCTGCACCTCACCGGCTGTGACGGGGTGATGATCGGCCGGGCGGCGATGGGCAATCCGTGGATTTTTCTTGCCGAGGCGCCGGTGCTGGGTCCGCACCAAGTGCTGCCGGTCGTCGGCGAGCATTTGACCAGGATGGCGGCTTACTACGGCGAGGCCCGCGGGGTCGTGCTGTTTCGCAAGCACCTGTCTCGCTATCTGGACCATCTCGCCCTCGGGGAAGGGGAACGGCGCCTCCTGCTCACCGCCTCGACCGCCTCGGACTTGCGGACTCTTCTAGGGATACCGTGGGAGGCATCGCCGCAACCATGGCCGGTGGCCGCCTTCCAGGCGGCGGAGACCGGTGCGTGAGGCCGGCGCGATAATCCACCGGCCCCGATCGCCATGCCGACCAACATTCTGAACCGTCCGCTGCTCTCGCGCATCCGGCGCAACCACGCCCTGGAGCACGCCACGATCCATCTGCTGAGCGCGCGCTATCCATGGGGGACCTTCATCGGCCGGTCCGATGTTCAAGGCTTCTATCTCTTCGGCGATGTCCCCGGGCCGGCCGTGGGAGAGGCTGCCGTCGAGGCGTTAAGTCGCCTGCGCGCCGGCGAAACCCGGCTTTCGATCCATCCGAATTGCGGCACCAACCTGCTGACCTCGGGCGTCCTCGGTGCGTCGGCGGCCTTTGCCGCCTTCGCAGGAAGCACCACCAACCGCAGCCGTTTCGGCCGACTCCCGACGGCAATCTTCCTGACCGCCTTGGCGCTTCTAGCGGCCCAGCCCTTGGGGACGGCCCTGCAGCGATCGGTGACAACGCAAGCCGACCCGCAGGCCCTGCGTGTCGCCGAGGTGCGCACCTGGCAGCGTGGCCGCACCACCTTGCATCGCATTCGCACAACAGGCTGAGCCGATGGTCCGGCCGGCCGCCTTGCGAACCGTTCCGTGAGCGACGGCGCCAAGCCGACGGTGATTCTTCTGTTCGGCGACGATGAGCTCGCCCTGGAAGAACGTCTGGCCGATTTCGTGGCGCGTCTGGCCGAGCCCGCCAACGCCGAGTTCAACCTGAGCCGGTTCTACGCCGCGCGATTGGACCTGGCGGCGTTCGAGACCCAACTTCTGGCGTCGCCCTTCCTCGCTCCGCGGCGAATGATTGTCCTCGATCTGGGGACGCTGACCTCCCGCCGGCTCGACTTCCCCGAGCACTTCTTCCACCTGTTGGAGACGATGCCGGCGACGTCCGTCGTGGTCGCGCTCGAACGGCTCGACTACCAGGCGCTCCAGCGTCGGACGCGAGGTTCCTCCGCCGCCGACGCCGCCCGGGCCCATGCCGAGGCCTCACCCTTTTATCGCTGGGTGCGCGATCACCCCGGCCGGGCCGTCGCCCGCGAGCTCCGCCGCCCGCGCGGCCCGGCCTTCGAGCGCTGGGCGATCGCGCGGGCGCAGCATCACGGCGCCGAGATGGACGGGAAGGCGGCGGCCCTGCTGCGCGAGTACAGCGGCGAAGAAACGCTGCTGGCCGATCAGGAGTTGCGCAAGCTGGCCGCCTACGTCGATGGGGTCCGGCCGATCGGCGCCGACGATCTCGTGCGCCTGACGCCGTTTCGCGCCGAAGGCGATGTCTTCGCCATGGTCGACGCGGTCGGCGGTCGGGACGGCGCCACGGCGATGCGCACCATGCAGAACCTGTTGGCGGAGGAAGATCCCCGCTATGTCTTTACGATGGTCGTCCGTCAGTTTCGGTTGCTGCTGCTGGCGCGCGAAGCCCTGGATCGCGGGCTAGCCCCGCGGCAGCTGCTGACCGAGAGCCCCTATCGCTTGCCGGGTTTCGTCGCAGACAAGATCGGCCGTCAGGCGTTGGGTTTCTCGCTCGAGCAATTGACCGACGTCTATCGAGAGCTGCTGGCCCTCGATGTCGCCAGCAAGTCCGGCCGCGCCGACATCACCCTCGGCCTGGAGACCCTGGTCGCCGCGCTCGCCGGCTAGGCAGCCTGCCCGGTAGGCTCTTCCACTCCGATCCAGAAGTGCTGCCGCAGAGCATCCGGCCTGACGAGAAGAGTCAGGTCCGCCACGGAAGGCGGCGGCTGCTCCCCGGCCGTCTCGGGGTGGATGACGCACAACGTGGCTTTGCGGCCATATTTGTCGGCGTAGTACGCGGCCGCCCGCGTCACACGGCGGCCGAGGTCGACTTCCGGCTCGATGTCCAACCAGAGCATGCCCACTTTCATCGCCCACCTCCCGAGGAAATGACGCGGTCCATGCGCCAGGCGTCGCCGTCGGCGTCGTGCGCCAGGACGCAAGCCAAGCCGTTCGTCGTCCGAACATGGAACCGGCGCGAGGCGACGCCTGACGTCGCCAGCTCGCCATGGGCGGCCTGCAACGCTCGCACACGATAGCGCCGGCCTCGCCAGACGAACTCCTCCGGCGCCGTGCTCCCGTGCGACGGCCAGACATGGATCGGCTCTCCGACGCCGGCGCCTCGACTGATGCGGATGCGGTTCACGCGTTTGGCCTCCGGCCTGCGGGCGCCGGACGGACGGGAGGAAAGCGTCCGAGAGCCGAGGCAGCCGGGCGACGGCCCCTGGCCACTCCATCCAGGTCAACCGCGGCCAGGCTCACCCCTGCCAAGCGTGTGCACCGACCGCCGCACCTGTACTCGAACCATCCATGGTGGTCACACGCGACCAGGCGGGCCACCTCCGGGCCGGACCAGCCGGCCGCGCGCAGCCCTGCCATCCGGCTCGGCGCGGCGCCCAAGACGTGCATTCCCCAAGCGCCGCCGGATCGCAAGATCCTCATCAGCGCTGCCCGGCCGCGTCCGCTCTCGGGCCCGGCCAGACTCATGAGGTCATCCACGACCAGGAGCATGTCCGGCCAGCGCCGCCCTTCCGATACCCTCGCCAGCAGCTCGGCCTCCAACCACAGCAGGTTGATCTGAGCCGAGCGGGCGTCTCCCGCCGTTTCGGTCACGGCGTGCGGCAGCGTCTCCAGGACGGTCAGGTCTCGCCCGGTGGCATCGATCGCCGTCACTTGCAGCAGCGCCGGTCGAGTGGTCATGGCCAGGCCAATGGCCAGGCCCCTCAATATCTCTCCTCTGGCCGTCGGTGATCCGCCTTCGATGAGCACGTGGCCCGAGGCGGGGTGATGCAGGTCCACCCAGATCGCCCTTCCGTCATCATCGATTCCGAGTGGCGCGAGAAAGGCCGTCGAAACGCCGGAGCCTCGCAGGATCTCGAAGGCGTTGGGCGGCGCGGCGACGCCGTGTCCTGCGGACGCCGCAAGTTTCCCGTCGAACCGCCGTTCGGAATCGGCGGGATCAGGCGCCTCCCGCAATCGTCTTGCCGAACCGCGCCGTGCCCGCCATTCCCGACCGGTAACACTTGTCCAGTCCTGTCTCTGGCCAGCTGTCTCCACAGGCCCTCCCGGAGTTAGAAAATTTGTTCTATCATTCTATAGAACGTCCGTGCTAAAGTCAAGGGGCAAAGGGGATGGAGGCCGATGTGCTACAATGGGCCTGAATGGCCCTCTGAACAGGGATGAGCGACCAACGTCCATCCCCCATCGCCGGGACCTGGTATCCTGCTGACGCCGAGGCGCTGGCCCGATCTGTGGATAAACAGCTGGCTGAGGCCGAGCTCGAACCGGCTCCCGGGCCGGTGGTCGGGCTGGTCGCGCCGCATGCCGGGCACCGGTATTCCGGCGGGGTGGCGGCTCACGCCTTCCGCGCCGCCGCCGGATTGTCACCCGAGACGGTCGCCGTCGTCTCGCCGATGCACCAGACTCATCCGGCCGCCGTTCTAACCACCGGCCATGACGCCTACTGGACGCCGCTGGGGCCGATCGAAGTCGATCAAGCCCTGCTGACGGCGTTCGAAACGGCCCTCGATCGGGCGGCCGGCGTGGCCGTGGTTCGCGTCACGCGCGACTCGGAGCATTCGCTGGAGATCGAGCTGCCGTTCCTTCAGCGCTGCCTGAAGTCTCCCTTCCGCCTGCTGCCGATCATGCTGCGCGACCAATCTGCCGCCGTCGCCCAAGCCGTCGGCCGGGCCCTGGCGGGGGTCTTGCGCGATCGACACGCCTTGATCGTGGGCAGCAGCGATCTATCCCACTTCTACCCGGCCTCCACCGCGCGGCGCCTCGACGGCGAATTGCTGGCGCGCCTGGCCGCCTTCGACCCGGAGGGGCTGCTACGGGCGGAGGACGAAGGCGTCGGCTTCGCCTGCGGTAAGGGAGCCCTGGCAGCCGTGCTGTGGGCCGCCCGCGAGCTGGGAGCCGACGTCGTTCGCATCCTGGATTACGCCACCTCGGGCGACGTCACCGGCGATGACGAGTCGGTCGTCGGCTACGGCGCCGCCGCCATCTACCGCTCCACCAGGGCCGTCGCCACCTGACGATGGCATCCTTCCGATCCGACTGGCTGGGGTTGGCGGCGTTGGTCCTGCTCGTGCTGACCAACGCCTTCTTCGTGGCGGCCGAATACTCCCTCGTCCGTATTCGCCGGACCCGAGTGGCCGAACTGGCGGCGCACGGCAAACCCAATGCCAAGGTGGTCGAGGGTCTGCTCCGGCGTCTCGACCGCTCGATCGCGACGACGCAGTTGGGCATCACGATGGCCGGTCTGGCGCTCGGTTGGGTCGCCGAGCCGGCCCTCTCGGGGCTGTTCCAACCGATCGTCGAGCTCTTTCCGGGACTTCCGTCGGACGAACTTTCGCGTGGCCTGTCGGCCGCCCTGGCGTTCGCCGTGATCACCGCCGTTACCGTCGTCATCGGCGAACTGACTCCCAAGGGAATCGCCCTCAACGATCCCGAGGGTACGGCGTTGTTCATCGCTCGACCGCTCTCCTTGGTGGGGTGGACCTTCCAGCCCTTCATCGCCGCGCTCACCCGGGCCGGAAACCTCGTCATGCGCCTCCTGCGGCTGCCGCCTGTCTCCGGCAGGGAAGGCGTCCATTCGATCGAAGAGCTGAAGATGATCGTCAGCGCCAGCGCCAAGGGCGGCGTCGTCGAAGGCGAAGAGGAGGAAATGCTGCAGGCCGTCTTCGACTTCGGCGGAACGCTGGTGCGACAGGTGACGGTGCCGCGCACCGAAATGGTCGCCGTGCCGGCCGAGGCGCCGCTGGCAGAGGTCATCCGTATCGCCGGCGAACACCCGTTCAGCAAGCTGCCGGTCTACGAAGGTAGTCTCGACCACGTCATCGGCGTCGTCCACGTCAAAGACCTGCTGCGCCTCTCGGCCATCGAAGACCTTGCCACCCAGACCGCCCGCGACGTCATGCGCGAGACGATCTATGTCCCGGAGACGACGTTCATCGCGATCTTGCTGGCGCGCTTCCGCCGCCGGCGGCAACACATCGCCATCGTCCTGGATGAATACGGCGGGACGGCCGGCGTCGTGACCCTGTCCGACCTGGTGGAAGAGATCGTCGGCGAAATCAGCGATCCCTTCGACGAACCCGAATTGCAGCCGCTGCCGGACGGCACGGCTTTGATCGACGGCCTGGCGACCATCGCCGAGGTCAACGAACGGTTCGACCTGCACCTGGACGATCCCAACTACGACACGCTGGCCGGCTTCGTCCTCGGGCGCCTGGGCCGGCTGGCGCAGGTCGGGGACCAGGTCGTGATCGATGGGGTCGAGCTGCGGGTCGAGGCGATGGACGGCCTGCGCATCGCCCGCGTCTCTCTCACCCGCCTTAACGCCGCCGACGCCTCGACGCCGGCCTGATGCAGCCCTTCGCCGAAGTCGCCCTGCATCTGGCGCGCGTGCAGGGCACCTTCACCTATCTCGTCCCTCCTGCCTTGACTCAGGTGTTGGCGCCGGGGCACCTGGTGGTCGTGCCTTTTGGCCCGCGTCGCGCTCAAGGCATCGTCTGGCGCCGCACGGCCGAGTCCCCCGTGGCGGAAACCCGGGCAATCGAGTCGTTGGTCGACACGCAACCGGTGTTGACCCCGGCGCAGCTGGCGTTGGCCGATTGGCTGCAGCGGGCAACGCGCGCTCCACTCGGAGAGTGCCTGGCGCTGATGATCCCGGCCGGCCTGGCCCAGCACGCCGATGGGCTCTATACCCTGGTCGATCCGTCCGCCCAGCCGCCGTCGGTGACGGCCGCGCGCCTGGTGGCGCTTCTGCGCGCCCGCGGGCCCTTGCGAGGCCGACAGATCGATCGCCATTTCGGACATTCCGGAGGCGATCGCGCTGCGTCTCGCCCGGATTGGCGCCGGGCGGGTCAGAGTCTGATCCGCCGGGGGGTCGTGACCAGCATCCCCGTCCTCGACCCACCCGCGGCGGCGGTGCGCCGCGTTCGGTCGGTCCGTTTGGCGCAAGCGGCAATGCAGGTGACGGCGGCCTTCGACGACCTCGGGCGGGGCGAGGCGGCGCTGCGCCGGCGACGCGTCCTGGAAACCCTGCTCCACGAAGGGCGCCCATTGGACGTGATGTGGTTGTACGCCGAGGCCGGCGCACGCCCCGATGACCTGCGCCGTCTTCGGGATCGAGGCCTGATCGTCTTCGACTCCCACGAGCAGACGCGCGACCCCCTGGCGGGATCGTCCGCTGTGCCTTCCCCGCCGCCCGACCTGACCCGGGAACAGCTCGCCGCGTGGGAGCCGATCGGCGACAGCCTGCATACCGGCGGCGGCGCGTTCCTGCTCCATGGGGTCACCGGTTCGGGCAAGACCGAGATCTACCTCCGGGCCGTTGCCCAAGTCGTCCAGGCCGGCGCATCGGCGATCGTGCTGGTGCCGGAGATCGCGCTGACGCCCCAGACGACCGATCGCTTTCTGGCCCGCTTTCCCGGCCGCGTCGGCGTGATGCATTCGGCCTTGAGCCCGGGTGAGCGCTTCGACACGTGGCGGCGCGCCCGGTCGGGCGAACTGTCGGTCATCATCGGGGCGCGCAGCGCATTGTTCGTTCCCTTGCCGCGGATCCGCCTGATCGTCGTCGACGAGGAACACGACGAGTCCTACAAGGAACGAGACATCGCGGTGCGCTACCACGCCCGCGCGGCGGGGCTGGCCTACGCCGGGCTGCTGAATGCCGTCTGCGTCCTCGGCAGCGCCACGCCCGACATCGTCACCTATCAGCGGGCCTTGTCCGGCGAGATGCGCCTGCTCGACCTGCCGCGCCGGCTGATGAGCCGACTCCCGGAAGCCGACTCCCAACCGGCGGGCCGGGCCCGGCCGATTGAATTGCCTCCAGTGCACGTCGTCGATATGCGGCAAGAGCTCAAGGCCGGCAACACCTCCCTTTTCAGCCGGCGCCTGACGGAAGCCCTGACGGCGACGCTCGATCGCGGCGAACAGGCCATCCTCTTTCTCAATCGTCGCGGTTCGGCGACCTACGTCTTCTGCCGCGACTGCGGCTGGGTGGCGCGCTGCCCCCGCTGCGAGACGCCGCTGGTCCACCACCCGACGGCGGCGGCGCTCCAGTGCCACCAGTGCGGCTACCGGCGCAAGCCGCCGGCGACCTGCCCGCAGTGCCGGGGCCGGCGGGTGCGCTACTTCGGCGCCGGGACCCAGCGCATCGAAGCGGAGATGGAGGCTCGCTTTCCCGGAGCGCGTAGCCTGCGCTGGGACTGGGACGTGACCCGCCGCAAGGGCGCCCACCAGGTCATCCTGGCGCACTTCGCCGCCCATCGCGCCGACGTGCTGATCGGAACGCAAATGCTGGCCAAGGGGCTCGACCTTCCGATGGTGACCCTGGTGGGCATCGTCTCGGCCGACACCGGGCTGTTCCTGCCCGACTACCGCGCCGCCGAACGGACCTTCCAGGTCCTGACCCAGGTGGCGGGCCGCGCCGGTCGCGGTCGCGCCGGCGGGCAGGTGATCCTGCAAACGTACCACCCGGAGCACGAGGCGATCCGAGCCGCTTCGGCCCACGACTTCCGCGCTTTTTATAAAGCTGAGCTGCGCCACCGCAAAGAACTGGGTTACCCGCCTTTCCGCCGGCTCGTGCGCCTCGTCCTCCGAGGAACCTCGCCCGAGCGCATTCAGGAGGAATCCACCCGCCTCGCCGGCCGATTGCGGCGCGCCGTGGCGCGCTCGGGCGCGGCGATCGAGGTGCTGGGCCCAACCCCGTGCTTCTTCGCGCGCCTGCGCGGTCTGCTACGCTGGCAGATCGTGCTGCGCGGCGCCGAGCCGGCGGCGGCCGTGCCGGACGATTTGCCCGAAGGCTGGACGATCGACATCGATCCGGTGAGTCTGTTATAGGCGTCCTGAGCGTAGTCGAAGGACGCCTTTCCCTGGGGCTTGAGGAGGGATGCGATGCCCGATACCGAAAACGTCCGTCCGGTTCTCGAGCGGCACTTGCAGTCCATTCTCGATTGCGACGTGGACGCCTATCACGCCACCACTGGCGCCGACCTGACGCTCTACGAGTGGTACGTCACGCCGCATCGCATCGACGGCCTCGGCTTCCATGATTTCCTGATGAGGGAGTCCGCCCGCCCGGAGACACCGGCGATCGCGCCGCGCATCGCGCTTAGCATCCCGGAGGGGATTCCGGAGGGGACGCCGCTCGATCCGGCCGGACGATCCGGCAAAGCCGCCGACAAGACCCCGAGTGAAGCCGGGGAGCAGGCCCGCCAGCGATTTGATCTGGCGAACTACCGCGAGCAGGTCTACGGGGATTGTGCCGTGTGCAGCTATACACTGTTGATCTCCCGCGCCACTTCCGATGGGACGAAGGTCCGCAGCCATCATGAGACCCGCGTGCTCGTCCGATCCGGTGGCCTATGGAGAGTCGTGCACGTCCACAAATCGCCGGCGTGGAATGCTCCCTATGAGCCGACCGGCTGAGCGCGCGGCCTGCTCGGCGCACTCCGCGAGCGAAAAACAAACCGCCCCCAAAGGGGCGTCGGAGCTTGGCTTCGCCAAATGGTGATCGCCGGCCGGGACCCTTCGATACCATCCCGAGATCAGCGAGGGACTGCGCGCCGCGCCTGCGGCGCGTCGCCCCGCTCAGGGAGGTCGGCGACTCACCCTGAAGAGACAGCCCGCGCGGAGCGGAGGCGAGGACCCAGCGCAGCCAGGCCCGAGCCGCAGTCGAAGCGCGCTCAGGGGTGGACTGATTGGCCACTCTTCAACCTCGGCCGCCGTCTCACCTTCGCGGCCGTGTGCTCCTGGCGGCCCCGCTCACTCCATCCGCCCGTTAGGCGTTCCCCCGGCTGTCGTTGTACAGGGCTTCGCGGATCGACGCCACCTGCCGGCGCAAGCCCTCATCCGTCTCCAAGAGGCTGGCGATCTTGTCCAGGCCGTACATGACCGTCGTGTGATCGCGGCCGCCCAACACCGCTCCGATCTTGGGCAGCGAAGCGTCGGTCCCTTCCCGGATCAAGAACATCGCCACCTGACGCGGCAGAGCCACCTGACGCGTGCGGTCGGTGCTTAAGAGCCGGTCTTCGTCGACGCCGAAATGCTCGGCGACGGCGGCGATGATGCGATCGGGCGTCATGGCCGTCGACCGGGTCTGCAGGTCGATCAGTGTCGATTCGACCAGATCGCGGGTGATCGCCAGGCCGCTCAGGTCCGAAAAGGCCAACAGCCGGGTCAGGGCGCCCTCCAACTCGCGGATGTTGCTCTGCACCCGGCGGGCGATGATCTCCAGGTACTCGGGCTCGACTGTGCGGCCGGCACGATCCGCCTTCGACCGCAGAATCGCCATGCGCGTCTCGAAATCGGGGGGCTGAATGTCGGCGATCAGGCCCCACTCGAAACGCGAGCGCAGCCGCTCCTCCAACGTCACCAGGGCCTTGGGCGGCCGATCGGACGAGATCACCAGCTGCTTCTCCTGCCCGTGCAGCGCGTTGAAGGTGTGGAAGAACTCTTCCTGGGTCGACTCTTTCCCGGCGATGAACTGGATGTCGTCGATCAGCAGGACTTCGATGCGGCGGTAGTGCTCGCGGAAGGCGTCGGTGGTGTGCGTCCGGATGGCGTTGATCAGGTCGTTGGTGAACTCTTCCGACGAGACATACAACGCTCGCAGCCCGGCGTTGACGCAGGCCAGCCCCACGGCGTGCAGCAAGTGCGTCTTTCCCATCCCCACGCCGCCGTACAGGAACAACGGGTTGTAGGCCCGCGCCGGATTCTCGGCCACTGCCAGCGACGCGGCGTGGGCCAGGCGGTTGCCCGGACCGACGACGAACGATTCAAAGGTGTAGCGGGCGTTGAGGTTGGCCGGCGTCGGCCGCGGCGTGGGAGTCGGATCGACCGGGGGCAGCGCCGCTTCTTCGGAGGCCTCGCCCGGCCACAGCACGAAGCGCACTTCGACGGTGCGGCCCGCCAGGCGGCTCAGCACCTCCCCGAAGGTCCCGCGCAAGCGTTGATCCAGCCAGTCGCGAGCGTAGGCATTCTGCACGCCGAGGACGAAGGTGCCGTCCTCGTAGGTGAGCAGTTCTGCGTCACGGACCCAGGTGTCGAACGTCGCCCGCGGCAGTTCCAGTTGGAGCTGGCCGAGCGCCGCCTCCCACGTCCGCTCCGCATCCATGCGCACCTCCTGCGCCCGGCCCGGACGGCGGGAATTCCTCCCCGCCCGAGGCCGCCCCATGCAAGATTCAATTCAACAAGGTCGACGCTGTCGGGCGGCTCGCGGGGCGTACCTGCTGGCCTCTGACTCGCACCGGTGAAGCACCGTCGAGTCTGCGATCACCACCCGTAACGACCGCATTCTATCAGATCGACCTCGACTCTTCAATACGATCGCCCACTTTCTTCCTAAAAACAATGGAAGATTTAAGGCGACGCGACGTTAAGGCCATATGCGCGAATGACCGACGCGCGCCACCACAACGTTCGGGGGGAGATACCTCTTGTCCTCCGCCATATCTTCCCGTGGACAGGCGCCCTTCGGCACATGTGCGACCTCGCGGCACGAAAGGACACTCGGCTTCGTCTCTCAGCGCAGCTCCACTTAACGGCGCACGGCCCCTTCGACGCGGCCGTGGTGGATTCGCAGACCGCTCGCGCCGCCCTGGGAGGGCGGCGCGGCGCGCTTTCCTTACCGCGCCAGTTGATTCGGTCCTTCGATCAGGGCTTGGCGAGCAGAAGATCGAGCGCCTCGCGCAAAGAACGCACCGCCAGCAGCTCCAATCCGGGCGGTGGCGCCTCCAGGCGCGGGCTGCGCGGGGCCACAACCCGGCGGAATCCCAGCTTGGAGGCCTCCCGCAGCCGCGCCCCGAGCTGCGGAACAGCCCGCAGCTCCCCCGAAAGACCGACCTCGCCGACGACCGCCATGTCCGCCGGGATCGTCCTGTCCCGCATGGAAGACGCCAGCGCCGCTGCGATCGCCAGGTCGGCCGCCGGCTCCTCGATCTGCAGCCCCCCGACCACGTTGACGAATACATCCTGGTCGCTCAGGCTGAGCCCCAGGCGGCGGGTGAGAACGGCGGCGATCAGCAACAGCCGGTTGAAATCGACGCCGTTGGCCGTCCGGCGGGGATTGCCAAAGGCCGTCGGGCTGGTCAGCCCCTGGATTTCGACCAGAAGCGGGCGCGATCCTTCCAGCGTGATGCTCACAATCGAACCCGGCGCCTGGACGACCCGCTCGGCCAGGAAGGCCTCCGACGGGTTGGGCACTTCCACCATCCCGGCTCCGCCCATTTCGAACACGCCCACTTCCGTTGTCGGTCCGAAACGGTTCTTCACCGCCCGCAGCAGACGGAAGGCGTGCTGGGCGTCGCCTTCCAGGTAGAGCACCGTGTCCACCAGGTGCTCCAGCACCCGCGGGCCGGCGATGGCTCCGTCCTTGGTGACGTGCCCGATGAGGAAGACCGGCACGCCGCTCCCCTTGGCCAGACCCTGGAGCCGGGCGGCGCACTGCCGCACCTGGGTGATCGAGCCCGCCGCCGGCTCGAGCTCGGCATCGTGCATCGTCTGGATCGAGTCGATCACCGCCAGGCCCGGTTGGAGCGTTTCGATCTGGCGCAGGACCCCGTCGAGCTCGGTCTCGGCCATCAAGTGCAGACCGCTTTCGGACCGGGCGCCCAGCCGTTCCGCCCGGCCCTTGATCTGCCGCACCGACTCTTCTCCCGAGACGTACAGGACGGCCTCCCGCTCGGCCAGCGCCAGCGCCACCTGGAGCAGCAGCGTCGATTTGCCGATACCCGGGTCGCCGCCGATCAACACGATCGAGCCCGGGACGATGCCGCCCCCCAGCACCCGGGCGAACTCTTCGATCGGCAGCGGTATGCGATCGATCCCCTCGTCGCGGATATCTGCCAGACGCACGGCGGCTGCGCTCGCCGCCGCTCGGGCTCCCCGCGGATCTGCCGGCTCGGCTGCCTCGGCGACCATACTGTTCCAGGCGCCGCATTGAGGACAATGCCCCAGCGGCTTGGGCACGGTGCGCCCGCACTGCTGGCAGACGTACTGGATGCGTCGACGCTTCATCCCGACCCCTCCGGCGGGACTTCCTCGCCGGACACTCTCCACTCCTGGCGGACGATCGTCGGCACGGCGCGCCGCTGGCTGCGATCCGTCGCCCAGGCGATGGTCTCGAGCGCCTGCGCGGCCGGTGTACACAACCGCTCCGGCGTCGGGCGGATCCCGGCCCGCGCCAGATCGAGCCGATCGGCGTCCCAGCATGTCTGGACCGTCGGGTCCCCGTCGAGCAGGCCATCGGTATGGAAGGCGCAGGCGTGATAAAGCAGGTCGAAGGCGCCCGGGGTGAGCGGGAACGAACGGCCTCGCAGGCTGGCGGCGTAGTCCGCCCCCCTGCGACCGTGGCCTTCATCCTGGCCCTCGTTCGCCCGACGGGCGTCATGAAACAGCGCGAACAGCAGCAGGATCTGATCGTCGGCCCCCGTCATCGGGGCCAGCCGCAACCCGTTCTCGTAGACCCTGGCCCAATGGGTGACCCCATGCAAGCCGAACCAGGGCAGTTGGTACTGGTCATGGATGGACTGCACCAATGTCGTGATGGAAGACATGAATGCGGGCTCGGCAGTCACTCGGCGATTATACGTTCCGCCTGCCCTCCTCGCGAAACGGCCCGGCGCCAGGCCGGGCCGCGATCCGCCATCATATCTTCCCGGAAGCTTGAAGCTTCCGGGAAGGCCGGGCTCATGCCGCCGGAAGGGGTTCGGCCGACTCGGGGGCCGGCTCCTGGCGCAGCAGGTCGACGCCATCGTCGACGGCTTCGACGACGATGCGATCACCGGGCTTGAACTCGCCGGCCAGCAGCTTGTCGGAGAGACGGTCCTCGACCTTGCTCTGGATCACGCGTCGCAGCGGCCGGGCGCCCATCTCGGGGTCGTAGCCCAACTCGGCCAGCTTCTCGCGGGCGGCGTCCGTCGCCGTCAGCGTGATGTCATGTTCGCCCAGCCGCCGGGCGACCTTGGCCAGTTCCAGGTCGACGATCGTGGTGATCTGCTCCCGCGTCAGGGCGTGGAAGACGATCACGGCGTCGACCCGGTTGAGGAATTCCGGGCGGAAGACCTTGCGCAAGGCCTCCATCAGCTTCTTGCGCATATCCTCGAAGGCCTGCTTCTCCTCCACGACCTCGTCGCGCTGCAGGGTGAAGCCCAACTGCGTCTGACGCCGGATCAGCTCGGCGCCGACGTTGGAGGTCATCACGATCATGGCGTTGCGGAAATCGACCTTGCGGCCGCGGGCGTCGCTCAGGTGCCCTTCCTCCATGATCTGCAGCAGCATGTTGTGCGCGTCCGGGTGGGCCTTTTCGACCTCGTCGAACACGACGATCGAATACGGCCGGCGGCGGATCGCTTCCGTCAGCTGTCCGGCATCGTCGTAGCCGACGTATCCCGGCGGCGCGCCGACCAGGCGGCTGACGCTATGCCGCTCCATGAACTCCGACATGTCGATGTGGACCAGGGCTTCTTCGCTGCCAAAGATGAACTCAGCCAGCGCCTTGGTCAGCTCCGTCTTGCCGACGCCGGTCGGCCCCAGGAAGATGAACGAGCCGACCGGCCGCTTGGGGTCCTTTAGTCCGGCGCGGGCCCGCCGCACGGCCTTGGAGATGGCCTCGATCGCCTCGTCCTGCCCGACGACCCGCGCGTGCAGCGCCGACTCCATTTGCAGCAGCCGTTCGGATTCTTCCTCGGCGATCTGCATCACCGGCACGCCGGTCCACATCGAGACGACCTCGGCGATGTCGTGGGCGGTGACGCGCGGGCTGTCCTCGCTGCGTTCCCAGCCGGCTCGCAGCTGTTGCAGCTGCTCTTCCAGCCCCGACTGATGGAGCAGCAGTTCCTGGGCGTCGTCGTAGCGGGCTTCTTCGACCGCCAACGCCCGAGCCTGGCGCGTCTGGCGCAGGTCGTCCATCATGCTCTTCAACGTGCGCGCTTCCGGGCTCTTGTACATACGCACGCGTGAGGCGGTCTCATCGATCAGGTCGATCGCCTTGTCCGGTAGAAAGCGGTCGGGCACGTAGCGGGCCGAGAGGTGCACCGCCGCTTCCAGGGCCTCGTCGGTGATCACCAGGCGATGATGGTCTTCGTAGGGGCCCTTGACGCCGCGCAGGATCGCCAGCGCCTCGTCGACGCTCGGCTCCTCGACCATCACCGGCTGGAAGCGCCGCTCCAGGGCGGCGTCGCTCTCGATGTACTTGCGGTATTCGTCGAGCGTCGTGGCGCCGATGACCTGCAGCTCGCCGCGCGACAGGGCCGGCTTGAGGATGTTGGCGGCGTCCACCGACGAGCCGGCCGAGCCGGCGCCCACCAGCATGTGGACTTCGTCGATGAACAGGATCGCCGCCGCCGACTTCAGCTCGTCGATGACGCGTTTGAGGCGTTCCTCGAATTGGCCGCGGTACATCGTCCCGGCCACCAGCGAACCGACGTCGAGCTGGAGCACGCGCTTCCCCAGCAGCGGCTCGGGCGTCTCGCCGGCGATGATGCGCTGCGCCAGCCCCTCGACGATGGCCGTCTTGCCGACGCCTGGTTCGCCGATCAGAGCCGGGTTGTTCTTGTTGCGGCGGGCCAGGATCTGGATCACGCGCTCGATTTCCGTTTGGCGCCCGATGACCGGATCGAGCTTGCCGGCCTCGGCCAGCCCGGTCAGATCCGTCGCCAACTGATCGAGCAGCGGCGTCTTGGCGGAAGCTTCCTTCTTCTCCGGGGCCCCGACAGGTTGAGCCGCCACTTGCCGCGCCGGAGTCTCTTGCAGCACACGCCGCGTCTGGCGGCGCACCTGCTCCGGCGTGATGCCGAGCCGGCGCAGCACGTCGATCGCCACCCCCTCCCCCTGCCGCACCAACCCCAGCAGCAGGTGCTCGGTGCCGATGTAGTGGTGCCCCATGCGGCGGGCTTCTTCGATCGCCAGCTGCAGCACCTGCTCGGTCGACGGCGCCAGCTCGATCTTGCCGCCGGCATGCCGGCCGACGCCGGTCAGGCGCTCGACCGTTTCCTTGACGCGGGCCGGATCGAGGCCGAGCTCGCGCAGGACGCGCCCGGCCACCCCGCCCTCTTCCCGGATCAAGCCGAGCAGCAGGTGTTCGGTGCCGATGTAGTTGTGGTGCAGACGCTCGGCCTCTTCATGGGCCAGGCTCAGGACCCGGCGCGCCCGCTGGGTGAACCGCTGCATCTTATCGGCCACGGTGCTCTCCTAGGAGCGCGGCGAATCCCGCCTGCATCGGTCGGATTCTACCAGAAACAGGATTCCCCGCCGGCGGGCCATTCGGCCCAACACAACCGATCGGTTGGGTTTCGATCCTTCCCGGACCAGCCGCAGGGCGCGCCTTTCCGGCGCCTCGGGGGCCATGCCGCCACAGTCCCAAACGCAACCGGGCGCCTGGCGGGCGCCCGGTTCATCTACAGCGTGGCCAGCTTCGCGGAAGCTTGGAGCTTCCGGGAAGCTCTCTTAGGCCGGTTCGTGCTCCTCACCGGCGTCGTCCGGCTCCGCCGCTTCGTCGATCTCATCGTCGAAATCTTCGTCCAACTCGGCGTCGAAGTCCTCCACCTCGGGCGTCGCCGGCGCCGGCTCGGGGGCCGGCGGCCGACCGGCCATGGTCTGCCAATCCAGGTCGGTGTACTCGGCCGAGGCGACCCGCTTCAGGCTCAGGCCGATGCGCTTGCGCGCTTGATCGACCTTGATGACTCGCAGGGTCACCTTTTGCCCTTCCTGGACGACCTCGCTCGGGTGCTCGATGCGGTGTTCGGACAGTTCCGAGATGTGAATCAGCCCTTCCACCTGGTATCCATCCTCGACCGTCAGGCTGGCGAAGGCGCCGAACTTCGTCAGCTTGGTGATGACGCCTTCCACCAGCTGGCCCTCCTGAAGCTTGCGCCCCAGCTCCTCCCACGGGTCCGGCTCGAGCTCGCGCATCGACAGGCTGATGCGCTTGCGCTCGGTATCGACCGCCAGCACCTTGACCTGCACCTCCTGGCCGACCTCGAGCATCTCGCTCGGATGGCCCAGCCGTCTCCACGAGATCTCCGATAGGTGCACCAGGCCGTCGGCCCCGCCGATATCGACGAAGGCGCCGAAGTCGGCCAGCGAGATGACCCGCCCGGTGCGCACCTCGCCCGCCTGCAGTTCGCCGATCAGCTGTTCCTTCAGGGCCTTGCGCGCTTCGCGCGCCGCCGCCCGTTCGGAGAGGATCAGCCGGTTGCGGCGCCGGTCGACCTCGATCACCTTGGCCAGGATCGCCTCGCCGACCATTTTGCCCCAGCGCTTGTCGGGCGTCTCGCCGTCCGCCCGGCGGCGGCGCGACGGACTGATTTGCGACGCCGGGATGAAACCGCGCAGATTGCCGACCTTCACGATCAGGCCGCCCTTGTTGTAGCCGGCGACCGAGCCTTCGTAGACCGACTGGTCCTGCTGCAGGGTCTCGGCCCGCGTCCAATCCGTCTCTTCCATGGCGCGCGCCGCCGACAGGACGATGCCGAAGTCGCGGTCGCCGGTGCGGACGACGTACACCGGCAGCTCGCGCCCGACGACCAGCTCCGCCCGCTGTTCTTCGGTCATCAGCTCGACCTCCGAAGCGGGGATCACACCTTCCGACTTGGCGCCAATGTCCACCAGAATATCGTTGCCGCTGATGCGGGCAATCGTTCCGGTTCGGGTCTCGCCCCGACGGGGCGAATCCATCCCATAGGCTTCCTCTTCCAGGAAGGCATCCATCGGATGGGCTTCGGCGCCCTCCCCCTCCGGCGGCGACGCCGAAGGTGTTTCGAGGGGCTCTCGGGTGGGTTCCATGAACTAGATTTTCCTTCTCGACAGGGTCCAGCGATTATACGAGGGTACCGCAGTCCTGTAAACGGGCGACCGCACGCCGCCCTTTGCACGGCGGGCGCGCCGGCGCCGTCCATCCCCCGGGGTATAATGCCGCGGGAGCACCGCGTGGGAGTTGTTTTTCCCTTCACCGCAATCGTCGGACAGGAGCGCATGCGGCGCGCTCTGATCCTCAACGCCGTCAATCCCCGCATCGGGGGCGTCCTGATTCGGGGAGAGCGCGGCACGGCCAAGTCGACGGCCGCCCGCGCCCTGGCGGCCCTGCTGCCCGAGGTGCGGGTCGTCGCCGGCTGCCGCTTCGGCTGCGACCCGGACCAGCCGACGACCTGGTGCACCGAGTGCCGCGAACGGGCGGCGGCCGCGCCGTCGCTGCCCACGGCTCTGCGCCGAACGTCGTTTGTCGACCTGCCCGTCTCCGCCACCGAGGACCGCGTCGTCGGCACCCTCGACATCGAGCGGGCCATCAAGGAAGGCGAGCGGCATTTCGAGCCGGGGGTCCTGGCGGCCGCCAACCGCGGCCTGCTCTACATCGACGAGGTCAACCTGCTGGACGACCACGTCGTCGACGTCCTGCTCGACTCGGCCGCGCTGGGGATGAACATCGTCGAACGCGAAGGCATTTCCTTCAGCCACCCGGCGCGCTACATCCTGGTCGGCACGATGAACCCGGAGGAGGGCGACCTGCGCCCGCAACTGCTCGACCGTTTCGCCCTATCGGTCGAGATCCACGGCCTGCGCGAGCCGGCCGACCGGATCGCCATCATGGAGCGCATCCTGGCCTTCGAGACCGACCCGGACGGCTTCGCCACCGAGTGGCGACTGCGCGAGCAGACGCTGTCGCGAGAGATCGACGCCGCCCGCCGCCTGGTCGACCACGTCGGCTACTCGCCGCGGGATCTCTTCGCCATCGCCACGCTGACGGCCTCGCTCCACGTGGACGGGCATCGGGCCGATCTGGTCATTCTCAAGGCCGCCCGCGCCCACGCCGCCTACGAGGGTCGCGACCGGCTGACCGATCGCGACATCGCCCTGGCGGCCGAGCTGGCGCTGCCCCACCGCTTGCGCCGCGGCCCGTTCCAGCAGGCCGAGGTGGAGCTGGACGACCTGCAGGCCCGCATCCAGCAGATCCAAACGCAGGCCGAGCCGATGCCGGGCGCCCAAGCCGAGACCGCCGAAGCCGCCGACCCCGGCGATAAAAAAAAAGCCCGCAGCACAGCCTAGCTGAAGAAGGCGACGAAGAGAAAACGCACGCCGGTCCGCTGCAGCCCGGCCAGCAGCCGGCCTCGACCTCCTTCCACGCCCGCTGGTGGGAAGGCGGCGACAAGGTGCGCATCGGAGAGAGCTTCGCCCCCCGTCGGCTCGAGTCGCCGATCGACAAACTGACCCGCCGACAGGGCGGACGCCGCACTCAGACCCGCACCGACCAGAAGCGCGGCCGCTACATCACCGCCCGGCCGGCCAACGGACGGACCAGCGACATCGCCTTCGACGCTACCGTGCGCGCCGCGGCGCCGTACCAGCGCCGGCGCCGCCCGACGCGGCCGCGGCTGGCGCTGGCGATCGAACCGAGTGACCTGCAGCGCAAGGTGCGCGTCCGCCGCGCCGCCAACTTGATCCTGTTCGTGGTCGACGCCTCCTGGTCGATGGCCGTCGCCGAGCGCATGTCAGCCACCAAAGGGGCCATCCTGTCGCTGTTGACCGACGCCTATCAGCGCCGCGACCGGGTGGGCCTGATCGTCTTCCAGAAGGATCGGGCCCTGACCGTTCTGCCGCCGACGAACTCGGTCCAGCTGGCCCAGAAGGCGCTGGCCGACATCCCGGTTGGAGGCAAGACGCCCCTGTCGGCCGGACTGCGGCTGGCCTATGAGCTTTTCCAACAGGAGCGCGTGGCCCACCCGGAGGTCCTCCCGTTGCTGATCCTGCTGACCGACGGCGCCGGCAATGTCTCCATGAGCCATCTTCCGCCGCAGGAGGAGGCCCACGCCATGGCCGAACTGATCTGCCAGGCCAATGTCCGGGCGGTGGTCATCAATATGGAACATGCCGCCTTCGACCAGGGGCTGGCGACGACCCTCGCCGAGCGCCTGGGAGGGCCGTGCTACACCCTGGCGGAGTTGAAGGCCGAAAACCTCTACCGGGCCGTCCGCCAGCAGCTCGACGGCCCGCCCGAGCGCGGCCTCGGCGAGGCGCTTCAGCGCGGCCACTGAGCCGATACGACTCCAGACCGGCTGACCGACCAACTGGTGTTCGGCGTCCTCGAGCGCCGCGTGCGCGAACGCTGGGGCCTGCTTCGGCGTTAGGACGGCCGCGGATAACCGACCCCTTTGATCTAACCCCCACCCCAACCCCTCCCGTGCAAATGCGTGACCGCGTGGCCCAGAGATTCTTTCAGGGGGAGGGGAGGGTTTTTCTAGGGGAATGGGGGAGCGTTGCTCCTCGCATTCCCCTAGATCTGGGGCCCCTCTCCGCCACGTCCCCGCGAGGATCCTGGCGCCGTCCGCGGAGAGGGGGTAAGGGGGTGAGGGCGATGGGTTTTCCTAGGAGAGCATCCGAACAGCACCCGTGCTCAGCCGATCGCACTTTTTCGGCTCAAGCGGGCCAGCCGATGTCGGATGGCGGCCTCCATCGCGTGCCGTCGCCAATCCACCGGCCACGAGGCCAGACAGGCTTGTCCCCGCTCGGCCCACAGCCGCGCCTGACGGTAATCCCGCTCGTGCCACTCGTAGTATTTGGCCAGCTCGATGGCCGGCGTAGGATCCTCCGGCGCCAGGCTTCCCCATTCGTCCCAGCCCGAGATGGCCTCGGATCGACGCCCGGCGCCTTTCAGCAGCATGGTGTAGCCACTGAGCGCCTCGCGCCGCGCCCAGGGATCGGCCGTCTCCAGCGCCGCCAGGTAGTAGCGCTCGGCCTCCCCCGGGCGGCCGAGGCGGTCGTGCCAGCGCGCCAGCGCCAGGGCTTCGCCGTCGGCCAGGACGCCGGTTTCGGCCGCGTGACGGTCGAGCACGTGCGCCGTCAGGCCGACCAGAGACAGCACGTCCTGAGCATTGTGGTAGACGATGCGCCGAATCCCCTCGGCCCGGCCGGAGCGCAGATAGTCGAGGTAGATCCCCGGGATCTCCGCGCCGGAGACGTCCAGGGCCTCGCGGCGGACGCCGAGGAGTTCGGCCTCCAGCGTTGCGAGCGAACAATCGGGGAGCCGGTGACGCCACAATCGCCGCGCCGGGAAAAGAAGATCCAGCTGCGGCAGGCTGGTGAGCCGCCAGCGGCGACGCAGCCCGGCGACGTAACGCATTTCGAGCAGCGGGACGTCGAATCGCTGCCCGTTGAACGTCACGAAGCCACGCGCCGACTCGAGATCCTCCTGCAGCGCCGTGAGCATCGCCGGCTCCTCGGCCGGGTCGCGCAGGAAGTACTGGCGCAGCCGAAAGCCGCCGTCGACGAATCGTCCGATCCCGATCAGAAAGACGAGCGTCCCGGCGCCTCCAGCCAGACCGGTCGTCTCGGTGTCGATAAAGGCCAGCTGCTCGGGAGCGATCGAAGTCAGGCCGGACTGCTGCGCCACATCGGCCGCCAGTCCCGGTTCGTAGCTCAACACGGCGTGGAGCGGCCAGCGCCCGTGCTCATGCTGCAGCGGGTAGAGGGTCTCCAGCCGGTAGGCGCTCCCGCTGGGAGTCGCGACCTCTTCTCCCGGCGGAAGTCCAGAGGCCGGCCCGGGCGCGGCCGAACGAGAGACGGTCCCATGCCCTCGCCGTCCCACCCGCTGGAATCGCCGTCGAAGCTCTTCGGAAGAAGTCATCTGCGAGTCAGCCGACTCGGCCTCGGAGAAACGTCACGCGCAGCGGGTGATCTTCATCATGAGGAGGAACCGACGCTCAGCGTATTATAGCGATCGGAGACAAGATACGGGCACCCCATTGCCAATCGCTGTCTCCTCCTTTGGCGAAGGCCTCCGTCGGGTTACCCCCCTCACCGCCCCGGCGGAGGCTCTTTTTAAGTGGTCAGTGGTCAGTGGTCAGTGGACAGCTCGGATCCCTTGCTGACCACTGACCACCGTCCACTGACCATTGTTCTTAGGCGTCGGCGCGCGGCAAGACGACGGTGAAGGTCGTCCCGCGCCCGAGCTGCGAGTCGACCCAGACCCGCCCCCGGTGGCTGTCGACGATCGACTTGACGATCGACAGGCCGAGCCCGGTGCCGCCGGTATCGTCGGGGACGTTGCTGGCGCGGAAGAATTTGTCGAAGACGTACGGTTGGTCGGCGGTCGGGATCCCCGGTCCGCTGTCGCTGACACGCAGAATGACCTGGTCCCCCTCGACGACGGCCGCCACTCTGATCTCGCCGTTGGCCGGCGTGTACTTGATGGCGTTCTCGACCAGATTGGCGATCATCTGACGCAGCCGATAGGGATCGCCGCGCACCATGGGCAGGTCGTCCGACAGGACCGACTCGACCGTCTGCTGTTTTATCTCGGCCGCGCTGCGCAGCCCGTCCAGCGCATAGCGGGCCAGGACCGAGATCGGCGTGACTTCCAGCGACGTGTCCAGACCGGCCTCGATGCGCCCCAGGTCGAGCAGGTCGGCCACCAGGCGTGTCATGTGGTCCACCGACAGCCGCACCCGCCGGATGAACTCGCGCTGCTGGTCGTTGACGGTCCCGGCGCGTTCGATCAACTCGACGTACCCCAGGATCGCCGTCAGGGGCGAGCGCAGGTCGTGAGAAACCGTGGTGACGAACTCGGACTTGATCCGATCCAGGTCCTTGAGGTGGGTGATGTCGTGCATCACGATCGCCTGGCCGACGCCGGGAATCAGCGTTCGTTGGGCGCTGAAGACCCGCCCGTCGCGGGAGGCCAGCTCCTCCCGCCGGGGATCGTCGCCGCCCACCCGCGCCAACCCCAGCAAGCGCGGGTCTTCGACGACTTCGGCCAGCGAGCGCCCGGCGACATCCCCCTCGACGCGGTACACCAGCCGGGCCGCCCGATTGATCAGCACGACCCGGTTCTCCGGGTCGAGCACGATGACCCCGCTCTCGGTCTGGGTCAGGATCGTCTCGAGCTTGACCCGCTCGGACTCACTGGCCTGGTAGAGCTGGGCATTGTCGATGGCGATGGCGGCGTAGTCGGCCATGGCCGTCATCACGGCGCGGTCCTCTCCCGTCAACGCGCGGCCGGCCTTGCGGTTGTCTACGCCCAGGACGCCGATGGTCTTGCCTCGCACCCGCAGGGGGACGTACAGCAGCGAGTGCACCAGGTAGGAGGTCTTGATCTTCTGCGGCGATTGCTCGTCGAGGACGACCGGCTGGCCGGTGGCGAGGACTTGTCCGGCCAGCGAGTCCTGCACGTGCAGGCGAAAGGTGCGGGCGAATTCCTCGTCGAAGTTCTTCGAGGCCCGCATGTAGAGCTCTCCGCTCTTCCAATCGAGCAGGAGCAGACTGCCTTCCTCGGCCCCGGTCAGGCGGACGGCCGCTTCGACGACGGTCGTCAGGACCGTGTCCAGGTCGAGCACCGCCGTGACGGTCCGCCCGATGAGGGAGAGCGCCTCGAACTCTTGCAGGCGCCGCTCGAGCGTGGCCGCCGAGTGGCGGGCATCGGCCTGCTCTTCCTCCAGCGTGCGCCAGCGCCGGCCCTCGGCCAACGCCCGCCCGACGGCAGCCAGGAGCTGCTCGGCCTCGAAAGGTTTGGCCAGGTAATCGGCGGCGCCGGCGCGCAGGGTCTCGATCGCTACTTGTTCGGAACCTTCGCTGGTCATCAGGATGACCGGCAGCGTCGGTCGGTCCTGCCGCAGGCGGCGGATGAGATCCAGGCCTGGCAGTCCGGGCATGTGCAGATCGGTGATGACCAGATCGGGCAGCAGCTCGCGCGCCAGCGTCAGGGCCGACAGGCCGTCGCCGACGCTTCGCACGCGGTAACCGGCCGGGGTCAGGACAGCCTGCTCGAGGAACTCACGGATGTCGCGGTTGTCGTCGGCGATGAGGATCAGCGGGGGCGCCATGGGAAGCGGGTCGAAGAAGCGCGGTCAGGCCTCCAGGCCCGGTTCGCCGACGACGTCGGACAGGCGGCGGGTGAGATCGGCCACCTTGCGGCGGGCCGTGGTGAGGGCCACGCGCACCCGGGCCGGGTCGCCTTCATCGGCGGCGCGCGCCAGAACCTCGTCCAGCCCCACCATGGCCTGACGCAGGTCGGCGGCGACGACGGCGCCGGCTCCACCGCCTGCCTGCTCCAGCGCCTGCTGCAATGAACTGGCGCGGGCTTCCAGCACCTGGAACAACCGGGCGTTGACCAGCGAAATCGAGGCGTAGTCGGCCACGGCCTCGAGCATGGCCTGTTCGCGCTCGCCGAACGGCCGCGATTCCTGGCGCGCCACGCAGATGACGCCGATCGCCTGGTCGCGCGCTCGAATGGGCGCCAGCAGCGCCGCCTTCCCGATGCGCGCCAACTTGAACTGGGTCAGGCCATCGCCGTGGATGCTGAGCGCCTCGCCGGACAGCATCACCAGCGAGCTGACGCCGTCGTCCCAGGGCTGGTGCAGCTTGGAGGCCACGGCCGGCGGCAGGTTCTTCTGGGCCCGCAGCACCAGCTGGTCGGAGCCCTCCTCCTGGAGCAGGAGCCACCCCAGGTCGGCTTCGGTGACGTACTGGCTGCCTTCCATCAGCTTGTTGAACAGCTGGCCCTGGTTGGTGGTCGAGGTGACCGCCTTGCCGATGCCGTAGAGCGTGGTCAACTCGCGCACGCGCCGCTCGAGCTGGCTATTGCTTTCGGCAAGCTCGTCGGCCAGTTGGGTACGTTCGTGACGCAGGCGGACGTCGTTCAGCGAGCGCTCGACCGCCGCCACCACTTCGGCCTCGCGCAGGGGCTTGACCAGGTAGTCACGCGCCCCGAGGCGGAAGGCCTGAATGGCGTCGGCCTCCATGCCTTCCGGGGCCGTCACCAACATCGGCACATCCATCCCCTGCGAACGCAGCGCCACCAGCAAGTCCTTGCCGGACAGGCCGGGCAGCATCAGGCTGGCAATAATCAGGTCGGGGGAGAAATTCAACGCCTGCTGGATGGCGGCGCCGGCGTCGTCGGCCGTGGCCACGACGTACCCCATCGGTTCGAGCACCTGCCGCTCGACCAGGTCGAGGACGTCCGGATCTTCGTCGACGACCAGGACTCTCTCCCGCGGCGAGGTGACCATGCTCGAATCATAGCATGGAACCTCCCCGAAGATCGGCGTCGGCGCGCGGCGCGGCTCATCCCCGCTCCGCCTTGACGACCGTTGCCGCCGGCCTTTACAATGCTCGTCTTGAGGACGAGTGGAGTACAAGGACTACTATCGCATCCTGGGTGTCGATCGCAAGGCCGACGAGAAGACGATCAAGCGCGCCTATCGGCGACTGGCCGTACAGTACCACCCCGATAAGAATCCCGGCGACAACCAGGCCGAAGAACGCTTCAAAGAGATCAATGAAGCCTACGATGTGCTCGGCGACGCCACCAAGCGCGGCAAGTACGACCAGTTGGACGCCTCGTATCAGGCCTGGCAGCAGCGCGGCGCTCCCGGCGGGTTCGACTGGTCGCAGTGGATGGGTTCGGCCCCGGGCGGAGTGCGCGTCGAAATGGGGGACCTGGACGGCCTGTTCGGAGGCGGGTTCTCCGACTTCTTTCAGACCATCTTCGGCGGCATGGCCGCCGCCAGCGCCGCCCGCGCCGGCGGCGCCGCCCGCGGCCCGGCGATTCGCGGACGGGATCTCGAACAGCGCGTCGGGATCTCGCTCGAGGAGGCCTTCCACGGCACGCGGCGGCAGATCCGCCGCGACGGGCGCAACCTGGAGGTGAAGATCCCTGCCGGCGCCCGCAGCGGCACGCGCATCCGCGTCGCCGGTCAGGGGGAGTCCGGGCGCAGCACCGCCGGCGACCTGTATCTGCTGATCGACGTCGCCGACGATCCGCGCTTCACGCGCGACGGCGACGACCTCCACGTCGAAGTCGAGGCCGATGTGTATACCGCCGTGCTGGGCGGCGAGGTGCGCGTCCCGACCCCGGCCGGCCCGGTCGTGTTGAAGATCCCGGCCGGCACTCAGCCCGGGCAGAGCATTCGCCTCAAGGGCCGCGGCATGCCCGGCCTGCACAAGCCGTCGCAAAAGGGCGATCTCTTCGCCCGACTGAAGGTCACGCTTCCGACCGACCTGTCGCACGAGGAAAAGGCGCTCTTCGAACAGCTGGCTGTGAAACGAGGTAAACCGACTTGAGATCGATGATGCCCATCCCGACCAGGTCTGCGACGACTCTCCTGGCCGCCTGGCTGCTCCTGGCGGCGACGGTCGCCTGCGCCGTGCCGGCCTCCCTACCGACGGTGGCCGTCCCGCAACCGACCCTGGCCGAGCTTCCACCGACGGTTGCCATCGCCGACGCCTCCATCGAGCTGGGGATCGCGAATCTGGCCGATTTGTACGCGCAGGCGAGCCCGGGCGTGGTCACGATCTGGATCTATGACGGCGAGGCCGGCACCCAGGGTTCGTCGACCCCGATCGCCCAGGGCTCGGGCTTCGTCATCGACGGCGATGGCCACATCGTGACCAACGAGCACGTCGTCGAAGGCGCCACGGCTATCGAGGTCGACTTCACCGACGGCCGCAAGGCATGGGCCGAGTTGGTCGGCACCGACCTCGATTCGGACCTGGCGCTGCTTCAGGTGAACCTGCCGGGCGCGCCGCTGACGCCCTTGCCGCTCGGCGACTCCGACGAAGTCCGCGTCGGCGACCTGGTGGTGGCGATCGGGAACCCGTTCGGTCTGACCGGGACGCTCACCCTGGGCGTGGTCTCGGCCATCGGGCGGACACTCGATTCGCAGCGCGCGACGCCCGGGGGCGAAGGGTTCTACGCCGCCGGCGACATCCTGCAAACCGACGCCGCGCTCAACCCGGGCAACTCGGGCGGGCCGCTGCTCAACATGCAGGGCGAGGTGATCGGCGTCAACCGCGCCATCCGCACCGAGGCCTTTACCGTCTCCGGCGACGCCGCCAACAGCGGTGTCGGCTTTGCCATTCCGATCAATATCGTGCGGCGGGTGGCGCCCGAGTTGATCGCCGACGGCTCGGTCGACTATCCCTACCTGGGGGTCACCAGCCTCAACGAAGAGAATTGGAATCTGCGGACGGTGGAGGCCCTCGGCCTGCCGTCGGACGCCACCGGGGCCTACGTCACCTGCGTGGCCCCCGGAGGCCCGGCGGCCCGCGCCGGCGTAGTCGGGGCCGGGCGCTGCAATGGGGGCAACCTGGAACCCGGCGGCGACCTGATCGTCGCCATCGACGGCTCTCCCATCCGAACGTTCTCCGACCTGCTCGCCTATCTGCTCAAGGAAACCGCCGTCGGTCAGGAGATCGTGATCACAGTCGTCCGCGACGGGCAGGCGGTCGACCTGACCGTTACGATCGGGCCGCGGCCATAAGCGACTTACGGGATTCGCCTCTCTCGAGGCCCCTGTCCTTCCCTCCCTGCGGGAATAGAAACGCCGCCAGGCCCCACGGCCAGGCGGCGTAGCCTCAGACAGCCTGACGGTTAGCCGTCAGCCAGTTGTTCCGCCAACGCCGACAGGTCGTTCGCCAGGACCTCCAGATCGCGTTGCGCGGCGAACGAATCCCCGTCGATCTCCCCGGCCACCAACTCGAGGCGAGACCCCATGGCCACCACCGACTGTTTCGTCTCGCCCTCCAGCCGGCTCTCGACTGCGGCGAGGGCCTGGCGGATCGAGTCCAGCCGGTCGGCCGCGCCATCGGGGTCGCCCACAGCCAGGCTGACCCGCGCGGCGTTGACATCGACCAGCGCCGACAGGATCAGCAGCCGCGTCCCCGACTGCTGGACCTCAGCCGCCAGCGCCTCGTTCTCCGCCACCAGCGGCCGGAGCTCCTCGAGTTCAGCGTTGGCCGCCGCCAGTTCGGCGCTAACCGGCTGAACCCACAGCAGGTAGATCGTGCCGCCGGCGAAACTCAAGATCAGGACGGCGACAATCAGAATGTAGACTGCCCGGCTGACACAACCGATGCGCCGCGGCGGTTTGCCCTGGCCGGACAAAGACTTGCCCTCTTCGCTCATGCAAAGGTCCTCGTTGAGTCCTCATCGCCCGACGGCGGCGACGGATGACGGCGGGGCAATTGTACACGCTCCCGCCGGCCGATGCGCCGTCATCCGTTGGCGACGCGAAGCCGGGGACCTTCCGGGCCCCGGCTCAATTCCAAGTGGGCTTAGGTTAGGCTGCCTTGACGGTGATCTGCTTGGGACGCACCGTCTCCGCCTTCGGCAGGCTCAGGCGCAGCAGTCCGTTCTCGACGACCGCTTCTGCCTTGGCCGCGTCGACCGCGACCGGCAGCCGGAAGCTTCGCTCCACTTCGCCGTCGCCGATCTCCCGTAGCAGATACGCCTGCTCCTGCGTTTCCTCGGCCTGCGGGCGCAGGCGGAGCGTGACGACGTCGTCCAGGACCTGAATCTCGACTTCCTCGGCCTTCAGGCCGGGGACGGCCGCCGAGATTTGGTAGGACTCATCGTCCTCTCGCACATCAACCGGTAGTCGGCTGCCACCGCTGGTACCGGCCAGCCAGCCCTGATGGGTCCAGGGCATTGGGCGGGGTCGCCGCCAAGTGTATGTCATCATGATCTACCTCTTTCCTCTGCTATCGGTCAGGTTGACTTCATTCTGCCTCGCTCCTGTAAGATGGAAATCGGCCCTGTATATGAGGGCCGTTAACTCCAGGAAGCCCGATTTTCGCCTAGATCCGGGTTTTCTCCGCCTAGCCTCAACATCCGCTGGGTTCGCGGTTCGGCTCCCGCGGGGGGGGTAACGGATACAGCTTCAACCTTCGGACAGTCCCAGCGCGATATCGGCTGCCCGCTCGATCCGGACCGTCGAGGCCAAGTAGGCTCACACCCACCCCTACCCTTCCTCCCCCGTCTCGCGAAATGCGCTCGACAGGGGAGGAGCATCAAGCCTCCCCTGTTCGCTCCCGCGAACGGGGGAGGGGAGGGTGGGGGTTTCCCTCCTAGTCCGACTCCATGTCGTACTTCAGCACCTGCGTCCCGTTGACGATCCACAGGAAACCGTCGCTATCGAACGTCAATCCGAACGGCACCCCTTCGACCTCGATCCGCCGGAGGAAGCGGCCATCGCGGTCGAAGACCTCGGGTCACTCTTCCCGAGCCAGCCGGGCGACATAGTCCGGCACGATGCGATCGTACGACTCACGCATGAGCGGGGATGAGATCAGGAAGTCGGCCGTCGAGCGGTTGCAGGCGGTGGGGATGTTGTACAGCACGGCGATACGCAGCAGCGCCTTGACGTCCGGATCATGGGGCTGGGGCTCGAGCGGGTCCCAGAAGAAGACCAGGAAGTCGATCACGCCTTCGGCGATGCGCGAGCCGATCTGCTGGTCGCCCCCCAGCGGGCCATGGATCAGCCGCTCGACCGGGAGGTCGAGCGCATCGGCGATGCGGGCGCCGGTTGTCCCTGTGGCGAACAAATCGTGCCCGGACAGCGAACCGCGGTTGTAGCGGGCCCACTCGAGCAGATCCTTCTTGCGGTTGTCGTGAGCCACCAGCGCCACGCGCTTGCGCTCCTGCATCCGGATGCCTTCAGGCATGTGATATCTCCGTCGAGCGAAGTTTGGCGGCCGTTTCGTTCATTCTACTTCCGGCGGCGCCCATCTCATCGGCTGAGAAGACAACGGGGCGACCCCAGGCCAGCCCAGGATCGCCCCGTGAACGCGCGGACGAGACGGAGGGTCTAGAAACCGAGCATACGCAGCGGGGCGTAGAGCGTATCCGGCATGTAGGAATCCATCAGGGCGAACACAACGATGCAGGCTGCCAGGAGCAGCAGACAACCGCAGCCGGCCAACAGCCAGCGGTTTCGCCCGCCGCCCTCTTCGGCGGAGATCGCCGGCATCCCCATCGGCGTGGCCGGCCCGGCCGCCGCCGGCGGGGCGTGGCGGGCGGCGGGACGCGGCGGCGGGGCGGCGCGGACCGGGCTCATCACCGTCGCCGCCGATTCCTGCGCCGTCGCCTCGAAGGTGAGGGTGACGTTCTCGCCCAACCCGACCAGGTCGCCCGATCGCAGCACCCGCGGGGATGTCAGGCGGTCGCCGTTGACGAAGGAGCCGTTAGTCGAACCCAGGTCCTCCAGCACGATGCCGCCCGGCGTCCGGGTCAGGCGGGCATGCTGGCGCGAGATCTCGGCGTCCCCCAGGGGGATGTCGTTGGTGACATCCCGCCCGAGCATGGTGACTTCTTTGGTGACATCGAAGACCGTCCCCGGGCTGGGTCCGGAACGGACGATCAGGCGGTGGTCAGCCATGGAAAGACCTCCTGCCGAGGGGGGAGTTACCGGGAAGTTTACAGGCGCGGCCGGGTAGCGTCAACCGGGCTTCCGGTCCCAGGGGCGGACCCGCAAGCGCAGCCCTTCGACACCGGTCACTTCTACGCGCGCCCCCTCTTCGATCGCCGCCTCGTGCGGATCGATCTCGGCCGCCCACAGCTCACCGGCCACTTGGACCTGGCCGAGCGGCGCCACCCGCTGGCGGACTTCGCCGACTCGGCCGATCAGCGCCGGCGCGCCGACAGCCGTCGGCCGGCGCTGGGCGCGCAGGACCAGGGTGAGCAGCACCGCGAAGAGCCCGGCCGTCAGGGCTCCCATGGCGATCACCAGGGGGACCGACACCCGCTGGAACGACGGGGTCCCCGGCGAGTTGAAGAGGATCAGCCCCCCCACTATGAAACTCCCCAGCCCGGCTGCCGTCAGGGCGCCGTGGGTAGGAGCCTTGAGGTCGAGGACGAACAGGATGAAGGCCGCCGCCACGAAGATGAGACCGAACCAGTTGACCGGCAGGATCCCCAATCCGTAGGCGCCCAGCGCCAGGGCCACCACGCCGATGAAGCCGGCCACCCAACCTCCGGGACTCGAGAGCTCGATCAGCAGGGCCTGCAGCCCAAGCGACAGCAGCAGGAAAACCAGGTTGGGATTGGTGAGGGCCTGGAGCAGCCGCTCGACGAGAGTCGGCGGGATCGGTACCGCCTGAGCCTCGGCCAGATGCAGAACCACAGGTTGGCCGGCGACCTCGACGGAACGGCCGTCGAGCTGGCGAAGCAGGTCTTCGAAATCCTCGGCGATGACGTCGATCATCCCGGCCGCCAGCGCTTCCTGCGCCGAGGCGGCGGCCGCCTCGTCGATCGTCGCCTGCGCCAACGCCAGCGCTTCCGGCCCGCGCCATCCGGCCAGCGTCCGCGCGGTGGCCTTCATGATCTCGCGCGTCTTGGCCGCCAGCGTTTCCCCCAAGTCCTCGCCCTGGGCTCCCACCGGGCTGGCGGCGCCGATAGCCGTCTCGGGCGCCATGGCGGCGGCATGGCCGGCCAGAACCAGGATCGTGCCGGCGCTCCCGGCGATCGCCCCCCTCGGGGCGACGTAGACCACCACCGGCACGCGGCTGCCGCGGATCGCCTGAACCATCCGGTTCATGATGTCGATCGAACCGCCGGGCGTATCGATCTGGAGAACGACGACGGCCCCTTCCCCGCTGGCGGCCAGCCTCAGACCACGGTCGAGGTATTCGGCCGAAGCCTGCGTCAGTGGGCCGTCGATCTCGATGAGGTACGCCGGCGGCGCGGAAGTCTGAGCCTGGCCGGAAGACCAGCCTGCCAGGAGAAACGTAGCGACGAGGGCGATCCTGGCCGTGCGTGGCATGGAGGTGATCCCTCCGCATTATACGGCCCGCCCCCGTTGTGCCGGCACGGGAGTGACCTATAATCCGTGGCGGGACGTTCCGGGGGTCCCGGCGGGTGCCATGCGCGTCATCGATCAATCCGAATTCCGTGACGAGGACGGCAAGATCACGTTCCAGAACCGGCTGCGCGGCAGCCTGCGGTTTGGTTTCCAGTGGTACGGGGTCATGCAGGCCCAGCAGGCGGTCACCGATCGTCTCAACAAGAGCCTGTCGAACGACTACCACCTGCTGCGCAACATCCTGATCCCCGGAACGGGGGTCATCGCGTCGCTGGTCCTCATCGGTCCGCAGGGCGTCTACCTCATCCTGCCGTCGCCGACCGGCGGCGTCTTCCGCGCCAAGGACGGCGACTGGATGACGCATGGCGGCGGCCATTTCCGCCCGGCCCGGCCGAACCTGCAGCAATCGGCGCTTTCGGCCGCCGACCTCCTGCTCAACTACTTTCACGGCCTGGGGTACGACCTGCCGCAGGTCGAGGCTGTGTTGATGTTCACCAATCCCCGGGCGCACGTCGATACCGTCCACCCCAGGGCGCGCATCGTCCTGGCCGACGCCCTCGAGCATTTCGCGGGCAACCTGCGCGAGCAGCCACCGATCATGGACCGCGAGGACGGGCAGCTCTTGATCGAGGGGCTGCTCCATCCGCCGCAGCCCAAGGAGGAGCACGCGCCGGCGGCGGCGCCGCCGCGCCCGCTGCCGCCTTCGGCGGTCGCTCCGGCCGCCGTCGGACCGTTTCAGCTCGACGAGCGCAAGGTCCCTCGGCCGCCCCGTCCTCGACGCAAGGGCGGGTTGCGCCGCCGCGAGATCTTGCTGCTGGGCGCCATGCTTCTGATCGAGGTCTGCATTCTGGGCGCCTTCGCCGCATTGATCCTGGTCCCGGATCTGCTCCCCTGAGTCGGCCTTCTTGGAACCTTTCCTCAGCCTCATCATCCCCGCCCACAACGAACAGGCGCGGCTTCCGGCGAGCCTCCCCAAGATCCACGAATTCCTGAAGGCGCAGACGTTCTCATGGGAAATCATCGTGGTCGACAGCGGAAGCCGCGACGGCACGGCGCAAGTCGTGCGCGACTTCACCGCCCGCTGGCCAGAGCTACGTCTGGTTCAGGTCGAACGGCCGGGGAAGGGCCTGGCGGTCCGCCGCGGGATGTTGGCGGCGCGCGGGGACTACCGTTTCATTTGCGACGCCGACCTGTCGATGCCGATCGACCAAGTGCCGCGATTCCTGCCGCCGTCGATGCGCGACGCCGATATCGCCATCGCCTCGCGCGAAGTCGCCGGGGCCGCTCGGCACGACGAACCGACGTACCGCCATCTGATCGGCCGCGCCTTCAACGTTCTCGTGCGACGGCTCACCATCCCGGAAATCCAGGATACCCAGTGCGGCTTCAAGTGCTTTCGCCGGTCCGTAGCCGAGGACTTGTTTCGGGTCCAGCAGGTGGAGGGGTGGACCTTCGACGTCGAGATCCTGTACGTGGCGCTGCGACGCGGCTACCGCATCGTCGAAGTCCCGATCCCGTGGTACTACAATCCGGGCAGCCGGGTGCGGATCGCGCGCGACTCGCTGACGATGTTCACCGACCTTTTCCGCATTCGCCGCAACTGGCGGCGCGGCGTCTATGCCTCGCGCTGAGCCGACCTCCCACCGTTCGGACGGCGCATCCACACACGTGACCCCGGACCTGCGCCACGAGCGCGCCCTGGCCCGCCGCGGCACGACCCGGGTGGCCGGCCTGGACGAGGCCGGCCGCGGCGCGCTGGCGGGGCCGATCTTCGCCGCGGCCGTCATCCTGCCGTTGCGGCGCAGCCGCCTGGCGACCCGCCTGCGCCAGGTGCGCGACTCCAAGTTGATGACGGCGCGGCAGCGCCGCGCATGTGCCGAGATCCTTCGAAGGCTGGCGCTCGATTGGGCCGTGGCCCAGGCCACCTGCGAAGAGATCGACCTGGTGGGTCCGTTGGAGGCTTCCCGCTGGGCCATGGCGCGGGCAGTGCAGGCCCTGCGCACGGCCCCGGGACATCTGCTGATCGACCACGTGCTCTTGCCGGAGGTCGACCTCGAACAGACGGCGCTGACGCACGGGGACGCGCGCGTGTTGTCGATCGCCGCCGCCTCGATCCTGGCCAAAGTGGCGCGCGACGAAGTGATGGAGGAATGGGCCCGCGCCTATCCGACGTATGGCTTCTCGCGCCACAAGGGCTACGGGACGGCCGGGCATCTGGAGGCGCTGCGACGTTGGGGGCCCTGCCCGATTCACCGCCGCTCCTTCGAACCGGTGGCGGTCCTGGAACGGCCGCGGACCGCCTGACGGCTTCGCACACGTGCGTCCTCCCCGGCGCCGGCCGCGCCCGGCGGGGAGGTTCAATCAAAATCGCTGCTGGATTTCAGGAAATCGAGGGACCGGGCGGCACCGGCGTCATCTGCGAGATTCGCTGGACGGGGAGCCAGATGGTGAAGGCCGATCCCTTGCCGGCCTGGCTGGCGGCGGTGATGCGCCCCCCGTGGCGATCGAGGATCTCCTTGCAGATCGCCAGCCCCAGACCGGTCCCCGAGATTCCTCGCGCGCGGCTGGCCGAACCGCGGAAGAATCGCTCGAACAGGCGGGGCAGTTCGTTCTCGGGAATCCCCAGGCCGGTGTCGACCACCGCCAGGCGGGACCATTTCTTTTCACCGTCGGCGATGGCGTCGGTCCGGACCGTGATTCGGCCGCCCGGCGGGGTGTAGTTGACGGCGTTGGTCATCAGGTTGGCCACCACCTGCGAGATCATCCGCTCGTCGGCCCGCACCAGCGGCAAATCCGCCTGCGGATCGAAATCGATCGTCAGATCGACCCGGGCGACCAGCCGCCGGCGGTCCTCGACCAGTCCGGCGGCCATGCTGTTGAGGTCGATCCAGATCGGCTCCATCTCGGCCGTGCCGGCGTCGAGCCGCGAGACGGTCAGCAGATCCTCGATCAGGTCGATCAGCCGAGAGGTTTCTCGATGGAGCGTCTCCAGGTAGTCGGCGAACTTCTCGGACCGACCCTTGTCGAGCAGGTCCAGGTACAGACGGATGTTCGTCAGCGGTGTTCGCAGTTCGTGGGACACATCGGCGACGAAACGCGTCTTGAGCTGGTCCGCCGCCTGCGCCTTGGCCAACGCCAGCTCCAGTTCGGCCGTGCGCGACGAGACGGTCAGCTCCAGTTCGGCGGTGTGTTGGCGCAGCCGCTCGTAGAGCGCGGCGTTCTCCAAGGCGACCGACACCTGGTCGGCCAGCAGAGTCAGCAGATTGAGGTCCTCTTCCGTCAGGCCGCCGTCGAGCGGGGTCTCCACGTTGAGGACGCCGACGATGATGTCGCCGTTGTAGAGCGGCACGGCGATCTCGGCCCGGGTCGAAGGGACGCCGACCACATAGTCCGGGTCGACACGGACATCGGGCGCGAAGACCGGGCGGTTGCCGCGCACGGCCCGGCCGATCAGCCCGCGGCTGGGCTCGATGCGTTTGTCGCCGATCCCTTCCGAGCCGTTGGCCGCCCGTAGGACAAGTTCGTTGCCTTCGATCAGGAAGATCTCGACCACCGGGTAGCCAAGCACCTCGCTCACCTGCCCGACGACCTCTTCCAGCAGCGGTCCGAGCTCGAGCCGTCGATTGACGACTTGCGCCACCTGTTGCAGCGCCGTGCGCTCGGCCAGTCGCCGGGTAACCTGTTGGTAGCGCCTGGCATTCGCCAAAGCCAGGCCGGCCTGCCGGCCGATGGCTTGCAGCAACTCCAGATGCTCGCCGCCAAAGGGGTAACCGGCAACCACGATCAGCACGCCCAACACTTCGCTGCCGGACATCACCGGGACGGCCAGGGCGGAGCCGCCCTCGGCGTCGCCATCGGGAGTCGGTACCCAGCGATCGTCCTTCAGGATGTCCGGGACGAGAGCCGCCTCGCGCGTCTCGGCCACCCAGCCGCTAAGCCCCTTGCCAATCCGCAGCTCGAGCAGCCGGTCCTGGGCTTCGATCGGCATCTTCGGCTCCGGAGAAACGGCCACCAGACGCAGGCGTCCGCTCTCTGCCTCGAGCGAGTAAGCAGCCCCGCGACTCCCGCCGAGGTGCCCCGTCGCCAGGCCCACCGCCCGCCTTAAGATCTCCCCGGCGTCGAGGCTGGCGGAGGTCTCGCGCCCGACCTCATACAGCAGGCGGACGCGCTGGCGTTCGGTGTCCATCGCGGCGAACAGGCGGGCGTTCTCGATGGCGATGCCGGCCTGATCGGCGAAGAGCTCCAATACCCGCAGGCGGGACTCACTGACCGCACCGACGGTGGCGAAAGCCATCGTCATCACCCCGCGCACTGCCCCGCCGATGCGAATCGGGAGACCGACGATACTCCCTTCCCACGGCATGTCCCGGTAGTAGTCGCTGTGCCGGGCATCCTCGATCACCAGGCGCACTCCGGAGCGAGCCACACGCTGAGTCAGCCCTTCCGGCCGCGGCTCGGAGAACGGGTGGGCGCGGAACTCGCCGCCCCACAGCGCCGCGCCGAAGGTCAGCCGGTCGCCCTCGAAGAAGAACAAATTGGCGTCGTGCGCTTCGACCAGATGCAGGGCTTCATCGAGGATGGCCTCCAGCACCGGCCGCAGCTCGAGGGTCGAGGTCATGCGCAGGCTGGCGCGGCGCAGCCCTTCCAGTTCGTTGTGGTGCTGGTGCTCGGCTTCGTAGGCCTGGACCTTGGCCAACGCCAACGCCACCTGGCCTCCGGCCTGCTCGCTCAGTGCGATCTCGCCTTCGTCGAAATGATGCCGCCCCTGATAGGCGAGCAGCGCCGCGCCCAGCCACCGCTGGCCGACGATCAACGGCACGCCCAGCATCGACCGGTAGGGACAACCTTCGGCGACCTCTGGGCTGATGAAGGGGGTGTCGAGACAGTCCTCGACGAGGATTGGACGCCCGGCGCGCAGGGCGCTCTCCGTCAGCGTCATCTGGCCTGGGCGGGGCCGTTCTTGGGCATAGACTCCGCGCAGGACTCCGGAGGCGGCCATCGGGATGGCGAGCTTTTCGGTCTCGTCCCACAGCAACAGATGGCACCCATCGGCCCCCACCAGTGCGCCCATCTGCTCCGCCAGCACCTGAGACATCGACTGCAGATCGCTGGCCGTCAGGGCGGCCCGGGTCAGGTCATTGAGGATGGAGATCTGCCGCACCCGGCGGTTGGTCTCTTCCAGCAGCCGCGCATTCTCGAGCGCGACCCCGGCCTGATTGGCGAAGACGGTCAGCAGGTCGACGTCATCCTGGGTGAAGGGCAGGCCTTCCGAAGTCCGCAGCACGTGCAAGACGCCGGTCACCTGGCCGTGCAGCAGCGTGGGGGCGCTGACGACGGCCCGGAATGGAGCGGACTCCTCGAATTGAAGGGAGCGTCCCGGCCAGGTGCGGTAGTCGTCGAGCCGGAGGGGAGCGCCCGATTCCGCCACTTTTCCGGCGGCCCCTTCCCCGAACTGGAGGATGGTCCCCAGGACGGTCGCCGTCGTCCCGGCGGCGACGACGCAGCGCAGCGACCGTTGGGCCGGGTTCGCCAAATAGAACCCGCCGCCGTTGCCTTTCAGCAAAGCGACCGCATGCATCACGAGGGAGTTCAAGGCTTCATCCAGCGCTCCCCCGAGGCTGGGCTCAACGCCGGCTGTGGCGGCCGCCGGCGCGGATCCGCCGGCCTTCCCTGTTGGCGGCCGGGACGCCGGCTTCTTACCCGCTCGGGTCGTGACCTTCGCCATCCTGAGGCTTATCCCCGTGTGCGACGGCAGGCGGCAGGACGCCGCTTCGCACAGAACAAAACGAGCCGCCCGGCGGGCGGCCCAAGCGCGGGCACGTTTCGGCCCAGAGGCCTCCGCCCGCCAGTCGAATGGATTATACTCGCGTCGCGGTTCCACCTTCGCCATCGCGGGCGGCCGGCGCCGTCCCCGACGCTGCCTCAAGACAACTCCGGAGTGGCTGATGCCGAACGACGCCTTCCTGGCACGCCGACGACTGTCGACGCAGGCCGGCGAGATGACCATCTTTGGCCTGACGGCGCTCGAGCGGGCCGGCTTGACGCAGCTCGATCGGCTGCCTTTCTCGATTCGACTCCTGCTCGAGTCGGTCCTGCGCCAGGTCGACGAGCAGCGCGTCCGCAGCCAAGACGTTCAGGCCGTCGCCGGTTGGGCTCCCGGGCTGACCCCTCGACCGGAAGTCCCTTTCCTTCCGGCGCGGGTCCTGATGCAGGACTTCACCGGGGTGCCGGCCGTGGTCGACCTGGCGGCAATGCGCGCGGCCCTGGCCCGCCTCGGCGGCGACCCGGGCCGGATCAACCCGCGCGTTCCGGTCGACCTGGTCATCGACCACTCGCTCCAGGTCGACTTCTTCGCCTCGGGCGAAGCGGTGCGCCGCAACGCCGATCTGGAGTTCCAGCGCAACCAGGAACGCTACCGCTTCCTGCGCTGGGGTCAGGAGGCCTTCGCTGCCTTCCGCGTCGTCCCTCCGGCCACCGGGATCGTCCATCAGGTCAACCTGGAGTATCTGGCGTCGGTCGTTCAGCGCCGCCCGGCCGAGGGCGGAACCGAGGCCTTTCCCGACACGCTTGTCGGGACCGATTCGCACACGACGATGATCAACGGCCTGGGCGTCCTGGGCTGGGGAGTCGGCGGGATCGAGGCGGAAGCCGCTATGCTCGGGCAGCCGTTGGTCATGGCGCTGCCGCAGGTCGTCGGGGTGCGCCTGAGCGGCCGCCTGGCGCCCGGCGCGACCGCCACCGATCTGACGCTGACCATCACGCAGCGCCTGCGGGCGCATGGCGTGGTCGACAAGTTCGTCGAGTTCTTCGGCGCCGGATTGGATTCGCTGTCGCTGCCGGACCGGGCGACGATCGCCAACATGGCTCCCGAATACGGCGCCACCGTCGGGTTCTTCCCGGTGGACGACGAAACGCTGCGCTATTTGCGGCTGACCGGGCGCGACGAAGCCCTGCTCGATCTGGTCGAACGCTACTGCAAGGAGCAGCTGCTTTTCCGCACCGCGGCGACGCCCGAGCCGCTGTTCGACGACGTGCTCCAGGTCGACCTGGAGCAGATCGAACCGAGTCTGGCCGGGCCAAAGCGTCCGCAAGACCGGGTCGGCCTGGCGAGCGTCGCCGGGGCGTGGCATCAGGCGCTGACGGCGGAGACGCAGCAAGGCGGGTTTGCCATCCGCCCCGAACAGGTGGAGCGGCGGGCCACCATCGGCAGCAACGGCGCGTCGATCGAGATCGGACACGGGGCGGTCGTCATCGCCGCCATCACTTCCTGCACCAACACCTCCAATCCGAGCGTCATGGTCGCCGCCGGCCTGCTGGCGCGCAACGCCGTGGCGCGCGGGCTGCGCGTCCCGCCGTTCGTCAAGACCAGCATGGCGCCGGGGTCGCGCGTCGTCACGGACTACCTCGGCCAGGCCGGCCTGCTCGAGCCGCTGGCCGAGCTCGGTTTCAACGTCGTCGGCTACGGATGCACGACTTGCATCGGCAACAGCGGCCCGCTGGCGGGCGAGGTGGTCAAGGCCATCACCCAGGGCGATCTGGTGGCGGCGGCCGTTCTTTCCGGCAACCGCAACTTCGAAGGGCGGATCCACCCGCACGTGCGGGCCAACTACCTGGCGTCGCCGCCCCTGGTAGTGGCTTACGCGCTGGCCGGCACGATGGCGATCGACCTGACCAGCCAGCCGCTGGGCGCCGCCTCCGACGGGAACCCGGTCTACCTGCGCGATCTGTGGCCTTCGCCGGACGAGGTTCTGGCCGTCATTCGCCGCGAGATCTCCCCGGCGATCTTCCGCAAGCGCTATGCCGAGGTCTTCGACGGGAACGAAGCCTGGAACGCCATCCCGGTCTCGGGCAGCCTGCTGTACCCCTGGGAACCGGCCTCGACCTATATCCAGGAACCCCCGTTCTTTCCCGAATTGGGCGCCGAACCACCGCCGGTGAGCGACATCCAAGGCGCCCGGCTGCTGGCCTGGCTGGGCAACTCCGTCACGACCGATCACATCTCGCCGGCCGGGACGATCCCGGCCGATTCGCCCGCCGGCCGCTACCTCATCGAACACGGCGTGGCCCCGCGTGATTTCAACTCGTACGGCGCCCGGCGCGGCAATGACCGGGTCATGACCCGCGGCACCTTCGCCAATATCCGCCTCAAGAACCTGCTCGTCCCCGGCGTCGAAGGCGGCGTGACGGTCCATTTCCCCAGCGGCGATTCGATGAGCATCTACGACGCCGCCCTCCGCTACCGCGACGACGGCGTGCCGCTGCTCGTGATCGCCGGCAGCGAGTACGGCGCCGGCTCGTCCCGTGACTGGGCGGCCAAAGGGACGCTCCTGCTGGGCGTGCGCGCCGTCCTGGCGGTGAGCTACGAACGCATTCACCGCTCGAACCTGGTGGGCATGGGCGTGCTGCCGCTCCAGTTCGAGGCCGGCCAGGACGCCGCTTCCCTCGGCCTGAAAGGCGACGAGGCCTTCAACATTCGCGGCGTCAAGGAGGGGTTGCACCCCGGCGGGCGCGTCCAGGTGGAAGCCGTCACCGCCGCCGGCGAGCGCCGGGCGTTCCCGGCCCTTGTGCGGATCGATACACCGGCCGAGGTCGAGTTCTTCCGCAACGGCGGTATCCTCCAAACCGTTTTGCGGCAGATCCTGCGCGAACGCCCGCGGTGAGCCTCGCCCGATCACGGCTTCATCCCACGGCTGCCTGAGGCGGCAGGCCAGGCTCCTCTCTGGTGAGGGTTGCGATGAGCACGCGTGCTCAAGTCGGAACGCTGGTCCTGGCCGATATCAGCGGCTTCACCACCTTCCTGGCGCAGACCGAGCTGGAACACGCGCACGATATTTTGGCCGAGCTGCTCCACCTCGTCATCGACCGCCTGCCTCCGGCGCTCACGCTGGCGGAGGTCGAGGGGGACTGCGTCTTCGCCTACGCCCCCGCCGACGCCTTCCCGCGCGGCCAAGCGCTCCTGGACCTCGTCGAGCACACCTATGCCTCGTTCATCGGCCGCGTCGAAGCCATCGGCCGCCATACCACTTGTTCCTGCTCTGCTTGCAGCGCTATCCCGATCCTGGACCTGAAGTTCATCATCCATCACGGCGAGTACGTGCTCCAGACCGTCACCGGCCCCGGCAAGCCGCTGGGGTCGGAGGTCAACCTGGCCCACCGTTTGCTCAAGAACCACGTCGGTGAGGCGAGCGGCTGGAAGGCGTATGCCCTGCTGACGGAGCCTGCCGTCAACGCCCTCGAGATCGACGCGGCCGGGATGTTCGAACAGGTCGAGGCCTATCCGGAACTACCGCCGGTCCGAACCTTCAGCTTCGACCTGCGGGCGCGCCTGGAGCATGCCCGCCGGCATGGAAACGTGCGTCTGAGCGAGGCCGAATCCGACCTGGAGGTCTCGATCACGCTGGCGGCCGCCCCGGCCGACGTGTGGAACTGGCTGAATGATCCAAAGCTTCGCTCACAGTGGGCGGGCTACCTGTATCGACTCTCGGACTTGGCCGAAACACGCCGCGGTGTCGGGACCGTCACCCACTGCACGCATGGTGAGAAACTCGAGAGCGTGCACACGATCCTGGACTGGCAGCCATTCGAGTATTTCACCGAAGAGATTGCCCGCCCGAAGGACGGCCAACCTCAGGCCCTCAACACGGTGGATCTCGAACCGACGGAGGGCGGAACCCGCGTCCGCACCCGCTACAGGGTCCTTGTGAAACCACGCCTGATCTCCGTCCCCGTGTTCCGGCGTGCCTCCGCCACCGCCATCCGCGCCAGCCTTTCTGTGTTGCAGCGCCTCCTCGCCGAGAAGGCCGCGCCTCCGAGCCCGGCCGAGCCCACCTTATAGTCGGCAGACAAGAACGCCTAAGCACTGACCCTACCCCCTGCAGGACCGGCGCTCGGGCGTCCTCGCCAGGGCCTCTAGGCCCTCAGCCACCCGGAACCGAAGGCAGACCCTCCGGTGTTGACATGTTACACGGTATCGGATGCGATGTCAAGAGGCTATTTGCGGGTGGCGGCGTCTGCCCTGTAACCGAACTCAGCGCGTTCGGCCACCAGATCGAGGTGCTTCGAGCTAGCCCGGCTCGGCGCGTACGCGCCCGTCTCCCACTCGCTGATCGTCTGCTGGCGCACCCCGAGGATTTCCGCCAGGCCTTCCTGATTCAGCCCGAGGTGCTCACGCAGCGCCCTCACGCTCTCACCGTCCCACGGCCCCGGCACGCCGCCCTTGGCCGCCGGTAGGCGAGTCCGGGGGCGCTCGAACCGCACGCGACGGCGGCGACGGTCGAACCCGGTCACTTTGAACCCGGCCGACAACCAGGCCGCCGATTGCAGTCCGCCGCGCCGATTGCTCCAGAACGCGCTTCCCCGGCGCGCCGAAGCCGGCAGCGGGCCGCCGGTGATCGCTTCGATTTCGCTCAGACTCATTTCGACGCTGGCTTCGCCGCGCCGTCGGAGAACCTCGTAGAGCGCGGCGTACTTCGAGCCCGGCTTGGGGGCGGCCATCCGACGCCGACGTCAGCCGGCCGGAGCGTGCGCGGCGGGGCCCGGGTCGACGATCACGCGATCTCCGCCGTTCTGCTTCGCCCGACGTTCGTTCGCATCGGCGCTGCCCAGCAGCTGCAGCATGTCGGCGGAGATGTCGGGGAAGACGGAACCTCCCAGGCTGGCCGTCACGCCCAGGGTGCGCCCGTCCTCCAGCCGGATGCGGCCTTCGGCGACGCCGCGCCGAAGCTTCTCCGCCACCGCCGGCAGCTGTTCAGGCGCGCAGCCCGGCAGGACGACGGCGAACTCGTCCCCGCCGTAGCGCGCCACCCAGTCGGTTTCGCGGCAAGCCATGCGCAATCCATCGACGACCGTCCGCAGCACCTCATCGCCGACCAGGTGGCCGAAGTCGTCGTTCACCTGCTTCAGCTGGTCGACATCGACCATCACCAAGCCGACCGAGTAGCCCAGCCGGTCCGCCCGCCCCAGTTCCGCCCGCAGGTTCTGCGTCAGGAAGTGGCGATTGAAGGCGCCGGTCAGGTTGTCCAGGGTCGCCTGCCGCTGGACGCGGTCGAAGGTCTGGGAATTGGCGATGGCCAGGGAGGCGACCTGGGCCAGCGCCACCAGGAAATCGAGGTCGTGATCTCCGTACTGCTCCGGCTGACCGCTCAACAGAATCGCCCCGGAGACCTGCCCGCCGATCTCCAAGGGGACACACAGCAGGCTCTCGTCATCGTTGGGGGTGCCGGCGACATGCGCCGGCCTGGGATCCAGATTGGAGTGATCGATGCGTTGGGGCAGACCATGCTCAACGACCCAACCGGTGAAGCCTTCCCCCACCCGCGGGCGCTGTGTCATGAGCTCGGCGGCAAACTCCCCGGCCGCAGCCAGGGGCATCAAGGAAACGCCGTCGGGCTCCAATTGAAAGATGGTGCAGGTTGTGGCGTGCAGCAGGCGTTGGGCGCTTTGCACGATCTTGTCCAACGTCGGCTTGAGGTCGAGCTGCGCCAGCAGCTCGCGCTGCACCCGCAGCAGCGTGGCCTGCTCCATCGTGCGCCGGCTGAGCTGATCGGCGACGGCCAGGTGCTGGGAGACGTCGCGCCCCACTCCGTCGATGCCGACCACCTGACCACGTTCATCCACCACCGGCACCAGCGACAGTTCGATCCATCCCCGTCCGACATTGTCGCCCGCCAGCCGCACCACCAGGGTCTCGCTGGCGGCCCGGCCGCCCCGCAGCCGCTCCACAACGCTGTCGAACTCCGGGTGGACCGTGGGATCGAGCAGACAACGGAGCGCGTTGGGATCGCCGGCCAGATCCTCCAGCCGCTTACCGGTTATCTGGCCGAATCCTGGATTGGCGTACACCAACCCGGTGGAAAACATCCAGCGGAAGATCGCGTCGGAGGACTGTTGGGCGAGGCGGGCGTAATCGGGATGCATCAATGCTTATCGGCAGGGCTCCCTGTGCCCACCGTCCTTCTTCGTCATCAAGTATAGGGGCCGACCGCCCGGGAAGCAACTGCGGTCCGAGTCAGACTCGCCGGCGAGGCGGCGGGCGGTCCCCGCCCCGTGAGCGACCCCCATGAAAAAGCGAGGCGGCGGCAGCTGGCCTCGCTTTCTCCGCCCGTTCCCACAACCGGGCGTCCTTCTGCCACGATTGTTCGTCCAAACCGGTCTCGCAGGGTGATTCTGTAAAGCGGACGAAAGGTCGGCGTACGGCGGTCGAGGGGTTGACCGCCGGTGGCGGCGGGGGTACCCTTGACCTTCGCCATGGCTCTCTATCTCTCGAGCATCGACCTCGTTGTCAGTGCCGCGTTCACCATCGTCGTGGCGGGCCAGTGGCTCGCTCGCCGCCGGACGCATTCCTTGCTCTGGGCCTGGGCCCTCTTGGTGTGGACAGTGGCGGTAGCCGCTGAGACGGCCGCAGCCCTTCGCGGAGCCTGGACGCCCATCACGTACCGGGTCTACTACGCCTGCGGCGCCCTGATGGTCGCAGCCTGGCTCGGCGCGGGATCCCTCCATTTGGCCGCCGGCCCCCGCCTGGCGCGGAGCTTCACCTGGGCCGTCGCCGTCCTGTCTGTGGTCGGCGGGATTCTGATCTTCACCACCCCGATCGACCCGGAGCTCCTGGGCCATACCGATGCACTCGGCTTTGTGGAGGTGAAGGTCTTTCCGTTCATCCCGGTCCGCTTGTTCGTCGTCCTTGGCAATATCCTGGGAAGCCTCGCTTTCATCGGGGCGGCCCTGGTCTCGGTCTGGCGCTTCGGGCGACGCCACGATGTCCCCCGAGCGCGCGTGACGGGCGTCGCCCTGATCGCCGTGGGCGGGCTGATTGCCGCGCTGGCCCATTCCATCGGCGCCTTGGGCGGTCCCGGCCTGTTCCGCATCAGCGAGCTGGCGGCGATCATTCTCATTTTCTCCGGCTACCTGCTGAGCACGCGCCTGGCGGCGGCGAAGGCCCGAGCTCCAGCCAGCGTCTGACCGCCTCCTCGTTCGACGTAGAATTCGGCCAGCCCATCCGCCGAGGATCGATGACCACCGACCTGAATCCTTCGCCGCGCCTGCTGCTCGGCCCCGGGCCGAGTCTGGTGCACGCCCGCGTGTTGCGGGCCATGGCCACGCCGCTCGTCGGCCATCTCGATCCCGACTTCCTGGCCATCCTGGCCGAAATCCGTTCGATGCTCCAGACCGTCTTCCAGACCGAGAACGAGCTCACGCTGGCCGTTTCCGGAACCGGGACGGCGGCTATGGAAGCGGCGCTCGGCAACCTGCTCGAGCCCGGCGATTCCATGTTGGCCTGTGTCCAGGGGTACTTCGGCGAGCGGCTGGCCGAGATGGGACGTCGCTATGGAGCGGACGTCGAACGGCTCGAGGCGGCCTGGGGTGAGGTCCACGACCCGGAGGCGATCGAGGCGGCGCTGGCCCGGCGACCGGCGAAGCTGGTGACGCTGGTCCACGCCGAGACCTCGACCGGCGCCTGTCAGCCAGACATCGCCGCCATCGCCGCTGCGTGCCACCGCTACGACGCCCTGCTGGTGCTCGACGTCGTCACCTCCCTCGGCGGCCTGCCGGTCGATGTCGACGGCTGGCAGGTGGATGTCGCGTACAGTGCGGCCCAGAAGTCCCTCTCCGGCCCTCCGGGATTCTCTCCGATCACCGTCGGCCCGCGGGCGCGGCAGGCGATCGCCCGCCGTTCGGCGGCGCCGCCGGTCTTCTACTTCGACCTCGAGCTCCTGGGAAAGTACTGGAGCGATCGCCCGTCCTACCATCACACGGCGCCGATCAGCTCCGCCTATGGGCTGCGCGAGGCCCTGCGCCTGGCGCTCGAGGAAGGCCTCCCGGAGCGCTGGGCCCGGCACGCGGCCAACGCTCGCCGCCTGTGGGTCGGCCTGGAACGTCTCGATCTCCCCCTGCTGGTTCCGGAGCCGCTCCGGCTTTCGACTCTGTCGACTCCCCGCCTGCCGGGGACGTTCGACGAAGCCTCCATCCGGCGGCGCCTTCTACTCGAGTACAACATCGAGATCGCCGGCGGGTTTGGCCCGCTGGCCGGCCGAGTCTGGCGCATCGGCCTGATGGGGGAATCCAGCCGGCCGGAGCATGTCCTGACTCTCCTGGCGGCGCTGGAGGAGGTCCTGCGAGGCGTACCCTCGGCGACGGCCGGCGGCGCCTAGCGCAAACTCATCGGCGTGCGGCGGTTGTAGCGCGCGGCGAAGTAGCCCAGCGCGCCGGCGGCCAGGAGCAAGCCCACGCCGAAGATCCCCAACACGGTCGACCGCGAATCCCCCCGGCCTCCGCCGATCGCGGCGCTGGCCTGGGCGCCGAACTCGATGTACTTGATCTCCCCCGGCGACAACTGCACCGGGATGTTCATCGAGGTCGTCGGATTGTGATCCTGGGGGGCGGCGGCCGAGATGTTGTAGTCACCGTTCTGCAGCCCGGCAAAGCAGAAGCCCTCGGCCTCCGGGCCGGTCGTGTGTTCACCGGCGACGATCCCCGAAGGTTCGGCAATGCTGATCTGCCCTCCGGACAAAGCGGCCTCTCCGGTATCGAGCCGGGCATTGCCGTTGGCGTCCTGGAACAAGAGGATGCAGATCTCGCCCGTCCCGAACACCGGCGTGGGAGTCGCCGCCGGGCGGGTCGCCGTCGTCTGCGCCTGCGGTGCGGCTGTCGGCTGGACCGGCCCGGCAACCCCGAGCAGAAGCTGCATCCCCGGGTTGAGATAATCTCCGGGCTGAATCCCGTTGAGAGCCATTAACTCCTCGACGCTCTTGCCGCTGAGTGCGGCGATCGTCCACAGGGCGTCGTCTTGTTGAACGATGTAAATGATCCTGCCGTCGGGGCCGGGCGTCGGCGTGGCGAAGCCGGTGCCTTGCGCCGAGGCGCTCCGCAGCGAGGTCGCCCACCCCGCCGCCAGCGCAAAGACCAAGCCCGCGCATCCCAGAGCCAGCCGCCGCCAACGCATTCTCGCGCGATTATAGCCTCTCCCTCCGAACGAGCCTCCGCCGGGCATGCTATACTGCCGCGAGGCGGTCCTCTCCCGTCGATTCGGTACGGGTTCGACTCGCTCGGGCCATCGTCCGACTGCGATGATGGCCTTCGGGGCCGGTGTCCCGCTCCGTACATAGTTGGATTGCGCCTGTCCGTGGTGCTGGGGCGGAGCCTTTCGTGCGGCCCGCACCCCCGAGTTCGGTCCTTGCCAAGCTCGAACGCCTTTGTCAACTTATCTCTGGAACGGGACACCAGGCTGTCGCCCATGCGCCCTCGCCTCGATTTCGGAAACTTCTTCTTCGCCGCCTTGACCCTGGCGGGCGTGGCCTTCTTCCTGGTCCCCTTCTGGGCGCCTGTCCTGAGCCCCTCGGCTTCGCTCGGGGCAGGCTCCGTCGAAGGGCTTGCCCTGAGCGCTGTCGAAGGGCCCGCCCTGAGCGCCGTCGAAGGGCCCGCCCTGAGCGCCGTCGAAGGGCGCACGTCGCTGCTGCTGTTCAGCGCCGCCGTCGCCATGATCCTGTTGGCCATCCTCAGCGAGGCACAACACGGCCTGACGATGCACACCATCGCCATGCTCGGCGCCCTGGTCGGATTGAATACGGCGCTGCGTCTGATCGACAATTTGCTGCCGCTTCCCGGCGGTTTCTCGCCGGTCTTCCTTTTGATCATCCTCGTCGGGTTCATCTTCGGCGCCCGGCTCGGTTTCCTGATGGGGGCCCTGACCCTCCTCGTCTCCGACCCGGTCAGCCCGGGAGGTCTGGGGCCGTGGACGCCCTACCAGATGCTGGCGGCGGGATGGGCCGGGATGACGGCGGCCATGCTGCCGCGCCGTTCGCCGCTGTGGGTGATCGCTCTGCTCGGCGCCGGCTGGGGCTGGATGTATGGGGCCCTGACCAATCTCTACTTCTGGCCCTACGCGCTCGGCGCCCCCGACATCAGTTGGAGCCCGGCCCTGGGCCCGATCGAGACCCTGGCGCGCTACGGGCGCTACTATCTGGTCACCTCACTGGCCTGGGACACGATGCGCGCCGCCGGCAATTTCGCCCTGCTTCTGCTCATGGGCACGGCGCTGATCCGGGCCCTCGAGCGGTTCCGCCGCCGCGCGTTGGTCGTCTGGGAGCCGGCCTGAATCCCATCGGTAGACACCCCGCGCACGTGCGGGGTACTTCGACTGCGGCCGGCTGCCATGGCAGCCGGCCTCCGCTCAGGCAGGACACGAGATGCGAAAAGAGAATGACTCCGCGCTGAGCGGAGGTCGAAGCGCCGCCTAGGTCGTCCCCTGCTTTGGGGCATCATGGACCGAACTTCCGCCCTATCGGATATAATCCCGGCCCCGCCCCTCCGCCGCGCAACGAATCTGGCGGGAATACGACTCGATGCGCAAACGGCCACGCTCGCTCACTTGGGTTCTCGGTCTCGCCGCCCTCGTCGCTTGCTGCCTCGGCGCCGTGGCGGCGTCGAACTTGCCTCCGGTCCAGGAGCGCCTCGGCTGGCGCATCTCTGAAGCCCGCGCCCAACTCTGGTACGCGCTCTTCCCTCCCGAAGAGTCCGTCTTTACGCCCGATCCGACCCTGGTTGAGATGGTTCGCCAGACGTTGACTGCCGCCGCGCCGACGCCGGCGCCGACTTCCACACCACAGCCGGAAGCTCCACCGACCGCCACCCCCTCGCCGAGCGCCACGCGGCCGCCGCTGCCGGTTTCGATAGAGCTGGCAGGCGTGGACCACGAATATCAGCAGTGGAACAACTGCGGCCCGGCGACGCTGGCGATGGGCCTTTCCTTCTGGGAGTGGCCGGGTGATCAGCGGCCGATCGCCGCTTACACCAAGCCCAACCCGCGCGACAAGAACGTCATGCCCTATGAGCTGGCCGAATTCGTCAACGACCGGACGGATTTCCGCGCCCTGACGCGGGACGGCGGCGATCTCGAGTTGCTGAAGGGCTTGATCGCCGCCGGGTTCCCGGTCATCGTCGAGAAGGGATTCGAGGGCTTCGGCTTCGAAGGCTGGATGGGGCACTACGCGCTCATCACGGGGTACGACGACGCCCGCCAGCGGGTCAACACCCAGGATTCCTACATCGGCGACGACTTCCCCTTCGCCTACGACGACCTGGTGAAGTACTGGCGCAACTTCAACTACGCCTACATCGTCATCTATCCACCGGAGCGCGAATCGGAGCTGATGGCCTTGTTGGGCAGCGCCGCCGACGAAGGCGCCGCCAACGCCGCCGCCGCGCAGCGCGCGTCGGATGAGATCTTCCAGCTCAGCGGGCGCGATCAGCTGTTCGCCTGGTTCAACCGGGGGACGAGCCTGGTGGCGCTTCAGGACTACGCCGGCGCCGCCGCCGCCTACGACGAGGCCTTCCGCATCGACGGCGAACTCCGGTTCAGCGATCCGGAGAATCGCCCATATCGAATCATGTGGTATCAGACGGGTCCCTACAAGGCATACTTCTACTCCGGCCGCTACAGCGAAGTGATCAACCTGGCCACGCACACCCTGGCCAATATGAGCGAGCCCGTTCTGGAAGAGAGCTACTACTGGCGCGGCCTGGCGCGCGAAGCCGTCGGCGACGTCCCCGGCGCCATCGAGGACTTGCGCGCCAGCCTCAACATGCACCCCGGCTTCCAGCCGGCCCTGGGCCAGTTGAGTCGATTGGGAGTCGACGTCTGAGCGCCGCCGCGCCGGCCTCGTCCATCGTCCCCCGTCGCCGGCTGTCGCAGCTGGCCCGCGCTTCCCTTCAGATCTCCCTGCTCTTCGCGGTCGACAAGGCTCTCGGTCTGGTGCGGGTGGCGATCATCGGCCGCCAGTTCGGCGTCAGCCCGGCCCTGGACGCCTTCAACGCCGCCAACAACATCCCGGACCTGCTGTTTGCCCTCATCTCCGGCGGCGCCCTCAGCCTCGCCTTCATCCCGGTGCTGGCGGCCGTCCTGGGAAACGAAGGCCGCCCCGCCTTGTGGCTCCTCTTCAGTCGCGTCGCCAACCTGGCCTTCCTGATCACGGCCGGTCTGGCGGTCGTCGTGGCCGTCGTGGCCGATCCCCTGGTCCGCAGCGAGGTCGGTGTCGCGCCGGGTTTCACCTCCGAGGTGCAGACCCTCGTCGTTCAGCTCATGCGGCTCAACCTGGTGGCCACGCTCCTGTTCTCGATGAGCGGATTGGTCGTGGCCGGCCTGCAGGCCAACAAATCGTTCTTTCTGCCGGCGCTGGCGCCGGTCGCCTATGACGTTGGGCAGATTTTCGGCGCCCTCGTCCTGGCTCCCGCCCAGCCGGTGACCCTGGGCCCGATCACGCTGCCGGCCGCCGGCCTGGGCGTTCACGGTCTGGTGTACGGCGTCATCCTGGGGGCCGGGCTGCATCTCGCGGTGCAGATCCCCGGCCTGCTGCGCTACCGCTTCCAGTGGACGCCGGTTCTCCGTTGGCGGGACGCCGGTGTGCTGCGCGTGGCGCGATTGCTGGGGCCCCGCATCCTCACCATCGGGGCCTTCCAGTTGATCTTCATCATCCAGGACAACCTGGCCTCGCGCCTGGCGGTCGGGTCGGTGACGGCGCTGACGTACGGCTGGCTGATCCTGCAGCTCCCCGAGACTCTCATCGCTACGGCCGTGGCCACGGCGCTGCTGCCGTCGATTGCGGAGCTTTTCGCCGGCGGCGCCGCCGCCGCCTTCGAGTCGCTGGTGGCACGCGCCGTGCGGGTCCTGACCGTGCTGACCGTCCCCGTGACGGCGCTCATGCTGCTCTTCGTCGAGCCCTTCGTCCAGGCCGTCTTTCGATTCGACCCGCAGGGGACGGCCCTCGTCGTCGGAGCCGCCCGCGCCTACCTGCTCGGCCTGCTCGGGCACAGTCTGCTGGAGGTGGCGGCGCGCGCCTTCTACGCTCAGGAAGATGCGCGCACACCGCTGCGCGTCACCGTCGTCGGGTTGACGGCCTTCGCCGTGTGCGCTGCCCTGCTGTTCCGCCCGCTGGGCGCCAACGGCATCGCCCTGGCCAACTCGATCGCCTTCACGCTCGAGGCGGTGATCCTGCTCCTGTTGCTGCGCCGCACGTATCCCTCGGTGGCCCGCCTGCGCGGCCCGGCGGCCCGCACGCTGCTGGGAACGGCGGCGGCCTGTGGTGCCTCCCTGCTGGCCTGGAGCCTGATCCCCTCCGCCGGCGTCGCCGCCGCCGGCGCTTGCCTGATGATCGGTGCGGGTGTGGCCCTGCCCTTCATGCTGCCGGAGCTGCGGCAGCTGGCGGCGCTGTGACCCTGCGCGGCCTATCGTCGCGCAGGGCAGCAACTGTGTCTCTTCAGCATGTTGCGTTGCGGAGGGACAGGAACCTGCCCCTCCACCTCACCCCTACTCCCCTCTCCGCGGACAGCGATCATGAGTAATGAAGGGCCGTTGCGTAGATGGGGCAGAAGAGCCGGCTCTGCCGAACCATCTGGCCTTCCGCCGAAGGCGGCCGGCTAAGATGCCGAACGACCGCCACTGGCTCGACGTCGGCCGACTCTTCCTCAGACTCGGCCTGACGTCCTTCGGCGGTCCGGCGGCCCACACGGCCATCATGCATGATGAGGTGGTGACCCGGCGACGCTGGCTGAGCGACGCCGAGTTCCTCGACTTGGTGGCGGCCACCAACCTGCTCCCCGGCCCCAATTCGACGGAGATGGCCATCCACCTGGGGCGCCGCCGCGCCGGATGGCCGGGTTTCTTCGCCGCCGGGTTCGGCTTCATCCTGCCGGCGACGCTGATCGTCCTGGTGCTTTCGATCGTCTACGTTCGCGTCGGAACGACTCCCCAGGCGGGATGGCTGCTGTACGGAGTCAAGCCGGTCGTCATCGCCATCCTGGTGCAGGCCCTCTTCAAGCTGGGACAGAAAGCGATCCGCAACGCGTTGATCCTGGTCGTCAGCCTGGCGGCTCTGGGGGCGTATTTCACCCAGGTCAACGAAATCCTGATCCTGCTGCTCGGCGGCGCCGTGCTGATGCTCGCGGCCAACCTGCGCCGCCTGTCGGCGGCCCCGCCGGCTTCGCTCCTCCTTTGGCTGCCCGCCCTGGCGCCGTGGAGCGCGGCCGCCGTCCCCTTCAGCCTGCCGCTGATGTTCTTCACCTTCCTTAAGATCGGGGCCGTGCTGTACGGCAGCGGCTACGTCCTCTTCGCCTTCCTCAGCGCCGACTTCGTCAATCGCCTGGGGTGGATCACCCAGCAGCAATTGGTCGACGCCATTGCCATCGGCCAGGTGACGCCCGGCCCGCTTTTCACCTCGGCGACCTTCATCGGCTACCTGCTGGCGGGGACGCCCGGCGCCCTCCTGGCGACGATCGGCATGTTCTTGCCGTCGTTCGTTTTCGTCGCCCTCGCCGGCCCGCTCCTTCCGCGCCTGCAGGCCTCGCCATGGACGAGGTCGTTTCTCGACGGCGTGGTGGCGGCCTCGTTGGGGCTGATGGCGGCGGTCACCCTGGAGCTGGGGCGCGCGGCGCTAATCGACCCCGCCACGATCGTGACCGCGGCGGCGGCGTTGTTCCTGCTACTTCGCTACAAGGTCAATTCGACTTGGATGATCGCCGGCGGGGCCGTCGTCGGTGTGCTGGTGCAGGCGTTGCGCTAGTGCGGCAACTCGCATAAGGGCACACGAATCACTCATGGGTCACCGAGGTCTCGGACGCAAGCGCGGCGCCGGTTTGGCCACGGGCCGTGCCTCATCCCGACCCGCAGCCGCCTCCCCGCATGGCGGAACATCGCCTTCTCTCGGGATCTGCGGGGAGGGGGTGGACAGGAGGCCGCGGCACGCTACTCCTTCTCGTACGGCAAGCCGTCGGCGGCCGGCATTTGGCTGCGGCCGACGACTCCCGCCAGCACCACCATCGTGGCGATGTACGGGGTCATCAACAGGAATTGCGACGGGATGGCGATACCCAGGATCGCCAGCTTGGACGACAGCGCGTCGGCGAATCCGAACAGCAGGCTCGCCCCGAAGGCGCCGAACGGCGTCCAGTTGCCGAAGATCATCGCCGCCAGGCCGATGAAGCCGCGCCCGGCGGTCATGACCTCGTCGAAGCGGCCGACCGAGCCCAACGTGTAGTAGGCGCCGGCGAAGCCGCCCATCATGCCGCTCAACACCACCGCCACGTAGCGCGTGCGGAAGACGTTGATGCCGAGCGTATCGGCCGCCTTGGGATGTTCGCCGACGGCGCGGTGGCGCAGCCCCCAGCGGGTGAAGAACAGCGCCACGTGGATCACGATCAGCAGCCCGAACATGGCGTAGACGAACGGGTTGTTGAGGAAGGCGATCGGCCCGATGACGGGGATCTTCGACAGCAAGGGAATGGGGAAGGTCGAGAAGATCGGGGGGTTGTTCAACTCCTGTTGACGCTGCAGGAACAGCGCCGAGATGTAGGAGGTCATCCCCAGCGCGAAGATGTTGATCACGGTGCCGGAGACGATCTGGTTGGTCTTGTACTTGATCGACAGCCAGCCGTGGAGCAGACCCAGCGCCCCCCCGGCCACCAGCGCCCCCACCAGCCCGGCCATCGAGTTCTGGGCGATGCTGCCGATCAAGGCCCCCATCATGGCGCCCATCAGCATCATGCCTTCGATGGCGATGTTGACCACGCCGGCGCGTTCGCACAACACCCCCGAGAGCGCCGCCAGCGTGATCGGCACGGCCTTGTCGAGCGACGAGTTGAGCAGCCCGCCCAGGTTGGTCGATGTACCCGCCGCCGCCCAGACGAGAAAGCCGAAGACGAAGAAACTGGCCACGAACCCCAACGCCAGATTCGTCAGGCGGCCGAAGCCGCGCACGAGCTCCACCGCGCCCAGGAAGATGCACACCAGCGCCAGCACGAGCAGCGAAGGCCGCGTCGAGACGACCCAGTCCGGCAGCGGCGTCGCCACCCCACCGGGGGTCAGACCGAAGGTCGTCGTCTGACCGGCCTCGGTGCCGGCGCCGAAACCGAACCACAGCACCAAGCCGAGCACGACGAACAGCGCGCCCATCACGAACTGACGGGTGCGGGGCACGGCGATCGAGCGTGAGGCAGCCGCAGCGGTCATAGATCAGCCTCCCCAGCCCCGCACCAGCACTTCTTCCTCCGCTTCGGCAGGCTGGCGCAGTCGGTAGATCGTGCGAATGATCGCCGGCGCCGCCATGAACGCCAGGATCATCGCCTGGATGACGGAGATGATGTCGATCGGGATACCGGATACGACCTGCATCCGGCGGGCGCCGCTGCGCAGGGTGCCGAAGAACAGCGAGGCCAGGACCACCCCCAGCGGATGCGATCGCCCCAGCAGCGCCAGGGCGATGCTGTCAAAGCCGTAGCCGGAGGAGAAGGCCATCGCCAGGTTGTGATTGACGCCCAGCACTTCGTTGGTCCCTGCCAGCCCGGCCAGCGCGCCGGCCAGCGACATCGTCAGGATGATCCAGCGTCCGGTGTTGATCCCGGCGTAGCGGGCGGCGTTCGGATTCGAACCGGCCGTGCGCAGGTTGAAGCCCCACGTCGTCCGGAAGAGGAACCAGTACACCAGGTAGGCGACCAGCAAGGCGAAGAAGAAGCCCAGGTGGAAGCGGATCGGGTCGGCGAAGAACCGCGGCAGCATCGCCGAAACCTGGATCGTCGGGCTCACCGGGTTGAACGAGTCGGGCCGCATCATCGGCCCGGTCAGCAGCCAGTCGCTCAGCCGGAAGGCGATGTAGTTCATCATGATCGTGTTGATGACTTCGTGGGCCCCGGTGCGCGCTTTCAGCCAGCCGGGGATGTACCCCCATAGGGCGCCGCCCAGCGCGCCGGCCGCCAGCGCCAACGGCAGGTGGAGGATCGCCGGCAGGCCGACCAGAGCGTAGCCGACATACGTGGCGGTGATCGCCCCGACGAAGATCTGCCCTTCGGCGCCGATGTTGAACAGGCCGCCGCGGAATGCCAGCGCCACCGATAGTCCGGCGAAGATGTACGGCGTCGCCGCCACCATGCTTTCCAGAATCGGATTGAAGGCGCGCCGGACCGCCAGCGGATCGCCGCTCTGCAACGCCACGACCATCTGGACCGGATTCCCGAAGGCGCCGGCAAACAGGGCGGCGTAAGCCCGAAACACGACGACGAATGCCGTGCCGATCCCCTGCAGCACAGATACCCGGAAGGCCTGCCAGACGTCCTGGGAGGTCACGGCGATCAGGACACCGCCCAGGATCAGGCCGGACAGAACGGCCAGCGCCGGCACCAGCACCACCCGCCCGGCCCGCCGCCACCACGACCGCTTGGGCCCGGACGGCTCCGCCGGCGACGCCGTCAACTCCTGGATCAGGACGTGGGCGGCATCCGGCCCCGGGACCGCCCTCGGCTTTCCCGTTCCAGCTTTGGGCTTCGGCTTGCCTTTCGACTTGGTCACGTCAGACCCTCATCAAAGCGTGGCTTCGACGGTGTGGACGACGCCCTGCGCTTCCATTCCTTCCGGGACCACGCCCGCCATCAACAGGCCGATCTGTTCCTTCGTTACGCGGTCGGCCGGCACCGTGGCCACGATGCGGCCCCGGTACATGACGGCGATGCGATCGGAGAGCTCGAGAACCTCATCCAATTCGGGCGAGACCAGCAGGACGGCCGTGCCCGCGTCGCGCTTCTCCAGAATCCGCCCATGGATGTACTCGATCGAGCCGACATCCAGGCCGCGCGTCGGTTGCGACGCCACCAGCAGACGGATCGGGCGCGAAAACTCGCGCGCCACGATCACCTTCTGCTGGTTTCCACCGGAGAGCGAGCCGGCCGGCGTCGCGGCGCTCGGCGTGCGGATGTCGAACTCGCCGATGCGGGCCTCGGCCGATTTCCGGATTTCGCCCTCCTGGAGCACAACGCCGTGGGCGAACGGCGGCCGGTAGTAGGTCTGCAGCGCCAGGTTGTCGGCCACCGAGTACGGCAGCACCAGACCCTCGCGTTGTCGGTCCTCCGGCACATGCGCCGCCCCGAGCTCGGTGATCCGACGCGGCGAGGCCCCGGTCACATCCTGGCCGACCAGGAACACCGACCCCGACTGGGGGTGGCGCAGCCCGGTGACGACTTCCACCAACTCCGTCTGGCCGTTGCCCTGAACCCCAGCAACGCCCAGGACCTCTCCTTGCCGCACCTCCAGGCTGACCCCGTCCAACGCCACCTGGCGCCGATCATTGATCGCCACCAAGTCCCGCACCTCCAGGACGACCTCTCCCGGCTGAGGGGGGGCCTTATCGACTTCCAGGCGGACCTGGCGTCCGACCATCATCTCCGCCAGTTTGGATCGATTGGCTTTGGCCGGCGTCGTAGTCCCGACGACGGCGCCGCGGCGCAGCACGGTGATGCGGTCGGCGACGACGAGCACTTCGCGCAGCTTGTGCGTGATGAAGATGATCGATTTTCCCGCCGCCACCAGGGAGCGCATGACCTTGAACAGCTCGTCGCTCTCCTGCGGGGTGAGCACCGCCGTCGGCTCGTCGAGGATCAGGATGTCGGCCTGGCGGTAGAGCAATTTGAGAATCTCGACTCGCTGTTGCACGCCGACCGCCAGGTCTTTGACGAAAGCCTCCGGCTCGACCTGCAGGCCGTGAGCCTGCGACAGCTCCCGCACCCGATCGGAGGCCGCCGCCCGATTCAGGAACCCGGCCGGGCGCATCATTTCCTGCCCCAGGACGACGTTCTCGGCCACGGTGAAAACCGGCACCAGCATGAAGTGCTGGTGGACCATCCCGATGCCGGCGCCGATGGCGTCGCTCGGCTGATGGACCTCCAGCTTCGACCCCTTGACGAAGATCTCGCCCTCGTCCGGCTGGTACAGGCCATAGAGGATATTCATCAGCGTCGTCTTGCCGGCGCCGTTTTCGCCCAGCAGGGCCAGGATCTCGCCCTGCTCCAGAGTCAAATCGATGTGGTCATTCGCCAGAATTCCCGGGAATTGCTTGGTGATGCCGCGGAGCTCGAGAATCGGCGTCATGTCGACTCCTGCTGCTGGCGGTCTTTCGGGGGAAGGGCCGGGATTGTACCATGCCGGCTCACCCGGCCCAAGACGGGACGAGGCGGTGCTGCCAACGATTTCAGGGAGAAAGAACAATCGGGGGCTGGACCAGGCCAGCCCCCGATGTCGACACAGAGACGGATCCGACGCCCGCGCTTACGGGTGCGTCGTGATAGTGCCGGCGATGATGTCGGCCCGGACCTGGTCGAGCTCAGCCTGCAGCCCGGCCGGGACCACCGACGCCAACGTCGCAAGTCCGACGCCGCCGTTGGCCAGCGTTCCGCGAGTCAGATTCGCCGTACCGCCAGCGAAGGTGCCGTCGACAACGGATTGAATCGCCGCCAGGGTCGTCACGTCCATGTTCTTCAGGACGGAGGTCAGGATGACCGCGGCGTAGTCGGAATTGACCACAGCCCAGTCATTGTCGACGCCCACGATCCAGGCGTTCCCGCGCTCCTGAACGGCCGCGGCCGTGCCCAGTCCGACGGGTCCGGCCACCGGCATGATGATGTCGGCGCCTTCATCCATCAGGCTCTCGCCCATGGCGCGACCGTCATCCGTGCTCTCGAAGTTGCCGGTGAACAGGCCAGTCTGAGTCTCCGGATCCCAGCCGAGAACTTCGACGGCCGTCCCGTGCTGCTGGTTGTAGTAGTCCACGCCCAGGGAGAAGCCGTCCATGAAGACGGTCACCGGCGGGATCTGGATGCCGCCGAATGTCCCGACCTTGCCGGTCTGGGTGCTGGCGGCGGCGGCGTAGCCGGCCAGGAAGGCCGCTTCATCGGTGTTGAAGGCCTGCCCGTGGACGTTCGGGATGTCGAGGTAGTCAACGTCGACGATGCTGAACTTCGCGTCCGGGTTGCTGGTGGCCGCGGCCGCTGTGGCATCGCCCAGCAGGAAGCCGACAGTGATGATCAGGTCGCAGCCTTCTTCGAGGAAGGCATTGATGTTCGCCTCGTAGTCGGTCTGCTGCTGCGACTCGAGGAACTTGCCCTCGATGCCGAGCTGGTCGACGGCGTCCTCGATGCCCTTCCAGGCTGTGGCATTGAAGGACTTGTCGTCGATGCCGCCGGTGTCGGTCACCTGGCAGGCCTTGAAACCGCCACCGGGGGCGGGCGTGCAGGCAGCCATGACAAAGGCGGCCACCAACAGCAGCGAAAAGGCGGCGTAACTCTTCTTCATTTTCTCCTACTCCTCAAGTTGGGGTTGAAGATGGGATCTTAGGATATTCCAGTCGTGATGCAGGTTCAATGGAAGTGTGGTTCGAGCGCCTCACCCCTTTCCAAACCGGTCCGGAGTGGCCGGGTCTGAGCGGCCACATCCCCCAGCCGCGCTCGCGATGATAGCACGGTTCAGGACGAGGTGCAAACGACGGGTCAGTCACCGCCGACCACCAAGATACCCGCGGCGAGACGGGCTTCGGCCTCGCGCAGCAAGCGCTCCCGCCCCGGGCTGATCGCCCGTCGCTCGATCTCGATGGCCAACCCGCCATCGGCCGTGGCAAAGACCCACGCCTCCCCTGCTGTCCCGGCGGCGAGTCGAGTCAAGGCGGGTCCGACCAGCGCCTCCGGCGCCGTCCGCACTCGCGCCGCCACCCATTCGGACCAACCGGCCGGGGCTTCTTCGAAGACGACCAGCCAGGGAGCCGCGGCGGCGGGCGCCGTCGGCGTGATCTCAGCCTGCGGCGGGATCCCGATCACGTCCATCGCAAACGACGGTCGGCCTGGATCGGATACGTCTTCAAGCTGACATTTCGGACAGGAATAGCGCACCCCTTGCTCGAACCCCGTTCGCCAGCCCCCCGCCTCGCCCGCACCCGGAACGACTCCGATCAACTCCGATCGGGTAGCCAGACCGGCGACAATGCCGGCCAGAAACCCCGCCTCGTCGTAGGCCACGCCCGGCCCCAGCGTGCTCGTCCTCTCGCCGGCTGCCAGCGACGAAGGATCGAGAACGAGGAACGCCGTGCCCCTTCGCCACCCTTCGGTGAGAGTCGACAGATTCTCTTCCAGGCCGAGGACGGCCCACAGGCCGGCCGGCGGCTCTCCCGAGACGGCGCCCAGGTCCCGCGCCTCCACGCCCTGGCGTTCTCCGCTCGCCCACCCCGTCGCCGCCTCCAGCACCGCATCCGGAACCGCGGCATCGACCAGGACCCAAGGCGTGGCCGGCGGCGTCACCGTCAAAGCCGCGGTGGGTGCGACCGTCGCCGCAGCGGTCGTCTCGGGCGGAGGCGCCGCCGTACAGGCCGCCAGGCCCGCCAGAACGAGGCCAACCGTCAGGGCGACTTCGCCCTTCCGATTCCAGAGCATTTCGTGCGCCTCCGCAGTCTGGAGGATCGTAGGGGCGGGTTTGAAACCCGCCCCTACTTCGTGCCCTTCAGCCGTCGCTGCATTTCGTTCAGCCGGACCGAGGGCCCTCCGCCTCCAGTTCGCCGTAATCCAGGACCTCGCGCGCCTGCGATCCGGTCTGGGCCGGCCCGACGATCCCCTTCTCCTCGAGCTGATCCATCAGGCGCGCCGAGCGGGTGTAGCCGATCCGCAGCCGCCGCTGCATGAGCGAGATCGAAGCGCGCCGCATGCGGCGGACGATCTCCACCGCCTCGTCGAACAGGGGATCGGTCCCATCTTCCTCCGACCCCATCTCATCCCACAGCGCGCCCTGTTTCATCGGCAGACCGCCGGGGATGGCCGTCGGCGCCAGCGGCGGCGTGACCACGCCGCGATCCACCGCCTGGCCCTTCCAATGTTCGAGCAGGCGCGTCAGCTCCATTTCGGAGACGAAGGCGCCCTGCATCCGCACCGGAGCCGGGCTGTCGGGCGCCTGGAACAGCATGTCGCCCCGCCCCAGCAGCCGCTCGGCGCCGGGCTGGTCCAGCACCACCCGGCTGTCGACCGATGAGGCGACGGCGAAGGCGATGCGCGCCGGGAAGTTGGCCTTGATCAGCCCGGTCACGACGTCGACCGACGGGCGCTGGGTGGCGATGATCAAGTGAATACCGGTGGCTCGCGCCAGCTGCGCCAGGCGCGTGATGACTTTCTCCGTCTCATCCGGCGCCAGCATCATCAGGTCGGCCAGCTCGTCGATGACCAGCACCAGGTACGGCAGACGCCGCTGCCCGGCCGACAGCATGCGCCGGTTGTACTCGTCGATGTTGCGCACGCCGGTTTGCGAGAACTTGGTGTAGCGGTCGTTCATCTCGCGCGACACCCACTGCAGCGCGCCGACCACCCGCTCGAGCTCGACCACCACCGGCGCCAGCAGGTGCGGCACCTGATTGTAGGAGGCCAACTCGACTCGCTTGGGATCGACCATGACGAAGCGCAGCTCGTCCGGCGTGTTCTGCAACAGCAGGCACGCGATGATGGCGTTGACGCACACCGACTTGCCGGACCCGGTGGTCCCGGCGATCAGCAGGTGCGGCATGCCCGTCAGGTTGGCGGCCACGGCGTGCCCCGAAACGTCCTGCCCCAGGGCGAGGCGCAGCCGCGAGTCGATCTTGCGGAACGACTCCGCCTCCATCACGTCCCGCAGCGCCACCACCTGAATCTCGGTGTTGGGCACCTCGATGCCGACGAAGCCCTTGCCCGGCACGGGCGCCTGGATGCGAATCGACGGCGCCGAGAGCGCCAGCGCCAGGTCATCGGCCAGGGCGCTGATCTTGCTGACCTTGACCTTCATGCGGCGGCCGCCGCGCCCTTCGGTGTAGTCGGGTTCGACGCCGAATTGGGTGATCGTCGGGCCGCGGTTGATTTCGACCACCCGCACCGGCGCCCCGAAAGCCAGCAGCGTTTCCTCGATCATGCGGCCGCGCTGCCGGTCGAAGAGCTCGTCGGCGCGGGCTTCGGCGCCCTGATCGAGGATCGTGGCCACCGTCGGCAGCGACCAGCCGGCTTCCACCGCCGGCGGCCCGTCATCGCGTCCGCCTGCCGCCGGCGGGAGGGAAGGGCCTTCCGTGAACCCGGGGGCGGGCGGCGCCGGGGATGGCGCGGCCCTCTCCGGCCGCGGCCAGGCCGCCGGCGCGGGGACCGACTCACGGGTTCGACCGCCGGCCGCGCGAGCTCGACGCGATGGGCGATGTCGGGCGCGCAAGTCACCGCTCGCCTGGCCGGCTCGCTGCCACCCGGCGGCGAACTGCTCGGAGATCGAGAGCCCAAGGAGCAGCGCCGCGCCGGCCAAGGCCAACCCGGCCAAAACCACGACGCTGCCGGCGACGCCGAGCGCCTCCACCAGACTGCCCAGAATCAGCGTGCCGACGTACCCACCGCCGGCTCCCGCCTCGGCCACCGTCAGACCGCTGCCGAAGTCGGTGGCGCCCCCGATGGCGTTCAGTCCGGCCATCAACACCGCCAGCAACATGAGCCCGCCGGCGATCCGCCGCCCCGCGGGCGCCGGCACTGGCGCTCCCAACCGCAGCGCCATGAAGTACCCGGCCGCCGCCGCGATCAAGAGCAGGACCAGATGGGCCGCCCAGCCAAAAAGCGCCCGCAGCGCTCCGGCCCAGGCCGCCGCCAGACTCGTGCCGGGCGGGGCCAGGAGCGCCGCCAGACTTAAGGCAGCCACCAGACCCACGACCAGCGCCCCGAGCTCGAGGCGATGATTCGAGACGAAGCCCGAGATCGACTGTCCTATCGAGGCGGCGGAAACTCGTGGCAGCGACCGGGCGCGACGGCCGCGCTCGCTGGCACTCGGGTTGGCGGCGCGCGTGCGCGGCCGGCTACCGCTGGATCCCTGACGCACCGTCGGTGCTCTGCGCTTGGCCAAGATTCCTCCGGAGCGCGGATTATAGCAGTGGACGGTGGACGGTGGTCTGTGGCCGGCAGGGGAGGACGATCGGAGGACGGACATATGGAGGCGCAGGTTAGAGATTGGGATTGGAGATCGGCGGTTGGAGGTGGATGGCTGATGGCTGATGGCTGATGGGTGACGACTCACGGCTGATGGCTGACGACTGACGGCTGATGCGGCCATGCTACAATCTCAAAACCGATGTCCAGCGGCACCGACCTCCTCCTTCAGGTCCCTTGTCTAGCCGGGATTGACGTCGCCGAGCTCGAACGCATCCCGCTGCGCCGTGTCGAATTCGCATCCGGCGAATGGGTGTTCACGCCGCATTCCCCTTCACCCGACTTGTTCGTCGTCGCCGAGGGAGCCGTCGAGATCTTCGATGCCTCCCGCCCCGATGAGCTCCGCCGCGTGACCCGCGCCGTCCCGGGGGACGTCGTCGGGGAGCACCGGCAAGGCCGCCGGCCGCCGGCGTGGGCGGCGCGCGCCGCCGGAACGGCCGTCCTGCTGCGCTGGCCGGCCGTCGAGCTGGCGAAGTTCCTGGCCGAGCGCCCGGAAGTCGGAGATGGGTTGGCCTTCCTCACCGCTTCGCGACGCCTGGCGGCGGCGGCAGACTTCGCCTGGCTCGCTGCGGATGAGACGATCTACGGAGTGGCCCGCAAACACACGGCGCTCCTGGCGCAGGCGCTGCTCTTGCCCGTGCTGGCGCTATCGGCCGGGCTGGGGATGCTGTCCGTCGGCGCCCTCAACGGCAGCGCCTTGACGGCGTCCGTCGGCGCCGCCGTCGCCGCGTTCGGCATCGCCTTCGGCGTCTGGCGCGCCCTCGACTGGCGCAATGACTACTACATCGCCACCGACCGCCGCATCGTGTGGCTCGAGAAAGTCATCGGCATCTACGATAACCGCCAGGAGAGTCCGCTGCGCATGATCCTGTCGGTGGCGGTCAACTCGGGTCTGCTCGGTCGGCAATTGGGCTACGGCGACGTCGAGGTTCGCACCTACACCGGCGCCATTACCTTGGCCGACACGCCGCACCCGGAGGCCTTCGCCGCGACGATCGAGGTCCTCGGCCGCCGGCTGCATCGCTCGACGTTGGAGGCCGATCGGCAGACGATCCACGCCGCGCTCGAGCAGCGCCTGGCCTCCGGTCCGCCGGCGGTGGAACCGCCGACCTACCGCCCGCCGGACAAGGACGAGACTCGCCTGCAGGCCGTCCCTGGCCTCGATCGCTGGAGTTTCGAAGCCCGCTTCGAACAGGCCGGAGTTATCACGTACCGCAAACACCTGGCCGTGCTGATGGGCCGGCTGATTCTGCCGACGCTGCTCCTGCTGGCGACTTTCGCCATCAGCGGGGCATCGCTCACGGGATCCGCCTTCTCCGCCTCCGGCCTCTTCTATCCCTTGGCCGGACTGGCCGGGGCGGCGTCCGTCTTGTGGTGGCTGTACGAATTCGCCGACTGGGCCAACGATCTGTATCAGATCACGCCGACCCACATCGTCGCGGTTCATAAGAAACCGCTCGGGCGCGAGAGCCGGAAACTGGCGCCGCTGGAGAACATCCTGGGGACCGAGGTCGACCGGCGCGGCCCGATCGGCATGCTGCTCAATTTCGGCAACGTCGTCGCCAACGTCGGCGCCTCGTCGTTCACGTTCGAAGGCGTGCTCAACCCTTCGGCGGCTCAGCAGGACATCGTGCGCGCCCAGGAATCGCTCGTCGACCGCCGGACCCAGACGGACCGCCAGCGCCGCCGGGACGAGATGGTCGAATGGCTGTCGGCGTACCACCAGCAGACGACCCCCACGGCATCGCCGGCGCCCCCGGACGGGACCCGCCGGAGCCGAGGCGGGGCGCCGCCCGCTCCCGACCGATGAGCCTACGACCGGTCCTCACCACCGAAGACTCGCGGCTGCGTCAGCGCGCCCACGCCGTCGACCGGTTCACCGACGATCTGCAGACGCTGATCGACGACATGGTCGAAACGATGCGCGCCGCTCCAGGGGTCGGACTGGCGGCCACCCAGCTGGGCGTCCGCCAGCGCGTCATCGTCGTCGAGTATCCGCCGGAGGGCGGCGACGACGAAGAAAAGCTCCCCGCCAAGCTGTACGTCGTGGTCAATCCGGAGATCGCGCGACACTCCGCGGAAACGATCACCTCCGCCGAAGGGTGCCTGTCCGTCCCCGGCTACATCGGCAACGTCGAGCGCCACGCCGCGGTGACGGTGAAGGGCCTCAACCGCCGCGGCAAGCCGTTCCAACTGAAGGCGCGGGGCTGGACGGCGCGCATCTTCCAACACGAGATCGATCATCTGGACGGGGTGCTGTTCATCGACCGGGCGGAAAGGGTATGGCGTCCGGAGGCGTCGGAAGAACCGGCGCCGCTGGGTTGAGAGCGCCGGAGGGAAAAGCATGCGTTTGATCCTGCGTTGGCTGATCACGTCGCTCGGCCTGGGGGCGGCCGTGCTGTTGGTCCCGGGGATCACCGTGGAGGGCGACGCCGCCCTCTACGTGGCGGCGACGGCGGTCATCCTGGGGCTGGTCAATGCCCTGGTTCGACCGCTGCTTCGGCTGCTCTCATTCCCGTTCATCCTGGTGACCCTCGGCCTGTTCCTGTTCGTCATCAACGCCTTCACCCTGTGGCTGTCCGCCTGGATCGCGGCGACCTACCTCGACATCCCCTTCACCGTCGACGGGTTTGTCCCGGCGCTGCTCGGCGGCATTATCGTCAGCGTCGTCTCCTGGCTGCTCAGCGCCCTCATGCCCGATTTGGACTAGCAAGTCCCCACGTTCCCCCTCGTCTCGGCCGATGGATGGCGGCCTTCCCGCGCGTCGTTGGGGCGAGGGCCGGGTGGCGCGCTCGGCGGCGGCCCCGCGACGCCAAGCGCCATCCGACGCCGGGACGGTATTCGGAATCGTGAGAACGCCGAAGGATCGTTTGCCCGCCGTCTGTCGTCAACGGCGGGCGCACTCTAGCGGCGCCGCCCGAGGAGGCGCAGCAGGAACAGGAACAGGTTGACGAAATCGAGGTACAGCGTCAGCGCGCCGAGGATGCTCAAGCGGCCAAGCATCGCCCCCTCTTCTTGCAACGCCGGATCTTTGGCCATGCGGGCGATCTTCTGGGTGTCGTAGGCCGTCAGCCCGGTGAACACGACGACCCCGGCGATGCTGACCAAGAGGTCCAGCGTCGAGCTGCGCACGAAAAGATTGAGCAGCGTGGCCAGGATCAGCCCGAACAGGCCGACGATCAGATAGGTCCCCAGCTTGGTCAGGTCGGCCCGCGTGGCGAAACCAACGAACGTCATCATGCCGAACAGGGCCGAGGCGGAGAGGAAGGCCAGAGCGATGCTCCCCAGGTCGTAGACGAAGAAGATCGCCGAGAGGGAAAATCCCAGCAGCCCGGCGTAGGCGAAGAACATCAGCGCCGCGACCATCGGCGACAATCGGCGGATGGCCGCCGAGAGGACGATCACGAGCACGAACTCCCCGATCAGCGCTCCCCAAATCACGAGCGGGTTCAGCAGCAGATTGCGCAGGACGGGCGTGGTCACGGTCAACAGCGCCATGATGGCCGTCAACAACACCCCGACGGTCATCCACAAATACACGCGGCGCAGCAGCGGCCGGATTTCCAGACCGAGCATCTCCGTCGGAATGCCCACCGCACTCTGATTCATCGTTCCTCCTTGTGGCGACCTTTCATCCAGCCGAAGCCGCCGGCCGGTTTCTCCACGCTCACGCGGCGGCGCAGGCGCGGCCACGAGTTGATCCCCGGATCGCCGTTTATACGTCGGAAGCGGCCGGCGAGCAACTGTCGCCCGGCCTCGATGCGTTCCTGTGCCAGCGTCATTGCGGCTCGCTCGATACCCCTGGCATGCTACAATGCCGCGGGCATGCTGCTCGTCCACCTCTCTCTGACGAATTTCCGCAACTTCATTCGTCTCGAAATGGAATTTCCCTCCGGCCCGACGCTGGTGGTGGGACCGAACGCCCAGGGCAAAACCAGCCTGCTGGAGGCGGTCGAGTACCTGGTGGCCGCCGAATCGTCGCGGGCTTCCGGTGACCGCGAGCTGGTCAATTTCTTGGCGCTCCATGAGCCGGGCGCCTTCGCCCGCATCGTGGCCGAGGTCCGTCGGGCCGGCCATCCGCAGCGCCTGGAGGTCCGCCTGGTATCGGACCCGGCCGGCCTCGAAGGCGAGACCCGGCTGCAGAAGGAAATCCTGGTCAACGGCGTCCGGCGACGCGCCGCCGAGTTGGCCGGGCTGTGGAATGCCGTCCTTTTTCAACCGGATGACTTGGTGGTCGTCGAGGGCCCGCCGGCCGAGCGCCGCCGTTTCCTCGATCGCACGATCGCGCAGGCCGACCCCGCCTACGCCCGCGCCCAGGTGGAGTACGGCCGCGTGCTGTCCCAGCGCAACGCCCTGCTGCGCCAATGGCGCGATCGGCCGGGTGACCTGCGGCAGCTCGAACCGTGGGACACCCAGTTGGTCGATCTGGCCGTCCACCTGACGCGCGGCCGGGCGGCCGCCCTGGCCGAGATCGAGCGGCTGGCGGCCCCCATCCATGAATCACTGACCGGGGGCAAAGAGCAACTGCGCCTCCACTATCAACCATCTGGACTCGAGGGGGACCGCCAGGGTCAGCTGGGGCTCCCTCTGGAAGGCACGCTCGAGTGGTCGGCCGTATCCGCCGCAACGGTCGCCGAGGAGATGCGGCGGGCGCTCGAGCGGACGCGGCCCGACGAGCTCGAGCGTGGCCAGACCCTGGTCGGGCCGCACCGCGACGACTTTCGGTTTCTTGCCGACGGGGTCGATCTGCGGCCCTACGGCTCACGCGGTCAGAACCGCACCACGATGATCTCGGCCAGGCTGGCCCAGGGCGAATGGCTGCACCGACGAACCGGAGAGTGGCCGATCCTCTTGCTGGACGAGACCCTGGCCGAGCTGGACGAAATGCGGCGCAAGGAGGTCCTGCACCGCATCGCCAGCTACCCGCAGGCGGTGCTCACCGCGGCGGACGTGGGCCTGTTCCCGCGCCCGTTTCTACAGGCGGCCCACGTCATCGAATTGCGCGCCGGACGGCTGCAGCCGATTTCCCCGGGAAGCTGAGAGCGCCGGCCGGCAGGGCGCCGGCGTCCAAACGCGAACTGCCTCAGTGCGCCAGGGGCCGCTTGGTGGGGATGCCCGGCCGGCGGGGATAGACCTCCGGTGTGGCGGCGGTCTTCTCCACTTCGACGATGTAGCGGAGCTCCGCCACGCCGGGCAGCTCGACGAGATGGAGCTGTCGCAAGCGTCCGCCGAGCAGCTCGAGGGCCCGTTGCGATTGATGGGCTTCTACTGGAGCGTTCTCACCCTTCAAGGCCAAGACGCGTCCGCCCACACGAATCAACGGAAGCAAGTACTCGAGCAGCACCGGCAACGACGCCACGGCGCGGGCGGTGGCGACATCGTACCTCTGGCGATGGTGCGGGTCCCGGCCGACTTCCTCGGCTCGGGCGTGCAGCACCTCGACGCCCTTCAGCCCGAGTCCCTCGACGACCGAGCGGCAGAACTCGGCCTTCTTCCCGGTGGCCTCGACCAGCACCAGCCTCAGCCCGGAGCACACAATACGCACCGGCAGGCCCGGAAACCCGGCGCCGGTTCCGACATCAACCATGCGGCCGGTTGCTGCCGGGCCGAGCAAGGGCACGAGGGTCAGCGAGTCGAGGAAATGCTTGACGGCGATCCCCCGCGGATCGACGACGGCCGTCAGGTTCTGTTGCGCATTCCGTCGCAGGAGTTCGTCGAGGTACCAGGCGAAGGCGTCGACCTGTCGGGAGGTCAGGCTCAGACCGAGCCTGTCCTTCGCCCAGTCGCGCAGTCGTTCGATGGCGCCCGCCGGGTCTTCCAGTCGGGTTGGGCTTTCGACCGCCGACGGGGTCGCTTCGCCGTTCTCCGAGGGATCGGTCGAGCCCGGTGCGGCGGTCATGCCTCCGCGTACTGCTCGCTGTACAGATGCACCAGGCCGCTGCGCAACCGCAACAGCGCCTGTTCCCGGCGGGCCACCGGGATGCGGAAGCCTTTCACCAGTTGTGGCGCCAGCCGGCCGGCAGTCTCCTCGTCCTCCTCCCGAGCTTGCAGCCGCTCCATGCGATGGGCCACTTTACGGAGGAAGGAAGCCATGGCGACGATCGCCTCCCGCCGCACCAGGCCATCGCGGGCCGAAACAATCTTGTAGCGCGCAAACGCCGAACTGCGCAGCTCCGCCAGCGCCTCGAGCCAGGCCTCCAGTTGCGCTTCCCCCAGGTAGGGTGGTTCCTGCGCCCAGACGGTATCCCCCACGAAAACGACCCGGGCCCACGGGAGGACGACCCACGCCGATCCGGGCCGCGGTCCCGGCCGGTGGAGGATTTCTACCGAATGCGAACCCAGTTGCAGTTCGAGTTCGCTCTCGAAGCCGACGTGGGGAATGGCGCGGCCCAGGCCGCTGACCCGTTTCAGCCGGTCGGCTTCGGCGCCTTGCAGGTGCGTCGTCGACCGCACCGGATCCGGCCAGGCGGCGATGGCCTCGCGCGCCTGGGTCTGGGCGATCAACGACAGATCGAAACTGCGCGCCCCATAGACCCGGTCGGGGTGATCGTCGAGCAGAACCAGGAAGCGCGGCCGGCCCCGACTCCCGATCTCCGCCAACCACTCACGTCCGTCCTCGATCCGCAGGGGACTGTCGATCAACAGCGCTTCGCCGTCGACGACGACGGCGCCCAGCCGGACTCCCGGGTAGCCTTCCTGGAGAAAGACGCCTTTGACGATTTCGCGCATGGGATGGGGACGGCGGCGCGCCTAGGACTCCGGCGGACTTGCCAAGGAAAAGGCGAAGGTCGAACCCTGGCCCAGATCGCTTTCGATCCAGATCGATCCGCCGTGGGCTTCCACGGCCAGGCGGCAGAAGGCCAGGCCGAGACCCAGTCCTTTCGGCTGCCCCTCCTGGCCCAGGCGGGCGAACTTCTCGAAGATGGCTCTCTGGTCCTGCGGGGCGATGCCCGGCCCGCTGTCACGCACCCCGACCACGATCGCTTCCGCCTCGCGCCGGCCGAAGACGGTGATGCGGCCCGGCGAACGGGTGTACTTGATGGCGTTCTCGAGCAGGTTGACGATCACTCGGCGGATCATCTCGACGTCCATTTCGACCAGCAGCAACTCGCCCTTGGGCAGCGAGAATTGGATCGTGTGACCGCGGGCCTCGGCCACCGGGTGGATCTCTTCCGTGGCTTCGGCGATCAGCGCGCTCATCGAGGCCTGGGTCTTGTGCAGCACCGCCTGACCCGTCTCGAGCTGCCCCAGATCGAGCAGCGACTCGATCAGCCGCGACAACCTGCGGCTCGATCGCTGCGCGATCGACAGCACGGAACGCGTCGTCTCGTCCGAATCGGCCAGCGAGACCTGCAGCATCTCCAGGCTGGAAATGATGTTTCCCAGGGGCGAGCGCAGGTCGTGGAAGATCATCGACGTCAGGTCGCGCCGCAGGTCGTCCAGCGCCGCCCGCTCCGACACGTCGCGGAAAATCCACTGCAGCGTCGGATGGGGAACCGTATCGATGCGTTTGGCGTGCACCTCGAAGGCCAGCGAGCGGCCGTCGCGGTGAACGGCCGTGGCCTCGTAGGCCAGCGTTTCGCCCGTCTGCAGCGAAACCCCCGACGGCGTTTCGGGCTTCGGCGTATGCAGGCTGCGGATATCGCGTCGGCGCAGGTCGTCCAGCGAGGCGCCCAGGTACTCCTGCGCCGCGACGTTGGCGTCGGTCACCTCCCCTTCGGGGGTCGTGATCAACACCGGGTCGACGCTGTCTTCG
>Ga0209108_10000007_pt1 | contig 77211 bp, 69 predicted proteins | sample Rifsed10ft1_FD_184003 | JGI IMG/M metagenome (GOLD analysis project Ga0209108, IMG submission 184003) | Soil microbial communities from Rifle, Colorado, USA - sediment 10ft 1 (version 2) | ecosystem: Environmental > Terrestrial > Deep subsurface > Rock core/Sediment | place: Rifle, Colorado...
AGCGGATGGAAGGATTTGGGGAAGTACCAAGATAGAGGCAAGCTGCTTACTGCTTGCTACTTGCTACTTGCTACTTGCTACTTGCTGGTCACCGCCCGCTGGTGCGGGTTGCTGGTGCGAGTAGCACGCAGTAAGCAGTAAGAAGCAAGGAGCTCGCAGTTCCTCAGCTGACCATCCCATTCGCCGGAACCATTGGCGACGCGCCGACGCGCACCTGCAACCTGACGTCGGCGCGTTGTTCGTTATCCAGCGAGATCCGCATCACGTAGCCCCCGGCGGTATCGATCGGCAGGTCCACCGGGGCGATGAGCGGGAAGTCCATCTCGGTCACCGTCGGTGGTGGCGGCGTGATCTCGATCTGTCCACCCGAGTTCCACAGCTCGTCGCCCGATGGGCTGATCCACTGCAGGGTCATGGTGTGGACACCGATGTCGGTCCGGTTCCCCTTCAGGCGCACGACGAGGTGGGCGCGAGGGTGGACGGCCGGGATCGTGGACACCTGTACGGCGTCGAAAACGCCGAGGATGTTCAGCTTCCCTTCCTGGGAGAGGTTCGCCGCGTCGGCGAAGAGCGCGAATGAGACATGCATGGGGATAAGATAGCGAAGAGCGATCAGCGACGAGCAGGGGAGCACGTCGCTACTACGCCCGCTCTTCGCTCTTCACTCGTCGCTCTCCGCTAGAATTCCTCCATGACCGTGCCCCGCACGCCACGCCGTCAGGTACTGGCCACCGACGCCATGCTCGTCGCCATGGCGCTCATCTGGGCCGTGAACTACAGCGTCCTCAAGTTCGGCACCCGACTCGTCCCGCCGCTGGCGTACAACGGCGTTCGGATCCCTGCCGCGGCGCTGCTGCAGTTCGGGATTGCCCGTGCCATGCGGCTCGGCCCCGTTTCCCGCCAGGATGCCATCCAACTCGTGGTTCTGGGCATGCTTGGCAACGGCATCTACCAGGTCTTCTTCATCCTTGGCCAGGCGCGATCCCGCGTGGCGACCACGGTGCTCGTGCTCGCGTCGGGTCCCGCGCTTGCCGCCATTCTCGGGCGGTTGCTGGGCACCGAGCGCCTGTCGCGCCGCTCCTGGTCGGGCATCGGGCTGCAGCTCGCTGGCGTGTCCTGCGTCGTGCTGGGAGCCGCCGGCGTCACCGGGGGCCGGGACAGCTTGTTAGGCAGCGCGCTGGTCTTCGCGTCGGCGGTGAGCTGGGCGCTCTTCTCGGTCATGGTGCAGCCTCTCACCAGGCGCGTCCCCGGTCTCCACATCGGCGCCTACACCATGCTCGGCGGCGCCCTGGTATCGTTCCTCGTGGCCGTCCCATCGATCGCGGCGGTGCCGTGGACAAGCCTGACGCCCGCCGTTTACGGCGCCATCGCCTATTCGACCATCGGCGCGATGGTGATCGCGTATCTGTTCTGGTATCAGGGCGTGAAGACGCTCGGGCCAACGCACACGTCGATGTACTCCAACGTGCAGCCGCTGCTGGCCATGGCGGTCGCGTGGGCGACCCTCGGTGAAGCGCCGTCGCGATGGCAGGTCGCGGGCGCGACATTCATCATGAGCGGACTGCTGCTTGCTCGCAGTTCCGCGCATGAGCCGGAAGGTGGCTGACCCCGTCCATGCATCGACTCGTCCTGTTCGACATCGACGGTACCCTGCTCAGCAGCCACGGGGCCGGCCGTCGCGCGATGGAGGCGGCGCTGATCGAAGTCTTCGGCTCCAGCGGCGCACCCGGCTATCGGTATGACGGCAAGACCGACCGCCAGATCGTCCGCGACCTGATGCGAGGCCAGGGTCATGACGACGCGACGATAAACGCGCGCATGCCGCAGGTCGTCGAGGCCTACGTCGCCGGCCTTCGGCGCGAACTTGCCGCACCGCACACGCGCGTCGAGGCCCTGGCCGGTGTCATGGCGCTCCTCGACGCGCTCAGGCGGGAGGCGCATTGCGTGGTCGGACTCCTTACCGGCAACCTCGAACCGGGTGCGGAACACAAGCTGACCGCCGCCGGCATCGGCTATGATCGCTTCGCCGTTGGTGCGTTTGGCTCAGACCACGAGGTGCGGGCTGAACTGCCGGCGGTCGCGCAGCGTCGCGCCAGGGAACGCCTGGGACTCCACGTCGAAGGGCGCGCGATCGTGATCATCGGCGACACGCCCAGCGACATCCATTGCGGGCGGCCGATCGGAGCTCGCGCCATTGCGGTGGCCACCGGCCACTACACCGTCGATGCGCTCGCCTCGCACGATCCCGACGCGGTGTTCAACGACCTCGCGGACACCGAGGCTGTGCTGTCGGCGATCGCTCATGCGTGAGACGGAGCTCAAGGCCGTTGTGCCTGACGAGTCCTCATGCCTCTCCCACATCCTGGCCGCGGGCGGGCAGACCGTTTCCGCCGGGCGGCTCGAGGATCGACGGTACGACTTCCCGGACCGGCGCCTCACCGTTCGCGACATCGTGGTCCGCCTGCGAGTGCACCGGAACGGTCCTGACACCGTGGCGAGTCTGGACTGGAAGGGGCCGGCTTCGTTCGAGGCCGGCTACAAGCACCGGGAAGAGACCAGCGTGACCATCGGCGACGCCGCACAGATGGCGGACATCCTTTCGGCGCTGGGATATGTGGTCACGCGCGCCATCGATCGAGACGTGCGCCTGTTGCGGCTCGGGGACGCCACGCTGCGCTTCGAGCGCTTTCCCCGCATGGATACATTGCTGGAAGTCGAAGGGCCCGAGGCGGCGATCGAGGCGGCGATCCGTGCGTCGAGGATTCCGAGGGAATCGTTCACCGCGGACCGGCTCTACAGGTTCGTGCAGCGATTCGAGGCGCGTACCGGTCAACGCGCGGCGATCTGTGAGGCCGAAGCGGCGGGTGATTACCGTTTCTCACTCGAAGATGCCTGAGCCGGATATCGAACTCGACGTGACCAGCGTGCTGGTGGAGTGGGGAACGCTCCGCTTCACCGGGCGGGGCCAGCTCCGCCTGACGAGTGAGGCGCTGCTGGTGGAGGTCGCGGCCGGCGGCGTGCTGTCGGCGCCCTATGCGGAACTCCGCGGTGGCGGGTGGCGCACCGGGTCGCTCACGGTCCATGGTGCGGCGGGAACCGCCGTCCTCGAATCAGCGCGGGGACTCGAGCACGCGTGGGTGTCGCTCGTCGAACACGCCTGCCCGCTTCCCGAGCTGACGCGCGGTCACCGGCTGCTTGGTTCACGGCGGGGCGGTCCGGTGGACCTGCAGGCCAGGTTCCTCGCGCCGTTTCTGCAAGCGCGACGAAGACTGGAGGAGGAAGCGGACCTGGACGCCCGCGTTACGACGCTCGATGCGAAGGCGCTTCGTGAGCGACTCGATGTGACGCTGAAGACCATCGCCCGGGACGCGTATCCATCGAGCCACCCTGACCGGCGCGGCCTCGAGGCCGAACTCGAAGAAGTCATGGCGCCGTTCTTCCATGGTCTGGAGGAGATGGAGTCAGCGGCGAGGCACTTCCGATCCGCGCCGGAGTCGATTCGCTTCATGGCTTGGCGCGCCTGGGTCTCCTCCGCCTTGAACGTGTTCTCGCTGGCGGACAGCGGCTGGGCCGGCGCGGCGCGTCTGCTTCCCGGCGGGGTCAAGCCATGATCATCGGAGTTGGCGTCGATCTGGTGGAGATTTCGCGCGTTCGCTCGATGATTGCATCCCGGGGCGAGCGCGCGCTTCTGCGGCTCTTCACGGAGTCCGAGCGCCGCTATTGCGGCGGCATGGGGAATCCAGCGCGGCACTTCGCGGTTCGCGTGGCCGCCAAGGAAGCGGCGTTCAAGGCGCTGAGCGGAAGCGATGAAGCGCGCGGGATCGGTTGGCGCGAAATGGAAGTGGAGCTGGACGACATCGGGCGGCCCAGTCTCAGGCTCCACGGCCGCGCTTCGGCGCGAGCGAAGGAACTTGGCGTTTCGCGCACGTGGATTTCGCTCACGCACGGCGACGATCTCGCGACCGCGTTCGTCGTGCTCGAGTCCGCCCCATAGAAATGAGACTGTTCGACCGATAAATTCACTCGGGTTAGTACTGAGAATCGTTCTCATCTACCGTTATCGATGAATCTGGGAAGAACAGCGCTGCTCCACCTGATTGTCGCGGCGGCGCTTATGGCGCCGTTCGCGAAAGGTGCCCGGGGACAGGAAAGGCCGGCGAAGCGGGTGGCTGACATCGTTGGCGTGGCGCTGGCCGAGTACGAGAAGGGCATCGACGCTTCAGGCAGACTCTTGTCCAGCCTCGAGTACGAGGAGGCTGTTTCCTTCCTGGCCACCGCGCGCGAGGCAGCGCAGCGGCTGAGCGGAACGGGCGCCGACTCGACCCGCCTCGCCCTCGACTCCATCTCGGTTGGCGTCGCCCGGCGCGTGCCTCCCCGTTCGCTCGACCGCTGGCGTGATATGCTCCTTGCAGCGTTAGGCGCCGACGCCGCGCTCGACCTGCCGACGAAGCCCGTGGACCTGGCGGCCGGCGAACGGCTCTATGCGCAGCATTGCGCGTCGTGCCATGGACCGCGCGGCATGGGCGACGGACCCGCCGGCAAGGGGATCGTCCCGCCGCCGCCAGCGTTAGGTAGCGCCGCGGTGATGCGCGATGTGCCGCCGGCGTTGATGTACCGGATCATTTCGGTGGGGATTGCCGGGACGCAGATGGTCGGTTGGGCGAACCAGCTGAGCGCCGACGAGCGATGGAGCATCGTGTCGTGGCTGAACGGGCTGCGCGGACCCGATGCCGGCGGCATGGCGGCCGGGGAGGGCTTGTGGCTGCAACGTTGCGCGTCGTGTCACGGAGTGGCTGGTGGATCGAACGGTCCAATGAGCGCCAACCTGTCGCGGTTGCCGCGGGAGGTATCGTCGTTCGCCTGGCAGGCGGAGCGGAGCGATGCGCAGATCGCGGCTGCAATCCGCGATGGCGTCGCCGGAACGCCGATGCCGGCGGCGCGCGACGTCACGGACACCGAGATCGACGGGCTGGTGGCCTTTGTCCGCTCGCTCTCCATCGGAGACGCTCCCGGCGCGGTTACGGGAGGCACCGATCCCGATTCAACGATCCGGTCGGTGATGAGGCATCTCCAGTTGGCGATGGCGTCGGCGCGTTCGGGTCGCCAGGAGGAGGCGGACGACCACGCGTTCGACGCCTACATCACGTTCGAGCCGATGGAGACGCCCGCCCGGGCGAGGAGTCCCGGCACAGTGGCGGCGCTCGAGCGCCATTTCGCCGACTTCAAGGGCGCCATCGCCGCGCGTGATCTGCGGAGCGCCGAGCGCTCGATGAATGCGATCGAGCAGGGCTTGCCTGGCGTGAAGGAGCTGGCCCGGCCGCCGGCGAGTGGATGGGGCGCGTTCCTCCAGTCGCTGCTGATCATCCTGCGGGAGGGACTCGAAGCGATCCTCGTCATCGGAGCGGTGGTCGCCTTCCTGGTGAAGACCGGGCATCGCGAACGCCTGCGCTCGATCTGGACCGGGGTCCTGCTGGCGTTAGGCGCCAGCGCGCTGACCGCGGTGGTGATGGCCACGGTCCTCCGGGCCCTGCCGGCGACGCGTGAGGTGATCGAGGGGGCAACGATGCTCGTCGCGGTCGCGGTGCTGTTCTCCGTCAGTTACTGGCTCATCTCGAAAGTCGAGGCAGCGCGATGGCAGCGATTCATTCGTGAGAAAGTCGATGTCGCGTTGCAGCATGGCGGCGGGACAGCGCTGGCCCTGGTGGCGTTCCTGGCGGTGTACCGCGAGGGCGCCGAGACCGCGCTTTTCTACCAGGCGCTGCTGAACGAGGGGTCCGGAATCCTGCTGCCGCTGCTGGCGGGTGTCGTGGTCGGGGGTGGCGTGCTGGCGGTGATCTTCACGCTGTTCTGGAAATACGGCATCAAGATCCCGCTGCGACCTTTTTTCGCCGTGACCAGCGTGCTGCTGTACTACATGGCGTTCGTGTTCATGGGGAAGGGTGTGCGCGAGTTGCAGGAGGGTGGTGTGGTCGGCATTACGGTGCTGCCCGGTTGGCCGCATGTGGACGCGATGGGGATCTTCCCCAGCGTGGAGACGCTGCTCGCGCAGCTTTTGCTCCTGATCCTGTTCGCGTTTGCGCTGCTGAAGACGTTCTGGCCGTCGCGGTCGGTGGCGTTACCGACGGTGGCGTCGGACGGGGCGGAGCTGCGTCAGATTATCGAGCGGCTCGAGGCGATTGAGGCGAGGCTTGGGAAAGGGAATAGGGAATCGGGAATCGAACTGCGTGACTCGTGACTCGTTCAGAACCCCGGCCCTGAGCCGTTAGCCTCCCTGACGCCTGTGAAGACCTGCCAGGCCTGAGGATTCGCCTGGATCCGCGATAGCAGGCGTTCGAATAAAAGACGGTGACCCTTATCGGAGGGGTGGCTGTCTCCAGACCGAGGCACTTTATACGGCGTCAGATTCTGGATCCCGGCGAACGTGTCCAGGAGATCGACCGTTGCCAGTCCGAGGCTCCGCGTGAGATCCGACATGCCACGAAACGACTCAGCGAGGGCCACCTGGTCGCTCACGTTCGGAACCAGGATGACGACCACCTCGGCGTTTTGTCGGGCCGCCATCGCCTGAATGCTCCCCAGGGCCCACCGGAGGATTTCAGGGCGGTACGGCGCCAGCCTGGATTCCAAGGCGACCGCGTCGTCGCCTGCCCGGAGCCCCGCGCGCTTGACGACGTCCTTCAGGAAATCATACTGGAGATCAATGCCATCGTTCACCAATTGCCAGATGTGGTCCGCCCACTTGCGCGCGACGCTGAGATCGGAAAGGACGACGATGTAGCAGTCCGGCGAGAACTCAGCCGCCTTGGTCCGAACAACTTCCACCATCTGTGTGAGACGATATGCCTCGACGCCAAAGTTGAGGAACTCGTATCCCTGGTACTCCGGGTTCGGACCCATCGCGGTAAGGGAGTCTTCGAGGAGAGATTCGTAGTTGGCGCCGGGACTCGAACCCAGTCCCCGCGTCATCGAGTCACCGATGAATGCGCAGCGCCGGAACCCCGCCTGCCGAGTCGTGGGGTACTCACGATCCGCCATACCGAACGAGTTCGTCACCAACCGACCGTCCACTTCGCGAACGTCAAGATGTGGCAGCAGCTCGAAGTACAGGAAGTCGCTCCTGCGCTTCATGGTTGATTCCTGGACCTGCTTGAACTCCCATGTCGTCCACTTCGCTGCCCACTGACCGGATACCACCGCGCTGATTGCCACCGAGCGCCTGCTGCTCTGAAAGAGATCCTCGTAGTATCCCTCGGTTTCCTCCTCCCGCCCGCCCGAAATCCGTCGCATTGCGTTGAACTTTCTCACGGTGCGGTCAACGAGCGTCTTGTCCTCCCGGGGAGTTTCCGGGACGACTACGGCAGCCAGAATCACCCCGGCCAGGACGGCCAGGTTGAGTCCGGCGGAGATCGCGGAGGAGGCTCTCATGTTCGTGCACCAGGACGACCGTTCGCCCGGCCTGCCGGAGCGCCTAACCACGACTTCAGCTGCTGATAGTCCATCTTGCCGGTGGAGGTACTTGGCAGGCGATCAAAGGCGCGGAATTCGTCCGGAACCATGTAGACCGGAATCTCGCGGCTGGCAAACTGCTTCAATTCAACGATGGACGGCCCCGGCTCGTCACCGGCGTAACACGCAATGATGCGGACGCCTGTTTCGTCCTCCATGGAGACGACTCCCACTTCCCTGAGCCTCGGATGCCGATACAGGGCGTGTTCGATCTCGCCCAGCTCCACGCGATACCCACGGCGCTTGACCATCCGGTCTCGACGCCCGAGGAAGATAAATTCGCCGTGCGAGTCAACCCGAACGACGTCCCCGGTGTTGTAGTATCGCTTTCCGTCGATCAGCCGGAAGACACGGGCATTGACGTCAGGCCTGTTCCAGTATCCCTCGAAGACCGGGTCGCCCGCGATGTACAGGAGCCCCTCTTCGGCGGCAGGCGCTCCGTCATCAAGCAGGAGTCGCGCCTCGCAGTGGCTGCAGGGCACGCCTATCGGATACGGCTCCGTGCGATCTTCCGGAACGGGGAGCGGTATGTGAGCGAAGGTGCAGACGTTGGTTTCCGTGGGGCCGTAGAGATTGTACCAGCTCGATGCGGGCCAGAGCCTGGTCATTCGCTGGAGGTGCTTGACCGGGAAGACCTCGCCCGCAAAGAGCGCCACCCGGGGACCTCGGTACGGCAGACGGTCCAGCCGTCCATGCTCCCCCAGCAGCGTCAGGGCCGATGGAGTGGAGTACCAGACCGTAATGTCCCGATCCGCGATGAATTGGGCCAACGCGCGAGGTGCGCCGGTCAGTTCTTCGCCGATCAGGTGCACGCTCGCGCCGTGCTTGATGGCAACGTAGAGATCGAAGATCGACAGGTCGAAGTGGAATGGCGCGTGACTCGAGAAGCGGTCCTCGGCGGTTGGACTGAAGGTCTCCGTCGCCCACTCGACAAAGCTGCTGGCGGCGACGTGGTTGATCTGCGCGCCCTTCGGCATCCCGGTCGAGCCCGACGTGTAGAGGATGTAGGCAAGACCGCTCGTCCCGCGATTGAGGTCATGCGGCAATGGAGCGAGTGCCGTCGCTGAATCCCAGCTGATGCATCTCGCGGAGCGCTCGCCGATCGCACCTTCGCCGGAGACAACGATCGTCGCCGGACGAGACTCATCACTCATGGCATCGAGCACCGACACCAGCTTGTCGTCCACGCAGAGAGCGCTCACACCGCAGTCCATGAGGATCTTTCTGGCGCGCTCGAGGGGCGCTTGCGGATCAACTGGTACATACGTTGCGCCCGCTTTCAGGACGCCGAATATGGCGGTAACGGCGTTGACGGACTTCCGCATCATCACACCGACCCTGGCACCCTCGTGGACCCCATTCGTCCGCAGGAAGGCGGCGAGGCGACCCGCGGCGTCGTCGAGTTCCCCATAACTGACCGCCCGCCCGCCCGGATCGATAACGGCCACCCGGTTCGGGGCGTGCGCGGCGGTCGACTCGAGGTACGAGGCCAGGTGATAGCGTGCGCGTGGCAAGGGGCCGCCTATCCTCTTGCGCTGAGTTTGCGATCGACGAGCGCCGCCAGGTCGTCAATACGGTCGAAATGTTCGACGCCTGTTTCGTGCGCCTCGAGCACGATACCGAACGTGTTCTCGATGAAGGAAACAAGCTCGATCGTGCCTAGCGAGTCGATGATGCCGCTGGTGCGGAGGGGCGTGTTGTCCCTGAGGTTCGACTCGTGCTCGCCCCGCAGATAATGCGTGAGGATGTACGCTCGAAGCTTGGCCTTGATCTCGTCTCGGACCATGATTACCCCGCCTTCCAGTAAGTGACCAGATCGACGAACGCGCCCACCGTCGGGCTGCTCCACAGTGACCAGAGCACCGTGATCACGAGGAACGTGGCGACCGTTTTGAGCGCGACCTTCGCCGGAGATGGAGCCTTCGGCACGCCGTGCTCTCGTTCCCTGGTTTCTCTCAGCAGGTTGACCACCACCCACGTTCCGAGGATTGCCCAGAAGGCGATGTCAGTCACCGAGAGGAGCATCCGCCCCGTCAGCCAGTAGTATTGGTATCCGTGCAGCGCCCACGTGACGACAAACACGCAAGCGGTCCCGATCACCTGCGCGCGAACGAGGCCGGTCTTCCGGAGTCGGAAGAACACTGGAAGGTAGACGACTTTCATCATGAAGTCCTTCCAGTAGATGTTGATGCGACGCCAGAAGTCGGTCACGCTGCTGGCAAGCAGATACCGGCGGTGCGTTTCCGGCAAGTCGTAGCCAAACAGGTGGAGCATGCCCACGATGATGTGAAAGGTCCCGCTGACGTGCAGGTAGAGGAGGTAGGTCAGCAGCATGACCTTGACCAACATGGGCAGGCTCTCGATCGCGCTCGGAGTCAGCTCGGCTTTCATCCCGGCGATGACCCGATACAGCAGGAGCTGAAGCGTCCCCCGTACGATCCAGTTGACCCCTGATTGCGCGATGTCGCTCACGGGGCGGCGCGCAAAGCCCGTGCGCATCGTCTGGTAGTCCACGACGGGGAAAAACAGAAAATAGAAATTCGGCAGCATCAGGAAATACGCCGCGAAGGCCATGAACGGCGGCCCTTCCTTCATGTTTCTCAGGTCGTACAGGAAGATCATCAGCCGGAACATGAAGATGGCGCCGATCGTCGGCCAGAAGGCCAGTGGCATGCCGGGCAGCGCGACCTGGCGGCTCATCGTTAGGCCGACCAGCAGCGTTCCGATCAGCACGACACGCACCGCGTACGAGGCCTTCAGGCGCGACAATGCATAGATGGTGAACAGCACTGCCAGCACGCCGGCGACCACGAGGGGCTCGGCGAGGAGAAACGCGCCGCCAATGCACAGCGCGACGAAGAACGGTTCCTTCTTCGCGAGCGGCAACCAGTAGCTGATCAGAAAGCCGCCGAACATCGTCGCGGACAGTACGAGGAACGCCGGCTCTTCAAGCCGGAACAGCCAGAAGACCACGAGCAACAGCGAGAGTTGAGCCGCAATGGCAGAGAAGCGGAGCGCAGGTGTCCAGGTCTGGCCCCACGTCGCCATGCGCGGTAAGACGCCACTCGCCGCCGACGTTGACAGTTCAGTCACAGGCCAAGTTCCTTGGCAATGATGTTGCGCTGGATGTCAGACGTCCCCGAAAAGAAGATCCCGCCAATCGCATCCCGCAGCTCGCGCTCAAGACCCTGCTCGGTCATGTAGCCATAACCTCCGAATACGCGCATGGCATCCAGCGCCGACGTCACGAAGCATTCCGACACGTACAGTTTGGCGACCGCCGCCTCGAGCCTGGCCGACTGCCCGCTGTCCTTCAATCGTCCGATGCGATAGACGAGCGGACGACAGGTATCGAGGCGCACCTTCATGTCGACGATACGGTTCGCGACGGACTGGAACTTCCCGATCGACTGTCCGAATTGCTTTCGGGACCTCGCATGCGCGACGCACGCTTCCAGGTGCCGACGCATGGCTCCCAGGCTCCCGGCCAGAATGCATCCGCGCTCCCACTCCATCGAACTGTCAAACACCGTCACGCCACGCCCCTCACGGCCAAGCCGGTTCTCCACGCTCACGCGACAATCTTCAAGCACGATGTCAGCCATCGATGAGGTCCGCATTCCCATCTTCTGGAGAGATTGCCCAACGCTCAGTCCAGGGGTGCCGGCCTCCACGAGGAAGGCAGAAATTCCGGTCGCGCCCAGCGCGCGATCAAGCGTCGCGTAGACCACGAACAGGTCGGCATGCCGGGCATTCGAGACGAATGTCTTCCTGCCGTTCAGGACGTACTGGTCGCCGTCGCGGATCGATCGCGTGCCCATGCTGAACACGTCGGATCCGGCGTCTGGCTCGGAGGCGCCGTTGGCTCCGACCCACTCCCCTGAGACCAGCTTGGGAAGGAAGCGTCGCTTCTGGACATCCGACCCGTAGGCCAGAATGGGCATTACGTTGGTCCACAGGTGGGCGTGGATCGAGAAGAGAAGCCCGTGGTCCGCGGATCCGTAGCCCAGCCCCTCCATGACGGCGATCAGCTCAGTGAGCCCCAGCCCGAGCCCGCCGTATTCAGGTGGAACAGGCATGCGCATAAGCCCGAACTCGGCGCAATGGTCCCACCCGCTGCGATCGAACGCTTCGTCTCGGTCGCGCTCGCGGATCGCGATACCGAGCTTCGCCCGCGCGAATTCCTCCGCGGCCTTCTGAAGCTCGCGCTGACTCGCCGTCAGGGTCACCAAATGCGCGAGACCTCCAAGCGCCCGTCGTCCGCCTGATCCGGTGGTTCGAAGGCGACTACTGCAGGCGAAATGGCCGCAAGGAAGGCGGGCGTCATGGTCGGCCCTTCGAAGTGAGAGACAGAACCTCGTTCGTTCGGGCGCTGCCGGTCGGGCAAAAGAATGGGGCCTGAACGCCACAACGTGGAGGCGCCAAGCCGTGGTCCAACGTGAGGATGCCCACGCGTCATGGGTCAGGCAATGACAACGTGGATAGACTAGCTGGACGCCCGCGACGTCACCGTTGGGAACAGGGAATAAGGAATAGGGAATCGAACTTCGTGACCACTGACTCGACAGTGGCATTCCCTATTCCCCAACCTCTGGCCTCTCCTGTTCAGCCTGCAGTTTAGGCAACTCGCGGTTCTTTCGCGTCGGGAAATGGCCCATTGCATTAGCCGTCCCGAAATGGAATACTGCGAGGGCAGAGTGAGGGCGATGCCACCACGCAGCCCCAAGCAGATCGGGCAGAATGGTCCCGATTCTTCCGGACAATTGGGAGCCAAGCGCGAAAGGCTACGCGAGCACCGACCCGCTGCATCCTCCCGCCGTTGAGCGGGTCGAACCGTCGAGGTAAGCAAATCCTCGATCGGGCGCTGGCTCGGAAATCGGGAACCAGTTGGTTCTCGCGGCATTGCCGCCAAGGTCCTCCGAGCACGGCGCAGAGAGCGCCGGGGTAGCATGCCCCGGCGTTTCTCGTTGCTCTGAACACGCCCCCGGTGGCGAGCCCTCAGTAATAGACCACAGCCGCTGACGCGCGACCGCTGTTCTGGCGTTTAGCGCCACCCAGGACCAGCACGTGTCCCTTGCCGGTGGCGTCGACGAAGCTCACTGCCGCTTCGTTGTAGAGGTCGTAGCTGAGCAGTGTCCCTATGGTATTCGTTCCCGTGGCGCCGGCCCAGCTGCTGATGGTCCCGTCGGCGTTGATCTGCGCGTAGGTGTTTTCGCTCGACCCTGGTGAACCGGCGTACACACCCGACGTCGTGAAGAGGTAACCACCACCAACGACCGTGTTATGCTTGCTACGCGCCTTGGCCATTGTCTGCAACGGAGTCCACCCGGCCGCCAGATCACCGGTGCGGAGATTCACGCGCGCCATGTACGTCGCAGACGCCTCGCCACCGGACGTCGTGGACTGAACAGTGGAAACAGCGCCCACGTCTCCGCCGACGGCGTACAGGTATGGACCGAAGTTGAGCAGCGCATGGAAGGCGGAACCGTTTGGCAGCGCGGTGAGCGCCTGCCACGCGCCAAGTGTGCCATCGGCGTTGACCGCGGCGCGCAGTCCAGCGGCGGTCGGTGCGCCCTGTCCGGTGCTGCCGCCGACGAGGTATACGAAACCGCGGAACACCACGGCGCTTGCCGCGTGCAACGGACCCGGGAGTGGCGTAGTGGCCTGCCATGGTCCCACGGTTCCGTCGAGAGCAACTTTGGCGTACCAGGTCGTGTTGACCGTGGCGCCGGTGGCGTCCACGCCGCCTAACGCGTAGAGCCAGCCGCCGGTCGTGGCGGTATCGAGCGCCGCCGTATACGCCGAGGCCGCGGCAGTCGCGTGGTAGGCACGTGCCGCCGGGAGCTCAGTCATGGACGACCACGCCGACAGCGCCCCGGACTGCTGGGCCTGGGCGCGGTAGACGGCAGTCGTGGCCACGTTCGTCTGGTCCGCGGCTCCTCCGACGACGAACACGTAATTCGCGGTGTTGACCGTGCTGTTCGCCGGCGGAACGAACACGGCTCCAAGCCCCTGCAGCGGCTGTGGCAGGTCGGTGGTACGCGTCCAGTTGATCACACTGGGGCTGAAGGTCGCGCCCGTGATGAGACTGAACGAAATCGCCACGGTGGAGCCGGTCGCGGTCTGAACGGTGATTCCCGATGTGTTCGGCGTCCCGGAGGGCACTGTCGTCACGATGTAATTGTTGGTCCAGTCGTTGGCCGAGTCGGCGATCACTGCCTGGATCGGCGTGCCTCCGCCGCCGGCGAAGAAGACCTTGCCGTGGAGCGCGTCACCGAAGGCGTCGCCCTCGATGAGTACCGTCATGCCGATGAGTCCCGTCGGCTTCGTGACCCCGTTCACCCGGGAAACTGTTGGCGCGACCGCCTGGAACGCGCCGGCGAGCGTGTCAGCACCACCGTCCCGATTGACCATCCGCACGTCATACGTCGTTCCCAGCACGAGGCCTTCCGGCGCCGTGGCATAAAGCACCCCGTTCTGGCGCTCGACAAGTGATGAGCTGTACGCGCCGAAATAGACGCGCACCGAATCACTGGCAAACACGGATCCAATCAGGCGCACGACGGTGCCGACGGTACCGCGCGAGGGACTGATGGAATCGAGAACGGGCGGGACAACGATTGGGGCAGCAGCTTTGTCGGCACCACCGCAGGCGTTCAGCGCGACCAGGGCAATAATGAAACGATACGAGTGCTTCATGGCGGTTTCGAAGTGAGGCGTTCGCACGCGCGAGCACGGGCGGTGGACGATTCGTCGTTCACCGCCGCGCTCCATGATTGCGACGAGGGCAGGCTACACAGGTCACTTTGGTTGCGCTCACGCGTGACGGGCGTCACTCACTGGCTGCCAACTCGCGCACACGCCAGCGCATAGAGCATGCCGGCGGTGAACTGCGTCCCGCGCTCACTCGTTACCAGAAATGGTCCACACTGCATTTGCTGTGCGCGATTCGCGCCGGCAGCTGATTACGAGCGCCAGGCGATCAAGGCGGATTGGGGCTGACACTCAAACCGAAGATTCACGCCATCCAAGTGTTCCGGGAACTGCCGTAACTCGCGGATCACGCGAATCTGACGGATCCACGCCGATGGCTTGGAGCGTCATCCAAATGATGAGGTCCCAACCGCGGCGTTCGCGAGAGGTTCCGCGCGCTCGCGGAAAAACGCGATCATGTCGGTGCTCTTTGCCGGGGCAGCGCCAAGCTGGCGCAGGAGCGTGGTGACCTGGCCGCGATGGTGCGTGGCGTGGTTCACCAGATGAGCGACCAGCTGCCGCAATGGAGAAGCACCTTCCTTGCCACTCATGAGCCGGTATTCAATCACGCGAGACAACCCGGGTTCGCCAGCACCCGGGCAGAGCGGTGGCTGGCGCGCCATGCGAGCGTGACAGTCACCGCCCCCGGCGCTCGCTGACGCCGTCGCGGTGGACAGACCTGTGTCGTCCGGCGAAAAACCTAACGCGGCATTCCGGCCAGCTCGCCCACCGACGAAGCCAGCAGGTGTGCCTTGGGCTCGCCCGCCGCGCCGCGGGCATCACCATGAAGGCGCGTGGCCAGCGCGGACAGCGCGTCCTGTCGCGCCGTCCCGCGGAGCTTCTCGGCGCGCGTGAGCTCCGCGCGAGCCGTCGCGATCTTTTCGGCCGCGAGTCCGTTGGAGCGGTCGAGCTGATCGAGATACGCCCGGGACAGCGCGAAGCTCGGTGGCCAGATGAACTTCGGTTGCTCCTGGGCGTTGAGTTGCGCGAGCCGCACCGTCTTTGCTGCGTCGATTTCGTTCTGCGTCAGGTGTGCGCTGGGCACGAGCTCGAAGATGTCCAGCCCGCGCGCGATCTCCGAGCTCACGATCACGCCGTTGTACCAGTACACGGACCATGACCCCGCCGACACCATGCGCAGCGAGTCCAGTGGTCCGCGGTCGTGGAACGCGATCTCCCGCGGGTGATCGATGTCGGTCCAGTCGAAGATCGATATGCCGCCCTGATACCAACCCTGCACCATGATGTCGCGTCCCGGAATCGGGATCAGCGAACCGTTGTGCGCCACGCAGTTTTCGAGCGAGGTCTGCGCGGCCGGCATCTTGTAGTAGCTCCGGAACGTCATCCGGTTGTTCGCGAGCGTGAACAGCGCGTCTCCGCCCCACTCGTGCTTGTCGGTCACCCGGCACTTGGGCGATCCGCCGCCACCCCATTCATCGGTGAAGAGGATCTTGGTGCCGTCGTTGTTGAAGGTGGCCGAGTGCCAGAAGGCGAAGTTGGAGTCAGCGACGGCATCGATGCGCTTCGGGTTGGCGACGTCGCGAATGTCGAGCAGCAGGCCATAACCGCCGCAGGCACCTCCGGCGAGGCCGATGGCCGGATAGGTCGTGATATCATGGCACTGATTTGGACCGGTGCGGACAGCCGGCGCGGCACCGCGTCCCGCAGCCCCACCCGCGGCTCCACCGCCTCCCGCGCGGCCGGCGCGGCCGGCGCGCCCCGCCGCGTCGGCCGAGTCCCTCGCCGCGTTGCGGGGCGCCGGCGCCAGGTCCTGGAAGATGCGCGGCGAAGAGACGATGCGCGCATCCTTCGGATTGGCGATCGGGATGCGGATCACCTCGATGCGGAACCGCGCGGTATTCGGGTCGTCGTATCCGCCGTCGAGGCAACCGGGGAGTTCGCTGGGCGACCGGACGCTGGACGATCCGGAGATGTACACGTACACGTTGCTGCTGTCCTTCGGGTCCGTCACTACCGTGTGCGTGTGCGATCCTCGGCAGGTCTGCACGTTCGCGACGTACTTCGGGTTCACGATGTCGGTCGCGTCGAAGATGCGGAGGCCGCGAATGCGATCCTCACTCACGGAATCCCGCACGCCCTGGGTCCCGCAATCGATTCGCCCGCCCTGCGCCTCAGCCGAGACGAAGAGGATGTTCTTGTACACCGACACGTCGCTCTGCGAGGCGGGGCAGAGGTACGAAGAGACAAGCCGAGGGCGCGAAGGAGTGGCGATGTCCCAGACCATGTAGCCGTTGTAATTCCCCTGGATCGCGTAGTTCGCGCGGAACGCGAGGTCGGAGTTGGTCACGCCGCGGAATGGTTCCGCCGGCGGGGAATTCGACAGGTGACGCAGGTTCCAGATCGCCTCGCCAGCGCGCGACAGGATGTTGCGGCGCGTGCTGTCGACCCTGCCCGGTGTGAGCCCGACGCGGGGATCGGGGTTCGGCGGCGTGAGAGACATGTCTGGCGCAGGCGACGGTGACGCCCCGGCGGTCGAGGAAGTCGAACTACAGGCCGCGAGCAGGCCAAGGATGCCGAGCGTGGCGACCGGTCGCGCGAGTCGGCGCAGAGTCGCAGGGTGGAGAATCGATGGGGTCTTCACGTGAGGGGGACGAGGGGGAGGTAGCGAAGCGTATCCCTTCAGCGAGTGCTCTTCGATGATGGCGGAGTGCCGCCGGATGACATTGCCGCGAGTATGGTCTTCATTCGCTCGATCTCGGTTGTCTGATCGGCGAAGATGTCGTTCGCAAGCTTGATGATCAGGTCATCCTGCGCGGCACCATTGGATGCCAGGAGTTCCTCGACCATCGTGATCGCGCCTTCGTGGTGGCGAATCATGAAGGTCAGGAACAAGCGGTCGAACCGCGGGCCACGGGCGCTGTCGAGTTGGGCAAGCTCCTCCGGGGTCAGCATGCCCGGCATGAGCATGTCGTGCTCCATGTTGCCCATCTTCATCCGAAGGTGCGTCGAGTTCGCGGCGGGGACTGGAAGGCCCCGGTCGCGCAGCCAGTTCTGCATGATCGCGATTTCGTCGCCCTGGCCGACGACGACGCGTTCGCAGAACGCCCGGATGTCGGCGCGGGCAGCGTGGGTGGGCGCCCAGCCGGCGATGAGGACCGCCTGCGCGTGGTGCGGAATCATGCCCGACATGAAGTGCACGTCGGCGTCCGTGAATGAGCGCCTTACGCTGTCCGCCTGGGTCGTCGCGGCGATGATGACATCCCGGCTCTGCCCGCCCGGCGTCGTGCCGGTGTGTACCGGGGCCTGTCGCGCGCACGCCGAGCTGACGACAATGGCCAGCGAAAGGCTATTCAAGAGGCGATGCATCATGAGATTGTACGGCTAACCGCGCTCGTGCGCAAACGTCACCGATATCCGGCGTTTCACCGACTGAAACTCAAGCGCACTCGGTAGCGCCGGCACTGTGGTCTCTCTCGCGCTAGCGGCGACCGGCCATCGCGAACCTGAGTATGGTATTCGCGCCTGTCTCCCGGTCGACTCCCACCGCGGCGATCTTGTCCACGGCAAGCGAAGGGGTCGGTGCGACTGCGATCATCCGCGGCAACACCACGACGTGCGAAAACCGACCGTCCGGTTCGAAGACGTCGAACACGCTTTCGTCTCGATCGCCCGCCACCCACCGACGCACCCACACGCGTCCGTCTGTCGCGGCGTGCACGGACATGAAAGGCGGATACGTCTCCGGCAGGCGGAGCGAGCGAACTTCGGGGGGCATTCCCTCCACGCGGTCGAGCGGCACCGGAACGGAATCGAGTCGTGCACGTAGCGAGGCGATGCTGTCCTGGCGGATTCGCGGCGGAATGCGCTCCGGCGATGTTGATCGGCGATAGACGCGCGTTTCGCGTCCTTGCGCGTCTGTCTCACGGATTTCGTAAAGCGGTCCCGCCGCGGAAACCAGTGTACCGCGGGGAGTGATGTCCCAAGTCGGCAGCGGTGCAAACGGGACGTGATTCAATCCGCGCAACATGCGGCCGCCGTTCGCGCTCAGTCGCACGCTTGCGGTGGACGCCGGCGCACCGGAAAAGGCCGGAACCACTATGGAATCGACGAGTTCTCCCGTCCTGGAAAACGCGTAGAAGAGGCCCGTACGCTTCGAGCGGCCGATCGTATTGAACGCGGGATAATAGATGCGTCCCGACGCGTCAAACCGCGTCGCGTGCATGGAGCGCCAGTCGGACATGGCCGGCCCGCGAAACGCGTCTTCATAGCGCGTCAGGCGGCCGGTCGCCGGGTCGGTCGCGAATCGTGTGACGAGTACGAGGTCGCGGACGTACAGCCGTCCGTCGGGACCCACGGCGATTCCGGTCGGCGCTTCGAATTCTCCCGGTCCCCTTCCCTTGCGCCCGATGGCCGGCAGGGACCGTCCCATCGCATCGAAGACCCACACCTTCATCGCGGAGAAGTCGGATGCGTACACATTGCCGGCGGCATCCATCGCGATTCCGGAGAGTTCGCCAATGGAGTCCGCGGTGGGATGTCGTCCTTCAGCGACCTCCCACGTCAGGAGCATCCGGATTGTGTCCGGCGCCAGCTTCACCGGCGCGCTTTCGCCTTGGAAGACCACCGCAACCAGGCCGGCTGCAAGCGTCGCGCACGACATCAGGACCTCCTTGGTGCTCGCGTCAGGCGATGGACGATCGTGGAGTCGTTGATGCCGCGGCGCGGCGCATCCGCATCATGATGAGGACACCCGCGCTCGCCAGCACGAGAGCGATGAACTGGGCCAGCGTCATCCCCATCGCAAAGCGATCGTCCTTGGCGCGGAAGAACTCGATGAAGAACCGCTCGGCGCCGGCCAGCACGAGATACATCCCGAACAGCCAGCCCTCGAGATGCTTGTGACCACGGAAGCGCCAGAGTATCAGGAACATGATGAATCCGAGCGCCGTCTCGTAGAGCTGGGTCGGGTGCACCGCGAGGACGGTGTCGGCCGTGGCCCCTTCCGGGATCGGCGTCCCGAACACCTGGCTCATGTTGCCGGCCGTGGACGCGGGCGCTCCGTCGGGGAACATGACCGCGAGCGGGCCATCCCACGGACGCCCATAGTCGTCGCCGACCGCCCAGCACCCCGTGCGTCCGACGGAATAGCCCGCCGCGATCGCGATTCCACCCACATCGGCGAAACGGGCGAATGAGAGCTTCTTCCTGTTGATCACGAGCCAGCAGGCGATGACCGATCCGATGAATCCGCCCCAGAAGACAAAGCCGGCCCGCCCCCAGAGCGTCGTCCAATCCTGCGTCACGATGGCGGCGTAGTAGAGCTTTCCACCGACCAGCGTACCCATGACGCTGGCGAGGATCAGGTCCGGGATGGCGTCGGACTCCTTCTGATGACCGCGACGCAGCAGTTCGTGCTGCGAGATGATCTGGGCGATCACGAACGCGAGAAGAACGGCGATTCCAAAGCCGGTGATCTCGAGGAACCAGATCTTGAACGCGAAGGGGTGGTGAACTATTGGCATGAAAGATTGGCTGGTTGCTGCTTACTTCTTACTGCTTGCTCCCCAAGCTGGTGCTCGCTGCTGGTCATTCCTCACATCCGCCACCTACTACCCGCGACCCGCGACCCACGCCTCACGCCTCACGCCTCACGCCAACGGCTTGCTGGCATAGGCGTTCAGATTCCAGCCATCACTTTGTCCGCGCTCCGCATGGAACAGTCCTGCGCGGGCAATCATGGCGGCGTTGTCGGTCGCCAGACGAACCGATGGAGCGTACACCTCCGCCCCCAAGTCGGCCAGCCGTTTGCTGATCGCGTTTACCAACGCCTGGTTGCAGGCGACACCGCCGCCCAGTACAACGCGACGACGATCGTGCTGGTCCGCAGCCCTGTGCACCTTCTCCGCCAGCGTGTCGATCAGCGCGTCCTGGAACCCACGAGCGATGTGTGGAGCGTCGCGCTCCAGGTCACCCGACGCGCGCACCGCGTGCAGCACCGCCGTCTTCAGTCCACTGAACGACACGTCATAGTAGTCGTCGTCGCCTGGCTGCTGGTTGCGACGCAGCATCGGCCGCGCGAAGCGAAAGCGCGATGGGTCGCCTTCGCGGGCCAACATCTCGATGTGCCGGCCGCCAGGATACGGAAGTCCGAGGAGCTTGGCCACCTTGTCGAACGCCTCACCGGCGGCGTCGTCCCGGGTGGCGCCCAGCACCCGATAGTCACCCCACGCCGGCACGTCGACCAGCAGCGTGTGCCCACCCGACACCAGCAGGGCGGCGAACGGTGGAACGGCGTCCGCATGCTCGAGCGACTGCGCGAACAGGTGGCCCTCCATGTGATGCACGCCGATCACCGGCTTGCCGGCGCCGAAGGCGAGTCCCTTGGCGTAGCTGACGCCGACAAGCAGGGCGCCAACGAGTCCCGGCGCGTTGGTCACCGCCACCACGTCGATGTCGGGCAGGACGACGTTCGCTTCGCGCAGCGCCTGCGCGACGACGGGCCCTATCGCGGTCACGTGGGCGCGGGAAGCGATTTCGGGAACCACCCCACCGAAAACGCGATGCACATCCTGTGAGAGGATCACGAGGGACCGCTGTTCGACGGTGTCGCCGGCGCCGGACACGACGGCCGCCGATGTCTCGTCACACGAGGTCTCGATGCCCAGAACGATCATCGTGACTCGTGACGTGTGACTCGTGACTCGGCAGGGCGTTGTTCGCCCATCTATCTCGCGTCAGGCGCCGAGTCCTGGGCGGTCGGCAACGAGACGCCCAACAGCTGCGCGACCAGGGCACGATTGGCCGCTGAGTTCCAGTCCGACGCTCCGGCAACGCGCTTCCGAATCACCCCGTCGCGACCGATCAGGTAGGTCGCCGGGATTCCGCGCGCTTCGTAGTCCGCCTCGATCTTCCCGGACCCTTCGCTCAGGACCTCGAACGTCAGGCCCTTGCGAGCGACAAAGTCACGCACGCGTTGCTCGAATCCGGGATCGTCCACCGCCACGGCGACGACCTTGAGGCCCGCTGGGGCGAAGTCCCGATGCAGCGCCTCGATGGCAGGCATCTCCCACTCGCACGGACCGCACCAAGTCGCCCACAGGTTGAGCAGGACGACCTGGCCGCGATAGTCGGCGATGCCCCTGGGAACCGGATGGGCATCCAGTGTCACGGCGCGGAAATCGGGGGCAGGGGAGCCCGGGCTGACCGACGACGCCACGATGTCAAAGGCGCCAGAGTACCGCAGGCCTCCTATCGACACCGCCAGCGCACCAAGTCCGATGAAAACGCGCCGGCTGATCATGCCTGCTCCGCGCATCGCGCTCGAAGTTCACTGATCTCGGCGGCAGTGTCAGCCGCCGAGAAGACCGCGTTGCCGGCCACGAACGTGTCGGCACCGGCGCGCCAGCACCGCGCGATGGTCTCGCGCGCAATGCCGCCATCGACCTCGAGCGCCGCGGTCGAGCCAGCCGCGTTCAGCATCTGCCGGGCGCGGGCGATCTTTTCGACCGATCCTTCGATGAAGCGTTGCCCGCCGAATCCCGGGTTCACCGTCATGACCAGCAACAGGTCCAGGTCCCGGACCACGTCGCCCAGCGTGTCCACCGGCGTCGACGGATTGAGGGCGGCGCCGGCCCGGCACCCCAGCTGGCGGATCCGATGAAGCTGGCGATGCAGGTGAGGCGCGGCCTCCTGATGAATCGTGAGCACGCTGGCGCCGGCCGCCGCGAAGGCGTCGAAGTACTTCTCCGGTTCGACCACCATCAGGTGGACATCGAGCGGTAGCGTCGACAGTCGCCGCAGCGTTTCGATGACCTTCGCGCCGAAGGTCAGGTTGGGCACGAACCGGCCGTCCATGACGTCGACATGAATCCAGTCCGCTCCGCCGTCCTGGCAACGGGCGACGTCGTCTGCCAGGCGACCGAAGTCGGCGCTGAGTATCGAAGGTGCAATGCGAACGCTCACGGGCGACCCGAGACGCGAATGGTGATGAAATCAGCGGCGGTAACCGGCGCGCCGGCCACCGGCACCTGGGACACGACAAGACCGGGGGGCAGGGCGCTGGTCGAATCGTACTCTGTCTCCCCGATGCGGAGACCGAGTTGCTCGAGCGTGGCGCGGACCTCGAACACTTCACGACCGACGACGTCAGGCATCAAGAGCTGCGAAGGTCCGGCACTGACGACCAGCTCCACCGGCGTGCCCTGCGGCACCTGCTGTCCAGCCTCGGGCTGCGACGAGAGGACCGTTCCGCGCGCTTCACGGCCCGGTCGCTCCACGACCTGCCCGATCTCGAGCTTGGCGGTGCGCAACGCGGCCACGGCGTCGTCACGCGACCTGCCGATGACGGTTGGCACGCGGGCGCGGATCTGGCCCGCCGAGATGTCGAGGGTCACGACCATCGCCGAGCCGACGGACGTGCCGGCGGCCGGCGTTTGCGCCAGGACGTACCGCCGTGGCGCGGTGAGCGACGGGCGCGTCTCGCCTAACGCGACCTTGAGGCCGGATTCAGCCAGTTTCTGTTCCGCCTCCTCGAAGCGGAGTCCCACCACGGCCGGCACCGCGACGCTCGGCGCGGGACCCGTGTCGGGAAGCAGGACGATCGCCACGATCAACCAGGCCAGCGTGAACGCGACCCCGGCGATGATTCCGTGCGTCCTGGCAACGGGACTCCGCAGCCAGTCGCGGAACGATTTCAGTTTGCCGGAAATCGTCACGCACTGCTCCGCAGCCGCGCCGCAAACGAACCATCGGTGCCGTGCCGGTGCGGGAGCACGCGTAACAGGCCGTGGTCCAGCACGTCATCCGGAACCGCGGATGGCGGCGGCGGTTCGAGGACCCACCCCTCGTTCCCGGACAGGAAGGCGTCCACCTGGTCGTCATTTTCCTCGCGCTCGAGTGAGCAGGTGCTGTAGACGAGGAGGCCACCGGGGTTCACGCGCTCGGCGGCGGCACGCAGCAACCCGGCCTGCGAGGCGGCGAGCAGCGCCAGATCGGAATGGCGGAGGCGCCAGCGCGCATCGGGGTGTCGCCGGAACGTTCCCGTGCCGGTGCAGGGGACATCGAGCAGAATTGCATCCAGAGGGGCGATGGCGGGGACGGCGGCGTCCATCGCCATGAGGGCCACGCCTGGCGCGTCGAGGCGCGCCAGATTCGCGGCCATGCGTGACAGGCGCGCCGGGGATCGGTCAGCGGCCACCACGAACCGCGCCGTGCGTGAAAGCTCGAAGGCCTTGCCGCCCGGCGCGGCACAGAGGTCGCCCACGATCGACCCGGCCGGAAAGGATGCATAACGAGTCACCAGGGTCGCTGCCGGGTCCTGCACGAAGCAATGCCCCTGCCGCCAGGCGGCCAGCTCGAGGAGCGCGGTGCCCCGGGGGAGCTGGAGACTGTCCGGAACCAGTGGAACTTCATCCGGAGAAACGCCGCTCCGCTCCAGTGACGCTTCGAGCTGCTCGCGGACCAGGCCCCACGGCCGCAGGATGACTCGTGCCTCCTCGTTATTGCACTGGAGGAGCATTTCGGTGGCTTCAGCGCCAAACTGCGCGACCCACCGCTCCACCAGCCACCACGGATGCGAGTGGCGCCGGGCGAGCCGGCCGGCAACGTCGGAGTCGTCATCGGGTTCGGCATCGGCGAGTTGGTCCCGCTCACGATCGATGCGACGCAGGACGGCGTTCGCCAGCTTGCTGGCCCCGATTCCGTGGCGGATTTTCGCCAGCTCGACCGTTTGCGCAATGGCTGCGTACGGCGGGACGCTGCCCATGAACAGCAACTGGTAGACGCCGAGCCGCAGCAGGTCGGTAAGGTCGGCATGCAGGCGCGCGATGCCGCCCCGGACGCGCGGATGGAGCGTGGCGTCGAGGTCCTCACGCCGCCGGAGGAGCCCGTACACCAGCTCCTGCGTCCAGCGCCGGTCCCGCGCGTCGAGAGCGGAAGTGCGCCGGTCAAAGGACGCATCAAGGAGCGAGCCATCCCGCAGGTCGGCGAGCACGTCCGCCGCGGCGACACGCGAGTCGGTCACGCCGGGGTGCGGGATGGGATCAACGCCGACAAGCATGCCCTAAAGATAGGGGACGGGCATCAGGCATCCGTAGGACGAGCTTCGAAGTCAGAGCTCTGAGATCGGAGGGGAGTGAGCATCCTGGTCCCGCTGCCTTATCGCCCTGCAGGTGGTCTCCCATCTCCCATCTCACTTCTCGAACACATCTCCGGCTGCGACGCCACGTCCCTGCGCCCAGTCGAGTGACGCGAGGCGGCGACGTCCGGCCGGATGCACATACGCAATCCACACGGCGCCTGTGCCGCACCCGACCAGCATCCCCATCTCGTCGATGCCGAGCACCACCCCCGGATCGCCGGTCACGTCCTGGGCGACGCGGCCCCCGAAGAGCTTGACCTCATTGTCGCGCACCACGCTGAACGCGCCCGGCACGGGATCGAACGCGCGGATCCTGCGCGAGACGTCGATCGCGGGTTGCGTCCAGTCGATGCGGCCCTGTTCACGGGTCACCTTGCCGGCGTAGGTCACGCCGGTCTCCGGCTGGGGCTTCCCGACGGCATCGCCTAACGAAACAAGCGTGAGCGCCTCGACGATAGCCAGCGCGCCCAGTTCCGACAGCCGCAGCGCCAGCTCGCCGCCCGTTTCATCGTCGAGGATGGGCGTGGCGGCCTGGAGGATCACCGGTCCGGCATCCAGCTCAGACACCATGCGCATGATGGAAATCCCGGTCTCGGCGTCGCCGGCCACGATCGCCGCCTGGATAGGGGCGGCGCCGCGCCACCGCGGCAGGAGTGACGCGTGGATGTTGAGCGTACCCAGGGGCGGGAGGTCGATGACTTCCCGCGGCAGGATGTGGCCGTAGGCCACGACGACCGAAAGGTCGGGCGCGAGCTCACGCAGCGCCGAAACAAACGCTTCCCCGCGCGGCCGTTCCGGCTGCAGCACCGGCAGGTCCTCTTCCAGTGCGACGACCTTGACCGGCGGCGGCACGGTGGAGCGGCGATGCCGTCCCTGCGGCTTGTCCGGTTGCGTGACGACGGCGACGACGTCGCAGCCTTCGCCTAACAGTGCGCGGAGCGGCGGTGTGGCGAATTCGGGCGTTCCCCAGAACAGGACGCGCATGTCACTGGGTCTCGTCCTCGTCAGCCCGGTCCGCCGCGACAGGCGCCGGCGCGGTCAGGACACGACGCTGGCTCGGATACTTCTCCTTGAGGTCTTCCCAGCGCGCCATCACGCCGCGGCGCTTCAGGAAGCTGAGGTAGTCGATGAACAGCTTCCCGTGCAGGTGATCGATTTCATGCTGGAAGGCGCGGGCCAACAGCTCGGTGGCCTCGCGCTCGAAGATGTTGCCTTGCAGATCCGTGGCACGAATGGTGACTCGCGCCGACCGGTCCACGTCGCCGTAGATGTCGGGAATCGACAGGCATCCTTCCTCGGCGCGTTCGCTTCCCCCTTCGGTGATGATCTCCGGGTTGATCAGGACGATCGGGTCGTTGTCGACGTCCACTACGGCAACGCGCTCGAGTCGCCCCACCTGCGGTGCGGCCAGGCCGATGCCCTGCGCGGCGCGCATGGTCTCGAACATGTCCTCGACCAGCCGCCGCACATCATCGGTAATCTCCGTCACCGGATTGGTTTCGGTACGAAGCATCGACGAGCCGAGGACGTGGATCTCGAGCAGACTCACGCCGTTGCCCCCACCGTGTTCGAGCCGGCTACGCGCGCGATCTTCCCGCGTTCAACCACGACGCGCGACTCGCCTGTCTTGATCGTGACGTGATCCTCCATCGACTTCTGCTTGGCCTCGACGCCGCCGGCTTCCTTGATGTGCACCACTTCCCCGACAAGGCCGCCCGCGGTGACGACACTGTCGCCTTTCCGCAGGTTGCGAAGGCGCTCTTCGTGCTGCCGGCGCTGCTTCTGTTGCGGTCGGATCATCAGGAAGTAGAAGATCGCAAAGATCGCCCCCATCTGTATCAGGAGCGGCAGCATCGGATTGGTCCCGCGCGCGGGCGCGGCCTGGACCAGGAGCAGCGTTGGAAAAGCGGCGACGGTCATTTCTGGGATTCCGGTCCGGAGGCCAGGCGGTCCAGCCATTCGCCGGCCCAGCAATCGAAAGCGCTCGCCTGGATGGCGGCACGGGCGCCGCGCATCAGGGACACGAGGAAATGTACATTGTGAAGCGACAGCAGGCGCAGGCCCAGGATCTCGTCGGACACGTACAGGTGCCGCAGATACGCCCTGGAAAAACGGCGGCAGACCGTGCAATCACAGGCCTCGTCGATGGGCCGGGGGTCGGACCGGAAATCGGCGCGCTTGATATTGAGCCGGCCGGTACTGGAGAAGGTGGTTCCGTTTCTACCCATGCGCGTGGGCGCGACGCAGTCGAACAGATCCACGCCGCGGCGCACGGCCTCGATCAGGTCTTCCGGAAACCCCACGCCCATGAGATAGCGCGGCCGGTGCTGGGGCAGCTCGGGGTGAAGGATCTCGAGCATGGCATACATGTCCGGCTTGCTTTCCCCGACCGAGAGTCCGCCGATCGCGACGCCTTCCCACTCGCTCATGCTCGCGATGGTGCGTGCAGCCTGCCTGCGGAGATCGGGATGGATCCCGCCCTGCACGATAGGGAAGAGTGCCTGCCGTGACTCGTGATCGGTGACTCGTGACTCGGGCGCAGTTTCTCGGACCTCGGACCTCGGACCTCGGACCTCGGACAGACACCGCTCCAACCACCGGATTGATCGCTCAGACGCGTCCTGCGCGTCAGAAAACGTTGACTGTCCCGGAATGACGTGATCGAACTGCATGATCACGTCGGCCCCCAGGTTGCGCTGGATCCGCATCACCAACTCGGGTGTGAACCGGTGCCGTGAACCGTCGATGTGGCTGCGGAACTCGACTCCGTCCTCGTCGACGCGGCGCAGGCCCTCGAGCGAGAAGACCTGGAAGCCGCCCGAGTCCGTGAGGATGGGTCCGTCCCACGCCATGAAGCGATGCAGTCCGCCGAGGTCGCGGATCACCTCGTCGCCCGGCCTCAGGTGGAGGTGATAGGTGTTGGCGAGGATCATCGCGGCCCCGGCGCCGCGCAGGTCCTCGGGATCGAGTGCCTTCACCGTCCCCAGCGTTCCAACCGGCATGAAGACCGGTGTCTCGACGGCGCCGTGTGGCGTGACAAACGTGCCCGCGCGCGCCGCACCCGCGGTCGCGCTCACCTGAAAGGGAAAGCCGTTCACCAGCGCTGTCCTTCGCCGCCGGACTCAGGTAACGAGCATTGCATCGCCATACGAGTAGAACCGGTAGTCGTTCGCCAGGGCGACGCGATAAGCCTCCATGGCCAGGTCGTAGCCGGCGAAGGCAGCGACCAGCATGAGTAACGTGGAGCGCGGAAGATGGAAGTTCGTGATGAGCCTGTCCACGGCGCGAAACGCGTAGCCTGGCCGGATGAACAGATCCGTTTCGCCGGCCGATGCGTGCAGCCGGCCGTCAGGAGTGACAACGGTTTCCAGAGTGCGCGCCGAGGTCGTTCCGACCGCCCAGATCTTGTGTGCATTGTCGCGCACTTTGTTGAAGGCTTCGGCCGCGGCCTCGGTGACTTCGAAATACTCCGAGTGCATCACGTGCTGCGTGGGATCTTCGACTTCGACGGGCTTGAACGTTCCCGCTCCCACGTGGAGCAGCAGGTCGATCCGTCGGACTCCGCGCGACTCCAGGGCGGCCAGGAGTTCCGGAGTGAAATGGAGTCCGGCGGTTGGCGCGGCGACCGAACCGGACTGCCGGGCGTACACGGTCTGGTATCGCTCGGCGTCCGCCGTTTCATCGGTCCGGTGGATATATGGAGGAAGCGGGACGTGGCCGTGCCGTTCGATCGCGACTTCGAGCGGTTCCGTGGACTGGAGACGCACAATGCGGGTCCGGCGAGCGGTGACCTGCTCGATGACTGCGTCGAAACCTGGCGCGACATGCACCACTCGGCCGGCCCGCAGCTTTCCGCCTGGATGCACGAGCGCTTCGTACTGACCGGGCTCACCCGTGGGTCGGAGCAGAAACACTTCGGCCGGCGCGCCCGAGTCCCGCTGACCGAGCAGCCGCGCGCGGAAGACCCGCGTCGTATTCAGGACGATGGCGTCACCCGCCGGAATGAGAACGGCAAGATCCGCAAAGTGGCGATGCTGAAACGTGCCTGACGAGCGGTCGACCACGAGCAGCCGGCTCTGATCGCGACGATCGCTCGGAGACTGAGCGATGCGATCCGCGGGCAGGACGTAATCGAAGGCGGAAGTCTTCAAAGGGACGCACAGCGTCACTTCGTCAGTTGAAAATCGATCCCTGCTCATCGCGCACCGGCAGGCTGTACCCGAAGTGGCGGTACGCCTGCGACGTGGCCACTCGCCCGCGAGGTGTGCGCTGCAGAAAGCCATTCTGAACGAGAAACGGCTCGAACACTTCCTCGATCGTCTCGGCGTCCTCGGCCACCGCGGCTGCCATTGCCGCAATGCCGACGGGCCCCCCGTCGAACTTCTCGATGATCGCCCGGAGGATGCGCGCGTCCATGTCGTCCAACCCGAAGTGGTCGACATCGAGCATCTGCAGCATCTGTTCGGCGACCATCTTCGTGATACGGCCATCGGCCCTGACTTGCGCGTAGTCGCGAATGCGCCGGAGCAGGCGGTTGGCTATGCGCGGCGTGCCGCGGGACCGGCGAGCGATCTCGAGGCTGCCATCGGGATCGATCGCGACTTTCAGCACATCGGCGGTTCGGCGCACGATGAGGTCGAGGTCTTCGACAGGATAGTAGTTCAACCGCTGGACGATGCCGAACCGGGCCCGCATGGGCGGCGTGAGCATGCCGAGCCGCGTTGTCGCGCCGATCAGGGCGAATTTCTCGACTGGCATCGTGATGGTCTGCGCGCGAGGTCCCTCGGAAAGCCGGATGTCGATCCGGAAATCCTCCATCGCCGGATAGAGGAACTCCTCGATCACGGGCCTCAATCGATGGATCTCGTCGATGAAGAGGATGTCCCCCTCACGCAGGTTGGTCAGCGTTCCCACGAGATCGGCCGGCTTTTCCAGAGCGGGTCCGGATGTGGCCCTGATGTTCACGCCGAGTTCGCGCGCCATCAGTTCGGCGAGGGTCGTCTTGCCAAGCCCCGGAGGACCGAAGAACAGCGTGTGGTCCAGCGGTTCACGCCGGGAAAGGGCAGCGTCGATGTAGATCCGCAGGCTTTCCTTGACCTTCTCCTGGCCGATGAACTCTGCCAGACGCTGTGGACGGAGGGTCAGTTCGACCGTCCCTTCCTCAGGCAATTCGTCAGGAGTGGTGATCTCTCTGGTCATCGGTGCGGGTGCGGCGGAGTGAAGTTCTGAAGACGTCACAATATAAGGCCCCGAAGAGACTCCGAACCAGAGCGGCGCAAATCGTGACCGGTGGCGCCCCGGGCGCGTCGTTCGGGACAGGTCAGCGCGTGGGAGCACTGGCCCGTGCGGTTTGAACCGCGGTGCGCGCCTGATCAAGCGCCTGCCGTGTCGTCAGGATCATCATCTACTACCGCCCCCAGCGCTTGACTCCGTCGACAAACCGCCGGCCGACTCCTCGTGCGCTCGTGGCGCACTTCCGTACGCTCTGGGGTGCGTTGCAGCCGCGCAGCAAGGTCCAACCCGAGCTCTGGCGAGGCAACCCGGCGGCGAAGATCCTGGCCACCCTGCCCGAGGGCAGCGTGCCGGCGCTCATCATCGGCGTCGCCTGCATCATCTTCCTCTCGCAAACGGCGGCCACGAACCTCCTCAGCGCGGGCGCGTTCATCGCCGTGGCGATGGTGCTGCTGGTGCTGGTTCGCCGCGTTGATTCCGTCAAGGACGACGTCGCCAACCTCGCAACCAGCGAAGCGCGCTTTCGCTCCCTCGTGCAGAACTCGTCGGACGTGATCTTCATTGTCGAAGCCGATACCACGATCCGCTATACGAGTCCATCGGCGCGCAAAGTCCTCGGCCTTCACTCGAAGGAACTGGTCGGCACGAAGCTCATCAATCACGTGCACCCTGACGACCGGGCGATGGCCAACCGCTTCTTCGTGGCGTTGCATGAATCCCAGAACGGGGAGCCGGGTGTCCAGGACTGGCGGTTGCTGCGAACCGATGGTTCGCTGGTCTGGACCGAGAACACCGGGACCAACCTCCTCCGCGAGCCGACGGTGGACGGCTTCGTCGTCAACACGCGCGACGTCTCGGAACGCCGGACGCTGCAGTCGCGGCTGGCGCACCAGGCGTTTCATGATGAACTGACACGGCTGGCCAACCGCGCCCTGTTCCTGAACCGCGTTGGGCACACCGTCGCGCGGGTTCCGCGCGGCAAGCATCCCTCGGCGGTGCTGTTTCTCGACCTGGATGATTTCAAGAAGGTGAACGATTCGCTGGGCCATGCGGTCGGCGACGAGCTGCTGGTGGCGGCGGCGGCGCGCCTGACGACCTGCGTTCGGCCCGGCGATACGATCGCGCGACTCGGTGGCGACGAGTTCGCCGTACTGCTCGATGATGTCGACGGGATGTCCGATGTGATCGTCGTGGCGGAGCGAATCTCCGTAGCGGTCAGCGCTCCATTCCACCTCAACGGACGCGACGTCTTCGTCGGCGTGAGCATCGGCATCGCGTCAATGGAGATGGGCGACTCACCGGACGACGTGCTGCGGAACGCCGATCTGGCGATGTACTTCGCGAAGAGCCGGCGAAAGGGGGATTTCGCCGTCTACGAGCCGTCCATGCACGACCAGATGATGGAGCATCTCGAGCTCGAAGTTGACCTGCGGGCGGCGGTCGAGCGCAACGAGTTCGAGATCGAGTACCAGCCGATCGTCAACCTGATCACTGGCGAGGTGCACGGCGCCGAGGCGCTGCTGCGGTGGAATCATCCGACCCGCGGGTACGTTCCTCCGGTGCGATTCGTGCCGATGGCGGAAGAGACGGGCTTGATCATCCCCCTCGGCCGCTGGGTGCTCCGCGAGGCGTGCGAACGGGCCCGCGACTGGCGGGCGCACTATCGCGGCCGGCGCCCGCTGCAGGTGAGCGTGAACCTGTCGGCGCGGCACTTCCAGGATGCGTCGCTGATGCAGGACGTGCAGCAGGCGCTCAATGATTCCGGCCTGGAGCCCTGGGCCCTCACGCTGGAAATCACCGAGAGCGTGCTGATGCACACGTCGGAGTCGACGCTCGAGCGTCTCCGTGCCCTGAAAGCGCTGGGGCTCAACCTGGCGATCGACGACTTCGGGACAGGCTATTCATCGTTAGGCTATCTGCAGCAGTTTCCCATCGACATCCTCAAGATCGACCGATCGTTCGTGGAGGCCGTGGGCACGGAGCACGGCGATCCGGTGCTGGCCCGCGCGATCATCGCGCTGGGCCGGACGCTGCAGATCGAGACGATCGCCGAGGGCATCGAACGGCCGGAACAGCGCGAAGGACTGCGGACGCTCGGCTGCACGCTCGGGCAGGGGTACCATTTCGCGCGTCCCATGTCGGCGCAGCGATTCATCTCCGAGTGCCTGAATCGGACGTTTGATCCCCTGCCGGCGCCGGCTCCGGACGAAGAGTACGCCGTCAGGCGCAGGGCGTGACTGGTGACTCGTGACTCGTGACTCGGCCGGCTACACGAGACTCGGAATCACCACAATTCGCTCCGCCGCTCGTTCCAGCGTCTCCTTCCGCTTGCAGAACGCGAAGCGCACGTAGTTGCTGCCGAGGCCGGGAGTGGCGTGGAAGCTCGAGCCGGGCACCGTCGCGATCCCTCCGTCCTTCGCCAGCCACAACGCAAACTCACGATCGTTGGACGAGCTGAGATCGGAGAAGTCGGCCAGGACGTAGTAGGCGCCCTCGGGGACCGTGAATTTGAACCCGGCGTCGCGAAGCGCGGAGCAGAGGAGTTCGCGGCGTTCCCGGTAGTCGTTCGCCATCTGGTTGTAGTAGTCCGTACCGAACGCCAGTCCCACCGCGCCGGCCTCCTGGAGCGGCGCCGGCGCGCCAACGGTGAGAAAGTCGTGCACCTTGCGGATGGCCATGGTCTCCTCCGGCGGTGCGATGACGTGGCCCAGGCGCCAGCCCGTGCAACTGAACGTCTTGGACAGGCCGGAGATCGTCACCGTGAGGTCGCGCATGCCGGGGAATCCGGCGAGCAGATGGTGGTTTCCCGCGTAACGGATGTGTTCGTAGATCTCGTCCGTGAACGCCCAGACGTCGTTCGCCACGCACAACTCGGCGATCGCGCCTAACTCCTCACGCGAGAACACGCGTCCCGTCGGATTGTGCGGCGTGTTGACGATGATGGCCTTCGTGCGTGACGTGAACGCCGCGGCGAGACGATCCTGGTCGAAGCGCCAGTCGGGCGCTTCGAGCGGAACGAAGACCGGCTTGGCGCCGGCGAGAATGGCATCGGGACCATAGTTCTCGTAGAACGGCTCGAAGACGATCACCTCATCGTCCGGATCGACAAGCGCCAGGAACACAGCCGCCATGGCCTCCGTCGCACCGCAGGTGACGGTGATTTCGGTCTCGGTGTCGACCGGAAAATCGTACCAGCGGCGGTATTTCTCGGCGATGGCGAGTCGAAGCGACGGCGAGCCCCAGGTAATGGCATACTGATTGATGTCCCCGTGAATCGCGGCCGCGGCCGCATCCTTCATCGGCTCCGGCATGGGGAAGTCCGGAAAGCCCTGCGCGAGGTTGATGGCGCCGTACTGGTGCGCGACGCGGGTCATCTCGCGGATGACGCTTTCGGTGAACGTTGCGGTGCGTTGTGACGGCATTCGCGAAACGTGACTGGTGACTGGTGACTGGTGACTGGTGACTCGTGACTCGGCACTCCTCTGGCCTCTGGCCTCTATTTTCGCGTCCTTCCCAGCGCGTCGCGAATCAACGCAGCCAGGTCCCCCGTTCCAGCGCCCGCCGCCATGGACTCGCGCACGGCCTTCTCGGCGTCCACCGGTGCCAGGCCGAGGGACACCAGCGCGCGCACCGCGTGGTCGGCGCCCGGCGCCGTGGGAGCCATGCCCGGCGCGCCATCGCCGGAGAGGTCGTCCAGCTTGTCGGCCAGGTCGAGCACGAGCTGCTGCGCCTTCTTGCGGCCCACGCGGGGCACGGACTGCAGCGTGTCGACATCCTTCTCGCGAATCGCCCGTACCAGGCGATCGGCGCTGAATCGCGACAGCATGCCTAACGCCAGCGCCGGACCGACGCCCGTCGCGGCCAGCAGCCGGCGGAAGACGGCCCGTTCCCGTGCCGACCCGAACCCGTAGAGCGACCATTCGTCATCGCGCACGACCAGGTGCGTGAAGAGCGTGACCGGTTCGCCGCGCGCGGGCAGCGCCTCGAACGTTCCGAGCGGAATGGACAGCTCGTAGGTCACGCCGCCGCCGGTCGTGATCTCGACGTGCTCGACATCCCTGGTGACAAGCCGGCCGGAAACCTGCGAAATCATCGGGGCCGCCGCCCGGACCTCACACCACGGTCAACGCCGTTCCGGAAACTCGCGACGTGCGCGGTGAGCATGTACGTCACGGCCGCGGCGACGCCATCGGAGGCGTCGGCCGGCTCGGGCGCGACCCGCAGCCGCAGGAGCCTGGTGAGCATGAACTGCACCTGCTCCTTCGTTGCGGTTCCGGTGCCGGCGATCGCCTTCTTGACCTCAGCGGGCGGAAACTCGTGTATCGCCAACCCCGCCGTTTCACCGGCCAGCAGCACCACGCCTCGCGCATGGCCGAGCGCCAGTGTGGTGCGAACGTTGCGCGAATAGAACACGTCTTCGACGGCAAGATGATCCGGATGGTGACGCGTGATGAGCTCGGTGACGCCTTGATGGATCTCGCGCAGGCGCGTCGAGAGGGGATCGCGCGGTCGCGTTCGGATCACCCCGCACTCGACGAGTCGCATCCCGATGCCGGCCGGTCCCTGCCGCGAAGCCGCAGACCCGCCACGATCATCGCACACGAGGCCGTACCCTGTGACCGCGGTTCCCGGATCTATCCCCAGGACGAGCATGGAGCTCAGAGCTCTGAGCTCAGAGGAAGACCGCACACCGCCGGGTCACGAGTCACGAATCACGAATCACGATTGGAGTCCCGACATCACCGATGCGTCGATGTCGAAATTCGCATCCACCTTCTGGACGTCGTCCAGTTCATCGAGCGACTCGATCAATCGCAACACAGCTTCAGCGTTGGCGCCGGCAACCGATACGGATTGTTTCGGGATCCAGGCGACTTCAGACTCCGTGGCGAGGATGCCCTTGCGTTCGAGCGCCGCCTTCACCGCGTGGAATGACGGGACGTCGGTGCTCACCACGTACTGATCGTCTTCGCGGACGAAGTCCGTGGCGCCGGCTTCCAGGGCCGCCTCCATCGTGGGGTCTTCCTGATATCGGTTGGCGTCCAGGTAGATCTGGCCCTTCCGCTCGAACATCCACGACACGGAGTTGGTGGCGCCCATGTTACCACCACCGCGCGACAGCTTGTGGCGCACGTCGGCCACGGTCCGGGTGGCGTTGTCGGTGAGGGCCTGGATCATCAGCGCCACACCACCCGGGGCGAACGCTTCGTAGAGGACTTCGACGTACTCCACGCCTTCCAGCTCACCGGTCCCCTTCTTGACGGCCCGTTCGATGTTTTCCTTGGGCATGGACGACGCCTTCGCGGCGTCGATCGCGGTGCGGAGGCGTGGGTTCCCATCGGGGTCGCCGCCGCCCTGCTTGGCCGCCACGGTGATTTCACGAATGAGCTTCGTGAACAAGGCGCCACGTTTGGCGTCGGTAGCGGCCTTGTAGTGCTTGATCTGCTTCCACTTGCTGTGACCTGCCATAGCCGCGTCGGGTGCTCAGGTTGCAGGGGAGACAAATATAAGGGCAAAGGCAGAGGGCAGAGGTCGGAATTCGCAACCCTCGGCGCTCAGCGCTCAGCGCTCAAGGTGGTTCCGCCCTGGGAGGCCAACGTCCAGCGAGAAAGTCAGTGATCGCGTCCAGGACCGGCTGCGGCGCCTCCAGATGCGGCAGGTGCCCGACGTTGGCCAGCCACAGCAGCCGGGCGCCATCGATGCGCCGGGCCCATTCCCGCGCACCTTCCGGATTGGCGACCAGATCCAGCCGGCCGTGCATCACGAGGGTGGGCGCGGTGACGGCGGCGGCGCGGGCGCCGAAATCGACCGACGGGCCTAACGACGAAAGCGCGTGCTCCGCGGCGACGGCCAGATTCGCCGGCGATTCATTGGCGAGCTGGCACCAGTCGGCGCGAACGGTGCCCGCGTGCGCGGTGTCGCCCACGAACAGGCGCGCGTTCACGCGCCAGAAGTCCTCGCAATAGCCGGCAAGGTCAGACGTATCACGACCCGCGGCGCGCGCCTTGACCAGCGCCCGGGCGGCCGACGTGTCGAGGCGGGCCATCCGCTCAGGTGGATTCCATTCGCGCGAAATGCTGTCGGCAGGCTCGATGGGGCTGAGCAGGATCAGACGACTGACCGACTGCGGATGGGCAGCGGCCCAGGCCGCGGCGACGCCGGCGTAGTAGTCGTAGCCGATCACCGCGACCCGCGACGCGCCAATCGCGACCCGCACTCCCTCCAGATCGGCGACGTCGCCATCGAATGTCGCCGCGGCGGAATCCGACAGCGCATGCGAACGTCCACGGTGTCGCGGATCGAAGAAGACCACCGTGTGTCGCACGCCGAGCGGTGACAGGGCCGGCCCGAGCCAGCTCGCCAGCGGTACGAGGACGGTGTCGGCGCCGCTGCCGACAATGTGGTACCACAATTTGCCGGCGCCACCGTCGATCATCCCGTCCAGAGGCCGGGGCGCGGGGACTGTTGGCGCGACAGGAACCGGAGTCGGACGCGGGGCGGGAACGGAAACGGGCGGCGAGGGCGGGGGTGTGCACGCCACAGCCAGGCACGCATTGACGCAGCAAGCGGCGGCCAGAAGCGCGTGCTTCCGACATCCGACATCCGACATCCGCCATCTCATTTGGTTGGCTCGACCATGTCCTCGAAGCGCATCCACTGTTTGTAGAAGTACAGATCTACTAGCCCCGTTGGGCCACTTCTGTTCTTGAGGATGGACAGCTCGGTCGCGCCTTCGATGTGGGGGCTGGGAGCGTACAACTCCTCGCGAAAGAGCCCGAGGACGACATCCGCATGGTGACGCAGCGCACCAAGTCCGCCAAGGTCACGAAGCGTTGGTCGCGGGTCGGGCCGTCCGATCACGGATTCGCGCAGTCCAGACACGGCCAGTATTGCCGTGGAGCGCCTGAGTGCCAGCTCCTTGAGCCGACGGGCAGCGTCGGCGACTTCCTCCTCGACGGCCATGGCGCCGCGGGTCAGTGCCTGGATCGGGTCGACAATGGTAAGGTCGATGCCGAGGTGCTTTGCCAGGAAGTCCGAGACGCCCTCGACACCCGCGTCGCGGAGATCCTCGATGTGGGGTGGACGGCGCCGCAGCGCGATGGCCGCCGCGGCGACGGCGCCGTGCGCCACGTCGCCAAGACCGCCACGCCGGAGGTCATCGACTCGAACCCGCCCCTCGATGGCCAACGCACGCTCCATCACCCGGGCGCTCCCCATCTCCCCGGTGAGGTATGCGGCGGCCTGACCCGCCGCCGCGGACCGAAGCGTCATTCCGAGGGCCAGGGCCGACTTTCCGACACCGACGTCGCCGGCGAGGACCACCAGGTCGCCGCGCCGCAGCCCGCCGCCTAACAACGAGTCCAGGCTGGGGAACCCCGTCGTAATCGGGCTCCCCGAAGCCTCCCCGGCGAGAGCGCCGGGCACGAGCGATTCGGCCTCTGACGGGCGCGGCTTTTCCCGCTCCCGGGACTCCGGACCCCGGCGCGAAGGCGTCACGCCGCGGGACTGAGCATGAGGCTCACCCGGCGGAGTTCCGCGCGCGTGGCCAGGTCGGCGCCCTGCGTGACGAGTGCCACGACACCCTCCCAGCTCTGGGCGAGCGCATCGCGTTCCGCGCCCGCACTGGCGTCGATGGCGCGGGAGATGATGACCCTCGATGAAGACGGCAGCGCCAACGCGGACAGCCAGGCGCGGGCGGCATGGGCGCGGGAACGCCGTAGCGATTCAGGCAACGGGTGCGGTCCAGCCGCCCCCTCCATCATGCGCGCGGCCTGCATTGCCGCCAGGAGTACTTCGCGCGGCCCGCCCAACGCGGACCTTGCGGCAAGCGCGGCGAGCGAGCGCAGCGGAAACCCGGGCGCGCCAAGCGCGAACGGCGGTGACGTTGGGGACGGGGAAGCCACGACCCGGAATCTAGTGCCGTTCCAAGTGTCCCGGCCAAACACGCCATACCTGGCCAGCGCGACGGCACGATAGTCGGCACAACTTGGAACGGTACTAGGCGCGAGTCGGCACTCGGCAAACGCAGCGAGCGCAGGTACATTCGGAACATGCCGCTTCCCGCGAAGCTCGGGCAGCCGCCCAGGTCGGTGTTGTGGGTTGACGACGAGGCAGAACTGCTCGAACCGCACCGACTGTTCCTCGCCGGCAAGGGGTACGAGGTGGCGATGGCCACGAACGCGGACGACGCCGTGGAAATGCTGCGTCGCCGGTCGTACGACGTGCTCCTGCTCGACGAGCAGATGCCGGGCAAGCGCGGGCTCGACGCCTTCCGTGAGGTCCGTGAAATCGCGCCGCTGCTGCCGGTGGTGATGGTCACCAAGAGCGAGAACGACGCGACGCTCCGCGAGGCGTTAGGCGCTGAAGTGAGCGACTACCTGGTGAAGCCGGTCAATCCGCGCCAGGTGCTGTCGGTTGTGACCAGGCTGCTGGAAGGCCCGAACCTGCGGCGGCAGGCCGTGGCGCGCGCCTTTGTCGAACGGTTCCGGGCGCTGGAGCTGGAGCGCGACCGCGTCCTGGACTGGCGCGGCTGGATTGAACGGTACGACGAACTGGTGCGCTGGGACCTGGACCTGATCGAGGCCGGCGAGCGCGGGCTGCACGAATCGCTGCAGGGACTCTTTCCCGACATGCATCGCGAGTTCGCCGCCTTCATGCAGAAGCAGTATCCCGCGTGGCTGGAGCAGCTCGAAGGGGATCGGCCGCCGCTGTCGATCGACGTCGTTGGTGAGTTCGTCCTGCCCGTGCTGCGCAGCAACCCCGCGGTGATCCTGGTGGTCGTCGATTGCCTGCGACTGGACCAGTGGCGCGTGCTGGAACCGGTCATTGCCCCGCTCTTCGATGTGGAGACCACGCATTACTTCGCCGTACTCCCGACCGCCACCCCGTACGCGCGGAACGCGTTGTTTGCCGGCCTCTTTCCCGGCGAGATTGCCGCTCGCTTCCCCGACTGGTGGGGCGAGCGGGACGACGAGACGCTCAATGCCCATGAGCGCGACCTGCTGCAGGCACAGCTTCGGGAACTCAAGGTGTCGGCGTCGGTGCGATACGAAAAGATCTCCTCGCCGGCGGACTCGGACGAGCTCGAGCGTCGCATGTCGAGCGCGATCGGCCATGAGGGTGTCTCGGCCTTCGTCTTCAACTTTGTCGACCTGCTGACCCACGGCCGCAGCGAGAGCGCGATCCTCTACGAAGTGGCGCGTGACGAGATCGCGTTGCGCCAGCTCACGCTGCAGTGGTTTCAGCGCTCCGCCCTGCTTTCGCTGCTCCGTGAGGCGGCAAGACGCCGGATCACCGTGGTGATCACGAGCGACCATGGATCGATCCACTGTTCGACGCCGGCGACGGTCTTTGCCAAGCGAGACGCGACCGCCAACCTGCGGTACAAGTTCGGCGAGGATCTCCGCGCCGAGCGCTCGGAGCATGCCCTCCTGTTTCCGAACGCCGACCGGCTGCGACTTCCACGGCGCGGACTCGGCGCGAATACGCTGCTGGCCGTCGGTGACACGTTCTTCGTCTATCCGACAAAGCTGCGCGAGTATCAGGGCCGGTACCGTGGCTCATTCCTCCATGGCGGTGTCACGCCTGAGGAAGTGATTGTCCCGTTGGCGCTGCTCACACCGAAATGACGGGAGACGGGTGACGGGTGACGGGTGACGACCCTCGGACCTCGGACCTCGGACCTCGGACCTCCCTGTATCGGAGACTTCTGAGGTTTCTGCGTCCCCACTGGTGGCGCATGGCGGGCACGATCGCGTGCAATCTGGTGGCGGCGGTGCTCGACGTCTTCACCATCACGCTGCTGATCCCGTTCCTGAATGCCCTGTTCAATCAGCCCCAGAGCGGATTGATCACGGAGATTCAGCAGCGGATTGTCGGCTCGTTCCTCGATCCGGCCGACCGGATGGGATCTCTGCGGAATGTCCTGATCCTGATCATGGCGGCGGTGGTCCTCAAGAATGTGCTGATCTGGATCAGCAGCCAGCTCGGGGCGTCCCTGCAGGAGTACGTGACGCGCGACCTCCGCAACGCGATCTACGCGCATGTGCAGCGCCTTCCACTCCCCTTCTTCACGCGGACGAAGACCGGACAGCTGCTGGCGCGCGTCCTGAACGACACGCAACAGACAAAGGCTGTCGTCACGGAGTCGGTCACCCGGTCGATACAGAGCGCCGCCATGGTGGTCACCAGCGTTGTGGCGCTGTTCACCATCTCCTGGCGCCTCGCGCTGCTGACCCTGGTCGTCGCGCCACTGCTCATCGGCCTGCTGCAACCGGTCCTGCGATCGCTCCGGCGTGGACACAGGAAGCTCTCCAACCAGTTCGGCGACATGACAGCGGTGGTGCAGGAAGCGGTCAGCGGGATCAGGCTCGTGAAGTCGTTCGGTGGTGAGGACTACGAGTACGGTCGCTTCCGCGAGGCGAGTGACCGGTACGCCCGGGGCATGATGCGAGTCACGCGTCTCGCGCAGCTCGCCATCCCGATCACGGAAACCGTGGGCACCGGCGTCGCGGTAATTGTGCTCTGGTTCGGCGCGCGTGAGGTGCTGGTTGGCGGGACGATCGACGCCACGACGTTGATCGCCTTTCTTGCCCTCACCTTGCGAATCCTGCAGCCGCTGAAGCAGCTCTCCCAGGTGCCGACGGTGGCGGCGCAGTCGCTCGCCGCAGCAGAGCGCGTGTTCGAGGTGCTCGACGCCCGGTCGGAGTACGAGAGTGATCGCGGCACTCGCCTCGTGAACGGGCTGAATGAGAGACTCGAATTCGATCATGTCAGCTTCGCGTATGCGCAGGCGCCAGTGCTCGACGACGTGACGTTCACCGCGCGACGCGGAGACATCACGGCCATCGTCGGGGCCAGCGGCGCCGGCAAGACGACCCTGGTCGACCTGATTCCACGGTTTTACGAGCCCACGCAGGGCCGCGTGCTGATAGACGGCGTCGACACGCGCGAGATCACCCTGCGATCGCTGCGCGCGCTGACCGGCATCGTGAGCCAGGACACGGTCGTGTTCAACGACACGGTAAGGAGCAACCTCGCCTACGGCGCCGCCGGCCGGTTCAGCGACGAGCAGATCGTCGCCGCGGCGCGCGCGGCCAACGCGCACGAGTTCATCAGCCAGTTGCCCGATGGCTACGAGACCATACTCGGAGAGCGCGGCACGAGGCTGTCCGGCGGGCAACGGCAGCGCATCGCCATCGCGCGCGCGCTGCTGATCGATCCGCCCATCCTCATTCTCGACGAGGCGACGTCGGCGCTGGACACGGAATCGGAACGACTGGTGCAGGAGGCAATCGACCGGCTCCTTCGCGGTCGGACGGTGTTCGTGATCGCGCACCGCCTCTCGACGGTTGCGCATGCCACGCAGATCCTGGTGCTCGAGCAGGGGCGCGTGGTGGAGCACGGAACCCACGAGGACCTGCTGGCCCGTCGCGGAACGTACCATCGCCTGCATGCTCTCCAGTTCCCGCGGGGAGGGGAGGCGGCGTGACGGCGACGCCGGACGGCGCGCGCGTCCCCGTCACGGTGGTGATCGCGGCGCACGACGAGGCCGATCAGATCGAGGCCTGCGTCCGCAGTGTTTCGTGGGCGGCCGAGGTGCTGGTGGTGGAAAACGACTCCGCTGACGACACGATCGCCCGGGCGCGCGCGGCGGGCGCGACGGTCTTCAGTCAGCCGTTCCGCACGATCGGAGCCCAGCGCAACGCGGCGATCGCGCGGGCCACGCAGCCCTGGGTCCTGGTCCTCGACGCCGACGAGCGTGCCACGCCGGCGTTAGGCGCGGAGGTGGCCCGTCTCGTGCGCTCGCCGGCGGCCGACGCGTATCGCGTGCCGCGGCGCAACTGGTTTCTCGGTCGTGAAATCCGGCATGGGGGATGGGACAGGGACCGTCCGGTGCGTCTCTTCCGGACCACGCTCCGTTACGACGAGCGTCCCGTGCACGAGCACGTCGTCACCAGCGCCGAGCCGGGCGTGTTGGCGGAACCGCTCCTGCATCATCCGTACGCCACGCTGGGCGAGTACTTCGAGAAGCTGGGCCGGTACAGCCGGGACTGGGCGGCCCAGCACCACGCGAGAGGACGGCACGCATCGGCGCTGACCCTGATCGTCCGTCCGCCGGCTCGCTTTCTCTCGACCTTTCTCTGGCGCGGCGGTTGGCGCGATGGCGGGCACGGGATCGTCATCGCGGTGCTGGCCGCGGTCAGCGTCGCCTCCAAGTACGCGCATCTCTGGGCGCTGGAACACGGGCGGCAGAACGGCACGGGGGAACCATGGCCCCGCTGAAGCCTCGCTTCCGCCACTGGGTGCAGTACGCCGCGGGACGCGGCATGCTGGCCGTGTTAGGCGCCGTCCCGTTCAACGCGGCGAGAAAGGCGGGACGATGGCTCGGGAGACTGGGGCACTCGCCGTTCGGCGTCAGGCGCACCGTGGTCGAACGCCAGATCGCGGCGGCTTTCCCCGATACCGGGCCAGAGGCAATAGAGAGACTCGTGCGCGACGCATATGGCCACTTCGGCGAAGTCCTCGTCGAGACCGCGCTGCTCCCCCGGCTCGGTCGGCAGGGCATCCTCGATCTTTTCGAAGGGGCGGAGGGATTCGAGCGGATTCAGGACGCGCACCAGGCAGGGAAGGGCATCATCCTGATCACCGGGCACTTCGGCAACTGGGAGCTGGCCGGCGCGTACGTGGCGTCGCGCGGAATTCCCATCGAAGTCATCGTGCGCCGTATGAACAATCCGCTCTTCGACGCCTACGTTACCCGTACGCGAGAGGGAGCGGGCATGATCGTCGTGCATGATCATGATGCGGTGCGGCGCACGCCGCGCGCGTTCAAGGCTGGACACGCCGTCGCGTTTGTCGCCGACCAGGGTGTCCTCGGTCTCGCGTCCACCTTTGTGCCGTTCTTCGGTCGTCCCGCCAAGACGCCGCGCGGTCCGGCGGTTTTCGCCCTGCGTTTCCGGCTGCCGACGTTCTTTGTCGCCGCAGTCCGCGAGGCGAATGGCAGGTACCGGTGCGTCGTCACGCCGGTCGACACAACCGACACCGGTGACCGCGAGGCAGACGTCGACAGCGTCGTGGCCCGATACACGGCCATTCTCGAGTCGTGGGTCCGCCAGTATCCCGGCCAGTATTTCTGGCACCATCGGCGCTGGAAGCGACAGCCGCCCGACACGCCTGACGAGTTGCGTGATCCCGTCCTGGTTGGAGCAGGCGGAGCAGAGGGGCGCCGTTGACCGACCTCGCCGAGCTGCGCCGGTCGGAGTTCCCATGGACGGCTGGTGGCGACGTGGCCTATCTCAACCACGCCGGCACCGGTCCGCTGCCGACGCGGACCGTGCGCGCGTTGGCGGAGTGGGACCGTCTGCGGTCGACGCCGTGGCGACACAGCGCGACTGACCAGTTCGCGGTCCTCGCCCGATCGCGTGAGCTCTGCGCCCGGATGATCGGCGCGATGCCTGACGAGATTGCCCTGATGGTGAATACGACGTACGGGATCAATGTCGCGGCCTCGTCGTTGCCACTCGGACCCGGAGATGTGGTCATCACGCCGGACCGGGAGTTTCCCGCCAACGTGTACCCGTGGATGGCGCTGGCGAAACGCCGCGGCCTGACCTATCGCCGCGTGCCCTGCATCGACGGACTGGCGGATGAAACATCCCTGATCCGCGCGCTCGACGAACCAGGCGTGCGTGTCTTGTCGGTCTCCTGGGTCTCGTTCGAGACCGGTCTGCGGCTCGACCTGGCGCGGCTGGGGGAGGCCTGTCGCGAGCGCGGCGTGTACTTCGTCGTGGACGCCATTCAGGGCATCGGGGCCGCGTCAATAGACGTCCATGCCTGCCACATCGACTTTCTCGCCTGCGGGGGACAGAAGTGGCTGTTGTCCCCGTGGGGAACCGGGTTCCTCTACGTTCGCCGTGATCTCGTACGCCAGCTGGAACCGCACACGGTGGGTTGGATGGCAGTGAAGAACTCCGAGGATTTCACGCGGCTCTGCGACTACGAACTGAACTGGTTTGACGATGCGCGCCGGTTCGAGGTGATTACCCTGCCGTTTCAGGAGTTCGCCGGCTTCAACGCGTCGCTGGAGCTGTTCGAGTCCGTGGGATGGAGCAGGGTTCACACGCTCGTCGCTGAACGGGCGCACCAGATCGTCGAATGTGCAACCCGCCGGCGCGATCTGACCCTGGTGACGCCCTCGGATCCGTCACGACGCGCGGGAGTGATCGCCGTTCGCCCTACGGATCCGCTCGCCGCTTCGAAGCGACTCTTCGCGAACGGCGTGCCGCATGCCTTACGAGAGGGCATGCTCCGCCTCGCGCCGCACTTCTACACGTCGCCTGACGAAATCGACCGCGCGTTCAGCCTTCTGGCCTGATCGCACATGAAAGGGGTCTGACCCCATGGTCTATGCGCGTCAGGGCGAGCTTCGACGGGCCGCCAGCAACGTGGCTTCGTCGAGGCCGATGCGCCGAAGCAAGGCGCGAAACCGCGTTGTGGACCGGACCGGATCGTACATGCGCAACCAGAGCGGCCCCCAAGACGCGATCGGTTCCTGCCGCTCGAGTCCCGCCTCGAGTGCGGCCAGGGCCCGAGCGGTGTCGCCGAGCGCGAGTGCCGCCATCGACAGGTTCACCTGGTCGAGCCACCCCATGCCACCTCGCGCGTCGATCTCCCGGATGACGGATCGCGCATACTCCAGCGAGTCGGCCGCACCCAGGACCCAGGCAAACGTTCCCGAGTAGAAGTTGTTTTTCGGAACCCAGGCAGCGATGCGGCGCGCCAGGTCGATGCGGCCCGTCTCGACGGCGGTGATCGCAGTGAAGTTCTGTACGACCGCGGCGAGTGAATCGAGTTCCCAGCCTCGGTCGCTTTCGGCATTCGCGCGGTCGATCGTGGCGGAGCGAGCCAGCGCCAGCCCGAGCCAGCACGCGATCGTCGCCTGATAGGGCTCGAGGCTCTTGGCGCGCTCGAGCGCGTCGGTGGCTTCCGCGAGGCGCCCGTAATACATCAACGTTCTGCCCAGTTGGAAATGCGCGGCGGCATTGCCCGGTTCGAGAGCGATCGCGTGGCGCAGCTCCGATTCGCTCCGATCGAACTGGTTGATCGCGCCATAGAAGATGCCTAACGCGACGTGCGCCTCGGCCAGCGTGCTGTCGATCTGCAGGGCGCGCTGGGCGTTCGAGGTGACGCGCTCGACGCGGTCCGCCATGCGCGTGCTGCCGAAATAACTGAGCAAGGCCTGGGTCGTGGCGAGTCCGGCGTACGCGCGGCCGAAATTCGGGTCGACCTTGATCGCGGCCTCGAACGATCGCGCCGCTCCTTCGAGGCCGGTTCGCCGGCGATTCAGGTAATAGTTGCCCTTGAGGTAGAGATCGTACGCTTCGTTGTTTTCGGTGCCTCGCCGGGTTGCCGTTATCGGGCTCACGGTTCCGGGCGGACCCAGCAGGTCAGCGAGCGCGCTGGTGATGGCGCTCGTCAGGCTGTCCTGCAGCGCGAGCACGTCATCGGCGGGTCGGGTGTAGCTGTCAGACCAGATCTCGACGGCGTCGGCTGACCCGGTGAGTTGCGCCGAAAGGCGAAGCTGCTGCCCGGTGCGCCGCACGCTGCCTGACAACAGGTAGCGCACGCCGAGTTCCGCGCCCACCTGACGAACGTCGATATCACGGCCCTTGTAGCGATAGGCGGCTGACCGCGCCGCGACACGCAGTCCCGGCAAGCGCCCCAGCGCGGTCGCGAGTTCGTCAGTCATTCCGTCGGCGAAGTACTCCTGCGCGGTATCACCGCCGATATTCTCAAAGGGCAGGACCGCTACCGAGGGAGGGCCGCTATCCACGACGGCGGCCGTCGGCGTGCCGGTGCGAAGGCGCGGCAGAGTGACGAGCGCGGCACCCACTACGGCGATCCCCACGACAACTGCGGCGACGCGGCGGGGCAGGTTGGACGCAGTCGGATGACCCGGTTGAGGGGTCGCCGCAGCGTCGAGAACCGCCAGCAGTTCGGTGGCAGATTGGGGACGACGGTCAGGATCCTTGGCCAGGCACCTCATCACCAGCATGGCGAGCGGTGCCGGGACGTCGGTCGCATGCTCCGCGATTGCTGCCGGCTCCTCCGTCAGGTGCGCCGCGAGCATGGCCTGTCGCGTGGTGTGGACTGCGAACGGATGGCGGGTTGCCAGGAGCTCCCAGGCGACAACTCCCCAGGCGTAGATGTCCGCCCGATGATCGACGTTGTCCCCGGCAACCTGTTCCGGTGCCATGTAGCCGGGCGTTCCCAGCGAGGAACCGGGGCTCGTGATCGTGGTGGCGTTACCGGTTCGCGCGGCGTCCATTGCCTTGGCGATCCCGAAATCGGACACCACTGCCGTCCCGCCGGAGATCAGGATGTTGTCCGGCTTGATGTCGCGATGCACGATGCCGGCGTGGTGCGCATACGCGAGCGCCCTGGCGACGTCCTTCAGGATGGAGATCGCCTCCGGCAAGGGAACGGGAACACCACTGGCTACACGCGCCCGCAGCGAGTTGCCGTCGACCAGCGGCATCGTGTAGTAGGAGAAGCCACCTGCTTCACCGGCCGACAGGAGTGGAACGATGTTCGCTTGCTGCAGCGACGCGGCAAGGCGCACTTCACGCGCGAAGCGATCCGTCGACAGTTCGGCGACGAGCTCAGGCTGGAGCACCTTGATGGCCACGTGCCGGCCGAGTGATGTCTCCACCGCCGCGAAAACCGTTGCCATGCCGCCGGCGCCGATCTCGCGCTCGATCCGGTAGCCGGCGCCCAGGGCGCGCTGCAGCAGGTCTTGGAGGGAATCCGACGCCATGGCGCGCTAGAAGTAGTGGATCGAGACGGAACGCGTCAACACGCGTTGCGTGTGTAGTCGCGCGACCCCGTCAGGCCAGCTCCACCAGTGCGATTTCCCGTGAGCCCTTCCGGATCAGGTAGCTGGAGCCGGCGATCGCCTCGGTGGCGCTGATGTATTGCTCCTCGGCGCCCAACCGTCGCCCGTTGATCGAAACGGCGCCCTGCTGCAGCTGCCGGCGTGCCTCACCCTTCGATTTGACCAGGCCGGTCTCGACCAGCATGTCGAGCACCGACGCCTGCACGTCCTCCCCCGTCCCCAGCGAGACGTCACGCACCGCGGCCAGGCGCCGGAAGGGGATTTCATCGCGCAGGACCTGGAGGGCAGCGGGCCCCAGCGCGCGCGGGTCCGCCTTGCGATCGAACAGCAGTCGTGAGACGTCGCGGGCGGTTCGTGCCGCCTCGTCCCCGTGCACGCGCGAGGTCACGTCAAAGGCCAGCGTCGCCTGTGCCTCCCGGCCCTCCGGTCGATCGGCAAGCGCGCGTTCCAGCGCCTCGATCTCCTCGCGGTCCATCAGCGTGAAGTACCGCAGGTAGCGGGACGCGTCACGATCATCCGCGTTGATCCAGAACTGGAAGAACCGGTACGGCGACGTCCGCCCGGGATCGAGCCACACGTTCCCCGCTTCCGACTTCCCGAACTTGGTCCCGTCGCTGCGGGTCACGAGCGGCAAGGTCACGCCGTGCACCGACGCGCCGGTCGTGCGCCTGACGAGTTCGGAGCCGGCGGTGATGTTTCCCCACTGGTCGCTTCCGCCGATCTGCAGCGTCACGCCGAACCGACGATACAGCTCGAGGAAGTCGTACGCCTGCAGGAGCATGTACGCGAACTCGGTGAACGAGATGCCTTCCTCCAGGCGCGATTTCACCGACTCCTTCGCCAGCATGTAGTTGATGCCGAAGTGCTTGCCGACGTCGCGCAGGAACGTCAGCGCGCCCAGCGGCACGAGCCAATCCGCGTTGTTGCGCAGCGTCGCCGCGCAGGGACCCGAAAAGTCCAGGAACCGTTCCAGCTGATTCCGGATCCCGGCGACGTTCGCCTCGATCACCGAGAGGTCAGCGAGTGGCCGCTCGGCAGAGCGTCCGCTCGGGTCACCGATCAGACCTGTGCCTCCGCCAACCAGCGCGACCGGGCGATGCCCCGCCCGCTGCAGGTGCACCAGGCCCATGACCGGAACCAGGCTGCCGACATGCAGGCTGTCGGCGGTGGGATCGAAGCCGCAGTAGCCCGACACCTGCGATGCGACCAGGGCGTCGGCCGCCCCCTCGGTCTGCTGGGTGAGCAGTCCTCGCCAAGCGAGCTCTTCGAGAAACGGTCGTGAAGCCATGCACAAAACTAGGAGATCGGAGACGTGGGAAGGGAGGAGACACCTCGACCTCGTTGCGGGAACCCACCCGTCCCCGTCTCCCGTCGCGTCCACTAGGTTCGTAGGGGGAACGCAATCATCACGATGACCCAGAAGCTGACGTCCAGGATATCGGGGCGCGTCGTCGCCATCGCGAAACAGAATCCGCGCAGCACGCGCGCGCTCGGCTACGCAACAACCGCGGTTGTGGCGTTCGGGCTGGGATTTGGACTGGCAGCCTGGAACCTGATCTGTCGCGGGACGAGGTGCCCCTCGATCGAGGTCCTCGAGCGATACCAGCCCCGTCAGACTTCGAGGCTTTACGCCATCGACGGACGCTTCGTCGCCGAACTTGGCCTCGAACGCCGCACCCTGGCCACCCTCGATGAGATTCCGAAAGTCGTTCAGGACGCGTTCGTCGTCACGGAAGACAAGCGGTTCTACAGTCACCGGGGGATCGACTGGTTCCGCATCCCTGGCGCCACATGGACCAACCTGAGGGCGAAGGCATTCGTGGAGGGATTCTCCACGATCACCATGCAGCTGGCCCGCAACGTCTTCCCGAGCAAGCTGACGCGCGAAAAGTCGCCCATCCGCAAGCTCAAGGAGATCAAGATCGCGCGTCAGATCGAGCGCCGATACTCGAAAGGAAAGATCCTCGAGCTGTACCTGAACCAGATCAACCTGGGATCGGGCGCGCACGGGGTGGAGACGGCCGCCCAGCGCTACTTCGGCAAGCCGGTGCGCTACCTGAATCTCGCCGAGGCGGCGACGCTCGCCGCGATTCCGAAGGCGCCGACGCGTTACAACCCTCGCCGCTTTGCCGCGCGCGCGGTACAGCGTCGAAACACGATCATCGAACTGATGCGGCGCGAGGGCGTAGCCTCGAATCAGCAGGCGAGCCTGGCGAAGGCGTATCCCCTGGCCCTTGCCCGTCGAGTCGAGTCGGGCGAGATCGCTCCCTACTTCGCCGAGTGGGTGCGCCAGACGCTGCACGAGCGGTTCGGAGACCGGCTGTACGAGCAGGGCCTCAAGGTCTACACGACCCTCGACCTGGACATGCAGGCAGCCGCGGAGCGCGCGCTGGAAGCGCAAATGCGGGCAATTGAAGGAGGCGGATTCGGCAACTTCCGGCACCTGACGTACGAGCAGTACGTCGCGCGCGGCGAGCGCGATCAGGGGAGCGGCGCCGAATCGCCGTACCTGCAGGCTGCCTTCGTCGCGATCGACCCGAGCGATGGGAGCGTGCGAGCCATGGTGGGCGGCCGCGACTACGGCGACTCACAGTTCAATCGCGCGACGCAGGCGCTGCGCCAGCCCGGATCGACCTTCAAGCCGATCGTATATGCGACGGCCATCCATCAGGGGCGGTCGCCGTCGACCATCATCGATGACGCGCCCATCAACCTGCCGCAGCTCGACGGCACCGAGTGGACGCCCGAGAACTACGACCTGAAGTTCCTCGGCCCCATGACGATGCGTCAGGGCCTGTATGAATCGCGCAACCTCATCGCCATCCGGCTTGGGATGGAGGTGGGCGAGAACAACGTCGTGGAAATGGCGCGGCGCTTCGGCCTGACGACGCCCATCCCGCCCTACCCGTCGATCCACATCGGCTCGGCCGAAGTGTACCCGCTTGAGCTGATCGGAGGATACACCGCCTTCGCCAACCTGGGGAATCGCACGAAGCCTAACGCGATCCTGCGCGTCGAGGACTCCGAAGGCAACGTCCTCTGGCAGACGAGAGCCGATTCGTTCCCCGTGCTGACGGCCCCCGAGTCGTGGATCATGGTGAACATGCTGAAGGACGTGGTACTTCGCGGCACGGCCGTAGGGCGCGTCTGGAATGCCGGATTCCGCGTGCCGTCCGCCGGAAAGACTGGCACCACCAACGACGGCGCCGACGTCTGGTATGTCGGGTTCACCGCCAACCTGGTAGCCGGCGTCTGGGTTGGCTTCGACAAGCCGAAGAAGATCATGGCCGACGCGCAGGGCGGACGTCTGGCGGCGCCGGCGTACACGAACTTCATGATCGAAGTGTACCGTCGAAAGCCGGAGCCGCCTGACTGGCCGCGCCCGGCATTCGTCATTCCGCGGAGCATCGATTCCGCGACCGGCCTGCTCGCCTCGCCGCAATGCACCGGTCAAGCGTACATCGAATACTTCCTGCCCGGCACCGAACCGCAGCGGACCTGCGGCCCCAGTGGTTCTCCCGGCAATGCGGCGACCTGGATGAACCGCGACGCTCATCCGAAACCCGAGAGCCCGCCCTGGACCCGTTAGCGCTGCTTAAGGGTCAGCCTCGAGATCAATGATCGTTTACACGTCCCGATGGGTGCTTCCCATTTCGCGCCCGTCGATTGAAGACGGGGCCGTCGGTGTCGAGCGCGGCCGCATCGCGTACGTCGGACCCGCCGGCGAAGCGCCGCCGGCGGAGCGAATTGACCTCGGCGACAGCGCGCTCATGCCGGGCCTCGTGAATACCCACTCTCATCTCGAGCTCACGGCGATGCGAGGGTGGCTCGAGGACCTTCCGTTCCGGAAGTGGATCATCCGGCTCACCAGGGCGCGCCAGGAAATCATGAGCCCCGAGCGGCTGCTCGCGTCAGCGCGTCTGGGCATTGCCGAGGGTCTGCTGGCCGGCATAACGACGTACGCCGACACGAGCGAATCGGGCGTCGTGCACCGGGCCATGCGCGAGATGGGTGTGCGCGGCGTGATGTATCTCGAAGTCTTCGGACCACAACCCGCGCAGGCGCGACCGGCGTTGGAAGCGCTCGCCCGGCAAATCGCGGTGCTTCGATCGGACGACACGACGCTCGTGCGCGTTGGCATCTCACCGCACGCGCCCTACTCCGTCAGCGACGAGCTCTTTACCGGCGCCGCGGAGATGGCCATCGCCGATCAACTGCCGATCGCCGTGCACGCGGCCGAGAGCGACGCCGAGCAGCGCCTGGTAACCGAAGCCGAGGGCGATTTTGCGGATGCTCTGCGCGCCAGGGGAATCGGCGTCGCGGCGCGAGGCGCGTCGACGATTGCCCTGCTCGATCGCACCGGTGTGCTGCGCGCCAGACCACTGCTGATCCACTGCGTGCGCGCCAGCCGCGACGACATTCGCCGGATCGCGGACCATGAGTGTGGAGTGGCTCACTGTCCGGCGTCGAACGCCAAACTGGGGCACGGTGTCGCCGACCTTGCCGGACTGCTCGACGCGAAAGTCGCAGTCGGTCTGGGTTCGGATTCGGTGGCCAGCAACAATCGCATGGACCTCATTGACGAGGCCAGGCTTGCGATCCTGCTCGGCCGGGCCGTTGGGCGGCGCTGGGATTCATTTTCGTCGGCGCTTGGACTGGCACTGGCGACGACTGGCGGCGCACGAGCGCTGGGTCTTCAGGGCGAAGTCGGGGCGCTCGACGTCGGCAAGGCCGCGGACCTGGCGGCGTTCCCGCTGGACGGACTGCACGCGCAGCCGGTGCAGGATCCAGAGTCGGCGCTGCTCTTTGCGACTTCAGGCCGCGGCGCCACGCTGGTGACCGTGGCGGGCGAGGAGCTGGTCCGGAATGGACAATTGGTGCAGTCGCCGGCCGCGGACCTGGGCGTCATGCGTCAGGCGGCGGCTGACCTCCGGCGCTTCGCCACCGAGGGGTCATGACGCTGAGTTGTCAGGGCTGGGTGCCAGGGCGAATTGCCGGTGCTGGTGCTGGGTGCACCCCAGCCGCCGCTCCAGCGCCAGCTCCCAGCTCCAGATCCAGCAACTCGCCCTGGCACCAGTAATAACAACTCAGCTGGTTCTGTTGCTGGCCGCGTCCCGGTCGGGGGGAGTAGGTTTCTGGCATCATCGGGCACCACCGTAAACGGGAGATCGGCGATGCAAGACGGCGCCTCGGGAAAGACGGCAAAGATCTGGCGGGACGGCGCCCTCGTGAACTGGGAAGACGCCAACATCCACGTGATTTCGCACGTGGCACACTACGGTTCCGCCGTCTTCGAGGGCATCCGCTCCTACGATACGCCGAATGGTGGTGCCGTCTTCCGGCTGCGCGATCACATGCGCCGTCTGCACGATTCGTGTCGCATCTACCGGATGCCGATGGCGTATTCGATCGATGACCTTGTGCAGGCCACGGTCGACACGATCGCGGCCAATGATCTGACGGCGTGCTACATCCGTCCCATCGCGGTGCGCACGGGTGAGCAGATGGGCTTCTATCCGATCGGTGTGCCGGTCGAGACCTTCATCATCTGCTGGAAGTGGGACACATACCTGGGCCATCAGGCGTTCGAGGAAGGCGCCGACGCCTGCGTGTCGAGCTGGCGGCGAGCCGCCCCGGACACCTATCCCACACTGGCGAAGGCCTCGGGGAACTACCTCAACTCGCAGCTCTCGAAGATCGAGGCGCGACAGGACGGCTATCACGAGGCCATCACGCTCGACGCCTTCGGTCACGTATCCGAGGGCAGCGGCGAGAACCTTTTTCTCGTTCGCGACAACGTCCTGTATACCTCGCCGATCTCCGCCGGAATTCTGCACGGCATAACGAGAGATTCGGTGATGCGGCTGGCGCGCGACAAGGGGCACGAAGTGCGCGAGCAGAACCTTCCGCGTGAGATGCTCTACCTCGCGGACGAAGTGTTCTTCTGCGGCACGGCCGTCGAAATCACGCCGGTGCGCTCGGTTGATCGAGTCCCGGTGGGATCGGGGAAGCCGGGTCCCGTGACCCGCGCGCTGCAGTCCGAGTTCATGGGGATCGCCAAGGGGCGGATTGCGGACCGTCACGGGTGGCTCACCCAGGTTCCAGTCGCTGCCGCCGTGCGCTAGGCGCTCCCGGCACTTGGCCGCGTTATGTCGCGCCCTTAGCTTGAAGAGCAGCTGAGAGTTGACCGTTGAGAGCTGAGAAAAGAGAGAGATCGGAGTGGCGAGGGGTCGCCTCGGCGCTGGCGTCTCTCTCTTCTCTCAACTGGCAACTCTCAACGCTCAACTCGTGACGGAGGACACAGTGGTCGTTGGGTGTCTGGCGCTGAACTCGTCGTTCGAGCCGCTGACGATGGTGCCCCTCAAGCGGGCGCTCCGACTCGTGATCGACGGCAAGGCTGAAATCGTGGAGGCCGACTCGGCCCGCCCCGTGCGCTCCGAGAGGCTCGCCTTGCCGCGCCCCGCCGTCATCCGCCTGACGAAGTTCATCCACGTGCCCCGGCGCTTCCGCCGCCAGGTCACGAACACCTTCCTGTTCGCGCGCGATGGCTATCGCTGCCAGTTCTGCGGCAAGTCCATCATGGAACTGCGCCCCCGCGAATCGCTCACGCGAGACCACCTGGTCCCGTTGTCACGCGGCGGCACCAACATCTGGACCAACGTCGTCACCGCCTGCAGCCCGTGCAACACGCGCAAGGGGAACAGGCTCCCCTCCGAGATCGGGATGCATCCGCTCACGAACCCGATCGAACCGCACTTCGTGCATCTCAGCTGGGCGGTGCGCCGCCTCACGCCCATCCAGGCGCGGTACATCCGCCTGTTCTACGGTGCGGGTGTGCTGCACCAGCTCGAGGGACTGGAGCACCGTCGCCTGCGGGCTCGCGCCTGAGGCTACAGGCTTCGGACTCCAGGCTTCAGTGGCAGCGGACTTCTGAAGCACGAAGCCTGAACCCACTTCACGGAACCACGAAGGTTCGTGATCGCGCCTGCAGATTCCGCCGTTCGGCGCCTAACAAACGCACGAGCATTCGCCTGATCCCGCGCCCCAGGGCCGTTCCGGGATTGCCGTCGCCGCGAACGGCCGGCTGGAGTTCTCCGCGCAACCATCGCTCGACTTCGTCGAGATCGGTGAGCGAAAGGCTCTCCACGTCCAGCACGCCAATGAAGTATTGCCGGCTGCGTTCGCCCGACGCGCGTAACGGGACCCGCATCGGGCGCTCGACCTCCTGAATCATGTCGGCAAACGAGCCGAACTGGCCGGCGGACATGATGGCCTCGCCATCGCGCTCAACGCGAACGACGCGATACTTCTTTCCCAGCGCGTCGTAGTACACGAACACGTCCCACTCGGTGCGGCTTCGCAGGGCGTCAAACACACGCCCCCCCGACCACAACTCGACGCGGAAGTGCAGACGGGCGGGGAACCCGCTCTGCAGGAGGCTCTGGGTTTCCGGATCGGAGATCACGTCCAGTGCCCGGATCGACGGTCCTTCCTTCGTCAATGCCGCCGGCGCGGGAAGCGTGATTTCCAGGCGTGGCTGCCCCTGGGCGGGCAACGGCTCCGCCGCCAGCAGCACCGCGAACAGTACCGCGCGTCGCACCTAGAACCTGGGCTGAAGGCGCGCGAAGAAGTTGAGCGGCGTGCGCGGGTCCGTTACGGATTTGGCCAGGTACAGCCCCAGGTCATCGAGTCGCAGCCCGACACCCACGTCAGCGCGAAACGTGTGAAGGCCCGGGAACGAGCCAGCACCGTACTGCAGGTCGCTGACGCGCGGTCCCACCAGCCACCCACGCCCCACATCCGCAAACGCCACCCACTCCGCGCTGCGACCCCAGCCGAACCGCCGGCGGCGCCGCTCCTGGTCCAGCAATCCGAAAAGACCGGCGCCGATCTCGCCGCGATACTCGACCTGACCGAGCGCAAACCGTTCGCACTGCGCCGGGATGCCTTCAGGAGACCGCGGGCCCCCAGGCGTACCTTCGACGCGAGCCCCGGCGCAGGTGAGGAAATCCGTGCCAGGCCGAATCTGCCGGAAGTCGTAGCCGGGAAGGGAGCCGGCGCTTCCCAGTGAGAATCGTCGCTGCAACGGCAGGTCGTCTCCGCTGAGCCAGCCGCCCGCCACCAGTCGCAGATTGAGCTGCCCTTCGGCCGAGATGCGATTGTAGCGTCGCATATCGACCAGCACGCGGTCGAATGCATTACGTCCGGTCGGATTGATGTCCCGTATCGCGCGCGAGGTGGGTCCGTATTCGGTTATCCTGCCCACGCCATACTCGTACTCGCCGGTGATGTACCAGCCGGACCACGGATCGGTCGCGTCGTTGCGCGTGTCGTAGCGCACCCCCGCGCGAATGAGATGGAAGCGCCCCGCATCCAGGATGGGATTGGGTCGCCAGTCCTGGTTGTCCCGAAAGAGGGACCATGGATCGCGCGCGGTGGGGGTCGCCCAGCGTTCATCGGCCCACGAGACCGTCGCGTCGAGGTGATTGCCGATGAATCCGGTCACGCTCAGCGACGTGCCATGCCGGTTGTAGTAGTCGCGATAGTCCCGGTGAAGGAGGAACGACGCCAGGCCGACTTCCGAATCGGACAAGTGCCATTCCTCGACAGGCGCGACGACGTCTTCCATCCGCCCGCCGATCCGGATGCCGCGGGTTCCTCCCAGCTGCAACTCGACGCGGAGCAGATGCCCGAGATTCTCACTCTTCAGCTCGAATCGATCGGCGCTGCGCAGCACGCCCATGGCGTCGGCGGTGAGTCGGCCCCACGAGAAGTTCAGGTACGCGCGCGGTCCGAGCAGGAGCGGCAGGCCTTCCACGCGATTGTAGGTGCGCGCCGTGACCAGGCGCAGATCGCCGCGCGATCCCTCCCGAGGCGTCATGCGCCGGCGATACCACCGCTCATCCTCACTCTCATCGCGGACGACCAGGCGGTTCGCGTCGGACTCCACCAGCACGTGCTCCGGGTACGAACGGGCGCTTCCTTCCACCTGGCCGCCGCCAATCGTTGTCACGGTCCCGCCGATCACGGTGACCGGTCCGGTGACGCGACCGGCGCCGCGAACGACGAGACTGCCGTTGACCACGACCAGTCGGCCGGTCACCCGGCCGGCCACGACTACCTGTCCCGTCATGACCGCGACGTCGCCTTCGATCACCTCGGAAGCCGGCACCGTCAGGTCGCCCGTCACACGGCGCGACGTCGTCGCATTGAAGACCTGCTGCACCTCATCCGCAATGTCGCGCGGGACTGCGCGCAGGTCCCTGACTTCGACCGTCGGGGGAGAAGCCTGCTGCGCCGGCGCGATGGCGGACCAGGTCAGCAGCAGGAGCAAAGTCGAACGCAGGCGCATGAGCAGGGGAGAAGAAAGGCGGGCCGCCGCACGTGCGAGACTCGAGCCTCGCTGCCCGGCTTACTGAAATTCGGCGAACGCCGACCGGCCGGCAACGCCGGAACCAGCCGCGATCACGCCATGCTCATCGTCGTGTCGCCCGCCACTCCCAGGCGTTTCATGCGCCGGTAGAGATTCGGCCTGTCGGTTTTCAGCCGGCGTGCGGCTTCGGCGATGTTGCCGTTCGCCATGGCCAGCGCGCGCGTGATCAGCAGCCGCTCGTACTCGTCCAGCAGGTCGTTCAGGGGTGTGTCGAGCTGCTCGGCGTCGGGGAGTTCCGCGTGGCGAACCGGTGCTTCCTCATCGACGAGCAACACCTGCGCCACCTCGCGCGGCGTGATGCGTTCACCCGGATGGAGGATGACGAGTCGTTCGACGATGTTCGCCAGTTCCCTGACATTGCCCGGCCACGAATGTCTCTGGAGCTGACTGATTGCCTCAGGCGACCATTCTGAGGAGGCGCGACCGGTTCGCACGCGAAACAGGGAGACGAAGTGCGCCACCAGCGCGGGAATGTCGCCCGGCCGTTCCCGCAGCGGCGGTACGTCGATCGGTATCACGTTCAACCGGAACAGCAGGTCCTCGCGGAAGCTTCCCTCGCGTGCTGCCTTTTGCAGTGCCTTGTTCGTGGCGGCAATGATGCGAACGTCGACTGGAATCGGTTTCGTGCCGCCGAGCCGTTCGATCTCGCGCGCTTCGATGGCGCGGAGCAGCTTGGCCTGCGCTTCGGGTCCCAGGTCGCCGACTTCGTCGAGCAACAACGTGCCACGGTGCGCAAGCTCGAACCGTCCGATGCGTCGCTCGGACGCGCCGGTGAACGCGCCACGCTCGTGGCCGAACATCTCGCTCTCCACCAGATCGCGGGGCAGGGCGGCGCAGTTGACCCTCACGAACGGCTGGTCGCGCCGGGGACCGCCGGCGTGGATCGCCGCCGCGACGAGTTCCTTGCCGGTGCCCGATTCCCCGCTGATCAGCACGCGCGAATCCGTCGGCGCCACGCGGGCGATCATTTCGCGCAGGCGCTGCATGGCCGGGCTCGATCCGATCATCTCACCCGACAGGCCAAGCTCCGCGCGCAACGCCTCTGCCTCACGACGGGCGCGGCGCAGCTCGAGCGCCGAGCTGACCGAGAGTAGTACGCCTTCAGGTGTCAGGGGCTTCTCGAGAAAGTTGTGCGCGCCCAGTTGCGTGGCGCGCACCGCATCGGCCAGCCCTGCGCGCCCGCTCATCATGATGACCGGAAGATCGGGAAGCTTCTCGCGCAGCGCCTGGAGCGTGGCTATCCCGTCCATGCTGCCCGGCATCATCAGGTCCAGCAGCACTACATCCGGGTCTGCCTGGACCGCCGCCGCAACGCCTGACGAGCCGTCGGCGGCTTCTCGGACTTCGAACCCCTCAGCGGTGAGGAGTGCCCCCACCATCCGCCGGATGTTCGGCTCGTCGTCGATGATGAGGGCGTAAGGCACGCTGGCCGGAACTCAGGGCCTGCGCGCCGACTCGGAGGCCGGTACGCGCTCAGGCTCGCGTGCCCCCGAGGGCCAGCCGCCGACCGGATTCGCCGCGGGCAGGCCGCGCAGGTCCGAGATGGCCTTCGTCGTGTACCGCTGCCCTTCGGAAACGCGTTCGACCTCGATGGCGATCGCCTCGACGGCCTGCTCGATCCGGTCCAGGCGTGGGGCGATGTCCGATACGGTTGCGGTCTCGCCCCGGCGATCCATGCGGCGGGCAAACGCCCGCGCCAACGGGAGGCCAACGATCACGAACGCCACCATCACGAAGAAGGCGACCGAGATATCGACCGCCTGCGGTGGAATGACGTTCTCCGGGTTGAACTGCGGCTGAATCGTAATGTTCTGTCCCTGCGCGCGTGCCGCCGCGATCTCGGCTCTCACCTCTTCGAGCGCGTCCTGGACGCTCCGCCGCGCGTTCGCCCTGTCGCCTACCCCGGCCTCGCTGAGGGCTTTGTTGACCGCTTCCTCGATTCGCGCGCCGACCTCGTTGGCGTTAGCGGTGCGCGGCGGTGACGGAGGAGCCGGAGTCGCAGCCTGTTGAATCACATTAATCATGTCCTACCTCGCTCGGCGCCCGGCAGGGCTTCCGGTGTGGGCAATCGTTCAGCGAGCAGTCGCGCCGTGAAGCGCTGCGACTCGGCCATCCGTTCCACTTCGAGCGCGATGGCGTCAACCGCCTGCTCGATGCGGTAGAGTCGGTCTTCGACGCCAGGGTCCGTCAGTTGGCCGTGGTGCTCACGGCTCCGCATCCTCATCCTGGCCAGCGACAGAATCGTGGCGCTCGTGGTGCCAAAAATGACGGCGGCCAGGGCAACGTCTCCGGGGCTGACAGCCATCGCCATCAAGCCTCGTGGCGGGACTGGGAAGCCGGAATGGCGGCGCGTTCCTGACCGCGGTCCGCAAGCAACTTCGTCACAAAGCGCTGCCCCTCGGCGATGCGCTCCACCTCCACCGCCATGGCGTCGATGGCTTGTTCGATGCGCTCCAGCCGGTGATCGGTCTCGTACGAAGACGGGGCGACTGATGCCGAATCCCGCTTCCACAGTTTCCGAGCCTGGACGAGCACGAGCGGAATCCCCAGGACCATGACGATCCCCGTGATCATGCCGGCAATCGCGATGATGGTGTCTTCGCTCACTGGGGTGGGTTGAAGGTTCAGGCCGCTGACGGACGCTGGGTCGGGAGAGTGAACGTTACGACCGTACCCCCATCAGGTGGGCACTGGATGTCGATGCTCCCATCATGCGCCAGGATAGCCTGGCGCGCGATAGCCAGCCCCAATCCTGTGCCACCGGGCTTGCTGGTGATATACGGCTCCCAGATGGTTTGGATTCGCTCCGGCGGTATCCCCGGGCCACTATCTCGCACGTGGATTTCCACCGCCTCGGCCCCCCCCCCCGGCATCGTGGTGCGCCCCACGCCAACCTGAATCTTCCCTCCGGGCCCGCTGGCGTCGGCCGCGTTGAGCAGCACGTTCGAGAGCGCACGCTGGAGGGCATCGTGATGGCCCCGGATCATGACCTCATCCGAGTCGACTGAAACCTCGACGGCGATGTCGGGCGGTACGGTCGCTCGAGAGGCATAACGCACCATTTCCCCTACATCCACGTCGGAAAGCGGTCCCTCGGGCAATCGCCCGAACTGCGCGAACGCGCGCGACATCTGGTCCAGGCGACTGGTCTCGGTGCGCAATACCTCGACCACGTCGCCCAACGCGGGCGGTGCCTCACGCTCGAGTCGTGCCAACGCAAACTGGATGGGCGTGAGCGGATTCTTGAGCTCATGCGCGAACCGGCGCGCACTCTCTCGAAACGCGCGGAGGCGCTCGGCTTCGAGTGCCCGTGAGCGCCCCGTGGCCAGCTCCTCCGACATGGCGCGCATCCGGAGCCGCAGCGTCTCGAACTCCGGCGCTCCGCGGACCGGCGTCGCGGGAGGCAGCGGCTCCCCGTGAGCGATCTGCTCGGTCCAGCCGACCAATTCGTTGAGCGGGCGACTGAGCTGGCGGCTCAGGTGCCCCGCCACGCGCGAGACGATGAGCGCCAGGAGCAGGAGCCCGACCACCGCGCCTGTCACCATCAACGGCACGAACCGATCGACCAGGAACTCGAGCCTGCGCGCCTGGGTCAGCGATTGGCTGAGTTCCCTCTCGTGGTTCTGGAGTGCGGCTCGCTGTGCTGGCGTCAGGTCTGCCCCTCGGAGTCCTTCAATGGCACGTGAACCGCTTCCGGCCACTCGCTCCCAGGCCGCCGCTTCGCCGATCAGGGGCAAAGCCCGACCCACGCCCACCGACCACGCAATCGTCACCCCGATGGCCGGTACGAGCGCCAGCGCGGCGAGGATGATCAGGAGGCGTGTTCTGAACGCGAGGGAGCTGAGCATGGACTTCATACGATTGCTGATCCTTCTTGGTGTTTGAAGCCTGACGCCTCAAGCCGCAAGCCTCAAGCCTCGTCTTATGCGCACTCACACCGATTACCTCACGTTCAACACGAAGAAGCGGCAGGAGATCATCGATATCACTGATGATGTCGAGAAGTGTCGCGCGACCGCAGGCATCAGCGAAGGATTCGTCCTCGTTTCCGCGATGCACATCTCGGCCAGCGTCTTCGTCAACGACCATGAACCCGGACTCTGGAAGGACATTCTGGACTGGCTGGAGGAGCGAATCGCTCCGTGGGACGCGGAGCGGTATCGACACAACTCCGGCACCGGCGAGGACAACGCCGCGGCGCACCTGCGTTCCCTGACGGTCGGTCATGAAGTGATCGTGCCCGTGACCGGCGGGCGGCTCGACTTTGGCCCCTGGCAGCGGGTGTTCTATGGCGAATGGGACGGCCGCCGGCCGAAGCGGGTGATCGTCAAGGCGATGGGGGAATGATCGGCGTGGGCACCGGGTGCTGTGGACCGGGGACCGGTACCCAGTACCCGGTTCCCGTACCCAGTACCCAGTACCCAGTCCCCCGGACCCTGTTAGATTTCCCCATCCGCTCGGGCCGAGGTGGTTGCCCGGAACTCGCTGGAAAGCGAGGTCCCAAGGCCATGTCCCGAAGCGCTGGCGCCATCGGTGTTTCCGCGACGTCGCGGCGAGTCGGTGCGCGTGAGTGGCGGTTCGCGCGGATACCGTCCATCGGACGCGCGAGAGCCCGCTGCGGGCCGCAACCGGTTGGCGGTTCGCGATTTCACGTTTCCAAGCGCTGCCGATGCCCGCGTTTTCGGGTTCGCGTCCGGTGAGCGCCTCGAGGGCCGTCCGCGCTGTGCGCGCGACCGGTTCACCCACAACATCCTTCACAACCGATGAACCCACGTCAGACCAGGCACGCGCCGACGCGCGTGCCGGTCGCCCCCCTGTACCGGGGCCCCCAGGCCACTGCCGCCGTCACTCCCCTTCCTCCCACTGCCTTCCAGCACGCACCTAACGCGGCGCTCCTGATCGACTTCGACAACGTCACGATGGGCATCCGCTCGGACCTGGCCGCCGAGCTCCGGAGCCTGCTCTCGTCAGAGATCATCAAGGGCAAGGTCGCTGTGCAGCGGGCCTACGCCGACTGGCGCCGCTATCCTCAGTACATCGTCCCCCTCGCCGAGTCGTCGATCGACATGATCATGGCGCCCGCGTACGGATCGTCGAAGAAGAACGCCACTGACATCCGTCTCGCCGTCGACGCCATCGAGATCGTCTTCACCCGCCCGGAGATCGGGACCTTCATTCTCCTTTCCGGCGACTCCGACTTCGCGAGCATGGTCACGAAGCTCAAGGAGTACGGCAAATACGTCATCGGCGTCGGCATCCGCGAGTCGTCGAGCGATCTCCTCGTCATGAACTGCGACGAGTACTACAGCTACAACGCCCTCGCCGGCCTCGTGAAGGCGAGCGAAGAAGAGGTCGTGAAGTGGGACCCCTGGGAACTGGTGGTCGAATCGATCAACAGGATGGTCAAGAACGGCGACGTCATGCGGTCGGATCGCCTGAAGCAGGTCATGCAGGACATCGACCCCCAGTTCGACGAGAAGAACCTGGGTATGTCGAAGTTCTCGAAGTTCTGCCAGGAAGCCGCGTCGCAGGGTCTCCTCAAGGTCACCAAGCTGGACAACGGCCAGCTCGAGGTGGCTCCCACGGAGCAGTCGGCGCGCGCGGGAACCGGCGGCACGCCGTCGCCACGGGGGCCGGGCAGCCAGCCGGCCGGCGCACCGGCGCAGGGTGCCGCCTCGTCAGGCAACGGCGAGCGCGAGGACCGTGGGGGCCGCCGTGGCCGCCGCGGAGGTCGCGGCCGGGGAAGGGATGACCGTCGTGACCGTGAGGCCCCGGCACGCGAGGCCCAGGGCACTTCGACTCGTGAGGCGCCGCGCGACGCAGCGGCACGCGCTCCGGAGAGCCAACCGGCCGAGACTCGTCAGGCGTCGGCGGCCGCCGCTCAGGACGGCATTGGACGCGGTGGAGAACGCCTGACGAGGGAAGAGGCCTTCGACCTGGTCAAACGCGCGGCAGCGTCCCTGGTGCAGGGTGATGTGGCCGTCCCGGCCTCAGCCCTTCGCCGGCGCGCCTTCGAGCTGCTCGGCCGCGACAGCGAGAGCCTGGCCGACCGGTTCTTCAATCGGGTTCTGCGCGACGCGCACGACGCCGATCTCATCGACCTGCGTCGTCGAGGCGACGACTTCGAAGTGGCTCTCCCGTCGCAGGTGGCCCCGGTTGCGGAACAGCTCAACCGGGCGGCCGCGGCGCATGCGGCAGCGGCTGCACCGGCCTCCCCGGCCCCCGTCGTGCGTGGCATGGGCCCGCGGCGCGGCATTCCAGCAAAGGGTCGCGGTGGGGCTCGAGGAGGAATGCCGCCGGCTGACCTCCTGCTGATCGGCGTCGTGGAAACGCCGCCCGAGCCGGCGGCGGATCCGGCCGCCGAGCCGGCCGCGGAAACTCCAGCGAAAAGGCGCGGCGGGCGTTCCAGGGCGGCAGCAAAGGCGAAGACTGCCGGCGCTGAAGCGAAGCCTGCCCAAAAGAAGAAAGCTGCCCGCGCTCCACGCGCGAAGAAGAGCGCCGAGGCAGCCGACTAGTGCCGTTCCAACTTGTCCAGCCCGGAAGGGGTCGACTGAATGCAGCGGACGCCCGATGTTCAGTCCCTCACGCCAGTTTGGGACAATAGGTTGGAACGGCACAAGTCAGCGTGACCGCGGTGGCGTCCTCGCGGGCGCCGGGGAAGTCGGCGCGTCCCCTGCGACCGGAGTTCTACTCGCGCGCGACCGAATTGGTCGCGCGCGAGCTGCTGGGCGCGGTGATCGAGCATCGCTCAGCAGCCGGTACGGTCCGCGGACGCATTGTAGAAACCGAGGCGTACCTCGGGCCGCACGACCCCGCGTGCCACGCGGCCGCCGGCCTGACCGCGCGCACTCGCACGCTGCATGGGCCGCCTGGTTGTGCGTACGTGTACTTCGTCTACGGCATGCACTGGTGCTTCAACGCCGTGACCCGGGAGGAGGGGCACGGGAGCGCAGTGCTCATTCGTGCCCTCGAGCCGCTGTCTGGACATCCGCTGATGCGCCGCCGCCGTCGCGTCGACCGCGACACGGAACTCACGAGCGGACCAGCTCGACTATGCGAGGCTTTCGGGATCGGCCGTGACCAGGACGGCGTCCGGCTCGATCGCGGTCCGCTTCGGATTCTGCAGGGAGAGCCGGTGCCTGACGAGCAGGTCGCGATCACCCCTCGGATCGGGATTCGCAAAGCAGCCGACTGGCCGCTGAGGTTCGTGGTGCGCAGGAGTCCCTTCGTATCCCGATAGGCGCGAGAAAGGGTGCGATGCAGGAAAAAAGGGCCCGCGTTCGCGGGCCCTTTGCGCATTGCGCATTGCGCTTTGCGCTGAATCAGAACTTCTCTATCGAGCTCCCGAAGCTGTATCGAATCCCGCCCTCGAACACCATCGTGTACGCCGAGCGGTTCATCAGGAATGCATTGCGGGTCGGCATCGCGCTGGCCTGGCCGAAAATGGCCGAGCGCCCGAAGTTCAACTGGAGACCGACTGCCGCCACGAGCGAAGCGCGAGAGCTGAACTGGTCGACGTCGGTATACACCTGCTCGAGCGATTCCTGGCTGCTGAATGAGCCCAACGGGGTTGCGGTCTGCAGCACGTTCAGGGCGATGCCACCACCGGCGTACGGGACGAAAGCGCCGTCCCCGGAAGGCATGGCGTAGACCTCGACGGCGTACCGGCGCCAGTCCTTCACGTCGACCGGTCGGGCCGCGCCGGAAACCGTCGGATCGTAAATGGCAGCCTGCTTTTCGAAGAAAGCCTGCTGGACTGACACGCGAAGCGCGAAGCGCTGGCGCATGATGAACCACTCACCGCCGACCGAAGGAGCCGTAATGGTCTCCTCCACATCGTAGCCGGCATTGAACATCATCGCTCCCCCGTTGATGCCCCAATACCACGCGTCCCGGGCGGCCGGGGCCGCGGGAGCGTTCGCCTGCGCGAACGACACTGCGGGAACGAGCATCATGCCGGCGAAAGTCGCGGCGACCGTGCGAACCATGCGCATACGCTGAGCCTCTGAAGCGGAATAAGGAGTCGGCGCTGCTCGGCGACGCCGCGGTCAGCGCGAATGGCGAGTAGCACATGACCTCGCGAGGCATTACCAGCCCCCGCCCGGGTCCGGCGACTCATGAAAGGGACGATACTCCCGGTAAGCGGGTCACTGGCCCGGAGCGCAGTGTGCAGTGCGTCACAAACCGGAATGGGCAATGGGAGACGTGAGATCACCCGCATTCCGATCAGATCTGAACCGATTGGCAGTTTGTCTCCCATCTCCCACCTCACGTCTCCCAAGCCCTACCGCCCCGCCACGTCGCCTAGCATCGTCCGAGGGCGTCACAAGCCCGTCAACCGATTTGGAGGGCAATTGGCCGAGCACGTCTCACCGTCGGCGCGGGAACGCGTGGTTCAGGACCTGGCGGATCACTTCGCCCAGGATCGCCTGACGCTCCCGGAGTACGAACGCCGCGTGGAGCTGGCTTACCGTGCGGCTTCGGCTGACGCCTTGCAGGACCTGACTCGTGATCTGTCGCCCCTGCCGCCAGCGCGCGTCGCCGTGCCGGGGGCGATGTCGGCCCCGGGCGAGTCGCGTCTTGCGCCAAATTCGACCCGGGCCAAGACCTTCCTCGCGTTGATGTCAGGCATCGTCCGGCGTGGCACATGGACGGTGCCGTCCAGAATCCGGGCGGTGGCCTTCATGGGCGGAATCGGACTGGATCTTCGCGAAGCCACGCTCACCGCGCCGGTCACCGACATCTACGTCTTCGCGTTAATGGGGGGAGTCGAGATTATCGTGCCGCCGGATGTTCGTCTCGAGACCGACGGTTTCGCCATCATGGGCGGATTCGAGGATCAGCTGAGGGAGCCCGCGTCACGCGACCCCGGCGTGCCTCTGATCCGTGTGCATGGTCTGGCGATCATGGGCGGAGTAGAAGCGCGCGTACAGGAGCCTGGAAACGAGGGCGTGGGGGAGCCCCGAGGCTGATTCAGGTTTTCTGTCCCACATCCGCCACCCGCCACCCGCCACCCGCCACCCACCGTTCTATATCACGCCGAGTTTCGCTCCGACGCGTTTGAACACCGCCACGGCGAACTCCAGGTCGTCGCGCGTATGCGCGGCTGAGATCTGGCAACGGACCCTGGCGGTTCCCTGAGGCACGACGGGGAACCCGAACCCGGTCACGAAGATTCCCTCGGCCAGCAATGCGTCACTCATGGCGATGGCTGCCGCCGTCTCACCAATGATGATCGGGACGATGGGCGTGTCGCCGGGCAGCGGCTTGAATCCGGCCTCGGTGATCGCCGCGCGGAACCAGGACGTGTTGTCGCGCAGCTGCTGAACGCGCTCCGGATGCGTCTCCAGAAAGCGAACCGCCGCCAGCGCGCTCATGGCGACAGTGGGCGGCAGCGCGTTCGAGAAGAGCTGCGGCCGGGAACGTTGCGTCAGCATGTCGGCCAGGGCGGCCGGGCCCGCGACAAAACCGCCGGCTGCGCCACCTAACGCCTTCCCCAGCGTGGACGTGATGATGTCCACTTCGCCCAGCACGCCGTAGTGTTCGGCGGTGCCCCGGCCCGTGAGGCCGAGCACGCCGGTCGAGTGCGAGTCGTCGACGGCGAGGATTGCGTCGTGGTCCTTCGCGATCTGCAGCAACTGGGGAAGCTTGGCCGTGCTTCCCTCCATCGAGAACACGCCGTCGGTCCAGATCACGCGTCGCCGGGCGCCCTTGTGCGCCTGCAGTTTCGTGACCAGGTCGTCCAGATCGGAATGTCTGTAGACCACCGTCGTGCATTTCGTGATGGCCTTGGCCAGGCGCATCGAGTCGATGATCGACGCGTGGTTCAACTCGTCCGAGAAGACGACGTCCTCGTTTTCGACGATGGTAGCCGTCAGTCCCTCGTTCGCGTTCCAGCAGGAGACGAAGCTCATCGACGCCTCGCAGCCCACGAAGCGCGCCAGCGCCTCCTCGAGCTCACGATGCACCGTGAACGTGCCGCAGATGAAGCGGACGCTCCCGGTGCCGGCGCCGTATTTCCTGAGACCCTCATGGCCCGCCTCGACCACGACCGGCTCGTTGCAGAGCCCGAGATAGTTGTTGGACGAAAGGATGAGGACGTCGCCACGACCCTCCATCGTCACGTGCGCTCCCTGCGGCGAAGACAGATGGTTCAGGCGTTTGTAGACCTTCTTTTCCTTGAGGTCCGCTATCTGGGACTCAAGCGACGTGCGGAAGGATTGATTCAGAGACATGAGGCGAGTTCCGAGGTTCGAGGTCCGAAGTCCGAGGTCAACACACTAGAGGCAGATCCCAGGAACCTCGGACCTCTGACCTCGGACCTCTGACCTCCCAGTTACGCGATTTCGAAGATGACTTTCCCCGCTTCCCCACTCTTGATCACTCGCATGGCATCCTCGAAGCCCTCGAGGGGAAAGCGGTGCGTGATCACCGGCGTCGGGTCGAACTCGCCCGAGAGCAGGAAGCGCGTCATCTGGTGCCACGTGTCGTACATCCGGCGGCCGATGACGCCATAGATCGTGATTCCCTTGAAGATGACCTCGTTGGCGAAGTTCACCTCCATCGCCTGCGCCGGAATCCCCAGCATCTGCACGCGTCCACCCAGCCGAACCATGGCGAATGCCTGGTGGATGGCCGCGGGAATGCCCGACATCTCGAGCACCACGTCGACGCCCATTCCACCGGTCGCCTGTTTCACGGCCGCTTCGACCTGCTCGGGATGGACTGTTTCATGCGCGCCCATCGTGCGTGCCAGCGCCAGCCGCCGGTCGTTCACATCCGAGGCGATGATGTGCGACGCGCCGGCGGCCTTGCATATCCCCGCGGCAAAGATCCCGATTGGCCCGCATCCCGTGATGAGGACCACCGCGCCCGGGATTTCGGCGGTGAGGGCCGTGTGAAATGCATTCCCCATCGGATCGTGAATTCCGCCGATGTCGAAGGAGATGCTGTCATCCAGGTGCCACACGTTCAACGACGGCATCGCGATGTACTCGGCAAAGCAGCCGTCCCGATCGACGCCTATGATCCGCGTGTTGGGACAGACATGGGAATTACCGGTCCGGCAGGGAAGGCACCGGCCGCAGACGATGTGCCCCTCCGCCGTGACCCGGTCTTCAACCTTCACGTCCGTGACGAGCTTGCCCACTTCGACCACGTCGCCCGCGAATTCGTGCCCGACGACAAATGGCGGCTTGCATCGTCCCCGCGCCCAGTCGTCCCATTCGTAGATGTGAACGTCGGTGCCGCAAACGCCGGCGCGTCGCACCCGGATGAGGACTTCGTTGTCGAGGATAGCTGGAACGGGAACGTCGGTCAGCTGGAAGCCCGGACCGGCGTGATGCTTGATAAGGGCCTTCATCTACGAGGGCAGAGGGCAGAGGGCAGAGGGCAGAGGCAGTGCGTGCGCGACGAAAATTCGCGCCGTGCAGAGGATCAGAGAAGGGGCCGAAACCGTGATGCCCGTCTGGTTCTGCGCTTTGCGCTTTGCGCTCAGAGCAGAGTCGGTATCTGCCCACCATCCACCTGGATCGCCGTTCCGGTTACGAAGCTCGCGCGGCCGCTGGCCAGGAATGCCACCATTGCGGCGAACTCGCGCGGATCCCCAGCGCGTCCTGCTGGAATCCCCGACGTTCGCGCCTTCAGCACGTCGTCGACCTGCCGTCCCTCGCGGTCGGCGCGCATTCGGGCAAGGTCTACAGCGCGCTGCGTGTCGAAGTGACCAGGGAGGACGGAATTCACCGTGACGCCGTCCCTGGCTACCTCATTGGCAAGCGTCTTCGCAAAACCGAGCAGCCCGGCGCGCGCGGTGTTGGAAAGTATCAATCCCCCAATCGGCATCTTGGCGGCCATCGACGAGAGAAAGATGACGCGTCCCCACTTCCGCTGGCGCATCATTGGCACGCACGCATGCGCGAGGCGGATCGACGCCATCAGGTTCAGGTTCACCGCCGCCAGGTACTGCTCATCGGTCGTGGACTCGAACAGCGTCGACGGAGGGCCCCCGGCGTTGGCCACGAGGATATCGATCGGTCCAAGCACCTCTACCGCGGCGGCGGCCACACGCTCAGCCTCACCGGCAACGGCAACATCACCCGGTACGGGCAACGCACGACGACTGGTGGCCGCCGAAAGATCGGCGGCTTCCTTACGCAGCAGGTCCTCTCGCCTTGCCACCATCGCCACGCTCGCGCCCTCGTGACTCAGCTCGCGGGCAATCGCCAGTCCGAGCCCCGACGAGGCGCCCGTCACGAGCGCGACGCGACCATTCAGTTGCAGATCCATGACAAGAAACGGAAGGCGGTAGAGGAGGAGACTGCCGCCTCACACTACCAACCTTACGTCTGTCGCAACAGGGCGATCACCGCTCCGGGCGAACGTCGATTGGCAGGGCATTGCAAATCGTGGTTGCATGTACCCCAAGTCCGTACTGCGAAAACCGTCTTTGATCCGTTGATCCGCGTTCGCTTGCACCGCGGAAATCTCTGCTCCTATCTGAAGATCACAAAGACGGGATCAGCGCTCACCAGGACAGCATTGTCGTTGCCGGACAGTACGGACACGACCGGGCGCAGCCGATATGTCCCTTTCGGCAGTAGGTCAGGCTCGGCCTGCGAACCTTGAGGAATCGCACGGCCGGTGGTGAACACCCGGATCTCGTGTGACTGGCCGGGTGAGAGTCGTGTTGGCGCACGCAACTCGAGGGTGCAATACACGAGCTCAGCAGGCACATATGCATTGCCTTGCATGTCGCTGATGAGGAATTCCGTGTTGCAGCCGGTTGTGCCGATGCTCACATCGCGATCGCCGACGTTGCGTACGGTGATGTTGATTCGCACCGTGTCGCCCAGGGCCAGGTCCAGCGGACCGGTGACGGCGGAAACGGTAACAGCGGGGCCTGAATTCGATTCCAGAATGCCGCACGCTGTCACCAATGGAAGTGCAACCAGGCCCGTGAGGAGATTCAGTCGCATGATCGGGTAAAGTGGTCTGAGAAGGTTTCGCGCCTGCGATCTGCGCGGTTGCCATCAAAGACACGCGAGGCGACCGCCCCCCTGAGAACACAGGGACTGCCCCTCGGCCGGTCAGTCCCCCGCCTGCGCCATCTCCTTCCGCCCCTGATGCCTGGTGCCTGATGCCTGAACCCTCGAGACTGATACGGCGCACACCTTGAACTCCGGGATGTGCGCGTATGGATCGAGTTCGGGGTTGGTCAGCAGGTTCACCGCCGCTTCGCGGTAATGCATGGGGACGAAGACCTGCTTCCGCGCAACGCGCTTGGACAGTCGCACCGAGATCCGGATCTCTCCACGCCGTGACGCGACGATGACCTCGTCGCCATCGCCCACGCCAAGCGCCGTGGCATCGGCAGGGTTCAGTTCGACGATGGGTCCGGGCTCGCGCGCGTCCAGCGCGAATGAACGACGCGTCATGGTCCCCGTGTGCCAGTGGTACATCTGGCGGCCCGTATTGAGCATGAACGGATAGTCCTCGTCAGGCAGCTCGGCCGGCGGCAGGAACTCAACACCAACGAAGGTCGCCTTCCCGTCCGCCGTCGGGAAACGGTCGTCGAACAGGAAGTCGGTGCCCGGATGTCTGGCGTGTGGCACCGGGTACTGCAGGCCTCCGTTCCCTTCCAGGCGCGCGTGCGACACGCCGCGCCACGACGGCGTCACCTGCGCGATCTCGTCCATCACCTCGGCCGCATTCCGGAACGGTGTCTTCAACCCGATGCGATTCGAGAGATCGATGATGATCTCGAGGTCCCCGCGGGCGTCGCCGGGCGGATCGATGGCCTTGTGCGAAAGCTGGATCCGCCGCTCGGTGTTCACGAACGTCCCCGTTTTCTCGGCGAACGAGGCGCCCGGCAGGACGACATCGGCGTAGCGAGCCGTTTCGGTCAGGAAGAGATCCTGCACGGCAAGGAACTCCAGCTCGCGGAACCAGTGCTCGGCGTGGGAAACCTCGGGGTCCGAGAGAATCGGATTCTCACCCATGATGTACATCCCGCGCACCGGGCTCGTCTCCTGCACGATCTGCGTCACCTTGAGGCCGACTTCCAGGGGCATCCGCTCGTCAGGCACGCCCCAGGTCGACGCAAACATGTGTCGGATGGACGGATCGGTGACGGGCTGATAGTCCGTATAGACCATCGGGATCGCGCCGACATCGCTGGCACCCTGCACGTTGTTCTGGCCGCGGATCGGAATCATCGCGGCGCCCCAGCGCCCGATCATCCCTGTGGCCAGGATCAGGTTCAGCAGAGTGGCGACGATGTCGGTACCGGTGGAGTGTTGTGTCAAACCCATCGCCCACAGCGTGGCGGATCGGGGACCGCGCGCGTACAGCTCGGCGGCCTCACGGATCAGGTCTGCCGAAATGCCGGTAATGGTCTCGGCGCGCTCGGGCGTGTAGGGCAGCACCGCTTCGCGCACCTTGTCGAAGTCGTGCGTGCGCGAAGCGATGAACTCCCGGTCCTCGAGCCCCTTCGCCAGGATGTGATTCAGCATCGCGTTCAGCAGCGCGACGTCGGTCCCCGGCACGGGCTGGAGATGAATGTGCGCGCGTGCCGCCAACTCGATGCGCCGCGGGTCCGCCACGATCAGCGTCGCGCCGCGCTTCACAGCGCGTTTGATCGCCGCACCAAAGACCGGGTGCGACTCCGTGGTGTTGGCGCCAAGGATGAAGATGACGTCCGACTCCGTCTCCACTTCGCGCATCGACCCGGACGCAGCGCTGGTGTTCATGGAGCGCTGCATCGCCGCAACCGATGACGAATGGCACAGCCGGGTGCAGTGGTCGACGTTGTTCGTGCCGACGCCCGCCCGGAACATCCGCTGCAGGAGGTAATTCTCCTCATTGCTGCACTTGGCCGACTGGAAGACCGCGAGCGAATCGGGACCACGGGTATCGCGCAGACGGCAGAGCTCCTGGGCCGTCAGCTCCATCGCTTCTTCCCACGTCGCTTCGCGGAAGGGCTCGTACCAGGACTTCGGTGTCGCGACACGGTCGCGCGGGTCGCCGAGTGAGCCCATGCCCGTGGGTGACGTGTTGAGAGGATTCGACTTTGGGCGTCGCTTTCCTTCGTGGGCTTCCTCCTGCACCAGATCCCAGGGGCCGCCACGCCGCTGCCATCCAGCCGCTTCGTGTGACGATGGATCAAACACCCATCGGCCATCCTGCCTGGACCAACCGCGCCTGATCAACGGTTTCAGCAGCCGGTCACGATGCTGGACGAAATCGGTGCCGAACCGTCCCTTCACGCACGTCGAGCCCTGGTTCGGCGTGTTTTCCTCGATCCACGGCGATCGTACGTGGACGATCTTCTCGTCGCGAACCTGAAGGTCGATCTGGCACCCGACACCGCAGTAGGGACAGACGCTGCGCACGTTTCGGTCGATGGCGGGCAGGTCCTTCGAACGCATTCGATCGACCATCTCCCCGTTCGCCGCGCGCACCGCCATCGGGATGATGTCGTGAATGGCTCCGGTCGGGCAGACGCGCACGCACTCGCCGCACCACGTGCAACCGGCGTGCTCGGGATTCCCATCGGCGCCGACGATGATTTCTGTGTGGTCACCCCGGTTCGCCACATCGAGGACCCCGACCACCTGGATATCCTCGCACGCGCGAACGCAGCGCGTGCAGAGGATGCACGTGCTCATGTCGTGCTGGATGATCGGGTCGTTGTCGCGCTCGTCGCCGGTACGAAGCGCCATGCCGGACCGGCGAGTCGTCGGAACGTTGTACCGCCTGACGAGCCCCTCGAACTCATTGCGATAGCCGTCGGCCGGGATCTCCTCGGTTGGATACCGCTCCAGGAGCAGTGCCAGGACTCCCTGCCGGTTCTTCACCGCCGCCACCGACTCGGTCGTGACCACCATGCCTTCTGTCGCCTGGGTGGCACAGGATGCGACGAGCTTCGGGTTCCCCTCGACCGAGACCAGGCATATCCGGCAGTTCCCGACCGTCGGGAGCTTCGGATACCAGCACAACGTCGGCACGTCCACGCTCAGCGAACGTGCTGCATCAAGTATGGTCGCGCCGTCAGGCGCGGATACGGTGACGCCGTCTATCGTCAGCTTCGGCATTGTTTGATAATCGGCGACGTCGCGCCGGGAGGGAACCGCTTCGGCTCTACGATGTCTCGCCTGTCCATGGGTTGAGGACCGGGACACCGAGCCCGCTGAAGTCACTCACATTTCGCGTCACCAGCGTAAGGCCGTGCGTGATCGCGCTGGCCGCGAGCATTCCGTCAATCACCGGAAGTGGCCGCCCCGAGCGCTGCCTCGCGGCCGAGAGCCGTCCCCAGGTCCTCGAGACGTCGTCATCGATGGGAATGACGCGACCCGTGAAAAGTGCCGGAAGTGCGTGGTCCAGCCACTCCTCCAGCGCCTGCCGACGGCGTCCCGTTGGCATCAGGTGCACTCCTTTCTCGATCTCTCCGAGAGTGATGACACTGAGAGCCAGGTCCGTTTGTTCCTGCCTGCCGAGCCAGTCGATGACCTGAAGATCGGGGGAAGGTCTGGCCGGCTCGGAGATCACCATCGTGTCCAGCAGGAACTTCATAGAAGTACTGGGCGGCCAGTGTCGCGATCTCGTTCAAGCACGAGTTCGCCTGACTGGAGGGCGTCAGCAAGAGGCGACTCTCGCAATGCTCGGACGAGGTCGGTTGGGGCGTTCGTGAGCCGAGCGTACTCCTCGGCTGCCATCACTACGACAGTTTGGCGCCCGTGGCGGGTGATGAACTGTGGCCCACGATCAAGAGCAGCTCTTACCACGGCGCTGAACCGGTTCTTGGCATCCTGAAGTGTCCAGACAGGCATTCTCACCTACATGTTCAGATAGCTAGCTAGTCTAGCCGAATTTCTGCGCGAGCGCAATGTCCGGACGAAGCAAACAACACCGTGCTATCCAAGTCCCGATTGCGGAAAGGAGGGACGTGCTCGTGGTGCGAACGGGTTGAAGAGCAACGTGAGATTGCCGCGGTCCTCCAGACCATTGACCGGAGGATCGCTCACCGCGAACGCAAACGCGCGACTCTCCAAGACCTATTCAAGACCCTGTTGAACGACCTCATGACGGGCCGCATCAGGGTGCCCACCGACGCTCTTGCTGTCCCGCCCGATGCCTGACGTTCACCTGACCCAGGCAGACGCAGAAGCGCAAGCAATTGCTCACAGCCACGTTGAACGGCTTCGGCATCCAGCGGGAGGGCGATTCGCTCGTCGTCCGCGCTACGCCCCAGAACTTCGCTCTTCGCAAGCACAATCTCGTACAGGCCGTGCTGGCCGTAAACGACCTCTTCTACCTCGCGGTGCCAGTGGTCACGAGTCTTTTTCACGAAGACGTGACTGCCTGGCTTGAGCTGCATGACATCCGGCACACACCGATTCGTGCATGAGCTCCTGCACCTGCGGGTACCAAACCACGGTCGGCTTTTCCGCTCGTATCTCTCTCTGTACCTCCCGGGTCGCCACCTCTCAGCGAATGGGAACGAGAAGATGCGCGTATCGTGCAACAGATCGGCAAGGCATCGGATCACGAGAGGCTGATCAATCCTCCCGTAGGACGGAGGCAGGCTCGAGGCGTCTCGCACCCAGCGCCGGGACCAGCGAAGCCAGTGCTGTCACCGCCAGCACCCCGGCGGCGCAAAGGACGTAGGTGACGGCGTCAAGCGGCTGCACGCCATAGAGGAACGCGCCAAGGAATCGCGACAGCCCGGCGGCGCCAACGATCCCTATTGCAATGCCGAGTGCCCCCATGGATGCCCCGGACCACGTCATCAGGCTGACGACTTCGCTCGGCTTCGCCCCGAGCGCCAGTCGGAGCGCGATCTCGCGGCGCCGTTGTACGACGGCATACGAGACAAGCCCGAACAGCCCGACCGCGGTAACGAGCGATGCTACGACGGCCAGCCATATCGTGATCACGCCGAGCGTGCGTTCAGCGGAGATCGATCGATTCAGATAGAACGAAACCGGATGAATGTTCCAAGCCGGACTCCCCGGATCCAGAGACGTCGCGACGCTGCGCAGCGGCCCGACCAGGCTCGCCGGCGGCACTGTCGCCTTCACTGCCACGTTGAGGCTCTGACCGAACCGCGCCAGGGTCTGCCTCAGCGGGACGTATACCTGAATTCGCGACGGCTCGCGCAGGGTGTAGTGTCGTACGTTCTTTGCCACGCCGACGACCGTTCGATAGACAAACGAAGAGTCGGCTCCCCTTTCGCCGATGGTTACACGCTGGCCAAGGGGATCCTGCCCGGGCCAGAATCGCTCGGCCATCGTTTCGTCGATGATGGCCACCGGAGCGGTGTCGTTCCGGTCTCCATCGGTGAACGCGCGGCCCTCGAGCAGTGGAATGCCGAGCGTGCCGAAGAAGTCCTCGGACACGATGTTGAACAACACCGACGGTCCGGCCTCGAACGATTCGCTGGCGCCATATGGCTGGATGCGAAGCTCCCACGATCGATCCGTCAGTGGCAGGAGGAGACTGGCTGACGCGCTCGTTACACCGGGGAGCGCGCGCGCCCCATCGAGCAAGGTCACATAGTGATTGAGCCAGGCTTCGCGTGACGGGTAGTTGGCGGATGACGTCGCGATCCGGGCCATGAGGAGGCCTTCGTCGTTGAATCCCTTGTCGCTGGCGCGGAGTCGGACGAAACTCGTGAGGAGAAGTCCGGCTCCCACAGCGAGTATGACGCTCAGCGCTGTTTCGCCCACGAGAATGATGGAGCGCGCTCGCGTGCGCGGTGCGACGATCGATTGAGCGCCGCCACGCAGCGATTCGAGCAGGCGGGGTGACGCGGCGTGCCGTGCCGCTGCCAGCCCGAAGACCACACCGCCGACAAGACAGATGAGCAACGTCACGAGAACGGTCCGTGCATCGATCCCGATCCTGGACAGGAGCGATTGGGGCAGGTCCGCGGGAAGCATGGGCACAAGCGCTCTCACCAACCCGACCGCCAGCATCAATCCCAACGCGCCGCCAACGAGCATCAGTACGACGTTCTCAGAGATGAACTGACGGCGCAGGTCGGCCCGGTCGCCGCCGAGCGCCAGGCGCACGGCCGCGTCGCGGCGGCGATCGGCCGCGCGCGCCAGGACCAGTCCACCCGCGTTGCCGATTGCGATGAGCATGACGATACCGACGGCGGCGAGGAGCAACCACAATTGCCGGTCGCGCTGGCCAAGCAGGTAGTCGGGAAGAGTCTCGAGTGAGGGCAAGGCGGTCAGCGGCCCGTTCTCATCGCGGACCGCTTGACCGACCCGCTCGATGTCCGCGGCCGCTGTCGAGAAGGACGCGCCTGGTTTCAGACGCGCGAAGATGCGGGTCCCGAACGAAGAGGCGCGATCATCCCATGGGAGCCCGGCGATGGAACCCATGTTGACGAGCACCGCTGGCTCGGTCCGCGGAAAGGCGAAGTCGCGCGGCAACACGCCGGTCACCACGTGCGGCGTACCACCCAGGCTGATGGAGCGACCAACGACCGAAGAGTCTCCGGCGAACTCGGTTTGCCACGTTGAGTATCCGAGCATCACCACGGGAGGAGCACCCGGCTCGGTTTCCTCTGCCTGAAAGGTCCGGCCCAGCGCGGGGCGCAGTCGCAGAACGCCAAACAGGTCGCCGTAGACGGCTCCGCCGTCCAGCATGCGCGCCTGGGCGCCGCTCGTCAGCCGGAAGCCCCAGCCCGCGATTGCTCCGTATGCGGCGAGCGTTCGATTGCGATCTCGCCAGTCTCGATAGTTCGGGATCGACGTCGAAATGCTGAAGCCGCGCGAAGAGGTGACTTCGATGGTGACGAGTTCTTCCGGCTTCTCATAGGGAAGCGGTCGCAGGACGACCGCACCGACGACGGCCAGGACCGCACTCAGCCCGCCGACGCCGATGGCGATCGTGCCGAGTTGGAGGATCGTCGACCAACGGGCGCGGACGAGGGAACGAACGGCGTGCCGGAGCATGAGACCTGGGGTTGGAGGTCGAAGGTGGGTGACCGTTCGACACCGTGCCGTCTCCCGGCGTTTGAACCCGGTCCGCGCCCCGAGGCGCGCGCTCTTCCCGGCAAACACACCGCCCTCCCGGCGAGGTCGGCATCCGGACCAGCCCTTCAGCCCTCGTTAGGCGGTGGCCGGCCAGCCGGATCCAGCGAGCCCCACCATTGCGCGACGGCGCGTCCCTTTCCTATATTCGTCCATCCGCTTCGCGTTCGCGCGGGGACCTCGTTTGACCGCATCGCGACAACAATTATCGAGGAGTGCTTCACTGGCCGCCGCGCCATGCGTGGCTGGCAGGTTCGAGGCCCCACCCTTGAAACTTCGCGAGGTCCCGTTTACCACTTTAGGCGTCCGTATATGATTGTCTGGTGCCGATGCCGGGATCGTTCACCGGTTTCGTATTCCATGTGATGATCGTCCAGCGGAACGTAGCCCCGTCGGACGTGCTGATTGAAAAGGTCAGTCTGTCGCAGTTTGGCGCCGAAGTTCCGGCGCGCGGAACCAGTCGGGTGTTCGCATCCGGCTGCTGCCGACCAGTCCACCGGGGGATTGGACCGGCGTTCAACACCCTCTCCATGGAGAGAACAATGGCTGCGAAGAAGAAGAAGGCTGCGAAGAAGGGCGGCGCCAAGAAAAAGAAGTAGGCACCGTTCGTTGGTTGTAACAAGAAAGCCGGCGCTCTGCGCCGGCTTTCTTGTTTCCGGGACCTCGCTCGTTCAGGCAGCGATTACATCAATCGGCTCGCCGTTGGTCTCGTCTTCAATTGAATAGACGTAGGCGGTGAGTTTTGGCGTCGGAATCTCATGCGGTCCGTCGGAGATGACGATCCCGATTGGCTCCTGCGGTTCCTTCAGCTGACGGCGCTTCGGCATCTGGCAGACACACTCCCTGGGGTTGCGATTCAAGCGTGGCCGGCCGTTTCCGGCCGGCGGCACACCGGCGCGAGCGACAGCGCTCGCGGCCGCGGCCAATGCAACGACAGTGCCGCGAGGGACGAAAACCCAAGCCGTTTATTCGGTGCATGATGCGGAATCAGGCTGGGCTGGCCCGCGCCGGTCCTGTCGCGGAACGACACGCCGGATTCCGGACACCCGTATCAATTCGAGACAGCGATGAGCGACCACCGACCAGCGGCAAAGAGCAAACCGACGTTAGACTGGATCAGATCTCCATCTCTCGATGGCCCTGGTCGCTCATCGCTGCTCGCTCATCGCTGCTCGCTGATCGCTGATCGCTGATCGCTGATCGCTGATCGCTGATCGCTGATCGCTGATCGCTGCTCGCTGATCCTAGG
>Ga0209108_10000008_pt1 | contig 72790 bp, 68 predicted proteins | sample Rifsed10ft1_FD_184003 | JGI IMG/M metagenome (GOLD analysis project Ga0209108, IMG submission 184003) | Soil microbial communities from Rifle, Colorado, USA - sediment 10ft 1 (version 2) | ecosystem: Environmental > Terrestrial > Deep subsurface > Rock core/Sediment | place: Rifle, Colorado...
GGCCCCACCTATCTGAACGTGCCGGTGGAAACCATGCTGCACGCCTGGACGCCGCCGGCCTACAGCCGCAATGCGCCGCCGCCGCCGAAGACCATCGCGCCCGATGCCGACGTCGATCGCCTGGCCAAACTCCTGGCCGAAAGCCGGCATCCGGTGATCATCACCGACACTGCCGGCGCCGACGAGGAGACCTTCGAGGCGCTGGTGACGCTGGCCGACGCGATGGCCGTGCCGGTGTTCGAGACACGCTCGGCCGCCTTCGCCAACTTCCCGAAGGATCACCCGATGCATCTCGGCTTCGACGCCACGCCGGTGCTCACCGAGAACGACCTCGTGCTGTTGGTGCGCTGCCGTGCGCCGTGGTATCCGCCGTCGAACCGGCCGCAGCACGCCACCGTCGTCGTCATCGACGAGACGCCGTTCCGTGCCAGCATGGTTTACCAGAGCCTGGGCGCGGACATGTATGTGGAAGGCTTCGTCGGCTCGACCTTGGCCCGGCTCGCCGAGCGCACACCCGACATGACGCCACACAAATCCGGCGGCGACACCGGCGAGCGGCGGCGCGGCATCGCCAAGCGCGAGTTCCGCGGCAAGATGGAGGCGATGCGCCAGCGGCTAACGGCTACGCTGGCGGAGAGTTTCCGCAGTGAGCTTGGCCGCGGGCTCGAGGGGCTGCGGCAAACCATGGAACCATATCGGGACTTCATCCTGGAAGAGCAGGATCGCCTGCAGCGGGTCGCTGCCGGGCTGGATGAGGTCTCCGCTCGCCTGGCGGCACTCGAGTCGGCTCTGGGGGACGCGGCACTGACGATTTGAAGTCGGGCGTGAACCTAACTCCGAATCCGACGCGGACGGGACCGGTGTTGTATCGTCGGAGTATCACCGGAAGGCAGAGAATGCAGCTGAAGGCTGACCGCCGTTGTGAGGGGGGCCGGTGGGACTTGCGAAGTCCCGAGCGGAGCGAGGCGAACCCGCGAATGAGCTGGGGGGAGTGAAGAGGCTGCGCGACCCCTCCCCTTCGCTGCGGGATGCTGCGCGGAACCGACGCATGACTAGGATTGGGACCGTATATCGTCTGGACTCGTGACCTCCGTCTTGCGGCCGATGCGCGGCTGATGGCCGGTGGGCCGCGACCGGCACGCCCAACCCGTAAGCTTTATCCGACTTTCATTTGCCGTTCGACTGGTTCTAATGAAGTTGCGCTACTCTGGCGGCTGTGCACCAGGGTACAAGCGCTCAGATTCGCCCCGTTACCGCTCCGAAACCCGTCCAGGGCGTTGATGCCTCCGGCGGAGAGCTATGGCTCTCTCTCCGCCAGGCCGCCGCCGCCCTCGGAATCCATCCGGCCACGCTGCGGCGCTGGGCCGATCTGGAGCGAATCCCCGCCTCTCGCACAGCCGGAGGACATCGGCGGTTCTCGCGCCTGGATGTTGAAACCTTCCTGAAGGGGCATCGGCGAATCCGCCGCGCGGGCGGCATCGAGCATCGCTGGGCGGCGGAGGCCCAGCGCCGCATTCGCCGCCAGCCGCCCTTCGATGCAGGCAGGATCACCTCGCTCGATCCCATGGATCGGGAGCGTTTTCGGCGCTCGGGTCAGAGGCTTCTGGCCCTGACGGTCGAGGTTTGCCAGGGCGCCTGCGAGGTGGAACAGGCGCGGCTCGAGGCGAAGCGCATCGGCCGCTCCTACGGCACCTGGGCGCGGGGGAAAGGAATCGACTCGCCCAAGATGCTGCGTGCCTTCCATCTCATCCGGCGGACGATGATCGACGCCGCCTTTGAGCTGACAGAGACGGAAAACCTCGAACCGCAGGCCGTCCGGGAGCTCCTGGTTCGGCTCGAGGAATCGATGGACGCGGTCGAGATGGGCCTGCTTGAGGCAACCCTTCCGTTTCATACGCGAACCGCCGGGTCTGGGTAGGCGCCGATGCACATCCTCTGCCTGGGCGTCAACCACCAGACTGCGCCGCTGACCCTGCGGGAACGGCTCGCCTTCGATCCGGCCCACACCCGGGTGACGCTCTCGCGTTACGGGTTCGGTCGCACCCCCGACGAAGGGGTCGCCGAGTTGGTCATCCTTTCGACCTGCAATCGGGTGGAGGTCTACGCCTACGGGCCCGAGCCGGCCTTCGAGCCTCTGCGGGCGCTGCTGTCCGAGGCGGCCGGCATTCCGGCGGCGGAGTTCGCCGGCCACTCGTATTCCCTTGTCGACATGGAGGCCGTGAGCCATTTGTTCCGGGTCGCGGCCGGGCTCGATTCGATGATTCTGGGGGAGCCGCAGATCCTGGGCCAGGTGGCGGAAGCCCACACCCTGGCGCTGCGCGCCGGCTCGAGCGGGCTGGTGCTGGCCCGACTCTTCCAATCGGCCATTCATTCCGGAAAGCGGGCCCGTCACGAGACCGACATCGCCGTCAACCCGGCCAACGTCTCCGCCGTCGCCGTCCACCTGGTCGCCAGTGTGGTTCACCGGCTGGAGGCCGCCCACGTAGTCGTGATCGGGGCCGGGGAGATGGCCGAGCTGGCGGTCGAGGCGCTGCGCAAGCGCTCCGTCCGCCGGATCACCGTCGTCAACCGATCGGTGGCCAACGGGCAGGAGTTGGCCCGCCGATGGCAGGCCGACGTCCGGCCGTTCGAGGCCCTGGCCGAGGCGATGGGGCAGGCCGACGTGGTCATCTCCTCGACCGGAGCGCCGCACACCGTCATCCACCCCGAGATGGTGGCCGCCGCCATGGCCGACCGGCCTGACCGGCCCCTGGTGATCGTCGACGTCGCCGTCCCGCGCGACGTCGAGGCCGACGTCGACGACTTGCCTGGGGTCCACGTCTACGACCTTGATCGACTTAACGCTCATGTGAGCCGGTCGGTCGATGAGCGCCGCGCCCAGGTGCCGGCCGTCGAGGCGATCCTGGAGAAGGAGATCGACGCTTTCAGGGCGTGGCTGAAAGGCCTGGCGGTGAGGCCGTTGATCCGCGCGCTGCGCCAGCAAGCCGAGGCCATCCGGCGGGCCGAGGTCGAACGCACGCTGCGGCGCTTCAACGGCGTGGGCGTGGAGGCCCAGGCCGAACTGGATGCCCTGACGCGGGCGTTGGTGAACAAGCTGCTGCACGCGCCGACGCGCTGCCTGGCCGAGAAGTCGGCCGCCGGGGAAGGCGCCCAATATGCCCTGACGGCGCGAGAGCTCTTCGACTTGGTTTCGGCGTTGGAGACGCCCGGCGAGGCCTCCGAATGACCGGCCGAGGCGCGCGGCCCCTGATTGTCGCCACCCGGCCCTCGGCGCTGGCACGCCTTCAGGGCGACTTCGTGATCCAGGCGCTGGCGGCGGCCGGCCGTCGCGTCGAGCCGAAACCGAAAGTGATCCGCACGACCGGCGATCGGGTGCTCGACCGCCCGCTGCCGGAGATCGGCGGAAAGGGACTATTCACGGCAGAGATCGAGGAAGCTCTCCGCAACGGGGAAGTCGATCTGGCCGTGCACTCGCTCAAAGACCTCCCGATCGAACCGCCGCCGGGAATCCGGCTGGCGGCGATCCCTGAGCGAGAAGATCCGCGTGACGTCCTCGCGTCCATTCGGCATGGCTCGCTGGCCGACCTGCCGCCGGGCGCGGTCGTCGGGTCCTCCAGCCTGCGACGCCGGGCCCAGCTCCTGGCGCTCAGGCCCGATCTCGCCGTCGAGCCGATTCGCGGAAACGTGGAGACGCGCCTGCGCAAGATGGCCGAAGGCCAGTTCGCCGCCGTCGTCCTGGCGGCGGCCGGGCTCGTGCGCCTCGGCCTGACACAGTCGATCGTCGAGTGGCTTTCCTTCAATGTCATGCTGCCGGCGCCGGGGCAGGGGGCCCTGGCCGTCCAGTGCCGGGACGACGACCCGGCGACGATCGCCGCACTGGCGGACATCGACGTCCCCGACATCCGAAGGGCGGTCGAGGCCGAGCGTGCCTTCCTCGACGGACTGGGGGGCGGCTGCTCGGCCCCGGTTGGCGCGTACGGCCGGGTCGAGGGAGGCCGCGTGCAGCTCGACGGTTTGGTCGCCTCGATCGATGGGAGACACATCGTCCGGGTGCACGCGGAAGGCGATGATCCCCTCGACCTCGGCCGGCGGCTGGCTGATCTCGCGATACGGCAGGGAGCAGCGGCGCTGTTGGTCCATGCCTGAGTCGAAGCCACTGGCCGGCATCCGCGTCCTTGTGACGCGGCCGGCCGGCCGCGCCGCTCCGCTACTCCGACGTCTAAAGATCGCCGGGGCAACCCCGATCGCATTCCCGGTGATTCGAATCGAACCGCGACCCGACCTGTCGACGCTGGAAGACGCCTTAGCGAGGCTCGACACCTATGACTGGGTCGTCTTCACCAGCGCGCAGGCGGTTGAGATTACCTGGGACCATCTGCCGCGGCCCTCCGGCCCCGAGTCGCTTCAGCGCCGACGGCTGGCGGCCATCGGGCCGGCGACGGCGCAGGCCCTGGCCGGGCGCGGGGCCTCGGCAACGCTCGTCCCGGAGGAGTTCATCGCCGAAGCTGTGGTCGAGGGCTTGGGCGTGGTCGACGGGTTGCGGATCCTGATTCCGCGCGCCGAAGGGGCGCGCCAGGTCCTGCCGCAGGCGTTGATCGGGGGCGGAGCGCATGTGGACGAGATCCCGATCTACCGCGCTGTGGCCGTCGAGCCGGAGACCGGCGCCCTGGCCGAGGTCCGCCGGGGGATCGACGTGCTCACCTTCACCAGCCCTTCGACGGTGCGCGCCTTCGGCCAGATCGTGGCGGCGGCCGGGCTGGACCCGCTGCGCCTGCCGGGCCATCCGCTGTGCGCCTGCATCGGCCCAATCACAGCGGCGGCGGCGACCGAGGCCGGCCATCGACCCGTGGTCGTGGCCGGCGTCTACACGTCGGATGGATTGGTCGAGGCGCTGTGCGAACACTTCCAGGAGAGTCGAACCCATGGCGGCGATCGCTGAGAGAACTCGGGAGGACCAGGTGGACCTGAGGCGGCGGCCCCGCCGCTTGCGGCAGTCGCCCGAGCTGCGGAGCATGCTGCGCGAGACCTGGCTGAGGCCGGACGACCTGATCTATCCGCTCTTCGTGCGGCACGGCAAGGGCCTCCGCGCCGAGATCCGTTCGATGCCGGGGGTCGATCAGTGGTCGGTCGACCGGCTCGAGGCGGAGATCGAATCCATCGCCGGCCTCGGCATCCCGGCGGTGGTGCTCTTCGGCCTGCCCGAGACGAAAGATGCGATCGGCCGCGAGAACTTCGACCCTCAGGGGATCGTCCAGCAGGCGATCCGCGAGATCAAGCGCGCTGTCCCCGAGATGCTGGTGGTCACCGACGTCTGCCTGTGCGAGTACACCGACCACGGCCACTGCGGGCTGCTCAACCAGGATGGGCGGCGCCCCCACTTGCCCGAGGGTTACGTCTTGAACGACGAGACGCTGGAGGTGCTCGCCCGAGTGGCCGTCTCGCACGCCGAGGCCGGCGCCGACATCGTCGCTCCGAGCGGGATGATCGACGGGGCGGTCGGCGCCATGCGCGTCGCGCTCGACCAGGCCGATTTCGACCACGTCGCCATCCTGGCGTACGCCGTCAAGTACGCTTCGGCCTTCTACGGCCCGTTCCGCGACGCGGCCGAGTCGCCGCCGCGCTTCGGGGACCGCAAGTCGCACCAGATGGACCCGGCCAACGCGCGCGAAGCGCTGCTCGAAGCTCGCCTGGATGTGGAGCAGGGGGCCGACATGCTGATGGTCAAGCCGGCGCTGCCTTACCTCGACGTCCTGCACCGGGTGCGCTCGGCCTATCCGGAATTGCCGCTGGCGGCCTATAACGTCAGCGGCGAGTACGCCATGATCAAGGCGGCCACCGCCCAGGGCTGGCTCGACGAGCGCGCCACCGTGCTCGAATTGCTGACGGGGATCAAGCGCGCCGGCGCCGACCTGATTCTGACCTATCACGCCAAGGACGCCGCGGCGTGGCTCCGGGAGACCGACTGACGTGCATCCTTCGCTCGCCCCCCAGGCCGCCGCCGAGCGGCAGCTGCACGACCACCACATGGCCGAGGCCGACTTCGACCAGGCGCCCTTCACGATCGCCTGGGAGGTCACCCGCGCCTGCGCCTTCGCCTGCGTCCACTGCCGGGCGGATGCCCAGCACACCCGCGACCCGCGTGAGCTGACGACCGAAGAGGGCTTCCGGCTGATCGATCGCTTCAAGGCCTTCGGCGATCCGATCCTGGTGTTCACCGGCGGCGATCCGATGATGCGCCCCGATCTCTTCGATCTGATCTCACGCGCCGCAGGGACCGGGCTGCGCTGCTCGCTGACGCCGACGGCCACCGCGTTGCCGACGGAGGAACGCCTGCTCAAGGTCAAGGACGCCGGCATCCGCCGCATCGCCCTGAGCCTGGACTCGCCCGAGGCCGACGTCCACGATCGCTTCCGCCAGGTGCCGGGATCGTGGGAACGCACGATGCGCATCCTGCGCAACGCCCAGGCGGTCGGGTTGAGCGCGCAGGTCAACACGACCGTCGCCCGGCACAACCTCGACCGGCTGCCGGACATGGTGCCGTTCATCGAGCAGGTCGGCGCGGTGCAGTGGTCGCTGTTCTTCCTGGTGCCGACCGGCCGGGCGCAGATCGACCAGATGATCTCGCCCGAGGAGCACGAGCGCCTGTTCCACTGGCTGTACGACCTGTCGCGGACGGCGCCGTTCGACATCAAGGCCACCGCCGCGCCGATGTACCGGCGGGTGGCCATCGAACGCCGGCGACTCGAAGCCGAAGACGTCGGCCCGGTCGACTTCCAGGGCGCCGGGTTCCAGTACGCCGATGGGCTGCACCGGCCGGTGAAGGGGGTCAACGACGGGAAGGGATTCCTTTTCGTCTCGCACCTGGGCGATATCATGCCCTCGGGGTTCCTGCCGCTACCGGCCGGCAACGTCCGTCAGGACGATGTGGTCGAGGTCTACCGCCGCCACCCGCTGTTCCGATCGCTGCGCGACCCGTCGCTGTTGAAGGGTCGCTGTGGGCGATGCGAGTACCGCGAGGTGTGCGGCGGCCAGCGCGGCCGGGCCTACGGCGTCACCGGAGATTACCTGGAAACCGACCCGGCTTGTGTCTACGAACCGGCGCCCGGCGCCGAGGCGGGGTGAGATCCATGGCGACGGATGAAACCCGGCGCAGCCTGAATCATCTGGGGCTCTTTCGCTTCCGCGACGAATACTGGCGACTGCCGGCCGCCGACCGGGGCGTCGTCCTGCGGTCCTGGCTGGCCGGCCTGAAACAAGCCTCGGGAGGGCTGCATCTGTATCAGGTCTTCCCCAGCGAGGCGGCGACCGACATCCTGGTGTGGGCGGCCGTCCCGGTCGACAAGGACGAAGGCGCCGCCGCCTTCTTCGACGCCTACAGCCGCGCCACCAATCCCCACCGCCTGCTGCTCGAGCCGGTGACGTTCCTGTGGGGCTGTACCGCCGCCTCGGTCTACAGCAAGGCCCGTTCGGCTCAGGAGATCGATCCCTTCGCCCAGGCGCGCAAGCGCTGCCTGGTGATCTATCCCTTCACCAAGACCGCTCCGTGGTACCTGAAAAGCGCCGAAGCCCGCCAGGGGATGATGAACGAGCACATCCGGTTGGGAAAGCAGTTCCCGGATATCCATCAACTGCTGCTGTACTCCTTCGGCCTTCAGGATCACGAGTTCGTCGTGGTCTACGAGACCGACGACCTCCCGCAGTTCTCGGAACTGGTGCGCCAGCTGCGCTCGACCGAAGTGCGCCTCTACACCGCGCTCGACGCGCCGCTCCATACGGCCATCCACTACTCCTGGGACGAGGCGCTGAGCCTGTGGACGGGCTGAGCCGCGCCGATGAGACTCCGCCCGCTGGCCGCTTCCTGCGCGCCTGCCGGCGCCAGCCGGTCGACCGGACGCCGGTATGGTTCATGCGTCAGGCCGGGCGCTACATGCCGGAGTACCGGGCGGTGCGGGAGAAGCACTCGCTGCTCGAAATTTGCCGGCAGCCCGAGCTGGCGGCCGAGGTCACCCTGCAGCCGGTGCGGGCCCTGGGCGTCGATGCCGCCATCCTCTTCGCCGATATCCTGCTTCCGCTTATCCCGATGGGGATCGACCTCGAGTTCGCGCCCGGCGAGGGGCCGGTAATCCACAGCCCCGTGCGCTCGGCCAACGACATCGAACGCCTGCGGCCGGTCCAGGTCGAGCAAGATCTCGCGCATGTGCTGCGCGCCGTGCGGCTCGTCCGGGGGGAACTCCCGGCGCCGGTCGCGCTCATCGGCTTCGCCGGAGCGCCGTTCACGCTGGCATCGTACATGGTGGAGGGCGGGGCCAGCCGTGATTTTCGCCGCACCAAACAGCTGATGTACACCGACGTGCCCGCCTGGCATGCGTTGATGGACAAGCTCGCCACGGTCCTGGCGGATTACCTGGTGGCGCAGGTGCGGGCCGGCGCGCAGGCGGTTCAGCTCTTTGACAGCTGGGTCGGAGCGCTGAGCCCGGACGACTACCAGGCCTATGCCCAGCCGTATTCAGTGCGCGTCCTGGAAGCCGTCTCGCGCGAGGGCGGACCGGTGATTCACTTCGGCACGGGCACCGCCACGCTGCTCGAGCTGATGCGCGACGCCGGCGGCGACGTCATCGGCATCGACTGGAGGATCCCGCTCGACCGGGCGTGGGAGCGTCTTGGGCATGGCGTGGCCGTCCAGGGGAACCTCGACCCGGCGGCCCTGCTGGCGCCTCGGCCCGAACTCGAGCGGCGCGTCGAACGGATCCTCGACCAGGCAGGCGGCCGCCCTGGGCACATCTTCAACCTGGGGCACGGCATTCTGCCCGAGACACCGGTCGAAGCGGCGCGGGCCGTCGTCGAACGGGTACACGCGCGGCAGTTGCAGGCGGAGAAGGCATGAGCGGCCGAACCGGCGTCCTGGTAATGGCCTACGGCGGCCCGGACCGGATGGAGGATGTCGAGCCGTACCTGCTCGATGTGCGGGGCGGCCGCCCGCTGCCGCCCCCGGCCCTGGCCGAGATCAAGCGGAGGTACGGACTGATCGGCGGACGTTCGCCGATCCTGGAACACACACGCGCCCAGGCGGCGGCGCTGCAGGCCGCTCTCGACGCGCAAGCCGGCGGCGTGCGGACGTACGTCGGCATGCGCCATTGGCACCCGACGCTGGCCGAGGCGGCGGCTCGTATGGCCGGCGATGGAATCGAACGGGCCGTCGGCCTGGTGATGGCGCCGCATTACTCGCGCATGAGCGTCGAGCTGTACTTCGCGCGGCTGGCCGAGGCGACCGCCGCCGCAGGGAGGCTGATCGAGATCGAGCGCATCGACAGTTGGAAGGACGATCCGGGCTACCTGGAGGTCCTGACCGACAGGATCGAGGATGCGCTGAACCTCTTCGAGCCGGCTGCGCGCCGGCAGGTCGAGCTGATCTTCACGGCGCACAGCCTGCCGGAACGCATCCTCACCTGGAACGACCCCTATCCGGGAGAGCTGCGCCTCACCTTCGACGCGCTGCGGACGCGGTTCTCCGCGCAAACGTCGCTCTTCGCGTACCAGAGCGCGGCGATGACGCCGGAGCCGTGGCTCGGGCCGGATGTGCGCCGCTTGATTCCCGAGCGCATCCAGGCCGGCGTGCAGGGATTTCTTATCGTGCCGATGGGATTCGTCAGCGAGCACGTCGAGATTCTGTACGACATCGACATCGACCTGCGCCAACTCGCCGAAGCCGGGGGCGCCCGGCTCGAGCGGATCGAGATGCCGGGGGCCGACACGCGCCTGATGGCGAGCCTGGCCGAGCGCGTCCGCCAGGCCGCCGCCGCCCGGAGATGGCTGTGAGCCCACCCCACCGCGTCGTCGTCATCGGCGGCGGAATCGCCGGACTGGCCGCGGCCTACGCGCTGGACAAGCAGGCTCGGGAACGCGGCGAAGACGTGCAGCTCACGGTGCTGGAGGCGGGGGCACGCTGGGGCGGGAAGATCCAGACGGAACGCCAGGACGGCTTCGTGATCGAGGCCGGTCCCGACACGTTCGTCTCGACCAAGCCGTGGGGCGTGGCGCTGTGCCGCGAGCTGGGGCTCGAAGATCGCCTGCAGGGCGCCGACATGGCGCGCCGGAGGGTCTTCGTCCTGTTCCGCGGCCGTTTGGTCGAGATGCCCGAAGGGCTGGCGATGATGGTCCCGTCGCGGATCGGTCCGATGATCCGGACGCGCCTGCTGTCGCCGCTGGGCAAACTGCGCCTGGCGCTCGATTGGATCCTCCCGTCGAGCAAGGGGGAGCACGACGAGTCGCTGGCGGCCTTCATCTCGCGCCGCCTCGGTCGACAGGTCTACGAGCGGCTGATCGAGCCCTTGATGAGCGGGATCTACGCCGGTGACGGTGAGCGGCTGAGCCTGATCTCGACGTTCCCGTTTCTCCGTGATTGGGAGCGGCGCTACGGCAGCGTGGCGCGGGGCGCGCTGCGGCAAGCCGAGGCCCGCAGCCATCGACCAGATTCGGGCCCGCACCGGTCGGTCTTCCTGACGCCGATGGGCGGCCTGGGGGAGATCGTCGAGGCGCTGCTCGGCCGGCTGCGGCGCGCAAACCTGCGCCTGAATACGACCGTGACGCGGATCGACCGGGCCGGTCGCGGTTACCTCGTCGCGACGGCCTCGGGTGAGACGCTCGCGGCCGAGGCGGTGATCGTGGCTGCGCCGGCCTTCGCCGCGGCCGACATGCTCCGCGGGCTCGACGCCCGGCTGGCCGAGCTGCTGGACGGCGTCGAGTACGTCTCCACTGCGACGGTCTCGCTCGCCTTTCGTGCGGACGACCTGCCGCGGCCGCTCGACGGCCATGGCTACGTCATCCCCCGCGTCGAAGAACGCCCGGCGCTGGCCTGCACCTGGACCTCGACCAAGTTCCCGCACCGGGCTCCCCCCGATCATGCGCTGCTGCGCGTCTTCATCGGCCGTGCGGGGCAGATGGACGACCCCAACCTGGACGAGACCTCCCTGACCCGGATCGCCCGAGACGAACTCGCCGAGACCCTCGACATCCGCTCGGATCCGCTCCTGGTGCGTGTCGCCCGATGGCCGCGCTCGATGCCGCAGTACAACCTGGGTCACCCGGAGCGGCTGAGGGCGATCGACGAGCGGCTCGAGTCGCTTCCCGGTCTGCGACTGGCCGGCGCGGCTTATTCCGGCATCGGGATCCCCGACTGCATTCGGTCAGGCGAGGAGGCCGCCCGCGCCGCCACCGAGCCGGCGCGGTCCCACGCGCGACTGGCCCTCGGCGTCGCCCTGGAGGTCGAGCGGTGAAGGACCCGATCCGCTCTCGGCAACTGTTCGCCGAGGCGAAGACGCTGCTCCCCGGGGGCGTCGATTCCCCGGTGCGCGCCTTTCGCTCGGTAGGCGGCGAGCCGCTGTTCATCGAGCGCGGCGAGGGCCCCTACCTGTTCGACGTGGACGGCAACCGCTATATCGACTACGTCCTGTCGTGGGGTCCCCTGATCCTGGGCCACGCCCATCCGCGGATCGTGGAGGTGTTGGCGCAGGCCGCCGCGCGGGGCACGTCGTACGGCGCCCCGTGCGAGTGGGAGCTCGAGCTGGCGCGGCGGGTTCAGCTAATCATGCCGTCGCTGGAGATGATGCGTTTCGTCAATTCGGGTACCGAGGCGACGATGAGCGCGCTGCGCCTGGCGCGGGCCTTCACCGGCCGAGACAAGATCGTCAAGTTCGACGGCTGCTACCACGGCCATGCCGACATGCTGCTGGTGAAGGCCGGCTCGGGCGTAGCGACACTCGGCCTGCCCGACTCGCCGGGCGTGCCGGCCGGCACCGCCGCCGACACCCTCGTCGCCGACTTCAACGACCTGGCCTCGGTCGAGTCGCTCTTCGAGTCCCATCCAGGCGCCATCGCCGCAGTCATCGTCGAGCCGGTCGCCGGGAACATGGGGGTTGTGCCTCCGGTCGAGGGCTTCCTCGAGGGCTTGCGCGAGCTGACCCGCCGCCAGGGCGCGCTGCTGATCTTCGACGAGGTCATGACGGGGTTCCGCGTGCATGCCGGAGGCGCGCAGGCGCGCTATGGGGTGACCCCCGACCTGACGACCCTGGGCAAGGTGATCGGCGGCGGCTTGCCGGTGGGCGCGTACGGGGGCCGGCGCGACATCATGCAGATGATCGCACCGTCAGGGCCGGTTTATCAGGCCGGGACGCTCTCCGGCAACCCACTGGCGATGCGGGCCGGGATCGAAACGCTTGACCTCCTGGGCCAGCCGGGGGTCTGGGAGGCGCTGGACGCCCGGGCCGCCGTCCTCGCCGACGGGATGCTCTCGGCGGCCCGCCAGGCCGGTGTCCCGGTGCAAGGGACTCGCGTGGGTACGATGTTCTCGCTCTTCTTCACTTCGGAAGAGCCGCGCAATTGGTCCACCGTCCGGGCCTGTGATACCGACCGCTTCGCCGAGTTCTTCCGCCGGATGCTGGACCGAGGGGTCTACCTGGCGCCGTCCCAGTTCGAGGCCGGCTTTCTTTCCAGCGCGCACAGCGACGAAGTGATACAAGCCACCCTGGATGCCGCTCGCCAGACCTTCGCCGGCCTGACCTGCACCGCCCGCCGCCCCTTGCCGGTTTGATCCGGCGGGCGCGGCGGCGGGTTCGCGCTGTACCTTCCCGAGCCATACTTCGTATCTACTGGCATCCGAGGCCGATGGTCTCCAACCACGACAGCGATGCCGACCTCGTGCGCAGGGCAATCGCCGGCGATGCCCGGGCCTTCGGGACTCTCTACGAGAAGCGCATGACGGCCATTTACCGTCATTCCGATTACCGCCTGGGGGACTCCGCCGAGGCGGAGGACCTGACCGAGACCACCTTCCTGCGCGTCTGGGATGGGCTGAAGAGATTCCAGCCGGGACGTGTCGCCTTCCGCTCCTGGCTCTACCGGGTGCCCACAACCTGCTGATCGATCGCTACCGTGCGGCGATGCTCGCTCCGCGCCCGCTCATGGAGTCGGCCCGCATTTGACCAACGACTCGGAGTTCACGTGGCTTCCGCGGCCCGGCTTGACAGCCCGCGGGCGGGGACTATCATCTGCGTTCTCGAGTCTGCCGGGTCCCCACGCGAAGCAGTCGGCCAGCAGGGCGCATTCACCGGCGATCTCCGCCAGGGAGTCCGTGTGTCTCGTCAGGTGGCAGGGCAGACCGGCGTTCGTCGGGCGACGCCGGGGGCCGGCGGATCGGTCCGGGCCCCGCGAGCCGGGCGTCGATCATGACTTTCTCGGCAAAAGGAGCGGACCTGTGAGCGTTATCGAAGTTGACCGTCTGACCAAGTACTACGGAAAATCGCGCGGCATCGTGGATGTCTCCTTCAGCGAGGAAGAAGGAGAGATCTTCGGGTTCATTGGCCCGAACGGCGCCGGAAAATCCACCACCATCCGCCTGCTCCTGTCGCTGATCCATCCCAGCTCCGGCCGCGCCCGCATCTTCGGTAAAGACGTCTTCGCCCACGGCCCGGAGATTCGCCGCGACATCGGCTACCTGCCGTCGGAAGTCCACTACTACGAAGGGATGAAGGTCGCCGACCTGCTGAAGTATTCCGCCAGTTTCTACGACCGCGACTGCACGCAGCGCATTCGCGAGCTGTCGGAGACGATGGAACTGGAAATGAACCGCCGCATCAGCGACCTGTCCTACGGCAACAAGAAGAAGGTCGGGATCGTCCAGGGCCTGCTGCACAGCCCCAAGCTGCTCTTCCTGGACGAGCCAACCGCAGGTCTCGATCCGCTCATGCAGCGGCGGTTCTTTGAACTGATCCGCCGGGAGAACGCCCGCGGCGTGACCGTTTTCTTCTCGTCGCACATCCTGGGGGAGGTCCAGCGCTTGTGCAACCGGGTGGGGATCATCCGCGAGGGATCTCTCGTCGAGGTTTCGGATATCCGCACGCTGCAGCAGAACAACTACAAGAAAGTGCGGGTGACGGCCGACGGTCTGAACGCCGCCTCCTTCGACCTGCCGGGTGTGACCGATGTGCAGACCGAGAATGGCACGGTCTACTTCCTCTTCAAGGGCGATATCAATTCCGTCCTGCAGCGAATGAACGGCGTCCGGGTGGCGGATGTGACGATCGAGGAGCCCACGCTGGAAGAAATCTTCATGCACTACTACGAATAGGCGGTCCGCATGAGTGCCAACATCTTCCGACACGAGTGGCGCGCCCGACAACGTTCCGTGATCGTTTGGTCGCTGGCGGTCGCCGCCGTCATCTTCATCTTCCTCTCGTTCTTTTCGGGCTTCGCCGATCAGGCGGGCCTCATCAACGAAATGATGGCAAGGTTCCCCCCGGAAATGCGGGCGGCCTTTGGCCTGAACGATATGGATTTGACCACCGTACTGGGCTACTACAGCTTTGTCTTTCTCTTCGTTCAGCTGTGCTTGGCGATCCAGGCCGGCAATTACGGCTTTGGCTTGGTCTCGATCGAGGAAAGCGAGCTGACGGCGGACTTCCTGCTCAGCAAGCCGGTCAGCCGGGGCCAGGTCCTGACAAGCAAACTGCTGGCCGCCCTGACCGCCCTCGTCGTCACGGGCCTCGTCCTGTCGGTCAGCAGCCTCGTCAGCATCTCGCTCTTCCGGAATGGCCGCGACTACGACGCCCAGACGCTTCTCCTCCTGCTCCTCAGCACCGTCATCTTCCAGCTCTTCTTCCTGGGAGTGGGGCTGCTCGTCTCCTTGCTCGTCAGGCGAGTGCGCAGCGTAACGCCGTACTCGCTGGGCCTGGGCTTCGGCGCGTACATCCTGATCGCCTTCAGCGGCTTGTTCGGGGATGTCAAACTGGAACTCATCACGCCCTTCAAGCACCTGGACGCCGCCCGCATCGTGCACCAGGGCGCGTTTGACACGCCGCTGGTGCTGATCAACGTTGCCGTGACGGTGGTTTGCGTTGCCGTCAGCTACTGGCTCTACATCCGCCGCGACATCCCGGCGGTGTCGTGAGGAGGCACCGTGAACATCTTCCTGCGCGAGCTCAAATCCAACTTCAAGTCGCTCATCATCTGGAGCGTCATCGTCGCGCTGCTGATCATGGTCGCCGTGGCGAAGTTCTCTGCATTCGCCGGCGACCCTCAGATGCTGGCCATGCTCGACGGCATGCCCCCGGCACTGATAGACGCTCTCAACATGCGTACCTTCAATCTGACAACGTTGAGCGGATTCTACGGCGTGATGTTCATCTACTTCGGCCTGATGGGGGGCATCGCCGCCGCCATGTGGGGCAGCGACATCATTTCCAAAGAAGAGCGCGACAAGACGGTGGAGTTCTCGCTCGTGTTGCCGGTCTCCCGAAGCCGCGTCATCACCGCCAAGGCGTTGGCGGCCCTGGTGAATTGTGTCGGGTTGGTGCTGATCACGTGGGCCGTCTCCCTGATCGCGGTGCGGTCCTATAGCCCCGACCGGTCCTTCTACGCCTTCCTGGCGCTCGAGATGCAGGCCATGTTCCTGATCGAACTGATCTTCCTCGCCATCGGCCTGCTGCTGGGGTGCGCCATGAAGCAGCACAAGTGGTCCGCCTCCTTCGCCGTCGCCATCATCCTGACCACCTACATGATTTCGATTCTCTCGGTCATGCAGGAGAAGCTGGATTTCCTAAAGTACCTCACCCCCTTCCAGTACTTCGATGCCGGTGATCTCTTTCGCACTGGCCAACTGGATGGCGCGTTCCTGCTTCTGTCGGCGGTCATCGTTGTCGGCTGCTTGTCCGTGGCGTATTGGAGCTACGACAGGCGCGATCTGTACATCTAGCGACTGCCGGACGGACCTACGGCTCGTCCGGCGCAGCGAAAGAGGTCCACGCAGGAAGGAAACGCGTCGAGACCAACCGATCGGCCTTGCCCCTCGTCTCGGCTTCTGGACGCTTCGCGCAATGCACGGCCAGGGCAGACAGCGTCGAGGTCGACGGGACGCTGGCCGAGGACGGATCGGTCATGGGGACGAGCACGGTTGTCCAGGAGGCCGAAGAGGAAACCGAGGTCGGTTCCTTCTGCCGAGCCGAGACCGCAGACCAACACCCGGTGGGCGCCGGGATCGCCGAGACCTACGGGGTCGAGTAGCACCAGGTCACGGCCTGGTTCTGCGACGGCGGCTTCGGGTTCGGCCAGATCATGCTGGCGCTGATGACGGAGGAAAACATCGGAACCTCCGCGGACGAGACGCTCGCCCGTCGGGCTGGCGGCGAAGGCCGGGGAGAGATCTGGATCTCGATGGACTTGATCGGCAAGCCCGGCGACGCCAATCCACCCGGCGCGGCGGAAGGCGCCGACGCAGGACCTCCGTTCTGGGCCGGCGGCCCGCCGCGACATGAGGATTCAGGCCCTCCCGATTAGGCCGGTGGCAAGCCGCCGTGGGCCGGGGGCCCGCCAGGCGGCAGAGACAACGACGAGGAGTGAAGTAGTCTCGGACCTCGGGATTAGGATCAGAGCCCTCGTGGCAGAGGGCTACTGCTTTGTGGTGCTTCGACCAAGAGCGGACCGTGGGGTGAGCTGCTGCAAATCAGCCGCGGCTCATGATACGGCCGGACGAGTTGGCCGGATGCAGGATCGGCTCAGTCGGCCGCTACGCGAATCAACTCAGCCAGATCGGCCCCGAGGACTTCCTCCTGTCGACCGACTCGGATGCGCAGGGGGCCTCCGAAGGGTCCTCGGTTGGCGATCTCGATGGCCTGTCCAGGGACCAACCCGACCTTGGCCAGATAGATCAGGCGCTCGTCGTCGCGCGCCCGGACCCGGCTGACGGTGCCGCTGAATCCGATCGGCAGCTCGGTCAACGGCGTGTCGTGGACCTCGGGCATCGTCCCATCCGCCGTCGGGATCGGCTCGCCGTGCGGGCAGCGGGTGGGGTGGCCGGCGGTCTCGTCCATGCGTGCGACAAACGTCTCGTCGGCGACTTCGGCCAGGGCGTCGGCCATTTCGTGGGCTTCATGCCAACCGTATCCCATCACCCGCACCAGGAAAGCCTCGGAGAGGCGGTGATACCTGATCTCACGCAGGGCCTGCCGCGTGCCGGTGTTGGTCAGGCGGACGCCGCGATGAGGCACCCGCTCGATCAGGCCCGGCTCTTCCAGCCGCTCGATCATGCGCGCCGCCGCCGGAACGGATACGCCCATCACCTCCGCCAAGCGGGAAGGTGAGACAAGCGCGCTTTCGCCACCCAGGCGGTGGAGTTCGCCCAAGTAGTGCGACATCGCCGGCGAGATTCGCTTGGCCCCGTCTGGGATCGGACCGGCAGCTCCCAATCAAACCTCACCTTCGTTGGAGACCGACCTGGGGGTTAATCTGAGCATTATGCGCGCTACCTTGCGGCCCAGGGGAATAACAAAGAGAATACCTACGAAACTTGTCTTAAATACTACCACAGAGGAGGCACGAGGCGAATTGAACCTCACGGCACGAACCGTCGCCGAGATCCCTGGAGGCTGGCTCGCCGCATTCGGGCTTGCGGCGGCCATCGGTCTGGTCTCCTGCTCTTCCCCTGGGCCAGGACCCACGGGGGTCAGTCCGACCGTCGAAGGGCCGAGGCAGGAGGAAGTTCCGGCGGATCCGGGATCCCTGGTCGTCTACTCCGGGCGGGCAGAGAGCCTCGTCCAACCGTTGATCCAGCAGTTCGCCGACGCCACGGGCATCGACGTTCAGGTGCGCTATGGCACCACGGCCGAGATGGCTGCAACCATCCTGGAGGAAGGCGCTGAATCGCCGGCGGACGTGTTCTTCGCGCAGGACCCGGGCGGCTTGGCCGCGGTCGCCGCCGCCGGTCTGCTGGCGCCCCTGCCGGAAGGACTCGTGGCCAAAGTCGATCCTCGCTTCACCGGCCCGGACGGGCGATGGGTGGGGATTTCCGGCCGCGCCCGGGTGGCGACGTACAACACCGAGCGAGTCGATCCGACCGATCTGCCCGCCGGGCTGGAAGGGTTCACCGATCCCGTCTGGCGCGGCCGCATCGGCCTGGCTCCCACCAACGCCTCGTTCCATGCGATGGTGACCGCCATGCGCCGTGTCTGGGGTGAGCAGGCGGCGCGCGCCTGGCTGGAGGGACTGCTCGCCAATCAACCTGCGTTCTACGACAACAACACGGCCGTTGTCGCTGCCGTGGGCGCGGGGGAGATCGACGTCGGGCTGGTCAACCACTACTACCTCCACCGCTTCCTGGCCGAGCAGGGCGAATCCTTTCCGGCGCGCAACTACTACCTGCCGGGTGGCGGCCCCGGATCGCTGGTCATGGCGGCCGGGGCAGGGCGTCTGGCGACCGGCGCGAATGAAGCCAACGCCGTGAAGTTTATCGAGTTCCTCCTCTCGACCGTGGCGCAGACCTATTTCGCAACTTCCACTTTCGAATACCCGATGATCGACGGCGTTCCCATCGACGCCGGTCTGACGCCATTGGCGGAGCTCAGCGCTCCAGACATTCCTTTGATAGAACTGGCGGATCTGGATGGGACGGTGGCGCTCCTTCAGGAGACGGGTTATCTGCCCTGAGGACGGACTGCGATGGTGAGCGACACGGCAACTCGTGCAGTGCTCGTGCGCCGCCCTGCCGGGCGCCTCCCGCCGCGTCGTCTGCTCCTGGTGTATATACCGGCCGGGATCGTGACTCTGGGGGTCCTGCTGCCGATCGTATACCTGGTGGCCAGGGCCCTGCAGGCCGATCTGCCGGCGGCCAGCCTGATGCTCAGCGCCTCGTTGCCGCGCTTGCTCGTCAACAGCCTGGGTCTGGCGGCGACGGTCACCCTCGCCTCGATCGGCCTGTCGCTCGTCGTGGGTTGGCTCACGGAACGCACCGATCTGCCGGGGCGGCGGGCGTGGGGAGTCCTGACCGTTCTACCGCTGGTGGTTCCGAGCTACGTCGGCGCCTTTCTGTTCGTGACGGCTTTCGGGCCGCGCGGGCTGCTACAGAAGGCCCTCGAGCCGATCCTCGGGCTCGACCGACTTCCGGGGATTTACGGGTTCTGGGGGGCCTTCCTGGCGCTGACCCTGCTGAGCTATCCCTTCGTTCTGATCCCGGTGCGGGCGGCGCTCCAGCGCGCGGATCCGCAGCTCGAGGAGGCGGCCCGCAGCCTCGGAGAGAACGGGTGGGGGGTCGTGCGGCGGGTCATCCTGCCGCAGATCGCCCCGGCGGTGGCGGCCGGGGCGCTTCTGGTCGCCCTGTATTGCCTGCGCGACTTCGGCGCGGTGTCGGTCATGCGCTTCACGACCTTCACCCGCGCCATCTACCTCCAGTATCAATCGCTCTATGACCGAAGCTCGGCGGCGTTGCTGTCTCTGGTCCTGCTGGTTCTCATGGCGGCGCTCGTCTCCCTCGAGCAGCGGACCCGCCGCAGTCGGATGACGTATGGCTCGCAGGCGAACGGGCGCGGCGGGGTCGTGCTCTACCGACTGCGCGCCTGGCGCTGGCCGGCAGTGGTGTTCTGCGCCGCCCTGGTAGGTGTGGCGCTGATCCTCCCGGGTGCGGTTCTGACCTACTGGTTGGTGCGCGCCGTGCAGGAGGGGCCGGCCTGGGGGCCGACGCTGGCGGCGGCGGGCAACTCGCTGCTTGTCTCCGGTCAGGCGGCCGCCATCACGCTGATCGCCGCCGCGCCGATCGCCGTCCTTGCGGCTCGCTACCCGGGACGATGGAGCCGCTGGGTGGAAAACCTCTCGCACGCCGGATTCGCCCTTCCGGGGATCGTCATCGCGCTGGCGCTGGTCTTCTTCGGAATCCGCGCGGCCCCGGGGCTCTATCAGACCCTGCCGATGCTCCTGCTGGCCTACCTGATCCTGTTCCTGCCGCAGGCCGGCGGACCGCTTCGAGCCTCGCTGCTTCAGGTGCCGCGCAGTCTGGAGGAGGCCGGGCGCGGCCTCGGGCGAGGTCCCCTGACGGTCTTTCGCCGGGTGACCTTGCCGCTCATCCGGCCGGGCATCGTCGCCGCCGTCGCGCTCGTGTTCCTGACGGCGATGAAGGAATTGCCGGCAACCTTGATCCTCAGTCCGACTGGATTCCGCACGCTGGCGACCGAGGTCTGGTCGGCGGTGACGGAGGCCTACTTCGCTCGAGCGGCCGCACCGGCGCTGTTGCTGATTCTCCTATCGTCGGTTCCGATGATCTTCTTCGTCGGGCGCGAGGAGGCCGAGTGACCGGAGGCAGGCCGGTCTTGCAGCTGGTCGGGGTCGGCAAGCGCTTCGGCGGACACCCGGCCGTCGCCGGGGTCGACCTCGATATCCCGCCGAACCACATTGTGGCCATTCTCGGCCCCAGCGGCTGCGGCAAGACGACCCTGCTGAGGCTGATCGCCGGCCTCGAGGCGCCCGACGAGGGGGAAATCCGCATCGACGGCCGCGTGGTCGCAGGCCGGGATGTCTTGGAACCGCCGGAGTCGCGCCGGGTCGGCATGGTGTTCCAACACCACGCATTGTTCCCGCACATGTCGGTGGAACAGAACATCGCCTTCGGGTTGGCCGGACGCCACCGCGCCGCCCGGGCGGCGCGAGTCGACCACTTGCTGCGGCTGATCGGATTGCCCGAGGCGCGCCGCCGCTATCCCCACGAACTCTCGGGCGGCCAGCAGCAACGGGTAGCGGTCGCTCGCGCCCTGGCGCCGCAACCGGCCGTGGTCCTGATGGATGAACCGTTCTCGGACCTGGACGCCGAGCGACGGCTGCGGCTGCGCGACGAGATTCGCGTCATCCTGAAGCAGGCCGGCACGACGGTGGTCTTCGTCACCCACGACCAGGAAGAGGCGATCTTCATGGGGGACAGCCTGGCGATCATGCGCCACGGCAGACTGGAGCAGATGGGAGAGGCCGAGGCCGTCTTCGCCGCGCCGGCTTCGACCTTCATCGCGGAGTTCCTGGGGCAGACGGAGTTCGTGCCGGGCGTCGTCGAGTCGCCGTCCGTCCTCTCGACCGAGATCGGCAAGCTGGCTCAGCACGTCGATCGAACGCTCGGAGCGACGGTCCAGGTCGGGTTTCGGGCCGACGATGTGGACTTCGCGCCCGATCCGGCCGGCGAGGCGATGTTGCTGGCGCGCTTCTTCCAAGGCGCGGTGGCGATCTACCGCATCCGGCTGGCGTCCGGCCGCATCGTTCATTCACTTCAGCCGCACCACCGCCTGCACCGCGCCGGCGGACGGGTGCGGGTATGGCTCGATCCCCGGCACGTCCTGCCGTGCTTCGACGACGGCCGCGCCGTTCCCGCCTGGCTTCCCACCGAAACGTCTCCGGAGCGCGCACCAGATCCGTCGAATGGCTGAGTAGTTCCGGCGAGCTGCCCCGGCAAGCTGTGCAGGCGCTCGGCGCCGACTCGATCCTCGCCCGCGATGTCCGCCACGGAGGGGTAGGGCAGTCGATCGCCGGCGAGAAGCTGGTCGTACGACCAGACGAATTCCCCGGCGGCCCAAGTTGACAACGGTCCGACGTGCTCGGGCAGCTTCGTGCGGCGGGAGGCAGTCGAGCTAAGGCCCCGGAGTGGGGGTGCAGTAGCGGGGGTGGTCGGGGTCGGCCTTGCACGAGCTCGCGTTCGGGACGGGAGCCGATGGGGAATCCGAGGTGGGCGTCGCGCTGGGTACCGCCGTCGGGGGATCGCTCGGCGTGGCCGTGGCCGACATCGTCGAGCGCGAGGCGGTCGGTTCAGTCGAGGAGACCTGCGAAGACGAGCCGGTCACCTGGCGTTCCTCTGTCCCATCCGATCCGGCGCTGTCATCGGTTCCCCATTCCCCTTCAGAATCCGATGACTCGGTACCCACCGCCAGACCTTCGGGGTCACCATCTCCGGGCTGCTGGTTCCCGCCTGTCTGCGCCGAAGCAGGCGCAGAGAGATCTGCGAGGGCGGATTCGCCGGCCTCCCCGCCCCAGTTGTCCCACAGCGAGCCCCGGAACAGGTCGCCGGCCATCGAGGCCGACGACAGCATGGGCGCAGTCACCGCCAGGAAGACGGCCAGCACGACGGCCGAGGCGAGGACGGCCATCCGGCTGGGCCGCCGCCGGGAAGGACCCGGTTGCGTCTCGATCGGAGGGGCGGCCTCGGACGGCCCGGGTTCCGTCGAGTAGCCCATCGCATACTGGAAGTGTCGGTGAAAGGCGTCGATGCTTGGAAACCTCTCCTCCGGCCGGCTGCGCAGGGCGCGCCGAAGGGTCGAGACGACTCGCTCGGGGAGCGACACGTCCTCAGAGGTCGGGCGGGATGAGCCCGACGCCGCGTGCGGTCCCGCCGCGGTCAGGAGCCAGCCCAGAGACTGCCGAGGAGATCGCCGACTCAGGACGGTCAGGAGAATGAGGCCCAGACTGTACTGGTCGGAGGCCGGGATCGCCGGGGCGCCTGCGGCCACTTCGGGCGCGGCGTACTCCAGGCCCTCCAGGGGGACCCCCTCGGGGGCGCCGGCATTCGTCATCGGGCCGAGACGGAAATCGGTGATGTGCACGTGCCCTTCTTCATCGAAGACCAGATTCGAAGGCTTCAGGTTGGCGTGCACCACTCCGTGCCCGTGGGCGCACATGAGGGCATCGCAGATCTCAGTCCCGAACTGGCTCAGGTCGAGAGAGGCCAGGGCACCCTGGCGTTTCCGATCCTCGAGGCTGCCGGCGGCCAGGAAGGGGGAAACCAACACCAGGCCATCTGGGGACCAACCCACCTGAAGGGGGCGAACAAAGGCGTCATGATGGAGGCCCGTCCACGACCGGATTGCCTCCCAGGCTGCCCGGCGATCCGCGGGGCGAGACAGCCACGGCGGGTTCAGGACCTTAACGACGACAGGTCCGACCCCATCGGGCGCCTCGGCCCGCACGGTTCGGAACTCCGGCTCGGCCCTGAGCTGTTGGACGGGTTTGTACCGTTCCAGAGAGATCATGGGCGCTGAGGCCCTTCCGATCCCAATCCGACCGGATATCGCGGGCCGGGCTCAGCCCGATGGCCGAACGGAATCGCGGCTTGGTCCAGGCATCGACCCATCCAGTGTCCCCAGGCCTGCGGCCCGTCGTGGCGATCTTTCATTAGATTCAACGAAACCGGAGCCCAACTGTTTCTCTCCGGTCGCAGGACCTCGGTACCAAAGGGGCCGTGGTTTCGGGGGCGGCCAACATCTTACCGGCATGCCGGGCCTAGGCGGGCCGGGGATCAGCCGGAAAAGATGCTCTTGGGCATGTAGAACGACACCAGCCAGTTCGGCGCGTCGACGATCTCGCTGATCTTCAGGTCCCCGGCCGTGCTGCACAGCACGTAGGCCTGGCTGCGCGTCAGATCGTGCCGGTCGACCAGCCAGTCGATCATGTGGCGCACGGCGTTCTTGGCGTTTGCCTAGGCGAGGCGGCGGTACAGGTCCCTGTTCTTGGAGAGGACCCGATCGAAGACCTGTTGGACGGCCTCGTCGGGCCGAGCGAGGAGGTCTTCGAGGCCAGCCCGGGCGAGTTCCTCGGCGCGCAGGCCAAGCCGGGATGCGAGGGACTTAAGAGCCTGGGCCTGGTCTTCCTGGAGGGAAATGGTGATTTCGGCCATATGAATGCCCTTACTTACTGTACCTCAGCCTTCACGAACCGGCAAGACGAGCAGGCTGCCTAACGGCCTCGAGATTCGCGAAGCACCCCCGTGGGGGAGCCGCCCGGCCAGCCAACGTTAGTATCGCGCCAAAACCAAACTCCCGGCTGGCCGGGATCGGTCGAAGATCCCCGGAGCGAAGCGGAGGGGGCGCCAGCGAGTTGTTAGGTGTCCGGAAGAACTAGAGGAGATCGATGAAGGCGTCGACCTCGATGCGTGCGTGCTTGAGAATGTGGGAGAGAGTTGACCGCTTGACCGGACGATGAGCCGGGATCGTGAGTTTCAAGACCTCCTTGCCGGCTCGCCTCTGAAGGCGAATGTGACTTCCCCGCTGGCGGACGATTGTCCAGCCGTCTCTCTGGAGAGCCTTGACGATGTCAAGGTAAGGGAGACTGGGGACCTTTGTCAAAGCTCGATTTCTCTGACCTGCGCTTTCTCATCAAACAGGAGATCGTCTTCAACCGGCTCGAGATAAAGCGCGATGGCTTCCTGGATGGTCGAGAGTGCGTCTTCCTGAGACTCGCCCTCGCTGACACATCCGGGGAGGGAGGGGACAAATGCCGTGAAGCCACCGTCCTCGCTAGGCTCTAAGACTACCTTGAACTTCATGGTTGCTCTCCCAAGCGCTGAACCAGTTCCTATTCTAATCCCAATTCTGCGGGAGGGTCGAGGAGTTGGTGCCGCGGTAGTCGCGGACGCCTAACGTCCTCGAGATGAGCCGCCCGGCCAGCCCAGCGATTGTATCGCATGAAATCCCAGGATCTGGGCTGGCCGGGTCGGCTCCATCGAGTTGTTAGGCGGCTACCTCGCGTATTGATCGGCGCCAAGAAAGTGAAGAGATACGTAGTTCTCGTCACCAACTACCCAGCTGTCGTGTGGTGTCGGCGGGATGTAGAAGAGAGTGCCGGGGGTCAAGTGCTTGACGGTGCCGTCTTCGAAGGCGGCAGTTGCGGTGCCAGAGAGGACCAGCCCAACATGCTCGACTGAGCAAAGGCGCTGTCCGCGGGACGGGCCAACGTGCAGGGACCACTTCCAGCCGGGCTCATACGTTGCCCTTCCGACTGTCATGCCCCCGATGTGGACAAGCTGGAAGGTGCCCTTTTCCATGTGTCTGATCTCGTCGGGAGTCTCAAAGCGCTTGAGGATCACTGCAATTCGATCTGCCTCCACCACTACCACCTCCTGTAGCCGCCCAACTAATGATTCTACATCCAAGGGGGCACCTAATCGCCCAATGCGGCGTTACGGAAGAAAATGAGACGCAGAGTAGCCGCCGCATCGGACGATAAATCGAAGGATGTGCAGCGATTGACGCTGGAGGCAGATTCGCGGTCAGCCTTTGGGATGAGTAATTCCACATCCACCGGGTCGCGATAAAGGGGCTGGAGAAGCTGTTGCCTGGGTCAAGCGGGGAGTCCAAGACCCTTGGCCGCTCTTGTCTTCCACGCCCCTTGTACGGGATCCCCAAAGACGGGCACGGGTCTGCCGGATTTACGCAGACCTTTGCTTAGAGGCGACGGTCGGATTTGCTTCCCAGTCCCGAGCCCTTCGGCTTCGCTCAGGGCAGGCTGCGCGAGGGACACCCACGAATGAGGGTTTTGCAGAACCCGGCCCAGGCGAATCCGACCCTTGCTTGCCTTTGGCCGGATTCCACATAGGCGTCTGCTGTGTTGGGACTGCACGCGGTGGTGAGTGGCAAAGGGGTGAGTCCGGCAGCGCTTGTTCCGAAGGCCCTCAGGGGCTGAAGACCGAAGGGGGAAGCCTTAGGGTGCCCAGATCCTTGTTTCAGGGAAGATCGCCGACCAGGCGAACCAATAGGCCTCGACCGAGACCAGACGCGTAAGCTGCTGGCCTTGCAGCGGGCCGGCGACGGCGCGGCCGGCCAGACTCCAGCTGGATCCAGTCTCACGATCACGGATTTCCCCCTCGGTCCATTCGAAGGTGAAGACCTGGCCGGCAAGATCTCGGCGATACGTGCCGCTCGAGCCGACGTCCCGCGATTCGTCGACCCGGGCAGCATCCGTCAGCGAGACTGCGCCTGCTCCCCAGAAGACGACAACGGGCTGGCCGTCCGCCTCGTCGTTGACTACCCGCGCCGTGCTCAGCTCCCCAAATGGAAACGCCACCGCGCCGCCATCCAGGGGGAGCGCCGTGACGCGCGCCATCGGTCTCAAGCGGCCGTCCACTTCGCCCGGCACGAACGAGCGCAGCAGTCCGGGGAGATCCCCCGAATCATCGAGGCCGGCATACGGCGAGGTGCCGTATTCCCGGACGGCGCCGGTCGCCCGCGACAAGACTCGTGCGCGCGGATACTCGGCGCGGAAATCCGACCAGGCAAGCACTTGGGTAGGCAGGGCCCCCAGGCTCGACCCGGTCAGCTCGCCGATGATCCCTTCGCCGCTGAGTTGCTGCCACCACGACGCACTCGAGCGATCGTAGAGGATGGAGTTGCCAAATCGCAGGTTGCCGGTCGTGCCAAAGACCAACGGCGTGCCGGACAGGCCTCGCCCCGCGAAGGCCCGCGCCGATCCGGACATCGGGGAATATGTGATTGCGACGGGAACCCCGTCGACGATGGTGTTCACGACTTCGTGCCAGAGAAGGATGGGGAGAGGGTATCCGAAAACTTCGTCTGAACCGACGAGGGCGAGGACCGGCCAGCCGTCCCCCATCCAGGCCGAAGCCGAATCCACCGACTCATAGGCCGGCGACTCGATCGGAGGGATTCCATCCCGCGGCTGGCCGCCGGGGACGATTTCGCCGATGTCGACACTGTGCTGGCAGAAATCCGTTTCCGACCAACCGGCCAGCGAAAACGCGATCTCTTCCCCGCCAAACGGGTCGGGGCACGAGAGCCCGCCGCTCCCCTGTCTGACCTGAGCTGTAGGCAACGGCGGACCCGCCGGGCCATTCGTTGGCGCCGGCGACGGGCCAAGGGCGGTGGATGGCGCGCAGGCCGCCAGGAGCCACGCCAGGGCCAACAAGGGGCCGAAAATAGACAACCCTGAGACCTTCACGCGCGCCGGACCTCGACTGGAGATCCTCGATTCATGATGGCTATTCCTTTCCATCCCCACGCCTGGCCGGCCCTTGGACCCGCCTCAACGCCAGTATCGCCAGGCTGCCGATGATCAGAGACCCGAGAAGAAGAAACGGCGCCAGGCGGGCAACGCCGATGGAACTCACGGTCTCGGACGGCTGGTCCGAGTCGAACCCGGGGACATCGGGGGCCTGACCCCCGCGCACCTCGGCCAGGACTTCAAGATACCGCGTTCCGTAGTTGCGGCTCGGCTCGACGTGCGAGTTCTCGCTGAACTCGTTCCAACTAATCAGTCCGATCGCGTCCGGGGCGGAGGCAAAAGCCGTTGCCATCTGCCTTCGCAGGGTCTCCCCGTCCTTCCGTTCGACGACCCGCGAACCGCCGATGAGGCGAGCGTCGAACCCCGGTGCCGCCGGAGCGATCCACAGACCTCCGTCGCGGTGGATCGTTTCGCCCATCGCCGTCAGCTTCTCTTGATAGCGGGGTGTGTCGAAGGGGTCGACGGATGACCAGTAGTATGCGTTGCCATCCACCCAGCCGGCCACTTGTTCGTAGTCTTCCACCTGCCGCTCCGAGGCCAGAAGCAGGATCTGCCCTTCGAGTTGCGAGGCTGCGAGAGCGATATCCTCGTCCGAGAACTCCCACGTTCCCGACCAGATGACGAGCGGCTTCCCGAACAACTGGAAGACTGGATGGTCGCCGAAGGTCTGCTCGAACCAAGTCAGGTCGGCGGCGACCCGCTCGACGGGGAGCGGATCGCGCTCGAAATCCAGCCCCTGATAGATGATGGCCAACTGGAAGTCTTCCTCGGAGGCGATGGTGACCAGCGACTCCAGACGGGCGTTGAGGGCGTCGGTGCGTTTCCAACTCACGATGAAACCTTCGATCCCCGCATCCTTGGCCCAGCGCACATGCTGGCGCATGACCTCCGCATCGCCGCTGGAGTAGCTTCCCAGGAGGGGCAGATCAGACTTGGCCCGATCCCAGGACCCGGGATCAAACCAGATGTAGTAGTACGCCAGGAGCGGAATCGGCCCGTCTTGGCTGAAGGGCGCGCGCGGCGAGGCGCCCGCCAGAGACACCGCTGCCAGCAGGGCCGCCGAAGTCAGGGCCAGGCGGTATCTCATGCGGAAGGCTCCTCGTCCGGCGGTGCCGCCCGGCTTGCGGCCGGGTCAGTCTGGCCCGCCGACGGCCTCCTGGCCCAGGGCAGCAGGTGCGGCCTGCCGGAGAAGAGAAGACCCAGGAAAAGCCCCATGCCCCCTCCCAACACCGCGCCGATGTCGAGATAGGTGATGACCGGAGGTCGCACCAACTGGTCTCGAGAGAGGACCATGATGGTGGGCACGACAATCTGCGGACCGCTCACCACCCATACGCGGTAGGTGCCGCGTGCCAGGTCGGAAACCTCGGCCGTCCGATCTGCGTTCGTGGTCACCTCCAGGCGTCGGCCGTCGGGGAACTCGAGGACGACCTTTCCAGCTATCGGTCCTCCGAAGAGCGCGTCACGCGGCTCGAATCGAGCCGCATACAAGAGAAGCGGCAGAGTCCATGAATCGGTCGCGTCTTCGGCCATGAGGCGGAGTTGTCCCCGGTTGACCACGTTGCCGCCGTCGACCGCCACTCGCTGGACGGCGTAAACGACCGGAACGGACTCCAGTCCGGTGTCGCGCCGCAGGCTGCGCTCGGCGAGGATCCAATGTCGGCCTTCTCCCTCAAGGGTGAGGAACGTCCCGAGGCTGCTGCGCACGATCACACTCGAGACGCGACTGACGGGAATGGTTTCTCCGGCAAGGTCTCGAAACTCGAGTCGCACCTGGCGATGGAGGTTCATTCCCACGGCCAGTTGCACATTGGAGGTCAGTACGATCGCCCTCTCGGCCGTGAAAACATCATCCTCCCAGCGGCTGAACTCCGCCTTTTCTCGGCCTTCAGGGGATTCCCAGGAGGCCACCTGAAGGTGATACAGGCCGGGCTCCGGACCACGGAGTCGGGCAACACCCTGCTCGTCGGCAGTGAAGCTCCATTGCTCGGGCTCGGGGATCTCACCGGAGAAGCAGTATTCGGCGGCCGATCGGCCCGGGGGAAGGTAGAGTGAACAAGGTCGAAAAAGCCGGAACTGAAGGCCGGGGAGGGCCGGGACACTGCGGATTTCAAGGGACGGTTCGGATTGGGCGACCGGCTGAGGGACGGCAAGATCTGACTCGATGAGACGGGAAGGCAAGGAACCCAGAGGGTCGGCGGCCATCGGTGGCGATGCTGAGCCCGGTGGGCCGTAGGGGACCATGAGGGCGGCGAGCGAAAGCAGGGTCAGCCACCATGGTGCCATCAGCGGTTGTCGCCCTTCCCTGCGGCCGCGGTTCCTGTGCCGGAGCGACTGCGCCAGCGAGCGGGGACCAGCTGGCGACCCCGGATGAGGGCTGCCACGGTAAGAGTCAGCGCGGCGATATACGCGAACGTGTTGAACGCCGGGTCGATGCCCCGCGCCGCATTGGCTCCGCGCCGCTGGGTCGACACGAGATGCGGGGCCCGCGGGGCCTGGTCGAAATCCAGGCCGCTGGCGATGCTGTTGGCGAGCGCGTCGCGCGGCGTCAACGGCTCCAGGCCCCAGTTGTCTTCGATGAACCGGAGGATGGAAGTGTAGTCGAGCGTCGTGTGGTCGACGGATCCCCGCCGGGCGTAGGGGCTCACAAGCAGCGCCGGTACGCGAAATCCGTACCCCTCGTCGTCGACCTGAGGCGGCGCGACGTGGTCGTACCAGCCGCCCCAGTCGTCGTAGGTGAGCAGGAAGGCGGATTCCTCCCAGGCGTCGCTCTGCATCAACGTTTGAATCATCCCCCGGACGGCCTGCTGGCCGGCCAGGAGGCCTCCCGGAGGATGCTCGCTCGAGCCGATGAACTTGACATACGAGACAGCCGGCAAGTTGCCCGCCCGGAGATCCTCGAAATACTCGTCCAGATCGACGATTCTCGAATAGAGGTCGGGATCGTCGAGATAGCGTTGCATGCTGAGAAGAGGGACCCATTCCACTTGGGCCGGCCGCGGCCGGCCGTCAACCAGGTCCCGGTAGTCGAGCCCGGGTTCGTAGTTGTCGATGTAAAACTTCCAGGAAATGCCGGCCTGCTGCAGCCGATCGAAGATGGTGGGGAAATCACCCATCCCTTCCGGCGTCGGCTTGTCTCTGCCATTCCCCGGGCCGCCGGTGACCCAGAATACGTGGTTCAGAAAACTTCCCGCACCGGCCGAGCTGAAGAATCGATCGAACAGGACGTGTTCTTCGGCCAGGTTCCAGTAGTACGCCAGCTCCTGGTCGTCGTAGTAACCCATGGCCAGCTGCCCGTCCTGATTCCTCTCGTTCAGGGCGTAGACAAATCCGTCCATGGCCCCGTCGTTGTACTGCAGCTCGAACGTCCGGCGGCTGTGATCGAGATCCTGGATGGGGAGGTCCCGGATCGCAAAGGGCTGGACGCACTCGGTGTTGAGGGGGTCGTGTGGGTCAACCGGCATGCAAGTCCCCGGCGGAATTCCATCTGCCCCGGGAAACGTTCCGAAGTAGTTGTCGAAGGTATGGTTTTCCTGCATCACAACGATGAGATGGCGGATCGGCGTGGCAGGGGCGATCTGCCCGGAAGGCGTCGCCGGCAGGAAGAGCAGGATGGGCAGCGCTGCCAGCCGCAACGTCCGCAGGGCTCTCATGGGCGCACCTCGTAGACCACGATGACCGGGGTGGAAATGGTCTCTCCCGCGGCAGATCGGAGCGGGACGGCTACGACGTGGACCACACGGCCGTCGTATCGTTCGGCGTACCGCAGGATCTTGGCCGAGAAGAAGATGGACCGGGATGCGGAGTAGGCGTCCCAAATCACGTACTGGATTTCGCCCGTGCGAAGGTCGAAGTCCGGATTGCGGATAGGCTGGTAGGCCGGGTTGCGGTGGAGAGGGTTCGGGCTGACCGAAAGTCCGAACGCCCTGCGATGGCCGTAGAACTGAAGAATGTTCGCCATCGACGGGCCGATGGTCATCAAGGTCGCGCCGGAGGGGGTGTTCTCGCGGATCCACAGTCCGGCTTCTCGCCCCCCCGGGACGCCGCCGGAGCCGGCCAGGAACCGACCGGTGGCCCTGGTGGCGAGACCCTGCCACGCAGGCATAAGGAGGGAAATCGCGACGAAGGACGCCAGCCCGAGGCGGACCCAGGAGGACTGGATCTCACGGCCGCGCACGCGAAACGAAGGAGCCGACGGCCAACGGGTCAAGGTGCGGCCCGCGGCAACCGCCAATGGAGGCGCGATCAAGAGAAGATAATGGAAGCCCTTCACCGGCCAGAGCTGGAAGAACAGGATCGGGACCAGGATCCAGGCCGCCAGCAAGATCTCCTTTCGCGAATTCTCTCGCCGCAGCAGGAGGAATCCGAGAACCGCGGCGGCGAGCAGGGCCAGGCCGATCGAGGGGCCTACGACCTCCGGATAGAAGGCCCAATCATGATTGGGCCGCCGCGAAAGCTGCCAGACCAGGTACTGCTGCGTCCGTCCTGCGCCCGCCCCTCCCCCCAGCGCGAGCGTCAGGGGGTAGGGGGCCACGACCAGTCCGAAGACGAGGAGCGAAAGGGCCAGATCCCGAAAGCGGATCCGCAGGCCGGGGGAGAGAGCAAGGAACACATAGACGGCCGCCAGCAGAACCAGACCCGTCTCTTTCGAGAGGAACACCAGGCCGAGCCCGGCCCCGGTTGCAGACAGGCGGGACGGCTCCTCGCCCGTGGCCAAGTCGGCGAGGAACAACAGCGTAAGCGTGGCGAAGAACGCCATCGGTGTGTCGAGAAGAAACTGGCGGGAGACGATCACGTGGTAGGGCATGACGGCCAGGAGCAACGCCGCCAACCATCCCGCCCACCAACCGTACAGTTTCCGCCCTACCCGATAGGCGAGCAGGATCGTGCCAACGCCGAAGGAAGCCGCCACCAGTCGGCCGAGGAGATCGCTGACCCCGAAGCGGAACAGGACAGCCAGGATCGACTGGGAGAGCAGAGGGTGCGCCCGAAAAACGGGGAAGATAGACTCAAGCTCGGGGGCCTCGGCCATGGCGGCCGCCTGTCCCATGTACACGGCTTCGTCGCTGTTCAAGCCGACCGCCCCCAGGCCGACCAACCGCAGACCGGCTCCAAGGAGAAGGACGGCGACGAGCAGTCCCCATCGCACGCGCGGGCTCGACGGTGTCCTACCGCCGGCAACGCTGGGACGAGCCGCCGCCGTCGTGGCCGGGATGCGCGGCGCGATTTCCGGCTCGGGCGAGAGGAGCTCCGCCATCGAATGTGGCGAAGGTCCGTAGAACCCCCCCCTGCGACGGAGACGGTCCAGCGTCAAGGTTGAAGCTCGTCGAGAAGAGCCTCGGCCCTCGCCCTCAAGTTATCCGAGAGGGAAAGCGACAGGGCCCGCTGCAGGTCCTGCACGGCGCGTGTGATCGCATCCACCTTGGCGTATGCCCTTGCCCGGTAGAAATACGCTCCAGCGTGCTCTGGTTCCAGGGCGATGACTTGGTCCATGTCGGCGGCGGCTTCGTAGTACCCGCCGAGCTTGTAATGCGCCCGACCGCGGTAGTAGTAGGCGTCGGCAAGCCCAGGCTGAAGGGCGATCGCCTGCGACTCGTCCTGAACCGCCTCCGTGTATCGTTCCAGCCGGTAGAGCGCTCGTCCGCGATACAGGTAGGCCTGCGCGTTCTGAGGATCGAGGGTCAGTGCATGGCCGAGATCTTCAACCGCCTCGGCGTACCGCGCCGCCCGATACAGCACGCGCCCGCGGTAGTAATAGGCGCCGGCATGCTGGGGAGCCAGGCCCACCGTCGAATCGAAGTCGGCGAGCGCTTGGGCAAGGTCCCCGAGTTTGTACCAGGACCGACCTCGATAGAAGTAGGCCTCGGCGTTCGTCGAATCCAGGGCGATCGCGCTGTCCAGCAGCCCCTTCGCAGCCGCGTAGTCCGCAGCCCGGTAGGCGGCGACGGCTTGCTCCAGAAGTGCCACGTGGTCTCCCCCCGCCAGACCCTCGTCCGCCGCGGGACCTTCCGGCACGGGTCCGAATTCAGCCGGGCTAAGGAACGAAGTTCCGGTGATGCCGGCACAGGACAGGATCGCCAGAGTCAGCGCCCCGTTCGCAAGGGCCAGACGGAAGGGGACAGAGACCCGAGGCCCATGCGGTCCTTCGAGGTCAGCCCGGGTTGTGATGTTCATTGGCCACTGTGCGGGGAGAGGGGATGGTCTCGGCGGCGGCGGAATCGCCGGGCCGGAGAAGAGAGGGGAGGCGCTTCCACCACCGGTACTGCTCGCTGGCCAGACGTATTCCCGTAGCTTCACGCAGACCCTCTTTCACGATCTCCGTCTCGGCCCAATGGTAATCCAAGTCACCATCACGGCTCAAGAAACCCTCGAGCGACCGGTAGGGTGGGAATCCATACGCGTCCTCGGAATTCTCGCCCAAGATGCGGAGGAGCGTCGACGGAGACATGGTCTCCTGATGGTCGGGGCCTTTCTCCAGCACTACGACAAGACTCAGGCGCGCCTGTCCTGAGATCCTCACCTCCGGGATCAAGCGAGCCACCGAATACTTCGGGGGCGGGATCAAGAGTTGTATGACGGCACTGATCGTCGCCGCGGGCAGGCCGAGCTCAGCCAGCCGCAGGCCGAAGTGGCGGCCGCCTCGCGAATGAAGCCGGCTCTGTACCGACAGGGCCACCCGCTCCCACAGCCGGAGGCGGGCGGCGGGAACGGCGTGCAGCGTGTGCGCGCTGATCGTCAGCGGCTTGGGGAAATTGCGGACGACCCCATCGGACGACAGGATGGTCATATCGTCGGAAAGGAAAGTCCAGGCTTGACTCCGCAGGGCTCGCAGGATGGTCGTCGTCTTCCCGGTATCGGTCGGCGCGGTGATCAAGACGGCCTGGCCGTTGAACGAAATGCAGGCGGCGTGGACCAGCGCGTAGCCGCGTTCGACGAAAGACCAGCGCAGGATCGGCTCGACCACGTTGGTGTAGAGCACGTGGGGCGACAACTCCACAAGGGTAGACACCCATACCTTGACTCCTTCCGAACGGATCAGCGACAGCTGGAAACCGAGCGCGCCGAACCCGTCCTGATAGTGCGCGGCCTGGGCAAGCTCCGCATTGCCAGGCGGGCGACCTCGGTGCACCTCGATGTCTGCTCTTCCGTCCAGCGACGGTACTCGGAAATAGGCGAGTTCGGGTAGGGCGACGACGGACTCGACGGTCAGGATCCCGTGGATGTCGTAGGCATGCCGAAGGGGCGCCTCCCGGTTCACATCCCCTCTGGGCCAGACCCAGCGGTCGGCGAGCAAGAATCGCAAGAGGGCGAGGCTGACGAGCGTAACGACGTTGGCCGCCAGGTAGTGGGCTCCGAACCACGTCACGAGCACTGCCAGCATCGGCGCCCGGACCAGCAGGGCGGCGTTGTTGACCAGGAGGTAGCGCCCGAGCCGGCCCCAAAGCGTACGGCGGGCAGGGCGCTGGCGGAAGACGAGAGCCTGGTGGAGGGCAAAGTTCCACAAGGTAGATCCCTGGGTGGCCAGGACGGCGGAACTAAGATAGTGAATCTCCATGACCTCGGCGAGAAAGGCAAGGAGCACGGTGTTGACCAGGATCCCGCTGGCCCCAACGGCGAGGAATCCGAGCAGTGTCAGGCCTGTCTCGGGAGAGACGAAGCGTCCTCCGCGCCCAGGGCGCTGGGATGTACGAGGGGGAACAGTCATGGCATCCGCCCTGCCCTCCGGGTAGGGGTGTGGATCGGTCGGCGGCGCGTGATTTCGGCGCCGTGTCGTTAGCCGGCAGGGAAAGTAGGCTCCGGCGCTTGCCTGTCGCCTCGTAAGGGTCGTGTCACAGGCATGTTACGTTACGGGTTGACGCCCGATTCTGGGCCGAAAGTACCGCTGGGGAACCGCTCGTTATGTATTTCACGATTTAAGCCACGTCATAGGCGCAGTCGCCCTCGGGAAGATAACCCGTCTCCGGAATCGAAGAAGGCGTACAAGGGTCTCACGCCTTTCCGGAGACCCTTACATACCCTCGGAAAGGTATCAGCCGTCAGCTTCGAGCAGTCAGCTAGGGAACGAAGCTGAAGTCTGACGGCCGGTGACTTACGGCTGTTCTTTGAGGAGGCGACCGTGGGATTCGCTTCGAGTCCCGAGCCCTTCGGCTTCGCTCAGGGCAGGCTGCGCGAGGGAAACCCACGCATGAGGTTTTGCAGAACCCGACCTTGGCGACCCTCGGGATCCTTGGTCGCCTTTGGCCGGATTCCCCATGAGGGTCTCGCTTTCCTAGACTGCCTGGCAGACCGAGACCCTTGACCGTCCTTTCTGGGGCCAGGCAAAAGACATAAGGTGGCTTGCCTGTTCGAAGGCTAGGCTACATCAGCGGCGATCATGAGTCAAGGCAGGCAGTCGACAGGGCAACTTCTCTGCCGCTCGCGCTTCAGCGAGGTGTTAGGCAGCGGGCAAGGCCGGTTGGCACTAGCCATTGGCCGAGGGACCAGCGAGGCGAGTGGATTGCTGGGCGGCGAACTTGGCCCGGCGCTGCGCGGACCAACGTCTCAAGGCAACGACAGCCCAGACACCCTCAACCACCGCAAAGGGCCACGTGCCGGCAAGGGCCCCGTACAGCGAAGAGGCAGCGCACCCGAGTGCGAATACAAGGACCCAAGTTGTGGATCGGGACTCAAGCGTGTATGACACTAGCATCACAGTCACAGCTACCGCGCCGAAGGCAGTCAACCTGTCCATTCACGAACCTCCAAGCCGGCCCTCGGATTACCCCTGAGCATCGGGCCATTGGATCATGCCGCGATAAGCCGTCTATTCATCTCTGCGGGGACGGCCCGAAGCATAACGACCAGACAGGCAATGAGGCCGAGCTCCGCCAACTTGGAAACGATGTCGAGGGCGCCAACAACCTCGACCTCGCCCGCTGCCGGTCCGAAAAGCGGAATCCCGGCAGTTCGGGTGATCACCCACAGGGCCACGATGGCGGCATTGCCCAGGACGCCCGCCCACAAGAGCTGACTGCGCGGGGGCGTGCGGACAAGGAGCAGGAGCGCAAAGCCCATCTGAAGGACCGAGACGAGGACGAAGAATGCACCATAACCGACCCACTCCTCAAGGTGTTCGGGAGCGACGAAGACATGGATCCAGCCCGCCGCGAGGGCCAGGGCAGCTGCGGCCACTTGCCACCGGTCAGGGAAGATGCCGGATTTAAGGGACACTTTGGCCTCCCAGGTGGGAGCGGGATCGACTCGCCGTTTGCGTGATCCAGACATGGGCGTTCCGCAGGCGAGCCGAGGTCCGTTCCATTCGATCATGCATGACGGCTCACAAGAACGGGATCATGAATGCTGTGTGGGCTTTGTACTCTATCCACTCTTGGCCGAACCTTCCTTCGAGCACGGTCTCCTCCCGTCGCGCCCGGCGGCAGAACGCCGGCACGAAGATCGCCAGAAGCACAACGGGTGTCCAGGTCCGGTAAGTTAGCAAGACCCCGGCGAACAGGAGCCAGTAGCCGAGGTACATCGGGTGGCGCAATCCCGCGTAAGGACCGCGCTGGATCAACTGGTGATTCACCCGCAACTCCGCTGTGGAGCTTGTGCTCACACCGTACATCCCGCCCAACGACCAACGGGCCCATAATGTCAGGCCCAAGCCGCCAAGGTAGACGCCTGGCCCGGCTACGCGTAGGGATGAGACGATCACAGGCGGCAACGTCAGAGGAAGGGGGACCCACAATAGGTAGCCAAGGTACACGGACAGCGCAAGGGTGCCGAGTCCGAGCCCCAACTGCGCGAGGGCAGGCAGCCTGAACCACAGGCTTGAGCCAGCGGGTGGATCCCTCGGGATGCGAAGAGTTGCCATCCAACTGGCGACGATGACAGTAGCCAGGACGCCGGCGGTGACCGCGACCAGCCGGTCCACGGGCGTGCCCAGAATGGCGCTCACTATCCTCTCGCTGGGGCTCGATAGCCAAGCAGCCGGAGGGCGTTGAAGACCACGATGAGGGTGACGCTTTCGTGGGCGACGACGGCGGCGCCAATCCCTATCACCCCTGTCAGCGCCGCCAGGATCAGCAAGCCTACGGCCGAGATCGAAAGGACAAGGTTCTGTAGAACAACGGCGCGGGTGGCACGGCCCAACCTAACCGCGAAAGGCAACTTGGACAGGTCGTTCGCCATCAGGGCCACGTCGGCGGTTTCCAGTGCCACATCCGTGCCGGCGCCCCCCATGGCGATCCCCACCGTGGCATTGGCGAGCGCGGGCGCGTCGTTCACTCCGTCCCCCACCATTCCGGTAGGACCGAACTCGCTGGTGAGCGCCTGAACGGCCATGGCTTTGTCCTCCGGGAGGAGCTCCGCCCGGACCGTCGTCAGGCCGACCTGCTGGGCGATGGCGGCCGCCACTCGAGGGTTGTCGCCAGTGAGCAGCACCGTCTGCAGTACGCCGATTCTCCTCATCTCTTGAACCGCGGTGATCGCGTCGGGTCGAAGCGTGTCTGCCACTGCCAGAACGCCCGCCAGCCGGCCTTCGACAGCCACCAGCATGGTCGTCTTGCCGCTCGACTGGAAGGCCTCGATCTTCTTCTCGGCCTCCGCCGGGAGGAAGACCTTCTCGCCCTCCATCAGCTTGCGATTGCCGATGAGGACCGCCTGACCGTTCACGGAGGCGCGCAGCCCGCTTCCGGTGAGCGACTCCACCATACCTACCGGGGGCAAGGCCAAGCCCTTGGCCCGAGCGAACCGCACCACCGCCTCGGCCAGGGGATGCCCTGATCGACTTTCGGCGGCGGCCGCCAGGGCCAGCAAGGCATCCGCGTTCGGAGTCTGCCCCTGGGGATCGGCGAGGGATAGCAAATCGGTAACCTCGGGCTGCCCTTGGGTGAAGGTGCCGGTCTTGTCGAAGGCGATCGCCTTGAGCCGGCCAAGGTTCTCCAGGTGGACGCCGCCCTTAATGAGGACGCCGTTGCGCGCTGCCTGGGCGATGCCTGCCAGAATCGCGGCCGGTGTACCCAGCGCCAGGGCACAGGGTGAGGCCGCCACCAGCACGGTCATTGCGCGCAAGAAGGAGGTCTGAAACGGGACGCCAAGAAGCGGTGGCACAACAATGAGCAAAGCAGTAACGATCAACACGCCCGGCACGAAGACTCGTTCGAAGCGCTCGACCGTGGTCTGTGTAGGCGATTTCTGCGTGGGCGCTTCCTCCACCATTTTCATCACCCGCGCCAGCGTGCTGTCCTTCGCCAGCCGCGTGACCTTCACCCCGAGCGCACCCTGACCGTTCACGGACCCCGCGAAAACGACCTCCCCGGGCCCTTTGTCCACCGGGATGGATTCGCCGGTGACGGGCGATTGGTCGATGGCGGATTCGCCCTCAACGATGTCCCCGTCGACGGGCACGCGGGCTCCCGCCCGGACGATCACCATGTCGCCCAGCGAGATTTGTTCGATCGAAAGCTCCACCTCCCGACCGTCGCGGCGAACGAGCGCCGTCTTGGGCGCGAGATCGGCCAAGGCTCGGATGGCCGAGCGGGCGCGGTCGAGGGCACGCTCCTCGAGCCCGTGACCGAGACTCATGAGGAAGAGAAGCAGGGCGCCTTCGGCCCACATTCCGAGAATCGCCGCGCCGACCGCCGCGCTGATCATCAGGATGTCGGTGTCGAACCTTCGCTCACGCAGCGAGTGCCAGGCATGGCGGGCGATGTGCGATCCGCTCAGGGCGTAGACTCCAAGAAAGAACAGCACGGCCAGCCACGGTGGGGCGCCGAAGAAGGCCTCGACCGCCCAGCCCGCCATAAGGAGCACGGCCGAGAGGAGCGACAGAAGGAGCTCACGGTTCTCTTGAAAGCGCTGCTCTGTCTCGCTCGCCGGGACGGTGTAGCCGAGCGAGCGGATGCGCTTCTCGATGGCGCGTCGGTCGGTTGCGTGCGCGTCGAACTCCACCCGGACCGTTTCCATCGGGAAACTGACACCGACGGACAGGACACCTTCGATCCGCCCCAGGCTGTGTTCGATCACGTCGACGCAATCCGAGCAGTCCATTCCCTCGATGGGAAGAAGCAGGTGGTGGAAGCGATCGATAATCTGGGCCCCGGCGCCTTGCGCCAGACGCTTCACGTCCGCCAGGGATAGAGAGTCAGGGTCGTAGTGGAGGCACAGCGTGACCGGGCGACGGTCACGTTCAAGGTGCGCGCGTGTCAGCCCCTTCTGGGCCTGCAGGGCCGTTTCGAGCCGCGCCAGACAGCCGTCCGCCTCATCTTGCAGGCCCGGCAAGAGCAGGGGGATTTCGAGTTCAATCGTTCTTTCGTCCATGGTCTTGTTCCCGTGATTCAGGTTAATTCCCAGCGTCTGCGCACCCTATGGACAGGAAATCCCGCCCAACAGAGGCTCCAATCCTTCGCCAGGGCCGCTCAGGCCCTAGCCGGCTTGGACGGTGCGCGGAGGCTGGAAATGTGGAGGCAGGAAGAGGGGGAATGACGTGAGGTTCAACCGTCGAAGAGCGACCAGGAGAGCCAAAAGTGCGGCCAAGCCGAGTGGAGCCGGCGTGACCGCCGCGCTATGCGAGGAGTGGGTGATCGATGGATCTCCGGCCGGGACCCTCACCAACGCGCACGAACTCCCGCCTGAGGCCGGGAGAAGCGGGCAGGCGGCGTCGTACACAAAATGGGCAGCCAGGCCGATCAGGGCCAAGAGTAGAGCCAGGGCGAAGAGCCTGCCGCGACCGTCAGCCATGTTGTACGTGATCCAGGCCCTGCCGGAATAGCGCCGCGACGTGGTCGTCATCCAGCACATAGTAGACCTGCCGGCCGTCCTTGCGAGGTTGGACCAGCCGCATCTGCCGCAGCCCCCGCAGATGATGCGAAACGGCCGACTCGCTCACCCCGACCGCCTCGGCCAGGGCCCGGACGTTCATTTCGCGGTCGGCCAAGAGCGAGATCAAACGGACGCGGCTGGTATCGCTAAAAGCCCGGAACAGCTCGGCCACCTGGCCGGCCGTGCGCTGATCCAGAGCGGCGCGACGGGAACGCTCACGAGGCACCATGTAACACCTGAATACCTACTCAGATATTCCTATCTTAATCGATTCACCTTTGCCTGTCAACCCTGGGGTTTCAAGCGCGACCTGCTACCTCAGGGGGGTCCAAGCCCCCGCGGGGAAGCCATGAGAAGAAGGCCCTTGACCCGGAGGAGGGGGAGTATTACAATATGCGATAGTCCTAATATAGGCATGGAGTGTCGCATGGCCGATCGGAACCTTTACGCCCTGCATGCCAGCATCTGTCAAACGCTCGCCCACCCGAAACGGCTCGAGGCGATTGAGCGCCTTCGGGAAGGCGAGATGTCGGTGACCGATCTGGCCGAGGCTTTGGATATCAGCCAACCCAACCTTTCTCAGCATCTGACGTTGATGAGGCAGAAGGGCATCGTCACCACCCGGCGCGAAGGCCTGAACGTGCACTACCGCCTGGCCAGCCCGAAGATCGTCAAGGCGTGTGACCTGATGAGGGAAGTCTTGGTCGAGCATTTGGAAGCTGGCGCCGCACTGGCACGGGCATAAGGAAGGGTAAACGGCGTATGGACGAACCCGAAAACAAGCAGTATCTAATGATCATCAATGACGCGCCCTATGGGAGTGAACGTCCGTACAATGCTCTTCGCCTTGCTCTGACCCTGATCAAGCGGTCGGCCAAGGTTCGAGTATTCCTGATAGCCGATGCTGTCAACTGTGCCATCGCCGGGCAGAAGACTCCACCGGGCTACTACAACATCGAGCGCATGGTGAAATCCGTCGCCCAACGTGGGGAAGTCGCGACTTGAGGGAGCTGTCAAGAGGCTCGCGGGATCGAGCCTGAACGGTTCGTCGAAGGTGTGAAGGCCGGAAGCATGGACCTGCTGGGGGAGTGGACTCTCGAGGCGGACCACGTCCTGGTCTTCTAGCCTGGGTCGGGGTGAAGCACTGGGTGGAGTATATTGCGCGCTTGTGTCGACTGGGATAGCTGCCAAATGTGCGAGCCATGCGAGGCGAGCCTTGCTTGCGTGACTCGGGCCGTCACGAAGGTGGACCTGGATGGGCCAGCGTGGATTGAGACGTCGCGCTGCAACGGCTGTGGCGATTGTCTGCCCGCCTGCGGCTATGGGGCGGTCGGCTGGTCCGTCGCGGGCCGGAAGACCGATGAACCACTCACCGAGATGTCCCGCTGATAGTGCGAGGAGATGCAACGGCTGAGCGACACTCCCCCAAGCCAGGCGGGCTTCGGAGCATGAAAGACAGCCAGGTCAACATGGGAGAATCCGTACAGGTCGCCTGCGATCAACCAGGCAGAAAGGATACGTGAATGATGTGCTGCATGATGATGCACGCAATGGATCACACGGCCCACACACATCCGGCGACAGTGACCGGTGGGCCGCAGGAGGAGTCGCTGCGCGACATCCTCAGACGTCGCTATGCGCTCGGGGAGATTTCCCGTGAGCAGTTGGAAGAGATGAAGCAAGTCCTCGGCGTGACCCCGGAGAGCGCAGGTACCTTCGGGACGGGACACGCGCATCCTATGAGCGGAGGCGAAACGAGATGAGGAGAAGCGGCTGGGCCATCGGGATCGTGATCGCGTTGGTTCTCATCCTGCTGGTTGGGGGCGGGCTGGTCGCCTCGGGCGGCTGGGGGCGGGGGTATGGCTGGGGCATGATGGGGCCGGGCATGATGGGAGGCTGGGGGGGCTTTCCGTTCATGGGTCCGATCTTCGGGCTGGTGTTCGTCTGCCTGATCATTGGCGGCGCAGTCTGGTTCGTTCAGTCACGGTCGCGTGAGGAATCGCGTCTGGGAAGCGGGCCGACGGCGACAGAGACCCCGCTGGAGATCCTAAAGCGTCGCTACGCAAGTGGTGAAGTCACCAAGGAGCAGTTGGAGGACATGCGGCGTACTCTCAACTCATAAGGTTAAGAGTCAGCCAGACAATCATTCCGAAATCGACGACGGAGTGGGCGCACTCTCCAACAAGTGAGCGCGCGTGCTAGGGAATCGCGTTGGAGGAGCCGCACTCTGTCGAATGGTCCTAAAGCGGTAGCATGCCGGTAATTCGCAGGGACATGGGTTGACCGCGAGATGTCCATCCTTTCACCTTCGCCGCGTGAGTCCGAGCCCAGGCTACATTCCCCGGAACGAGAATCGGCAGTCATGCCGATTCTCGTTACACTAACTATCATTCGCCCCAGGATCGTTCGGGCGTCGGGAGGCTTGTCGAGCCGCCCCGCGGGTGCTGGGTTGGGACGCACGCAATAGGGGCGCGTCGACTATCGCTTATCGCGCCAGGAAGTGATCCTCGTGCGATCCCCTACGTTAGCCCTTTGTGTTTGGTGTTCCCTGGCATTGCCTCAGAGGCGACGGTGGGACTTGCCCCTAGGCTCCGCCTCGGGCGGAGAACCCACGCATGGGGGTCTTGAGGAACCTTGCTCGAGAGGTCGAGACCCTTGCCCGGATTCTGCCTAATTCCGTGCGAGGGTCTCACGTTCACGAGGGCAAGCATCTCCGAGACCCTTGACCGTCTTCCCCGCGTATGCCCCTTATACGGAATCCGGGAAAACGCACAAGGGCCTCCCCGATTTCGGGAGACCCTTACACGCCCTATAACGATGCCCCTTATTCAGGAGGCGACGGTCGGACTTGAACCCACGAATGAGGGTTTTGCAGACCCTTGCCCTACCACTTGGCTACGTCGCCGTTGGCGCCAGTGACAATCGTGACAGTCATCGCCGTCTGCGGCATGCTGCGCGCGCCGCAGTCATCTTCCGCAAGGGGATTGTCCCCTCGGCCAGCACGACGACGCCGTCGGAGAAGCCCGCCGCGTCCGAAAGGCTGGTCCCCGGCTCCAGAATCAAACGGCGCAAGCCATGTTGCGCTTGCGCCGCCCGAAGAGCACTGCCGCCGGCCCTCTCACGGACGGCGGCAAGGTCTTCTACTGCAGAAAACGCGGAGTCGCCGTTTGCTTCGGTGGTCTGGTCGGGGTAGGCGTCGTGGTCTGGGTAGGCGTCATGGTCGGTCCGCCTGGGGTCGCCGTTGCCGTCGGGGTGTTGGTGGGTCTGCCTCCGCCCGGTGTTGGAGTCCGCGTGGGCGTAGGCGATGGGCCGCCCGGTGTCGGAGTGGGGGTGGGGGTCGGGGACGGGCCGACTGGTGTCGGAGTGCGGGTGGGCCTCGGGGTGCTGGTGACCATGCCGGCCAGTGTTGCAGTGGGGGTCGGGGTCGCCGTGGGACCAGTGGCGGTCGGCGTCGGGGTGGGGAGGCCGGCGCATCCGGGCAGGCCGAACGCGCCGATGCGCGTCTGCCACGAGGCGGAGCCGACGACGGCATAGTACTCCTGCGTGTACCAGAGGGTGCAATCGTCCACCGGATCGACCGACAGCATGCTGTAGTCTCCCCAGCGGCCGCTCGAGTGAGTCTGATAGCCGCTGCCGGCGATGATCACGCCTTCTCCCTGCGGAAGCGTCCCCAGCGGATCGGTGCTCAACCGTCCGGTGTAGCGGATCGACGGGAACACCGTCATGCTGGAAACGCTATACCCTAGGCCGATATTGCCGTTCCCGTCCATGGCGATGCTTCCCATCCAGCGGTGGTTAGTGTCCGGCGAGAACGTGCCCTGCTGGTGGATGGACCAGCCTCCCCCGGTGTTGCGGACCTCGTACCAGCGGATACCGGCGCGGTTGGTGCCGGTGGCATCCACTGTGTGGTTGGTGACCAGCGTCTGGTGGCTGCCGAAGTTGCGGTACTGCAGCCGGAACATCAGCCGGTCGGAAATGGCGTCGACGGCCACCCCGCCCGGTTGCGGGATGCAGTTGCGCGAGTAGTTGCACATGTTGGAGTCGAACGCCGCCGTTCCCAAACCGAGCACGTGGCTGAAGGTCGAGGTGGCCGGCGTCCCCCAATCGACGTCGAACTCCCACATCTGGAGCTGGTCCGGCGAGTAGCCCCAGGCATTGTCATCCACCTGGACAAAGGGGTTGGGCATCCCGCCGGGCGGAGGCGGGCCGTCCAGGTCGGCGGGGAGCATGCCTCCCAGATTGGAGTCGACCGGGAACAGATCGAAGTACACCATGTCCGCCGGGAGCCCGGACAGCATCTGGGTGCGCTCGAACGCCACCACCCCCTGCCCACCCCAGGACAGGCTGATCTGGTTGAACTGGTTGACGGCCATGTAGTAGGCATCCGGCCACACGCCGAATTTGGGATAGTCGTTCATTTTGGTCGCGCTGATCAAGAACTCATACCGATGGTAGGCCCCGGTCGGATCCCCGGTCTGGGAGATGGCAATGCACTCGTGGAAGGGTCCGAGAGGGTAGTTGGGCAAAGCAAACTGGCTGATCAGCCAGCGGTCGGCCAAATGATCGTAGAGCACGATCGGGTCACCGTCGTTGGTCGTCTGGCATGGGCCCCCGAACCCGCTCCAGATTGTGTTGCCATTCATCGGCCCCATGAGCAGATTGCCGGACCGGTCCCAGATGGCGAAGGACAGGTTCACCATCTGCACGTAGTGGTTGGGCCCCACGTCTCCGTCCGTGTCCGGCGGCAGGACGCCATTGACATTGTTGATCCCTTCGAAGGTCAGCAAGGCGCTGGGGATTTCGGCGCTCGGCCGTCCGGACTGGACCACCGGGTCCCTGTCCGGCTGTCCCTCGCCTCCTCTGGGGAACTCCGGCCGAGGGATCTGCCGCAGGATGTCGGCCTGCGGCCGGAGTGGCGGGATGGCGCGCAGCGGAGCGGAGGTATCGTGCCGGGTCGCCGGCCGAACGATGGGGTCCCCGGAAACTTGCCCAGTCGGCGCCGCTGGCCCGGCGCCGCGCCCATCCTGTGCCGGGCCGGCCCAAGCGACCCCGGTCACGAACCCCAAGAGAATGATTCCTGCTGACAATCCTTGAAGATTCCGTTTGCTCAGCATACGGGCGCCTCCTCCGGCAGCCGATGTGAGATTCCGGGTTCGTGCCGCGCCGCAACGCGTCACCCAGTTCTGGCGGAACGCGATGGCTTGCTGAAGGGCCGAATCCGGCCCGGCATTATCCTCGTTCCTGAGGCAGCCGGGCGCGTTTCGGCAAACCTCACAGGGGAGGCCGGCCGTCCTCGCTTCCCGGCATCCGCGGCCAGGCCTCCCGTTGTTGGCGCACGGCATGGCCCGGAGCCTCCGCGCTAGCGGTCCGAGCGGACTTTGCCGCGGCCAGAAGGCGCTGCAGAGCAGCCCTCATCGTCAGGGTCTCGACCGCCAACACCCGGGCGCGGTCCACAATCGCTCTTCAGCGCGGTTCTTCTTCGAGGTATGCCTGCACGGTCTCGGCGAGCCGATCCAGAGGCGCCTCGACCAGGTGGACTCCGGCGGTGAAATCGCTGTGCCGAAGGGTCGGCTCGCTCACCACCAGGGCCCCGTTGGCCGCGGCCAGGAAGAACCGCATCGAGTTGTCGTCCCACTTCTCGCGCGAGAGGTTAAGCACGATCTTGGTCCGGTTCAATAGTCTGGCCCGTTCCTCGCCGAATACGTACGCGCGATGCACGCCATCGATCACCAGCAGCGTGGTTCCCCTCTGGGCCAACTCCGCACGCATCCGGAACACCAATCGCCGCCGGCGCCTAGACCCCGGCTTCCCCGGCCAGACCACGTCGATGTCGCGGGCGAGGCCCAGGTCCCGCCCGCAGTCGGGGTGGTAACCCATCCCTACGACGATCGGCGCAAGCCCGCGGCGGGTGATTGTACCAATAACAGTTGGCAAAGCCCAACCCCAAGATGGGGCTCGTCTTGATGATCTGGGCCACGATGGACCAAGCCTCGAAGCGCGTGGCAATGCAGCACCGACCGATAGGCCGGCGATGAGCAAGGGACGCAGGCAGAACCGAGACTTCGGGAGGGATGGATGCGGCAATCGCCGCTTCAAGCTAGTTCTTGACGTGTTCAAATGCGCCTAACCCTTCGCTGTAGCCTCGGAAAATGTAGCTGCCAATGACGGAACGGTAGAGCGACGTGATCACGGATGTTGGTTGCCGCTTCTCCAAAGCTCTGACAATTTGTTCCATGCACCACAGAGCCGCCCGCGTGGAGGCGATCGAGCGGGCCAGTTTGCGAGCGATCAAGCGCGGCGGATCCTTTCCCCAGCTGACTAGCGCCTTGTCATGAAACATGGGAGTATGGGCCATTAACTCGGGGTACTTCTGGAACAGTACGACTGCGCGGTAGGCGGCCGTTCTCCAACGCTGGCTATATACATCCAGCGTGCGAATGTGGTGATCTTGGAGCCAACAAATTGCCTGGCGGCTACGACGAAATTCAAAGCCTTTCTGATAGGCGCGATATTCCATGCGCCGGCCACGATCCGACTGCGGCCGCCGTCCTGTGCGTGGACGAGGCCGGGCAGATGAGGGGGTCTTGGTGGGAGGCGCCGCGCCCATGCCGATGGTGCAGGAGCTGGTGCGCAGCCTGACCGGCAAAGAGCCCCACAAGGGCGTCAACCCGCCCGAGGCGGTGGCGAACGGTGCCGCCATCCCAGCCGGCGTGCTGGCGGGGCATGTGAAGGACGTCCTCCTTCTGGACGTCACGCCGATCTCGCTGGGCGTGGAAACCATGGGCGGGTCATGACGACGCGGATCCCGCGCAACGCGACAATCCCTTTTCAACATGTCCGAGGTGTTCTCCACCGCAGAGGATGGCCAGACGGCGGTCGACATCCACGTGCTGCAGGGCGAGCGCCCTATGGCGGCGGACAAGATGACGCTGTGGCGGTTCCGACTGGAAGGATCCCTCCGGCGCCGCGCGGTGTGCCCGCAGATCGAGGTGATCTTCGACGTCGACACCTCCGGTATCCTGCACGTCTCCGCCAAGGACCTGGCGTCTGGAAGGGAACAGACGGTGACCATCACCGCTTCGACCAACCTTACCTCCAAGGACATCGAGCGCATGGTCGACGAGGCGAAGCCACACGCGGCCGAGGACTCCCGGCGGAGAGAGCTGACGGGCACCCGCAACCAGAGCGATTCGCTGGGCTATCAGGCCGAAAAGGCGATACGCGAACTGGGGAAAAAGGTGCCCATGGCGGATCGCAGCCGGATCGAAGAGAAGATCGCCGAGCTGCGGAAGGCCCTCCAGGGCGAGGATACGGCCAGGATTCGAAGCCTCGCCGACGAGGTGCAACAGGCCAGCTGCGCCCTCAGCCAGAAGATGGACGCCGACCGGGGTCGGCCGGCGGCATGGATGGCTCTCGGCAGAACGGTGGTGATGGCAGGGCAGTCGTGGGGGAGTTCCGAGAGGCATAGCCCGGCCCTGTTCAGGCTAGACCTTTGGATGCAAGCACGGCGCCAGAAGGTCCTGGCGCCGTGCTTTCTAGATCTTGACCGCGCGTTCCGTAGGGACACGACCCGCGTAACATCGGGTCCCCTGACTCGTGTCCCAGCACATACGGGACAATTGTGACCTTGACGGGAGAAGGCTTGGGGGCTACCCTGCGGGTATCTCGAGGGTTAATCCCATCGCGGCCGATGAAAGCCAACTCAACTCCTTTGCCCGACGTCGCTGAGTCCGATGCACCTGGCACCACCTGCAGGCCCCTGCGGGTTCTGATCGCGGACGACCACAAGCTCATCCGCCTGGGGCTGCGGATGGTCCTGGAGCGCGATGGCCTGGATGTGGTGGGGGAGGCCGCCACGGGCCGGCAGGCCGTAGACATGGCCAAGGAGCTGTCGCCGGACGTCGTCGTGGTCGACATCGTCATGCCGGATATGGACGGTTTCCAGGCCCTGGCGGCGATCCGCGCCTCGGTTCCTGCGGCGAGTATCATTATGATAACTGCCTACACTCGGCCCGACTTCATGGCCCGGGCAATTGCTCTCGGAGCCGGAGGCTACATCACCAAGGACGACGAGCCCTCCAGCATTCCCAAGGCGATCCGAGCCGTAGCCGAAGGGGAAGCGATCGTCAACCGGAAGATACTCCAGATGGCGTTGCGCGAGATTGCCGACAGCGCACGGTCTAGACCGCAGACGGACGCCCTCGATCGACCCTCGCTGACCCCGCAGCAGTTGAAAGTCCTGTCCCTGATCGCGGAAGGGATGGACAACGCCGCTATCGCTTCGGCTTTGTCGGTGAGTCGCAACACGGTGAAGACCCACGTTCGTGAAATCTTCCTCAAACTGGGAGTGTCAGACCGAACGCAAGCCGCGATACGAGCGTTGCGGCTCGGCATCGCTGGATGAGCACGTCGTTCGACGACGAATTCACCCCGGGGAATGAGATGCAATCATTCCCCAGGGGTTTGATTTGGGAAGGAAAATCCGGACAATAAGGGCCGAAGAGAGTAGGAATATTTTCCTAAGGGCCGGCCGCATTTATGTTGTTATCTCCGAACTGAGTGGGAGCGGAGGAAGCGCCAACTAGCCAGCCAGCCGGCCCCCAAGGCGCTACTCCAAGTCTGACCCCAATCTCATAGGTATCCGGCTTTCGAGCCTCCGCGGCCTCGATCGGCGACGCCGCGTGGGCACGACCGGCTCACCTCGTTACGGTGGGCCGGCGCCATTTGGTCTGCCGCCAGCGACGCGAGACGGTGCGCGCTTAGGTCCCAGAGACAATTGACTGGGACAGGGAAGCCTAGGGCATTGCCCGCGCGGCGGGGAAGGGAGACCGGGTTGCCAGAGTACCAACAGCACGTCAATCCGGCCGAGATTCCCAGCCTCCCTTGGTACGCACTGCGGAGCAAGCCACGCCGGGAGGAATTGTTGTGGCACGAAGTCCGGCAGCGTGGGTACAGGAGCTACTACCCGCGACTGCGCGTTCGGCCAGTGAATCCCAGGGCCCGCAAGACACGCCCCTATTTTCCCGGCTATCTGTTTGTCCAGGCTGACCTGGCGGTCGTCGGGCGGGCCGAGTTTCGGTGGATGCCATACGCCCAAGGCCTGGTGTGCTTTGGGGATGATCCTGCCCCGGTTCCCGACTCCCTGGTCCACGCCCTATGGAAGAAAGTGGGGTCTTTGAACGCCGAGGAAGTCGAGTTTGGTTTACGGCTTCGTTCGGGCGACCAGGTCATTATCCGGGATGGCCCGTTCAGCGGGTATGAGGCCGTCTTCGACACCCATATCGCGGGGCAGGAGCGGGTGAGGGTATTGTTGTCACTCTTGCGCGACCGGTACGTCCCCCTCGAGCTGAGTGAAACCTCGCTCGAGCGGCTGACGCGCCGTTGAACTGCACCTAGGCAACCCTGGTTGTAGGCTCCTCCCAACGTCCGGAACCTCCTGGCGCATGTCGGAAGGGCGGAGCCTGGATCGGGTTCGCCGCCTGGATGAAACCTCTCTTGACCAAGACCTCATCCCGCCCAGCGGCCCTGACAGGGCTGAGCCGATATGTGCGCCGGCAGGCCTCGAGCCCAGCGCGCTACTGGCTCGAGCAGTTGCTGCAGGCCGCCTTCGGCTGGGTGCCAACCATCCTGGGGATCGGGCTGCGTGGGCTGGGCTACCGCTTGATCCTGCGGATGGACGGGTGGGCGGCGGTGGAGAAAGGCGTGCGCCTGCGCTTTGCGGATCACATCCGCCTGGGACACGGAGCCTACCTGGATGAAGGCGTCTACTTGCATGCCTGCCCACAGGGGATCGAAATCGGCGCTGGTTCGATCGTGATGCACGGAGCCGTGCTGCACGTCTACAACTTCCGCGACCTTCCGAATGCCGGGATCCGAATTGGCCGGGAGTGCCTGGTCGGCGAGTACACGGTGATCCGCGGCCAGGGCGGAGTGGAGATCGGCGACCGCGTGTACACCTCGCCCCACACGCAGATCCTTGCCGTCAACCACGTGTTTGACGACAGCCGGCGGCCCTTCGTCGAGCAGGGGATCACGGCGCAAGGGATCGTCATCGAAGACGATGTGTGGGTCGGGGCCGCGGCCACGGTCACCGACGGAGTGCGGGTGGGGCGGGGGGCAGTGGTGGCGGCCGGCGCGGTGGTGACGGAAGACGTGCCCGCGCACACGGTAGTGGCCGGCGTCCCCGCCCGCGTGGTACGTCGCCTCAACGGCCGCAGGCCGTCCCGGCGGACGGCGAAGGTGCATTTCGCCAAGGAGGCGCGCCTGCCATGACCGTCCTGAGTGTGGTGATCCCGGCGTACAATGAAGAGCACGGAATAGCGGATATCGCCCGCCGGGTGCTGGAGATCCAGCGGCCGCTGCGCGAGGTCGGCGTCGAGGATCTGGAAGTCCTGGTTGTGGACGACGGGTCACGCGACGGCACCGCCCATCGGGCCGAGGCGGTACCCGGCGTCCGCCTGATCCGTCACCCCCGCAACGCCGGCTATGGGGCGGCCCTTAAGACCGGCTTCTTCGAGGCGAAAGGCGATCTGATCGGGTTCCTGGACGCGGACGGGACGTACCCTCCGGAGGCTTTCCCGCAACTCTGCCAAGTGGCTATGAATGGCGCCGATCTCGTGATAGGCTCACGGATGAGCGGGGCCCGGAGCCGAATGCCGCTGACGCGCCGAGTGGGCAATCACTTCTTTGCCGGCCTTTTGTCGCTCCTCGGCCATCAGCGCGTGACCGACAGCGCCAGCGGGATGCGCGTGTTCCGCCGGGGGGTCCTGGACCGGCTCTATCCCCTTCCGGACGGATTGAACCTCACGCCGGTCATGAGCGTTCGAGCCATCCATGAGGGCCTGCGCACGGCGGAGGTGCCGATCACCTACGACGAGCGCATCGGGCGCTCGAAGCTGAGTGTGGTGAGGGATGGGTCCCTGTTCCTGCGTTCCATCATTTGGACGGTGTTGAGCTACAACCCGGTCCGGATCCTTGGCGGTCTCGGGTTGGTGGGCACCGGCGCGGCCCTGGCGGTCGGGCTCGGCTTGCTGGGACTGCGCCTGAGCGGTGTAACGAGCCTCGGGGGATGGGGGATAGCCGCGCTTTTTGCAGGCGCTGTGGCCGGCCTCGGCGGCGTGAGCCTGTTCTCCCTGGGGGCTACCTTTAACTACCTTGTCGCCCTACTCCACAAGCGGCCGATCCGCCAAGGATTGTTCGGCCGACCGCTGTTCAATCCGCCGCTGGAGCATCACTTCGGTTGGCTCGGAGCGGTCGGCTTGGCGGCCGGTGTGCTGGTGGGAGGCGTGAGCCTAGCGCTGGGAGTTCGAGGCTGGAGCGTCGATCGCCTGTGGCTGTACCTGATGGGCAGTTCCGGTATGATTCTGCTGGGAGTCCAGCTGGTGATCTTCTGGATCCTGCTGCGAGTGTTGGATGAGCTCAGTCAACGCGAATCGAGTTCGGACGCCGGTACGTCGGGCGCCGAAGCCAGGGAGGCACGCGATGGCCGATCAGCATGACGAGATTCGCCGGCTGAATCTGGGAGCCCGCCGGCTGCCGAAGCTGGCACAGGCCAACTATCCGAGCGCGGACAGCATCGTGCGGGAGGTTTTGATGGGCCTTCCGCGCCGCGAGCAGGCGGTCGACATCGTGCTCGCCAATCCGCCGACCCCGGATGGCGGCCTGTGGATTCGCACTCAACACCGGGTGGGGCGGCGAACTCGGGAGAATATGGTGTGGCCCCAGGTTTCGTTGGCGCAAATGGCCGCTCTCCTTCATCCCGCCTACAAGATCGCTGTCATCGATGCCAACGCCGAGCGCATGAGCTGGCCGGAGTTCACGCGGCTGCTGGATCGCTATCAGCCGCGTTACTACCTAACCCAGATGACGGCGCCCACGTTGGAGAATGACATGTACGGCTGCTTCCTGGCCAAGGCCCGGGGTGCACGCACGATTGCCTTTGGAACACATGTGACCGCCATCCCGCAGGAGACCATGAGGCCTTACCCGGCCCTGGACTTCATCCTGCTGGGTGAGCCCGACCTCACCATCCGGGACCTGCTGGATCACCTCGAGGGCAAGACAGGCCAGCGGCCGGAAGAGATCCAGCGCTTGTTCGAGAACCACGACCCCGCCTACGCTCCAGCAGTCGACGACGCCGGACACCCCAGAATCGAGGGCATCAAGGGCCTGGTCTGGCGGCGAGGTCAGGAGATCGTGGTCAACGAAGCACGACCCTTCCTTCCCAATCTCGATGACCTTCCGGTGCCGATGCATGAGTTGCTGCCGCTTGGCAAGTATCGCATGCCGTTGATTCACGGGCCGTTCACCTTCATCGTCACCAGCCGGGGATGCCCGGCCGGCTGCACCTACTGCATCAAGCACGTCAGCTACCAATACACCGCCCGCCTGCGCTCTCCGGCGAAGATCGTCGAGGAGCTGTGGACGCTGAAGCGGCTGGGGATCGACAACATCCACATGTACGCGGACCTGTTCACCGTGAACCGGGACCAGGTAGTCGAGCTCTGCCGTCTGATGATCGCCGAGAAGATGGGGATTCGCTGGACCTGCAACAGCCGGGTGGACTATGTGGACGAAGAGATGCTCCGCCTGATGGCACAGGCGGGGAACTGGCTGATCTCGTGGGGGATCGAGAGCGGCAACGAACAGATCCTGCGCCACGCGCGTAAGGGCGCCTATCCCGACAAAGCCGAGCGCGCCCTGCGCTGGGCGCGGCAAACCGGCATCAAGAACTGGGGGTACTTCATCATCGGCCTGCCGGGTGAGACGGAGGCCACGATCCGGCAGACGATCGACTTCGCCAAGAAGCTGCCGCTCGATATTGCCTTGTTCCACGTCGCCGCACCTTACCCGGGGACGCCGTTCTTCTTCGAGGTCGTCCAGAACCAGTGGTTCCGCAAGGGCACGCGCTGGGAGCAGGTCGACATGGACAAGGGGACGGTGCTGGACTATCCCGGCCTGCCAGCCGAACGCTTGCTGTACTGGCAGAAGCGAGCGTTCCGCGAGTGGGCGTTCCGCCCAGGTCCGATGCTCACCTACCTGAAGATGCTGATCTCGGATACATCGACATTTCGCACCGCCCTGAACGTCGGTCTCCAGCACCTGAGCTGGGCCTCGACCGACACGGGCCTGTCGGTCGGCTAAAACCCGCCGCCGCCCCCGCATCGATCCGGGTCGGCAGCAAGCATCTCTTCGCGCGACCTCCGCACAGTGCCCCGTCCGCGACACCGGATTGGCGAGGCGCCGGGCACTCCACCATAGGCGATAGCACTCCAGAGTCTGTGATGGGACGACCAGCTCGCTTCACAGAAAACAGAATGCCGGATGTGCAGGGGAGATGGGGCCTATGAGACTACTCTCGGTGGTGGGGACACGGCCAGAGCTGATTCAGGCGATGCCGCTGAGCCTCGCGCTCCGCCAGGAGAACGAAGAAGTGCTGGTTCACACCGACCAGCACACCGACCCGCGGATGTCGGAGGCGTTCTTCGAAGAACTGGGCCTGCCGGCCGCCAAGTATCACCTGGGCGTGGAGAACGGGCCGCAGGGGCGGCAGACGGCGGAGATGATGTCCAGGCTGGAGGACGTCCTGCTGGCGGAACGCCCCGACTTGGTGATTGTCCACGGTGACACCAACTCGACGTTGGCGGGAGCGCTGGCGGCCAGCAAACTCTCGATTCCGGTAGCCCATGTGGAGGCCGGGGAGCGGAGCTACGATCGGAGGATGCCCGAAGAAGTGAACCGCATGGTGACCGACCATGTCTCCCAGTTCCACTTCTGCGCCAGCCGGCGGGCAGTCCGCCACCTAGCCTCAGAGGGAATCGTCGGTACCGTGTACTGGGTAGGAGACGTCCTATTGGATGCCCTTCACCAGATGTGGGCATGGGGTCGCGGCGGGACAGATGTACTCGAACGGCTGAAGTTGAGGCCCCGGGAATACGCCTTGGTGACGGTCCACCGAGCGGAAAACACCGATGATCCCGGACGGCTGCGCAAGATCGTTCAGAGTCTCAATCTGGTGAACGAGACGGTGATCTTTCCGGTCCACCCACGCACCTCGCGGGCGTTGCGCGACCTGGGCGCCACGTTTCGCAAACACGTGCACTTGATAGAACCCCAGAGCTTTCTGGACATGATCGCCCTGGAGGGGAACGCCCGCCTCATCGCCACCGACTCGGGCGGCGTTCAGCGGGAAGCGTACTTCCTGGGCGTGCCGTGCCTGACGTTCCGGGAAGGGACTGAATGGGTCGAGACCGTCGAGGCAGGTTGGAACCGCTGCGTGGGGATCGAACCGGATCGAGTGCTGGAGACGTGGCGCGATTTCGAGCCGCCGGAGGATCGGCCTGCCTTGTATGGCGACGGCCTCGCGAGCCAGAGGATCGTGGCCCTGCTCCGGGGGGATATGGTCGATCCTCCGGGCGAAGGCCTCCATGCGGCACGCTCCGCAAGCCTTCCGTATGCCTGACCGGAGTCTTGTCGGTAAGCTGCTGCCCGGGACATCCGGCCTATCGCCGAATCTGGAGTCCCCGCCATGGCCGACCTCCTGCGCTCTGTGATCTGGAGCGAGCAGCCGCACAACGTCGCCCGAATCCCCTCACGTCAGGGGCTCACATCCCGGTGGCGAATCGGATGGCCCGATCTTGCTATTCTGGGTTTCCTGCTCACCGCCGGCGGAAGCTTCTGGGCTGCCTACGACCGCACCTCGGCCGGGGCAAAATTCCTGGCGATCACCTTTGCGATAGCAATCTACTACTCACTGGCGAAGTCCGCCTTACCGGGACTCTGGAAAGCGGCGATCTTGAGCGGAGCGCTCACTTCGGTTGTCGCCGGGCTCGTCGTCCTCGCTGGGGTTGCCGGAAAGTTGCCCGCCATCACCGTGGCAGCAACACCGGTCGGTCGTGGAACTCTGGCCCTGGCTGCGCTGGATGGGGACACAGCGACCGGCCTGCTCGCAGTCTTGCTTCCCTTTCAGGTGGCCGCGGCGATCTATGCCCGTCAGCAGGGAGCGAGGTGGGAACAGGTTGCGTGGATATCGGGGTGCCTCCTTTCGGCCGGTGCCTTGCTTGCAGGCAATTCCCGTGGAGCAGTGGTTGCCTCGACTCTGGCGGGCGGCCTCGTTCTTTGGCGTCTGCGGATCGCTAGGGCGCGTCCGATGGCGCGCCGTACCACGTTGGCCGTCCTTCTGGGCAGTGTGTTGGCCGTCGTCGCAGCGATCGCACTCTCCGGGGGCGTGGCCGGGGCATGGGAGACCATCCAAAGCCGCCTGCAGCTTGCCCAGGAGGGCCTTTGGCTGGCCGAGGATTTCCGGCTGATCGGGGGAGGCCTAGGATCTTTCCCCGGCCTCTACTCACGCTACATCCTGATCCAACCGAACCCATTCTTCAGCCGAAGCTACAACCTGTTTCTCGACCTCACCATCGAGCAGGGTCTCCTGGCCCTGGCCAGCTATCTTGGGATTTGTGTTGGTTCCCTGTGGGCACTGGCGGCGCAGCGCCCCTGGTTGCTCGGAAGCCGGCGCGTCCGGCTAATTCAGGGCGCGGCCGCGGCAAGTGTGCTGACCGTGCTGACTCTGGGATGGGTGCACGATCCATTCAGCGAGCCGCTGGGCGCGTTGTTTTTATTCCTCGGTCCCGGCTTCGTTGCCTCCCTGCGCCGGTTCCCGGACCAGGTGCCTGGAGGCCCGAAGCCCAACTCCAGCGGACACCGCCTTTCGCCAATTCGAGTCGGCGCGTTGGTCATGGTCTCTGTAATGGCCATCGGCTTGTGGCCGTGGCACCTGCTGCCTGCGAACTTGTGGGCGAATTGGGGCGCTGTCCGTCTGGCCCAGATCGAGTTGGAGGACTGGCCGGATCGCAGAGGCCGTATTGGGGATGCGGCCTCGGAGATGGCTGCGGTGAAACGGTGGCTGGAGTCGAGCCTTGCGTGGGATCCGTTCAATCGGACGGCGAATTACCGGCTGGGCCTCGTCGCACTGGACCAGGATGACTTCGTCCGCGCGGCGGAGTACCTGGAGAGAGCCTGGGCGGAGGGGGAAGAACATCGGGGTGTCCGGAAAGCGCTTGGCTACAGCTATGTGTGGCTCGGACGTCTCGATCTGGCAGAACAGATGTTGGGGCCGATTCCGGAAGCGTCCCGCGAACTGCGGGTCTATGCCCGGCGGTGGAGCGACCGTGGCAGGCCTGACCTTGCGGCGTGGGCCGCCACGTTGAGTTCCCGGCTGGATGCCTCCGGCTAGCCGGAGTCCGGGGACCTGCGAAGGTGGCTCGAACGAAGTTCGTATGCCCTGGAGAGTGGCTCACGGTGGGAGTGGATCGTTGATGAACTTGGTGCGTGGGTTGACGGGCAAGCGTCGGCCGAAAGTGTTTGTGATCGGTCTCGATTGTGCTGCGCCGGAGCTCGTGTTCGATCGCTGGCGCGACGATCTTCCGACCCTGACGTCGCTGCGAGAGCAGGGGCGCTGGGGCGAACTGCAGTCGAGCATACCAGCCATAACCGTTCCGGCCTGGAGCAGCATGCTCTCCGGCCGCGATCCTGGCGAAATCGGGATCTATGGCTTCCGAAATCGGTCCGACTACTCCTACGATGGGCGCTTTATTGCGACGCAGAACTACGTCACGGTGAAGCGCATCTGGGACTACCTTACAGAGGCCGAGCTTGACTCGGTTGTGATCGGGGTGCCGCAAACTTATCCCGTCCGTCCGCTGCGCGGCAACCTGGTGGCGGGTTTTCTGGCCCCGGGAACAAAGAGCGAGTTCACTTACCCCGCTGGCTTGAAGGACGAGATCCTGCGTGTGGCGCCTGAGTATGAAGTCGATGTTCCGCAATTCCGCACGGATGATAAGGATTGGCTGCTGGAGCAGATCTGGGATATGACCCGCAACCGGTTCAAGGTGGTCGACTACCTACTAGAGAAGAAACCGTGGGATTTCTTCATGCTCATGGAGATCGGTGTGGACAGGATTCACCACGGATTCTGGAGCTATCACGATCCCGAGCATCGACGATATCAGCCCGGAAATCCGTACGAGCGAGCCATTCATGACTACTACGTCTACATCGATGGGCGCATCGGCGATTGGCTGTCGCGGCTCGACGAGGATACGATCGTGCTGGTTGTCTCCGACCACGGCGCCAAGCGTATGGATGGTGGCATCTGCCTGAATGAATGGCTGTGGCGCGAGGGCTACCTCACGTTCAAGTCCGATCCCCCGGCCGGCGCGCTCACCCGTCTGGATGATCTGGAAATCGACTGGGTAAAGACGAGAGCCTGGGGTGATGGCGGATACTACGGCCGGCTCTTTATTAACGTCGAGGGCAGGGAGCCGCAAGGCACCGTACCCGCGGGAGAGTATGAGTCATTTCGCAGTGAGCTAGAACGCAAACTGATCGCTATCCCGGGGCCGCAGGGGGAGGACCTGCACACCTCGGTCTACCGGCCATCCGATGTCTATCGTTCGGTGAAAGGGGCGGCTCCTGATCTAATGATCTATTTCGGAGACTTGCTCTGGCGCTCGGTGGGCACACTCGGTCACGGCGGGATCCATACGTTCGAGAACGACACCGGACCGGACGACTGCAATCATGCACAAAATGGTCTCTTCATCCTTCGCGATCCAGAGGAAATCGTGTCGAGCGCAAGGGTAGAGGGAGCCCAACTTATGGATGTCACGCCGACCCTTCTGCGTTCGTTCCGCCTGGAGAGGCCATCGAGCGTTCAAGGCATTGCCCTCATGGATCGGACCTGTTCGTTGGTAGCGCTTGCCTGATGGCCGGTCGCCATGGGAGCGGTTCGAAATGAGAGCCGATTTGGGGCGCCTGGGCTCGGGTCTTTTGATCTCCCTCCTTGCGATTGTGGTGACGGCAGTCGTGCTCGAGACCCTTGCTACCGTATGGGAGGGGATCATGGCAAACGGGAGAAATGGCTGGACGCTTGTCGCGTCAAGGCGTCTTGACCTGGTGAAGTATGGGGAAGGCGATCGGATCTACTACCTGTTCGAGCCTAACAAAACGTACCGGTGGGAAGGTATCGATGTTGAGATCGATTCATACGGAATCCGTGGGCCGGAAATCTCCCAAGACAAGGGACCTGAGCAATTCAGGATCCTCAACTTAGGCGATTCGGTTCCTTTTGGATGGGAGGTTGAGTTCGAAGAGACCTATGGACACATCTTGCAGCAAGGGCTCCAGCTGAGAAACTCCGAACGCAACGTCGAGGTGATCACTGTTGCTATCCCCGGATGGACGCCGGCCATGGCACATAGCTACCTGGTCGATCAGGGACTAGCCCTGGATCCTGACCTCGTTGTTCTAGCGGTCACTGTTGTCAATGACATTTATGGAAGCGGCCCTCAGGTGAGCAGGCATGGGAGCGTGACCGATTGGTTGCGAGATAACACACATACCTGGCCGGTCCTTACAACACAGGCTCGGCTTCTGCTTGCGCGTGCTCTAGATCCCAGTTTCCTACCCGTCCTCAATCCACCGCGCTCCGCGCAAGCGTACTTTCCACTAAATGAGGATGATCCGAGATGGGCCAATCTTCTCGATCCGATTCTTGACATCGAGCGGGCCTGTGAGAAGGCGGGAATCCCCCTTTTGGTTGTGATCTTTCCGACTGCGATGCAGATAAATGAGGATGCCCATCCTGACCTACCTCAACAGATGCTTGAAGACCTCGGGGTACAGCTTGAAGTGCAAGTTATCGATCTTATGCCTATCTACAGGCAGGAATGCAGCCGTGTGGGCCTGGATGAGTGCACCGGCTTGGAGAATCACCTGTTTGCGGACGTGTGGATGCATCCAAGCGCCAGAGGGCATGAACTGGCCGGCCAGGCTCTTTACTCAGCGATCGATCATGTGATGTCTTCGGCAAGGTAATCCTTGTTCGATCGGTTCCCTATGAAGAATCTCTACGCGCGGACGCGCGCGGAATGGCCCCGGCAGCTGAGAAACATGACGGAAAGCAGGCTCTTGGAGGTCTTCATCTCGTCGATGGGTTGAGGTTCTGAGCGCGTAGTCCTTCTGCCGGTTGATCGCGAGACATCCGAATGAAGCTGTCCGTCGCCTACATCCTCGTCAGCGTCAGCGGAGCCGCCATCGGCCGGCTGCTCTTGAAAGAGGGCATGTCGATAATGGATCCGCTCACCCTAGCTTGGCGCGGGCTGCCGAGGATCGCGCTCGGCATGGCAAGCGGCGGCTTTGTGGTGTTGGGCATGGCGGGGTTCTTGGCCAGCACATTCTTGTGGCTCACGGCGCTCTCGCGAATGGACCTGAGTCTTGCATACCCATTTGCCAGCCTGAGCTACGTGATCATGCTGCTGGCATGGTGGCAGTTCCTGAAGGAGACGATCAATCCAACCCGCATCCTGGGAACGGCGGTCGTGGTCCTGGGGGTGCTGCTCATCTGAAGAAGTTGAGTGCGCCCGAAGGCGCTTGCGGCCGATTCGAGGCATGGAGGGCGGTGATGATTGGCAAGAAAATGGGAGCGGGCCTCTGGCAAGCCTGGAAGCGACTCGGGCGTGCGATCGGTGACCTGATTGGTAGGATCGTGCTTACGGTGTTCTACTTCACGATTTTCGCGCCGTTCGGCCTGGGGATGCGAGCGTTGCGACGTCGGGATTCGCAGGCGAGCGCTTGGTCTGGCCACTGGATCCGGCGCGAGGCCGGGATTGACGACTTGACCAGGGCGAAGAGGCTTTACTGATGCACATCCTGGGGATTTCTTGCTACTACCATGACGCCGCCGCGGCGCTGATCAAGGACGGCATGCTCGTCGCGGCTGCGGAGGAGGAGCGGTTTACTCGCAAGAAGCATGATTCTGGATTTCCGAGCAACGCGATCGATTTCTGCCTGCGCCAGGCTGGGATTTCGGGGCGGGAGCTGGATTATGTCGTCTTCTATGAAAAGCCGCTCTTGAAGTATGAACGTATCCTGATAACCACCCTGGAGACGTTTCCTCGGTCTTGGCGCGTGTTCCGGGAATCGATGATCGCGTGGTTTAACGAGAAACTGTGGATCAAGGGTCAAATCCTCACCAAGCTAAACATTCCGGATGAAAAGCTGCTCTTCGTAGAGCATCACCTCAGTCACGCCGCCAGCGCCATGTTCGCTTCGCCCTTCCGGGAGGCTGCGATTCTTACGGTGGACGGCGTGGGGGAGTGGACGACGGCGGCCATCGGGCGCGCCAGAGCGGACTGGGGCAAGGAGGGCGGAGTCTCCTCGCAGGAGAACTCAATCTCGCTCCTTGAGGAAACTAGGTTTCCTCATTCGGTTGGCCTGCTTTATTCGGCCTTCACGGCCTTCCTCGGCTTTCGAGTGAATGACGGCGAGTACAAGGTGATGGGGATGGCGCCTTACGGGCGGCCGACCCGTATGGAGGACGTCTACAAGGTCGTCGAGGTTGATCGGCGCGGAGGGATCCGGCTCAATCTGGAGTATTTCGACTTTCAGCACTCCACTTCGAGGACGTTTAGCGACAAGTTCGTTCAGCTCTTTGGTCCCCCGCGTGTCCACGAATCGAACTTCTACACTCCCTCGACGCACGCCCGCAAGGACCACCCGCTGTGGGATGAAGCGACCGCCGCCCAAAACCAGCACTACGCCGATATCGCCGCCAGCATCCAGGCCGTGACCGAGGAGACGATGCTGCGCATGGCCCGATACGCCCACGAGCGGACGGGGTTGAAGCGGCTGGCCATGGCGGGCGGGGTGGCGTTGAACTCGGTCGCCAATGGGCGCATACTGCGCGAGACGCCCTTTGAGGAAGTCTTCATTCAGCCTGCGGCCGGTGATTCGGGAGGAGCCCTGGGGGCCGCGCTGTACGTCTATCATGTGCTTCTCGGCCGCCCGCGCCGCTTCGTGATGGAGCATTCGTACTGGGGCGAGGCCTACGGGCCGGACGCGGTTAGAGCCGCCACCGAGGCCGCCGGGTACTCCTACGAACAGGTCGCGGATACTGACGAGATGGCGGCGCGCATGGTAGACGACCTGTTGGACGAGAAGGTCATTGCCCTGTTTCAGGGTCGCTTTGAGTGGGGCCCGCGGGCGCTGGGCAACCGTTCCATCCTGGCCGATCCGCGGCGGGCGGAGATGAAGGAAGTCGTTAACTCACGCATCAAATTCCGTGAACCGTTCCGGCCGTTTGCCCCGGTCGTCTTGGAAGATCGCGCCGGTGAGTACTACGCCGGCATCGGCGATGTGCGCAACAACTACCCCCTCCGCTACATGCTCATGGTGTGCGGAACCCTGGATGGCAAGGGAGAGCAGATCCAGGCCGTCACCCATGAGGGTGGAACGGGGCGCCTGCAGACTGTGCGAGAGGAATGGAACCCGCTCTACTACCGGGCGGTCGAGCTCTTTGGACAGGCGACTGGTGTGCCTGTGCTCCTCAACACGAGCTTCAACCTGCGGGGGGAACCAATTGTAACCACGCCTGCCAACGCCCTTAACACCTTCTCCAAGAGTGATATTGACACCCTCTACATGGGCGACTTGGTAGTCCGCAAGCCGCGTAGCGGCTGAAGTTCTAGCGAGTCCCTTCGCGCCTCAATTCCATCCGCGGGAGGAACAAATCACATGCGATCCTTCATTCGATCCATGGTTTCCAACATGAGCGTCGTTGGCGAACTGCTTGGGTACCTCTGGAAGCAGAGACTCTGGTGGCTGATCCCCATGGTCGCGCTCCTGATGGTATTCGGCCTGTTGATCATCTTCGCCTCCACCTCCGGCGTCGGGCCGTTCATCTACACCCTATTCTAGGTCCAATCATGTGCCTGCCTCCGGTGTGGGTCGCGCGCCTGGCGATCATGGCTGCCAGCCCGATCCTGCTTTGCCGTTAGGGCGTCCGCGACCGCATACCGGCCGACGCAAAGCGGGCTCTCTTCCTGGAGGCAACCATGGGTGGCTTGCTCACCGGATGGGTGGCCACTGGGCAAAGCGAGGTGAGCGCAGCGGTTGTGATGCTCGCTTTCGGCCTGCGGATGGAGCGTGGACTTCGTGATCTGCTCTACATCGTCTGAGTACGTTGTTTTCCCTACGCGCCGATTTCTCCCTAACTGAGAAGGGTCTGCCTTGACAGACGTAAGTTTGCTGGAAGCGATTCCGGGTCCACGGGAAGTTTCCTCCCCCAGGTCATCGCTCAATCGCGCTGCGGTCTTGTGGCGTGACTTGCGAAGGTATCTGAACTACTTCTTCCAGCGCAGGGGCTTTACGACAGCCATGCAGCCCCCCCTCGTGAGCGACCTCGTGATCCGGGCGGCAAAGACGATACGCGGCAGGGACCGTCCTCCCGCCATCATGGTCCACGGAATCATGCCGCGCTCCGGAACCGTCTACCTGGGTCAGCTTCTGAGGCTGCATCCGGAAATCCATGCCTATCCCCATCAGTTGTGGGAGCTCCCCGCGCTGATGCAGTCGCCGCGCGTGATGGGTCTGGCGAAGGGTTTCCTGCTTGAGTACAAACCCAATCTGGGCAGGATGGCGGAGGGAGACTTCCTGCCGCTGTTCGGAGCCTCACTGCTTGCCTATCTGTATGAAGACAGCCCTCCCTCCAGCAGACTGCTTGTAAAGAGTCCCTCGGTTCAATACATCACGCACTTCTACTCGATGTTCCCACATGAGTACCTCGTGTTGCTGGTGAGAGACGGTCGTGACGTCGTTCACTCGACCCTCCGAACCTGGCCGAAGCTGACGTTCTTGCAGGCCTGCCTCAGGTGGAGACGGAGCGCGGACGCAGTTCTGAGCGCCAAGGATGCCTTCCAAGGATCTCGAGAGGATCAGTACTTCTTCGCGCGGTTTGAGGAAGCTATCTCCGACCCGAGCAAGTTCGTAAGGGCGCTCTGTCGCCATTCTGGCCTGGATGCGGATAGGTTCCCCTTCGATCAGATCGACAGTATCAAAGTCATCGGTTCATCCAAGCTGACAATACCTGGTGAGACAGTGGAATGGCGCTGGCTGCCGAAGCCCAAGGGTTTTCAGCCAACGGGTCACTGGCAACAGTGGCCATCGACCCGCAAGCTCATGTTTAAAGCTGTTGCAGGCCGCCAGCTCATGGACCTCGGCTACGGCGACAACCTCGATTGGTGATCATGCGAACTCGACGGCTCGATCTCCTGATCGTCATCTGCCTATCCGTCCTTCTGCGTATTGCTGCCGCCGTGTACCTGGGAAACCACGTGGACGCACTGCCGGGCACTGCAGATCAGCTTTCCTACCACACGCTGGCGCTCAGGGTCCTTGGGGGGCATGGGTTCAGCTTCTCGGAGGATTGGTGGCCCGCGACGGCCGCGGGCGAGCCGACCGCCCACTGGAGTTATCTGTATACGCTCTATCTCGCGGCGGTGTATGGATTGTTCGGGCCCCATCCCCTTGTCGCCCGCCTCATCCAGGCCGTTGTGGTTGGGGTGGGGCATCCCCTTCTGGCCTACAAGATCGCTGAGCTGGTCTTCGGGGCCTCCCCAACTGCTCGAACTCGACAAGATAGGGGCTTGGATGTAACGACGCACGTCACTGCCGCTCTTATGCAAGAGGCACCGGACCGGGACCGACTCAGTGTCTCGCTGCTCGCCGCTTTGGTGACAGCGATCTATGCCTACTTCATTTACTACTCCGGAACGTTGATGACCGAGCCTTTCTACATTGCGGCCCTCTTACTGTCTATCTATCTTGTCTTGCGTCTGGAAAGGGCGAGGACTTCTCGACCACGCATGGCCCTGAGCGTGGGGCTTGGGGTATCCCTGGCGGCAGCGGTACTGTTGAGGCAGGTGTTTCTGCTCATGATCCCTCTGCTCCTGCTGTGGTTGTTGGCCGCGGCCCGACGTGCAAGCGGCTCGATCCGTCCCGCCGTAGGCCCGGCAGTGGGTTCCTTATGCATATGCGCCTTGGCCATTCTTCCTGCGACGATCTTCAACTATTCGCGCTTTGACAGGTTCCTGCTGCTCAACACGAACGCTGGATTTGCGATGTTCCTTAGCAATCACCCGTTCTACGGAACTCGCTTTGTTCCGGCGTCGGAAATGGATGGGCGCTATCGCGAAATGATCCCTGAGGACCTGAGGGCCCTCAGCGAGGCCGACCTGGACGCGGAACTGCTGAAACGGGGCTTGCGTTTTGTCATCGAGGAACCGGCTCGCTACCTGCGGCTCAGCGTGAGTCGTGTTCCCCTGTACTTCAACTTCCTTCCGAGTGAGGACTCTAGCACCCTGAGTAATGTCGCACGTACGGGATCGTTTGGGCTTTTCCTTCCGCTTATGCTGGTTGGTTTGGCGCGGCCGTTTCTCCAGGGACACGAGCGGAGCCGGGTGGTCCGATTCGGGGTGCCGTCGGCACCTGTTGTTCTGCTCTACCTGTTCGTCCTTGGGTACAGCCTGATTCACATCCTCTCCTGGGTCCAAGTCCGGTATCGATTGCCGGTCGATGCCGTGCTGGTCATCTTCGGAGCATCGGGGCTGCATCTCGTCCTGCATTGGGCATTGGGCTTGACTTCAGGGCTGAACGACTCACGGGAAGGGATGCTCAAAAACGCGTGACAGGCACCTTGGGGAAGCGTGCTCCGACCATCGCAGGTGTGCCTCCTCGATGGGGGTCCAGACCTCTATGATGCGCGACGATTTTCGCATGAACGCCGCGTCGGCCTCCGAAAGCCTGCGAGAGCTCCATCCATCGGAAGTCTTGGCCGCCGGCGGACGGTGCGGGGTACCCATGGTCGAGTCGTTTCCAGAATGGAAAAGCCAAGATCAGCGCCATTCGCATTCAGGAAAGGAGCCAACGTGACCGAGTTTGATGGAGAAAAACAGACAAAGAAGGAGATAGGGCAGGCGATCAAGAAATACATTCTTGACGAGTTCCTTCCGGGGGAAGACCCGTCAGCGTTGACCGACGAAACTCCCCTGATCACGGGGGGGATCCTCGACTCACTGGCGACGGTCAACTTAGTCCTGTTTGTCGAGGGGCGGTTTCGAATCCAAATTGAAGCGCACGAGACAACGATCGATTACTTCAACACCATTTCCGACATCGAACAGCTGATCCATTCCAAGTTGTAGCCCCGAGACCATGTTCATACACCAGTTTCTGCATCGCTCTGCCCAGCGCCGACCTGATCACCTCGCCGTCGAAGACGGCGAAAGCAGGCGGATCACATTTCGAGAACTTGCGGAGCTTTCTGGTCGCCTCCGAGACAGGCTCCACCATGCCGGCGTTGGTCGGGGAGATCGGGTAGGGATGTATTTGCCCAAGTCCATCGATGCGGTTGCGACGATCTTCGGGGTGCTGGAGTGCGGTGCAGCCTACGTGCCCGTGGATCCCGCCGCACCGGTCGCGCGGAACGCCTACATTCTTGCCGATTGCGCGGTCAAGATCCTGGTGGCTGAGAGGCGCTTCGAAGAAAGCCTGCGCACGGAATTCGCACGGATCGGCGCGTCGCTGCCCTTCCTCTTCGTGGAGGCGACTGGCGGTGGCGTGCCGTTGAGACGAACCCTCAGTAGCTTGCAGGCCAGCGATCCAGCAGCGGTGTCTACGTCGGCAGAGTTGTCACCCGATGACCTGGCTTATGTGTTGTATACCTCGGGGTCGACGGGGAAGCCGAAAGGCGTGATGCTCTCGCATCGCAACGCGCTGAGCTTCGTCGATTGGTGCTCGGAGGTGTTCCAGCCGGCGGACACCGAGCGCTTCGCTTCGCATGCGCCGTTCCACTTCGACCTGTCCATTCTGGATCTATATGTACCGATGAGGCACGGCGCGGCCCTGGTCCTAATCGCGGACGAAACTGCGAAGGATCCGATCGGCCTCGCCGCAACCATCGCTGAGCGACGAATTACGAGCTGGTACTCGGCACCCTCCGTCTTGAGCATGCTGGCGCAGTACGGCAGAATGCAGCAACACGATTACTCCGCGCTGCGAAGGGTGCTCTTCGCAGGCGAGGTGTTTCCCGTCAAGCATCTCCGGACCCTCACGAATCACTTGCCGGGACCAAGATACTTCAACCTGTATGGCCCAACCGAGACCAACGTCTGCACCTATTTTGAGATTCCGAACCACATCCCTGAAGAACGAACCCAGCCCTTTCCTGTCGGGAAGACGTGCTCTCACTGCCAGGCGATCGTGGTCAACGAACAGGGGCAAGCGATTGCGACCGGACAGGAGGGCGAATTGTGCATAGGCGGTCCCGGAGTGATGCAGGGTTACTGGAATCTTCCGGAGCGGACCGCCAGCGCCTTTCTGACAGATCCGGCGGGTGAACGTTGGTACAAGACGGGCGATATCGTCGTCGAGGATGCGAATGGCGATTACCTCTATGTCGGACGGCGGGATCGGATGGTTAAGAAGCGGGGGTATCGAGTCGAGTTGGGCGAGATCGAGGCCGGACTGTACCGCCACCCGGCGGTGGAAGAGGCGGCAGTGGTTGCATTGACCGACGACGAGAACGGGGTGCGGGTCAAGGCATACATCAGCTGCAAAGAGGCGGAGAAGCGTCCGACCATCATCGAGCTAAAGCGTTTCTGTGCGGAGAACCTACCTATCTACATGGTCCCAGACCTGTTTGTTTTCGAACCGGCGTTGCCGAAGACTTCAACGGACAAGATCGACTACCAAAAACTGAAGGAGACCTCGAATTGACGTGTTTGGTGCAATGCAATCGGGGAGCGAGTCCAGTGACACAGCCGCCAGTTGACCAGCGCAATCATCGAGGACGAAAGGCGGATCGGTGCTGCGCAGACTGACCATCACTAACTGGGAGAGACTTGTACCCCTCAGTCTCGTAGGGATCGGCGCGGCCGTCATGGCGCTGGCGTTCTCTGTCGATTTGCTGAGGATTGGCGAGCAGTCAGGTATAGGCCCGAATCAGATCTCCGCTGCGCTGAGTGGGTTCGCCATTCTGGGAGCGGGCCTCGTCCTGGTTTCCCCTGTTGGCCTGCGCCCGATTGGCGAGTGGTTGCTGATTGGGGTTGCGGTTCTCGCAGCCACATTCGCCGCCGACTTGCTGGTGATCAATGGTCTGCCGGAATGGCCAGCCAAGCTTGCGGTTCTGGCCTCGACCTGCGTCACCGTGCTGTCCCTCAGCGCCGTTGCAGCGGAACCGTGGGATTGGCGAAAGGTACGGACCTGGCTCCGGCAGGTTAGCTTGGACAGGCTGAAGGTGGCCACGTTTCTGAGCATCCTGCTTCAGCTTATCCTCGTAGGACTAGTCGTCCGCCAATTCCACCTGGAGACTCAAGCTGTCTACCACCATATCATTCCGCTGGTGTTGTATGGCTTTCTTGTTCACTATCTGCTGCCTGCCCACTATCGGCTTTCGTACTTCCTGCTTCTCTCCCTGGCCGCTCTGGCGGGGATCTTGGGGCTCGTCAACTCGGTTTGGCTGCTCGCGATCGGGCTGGGCCTGGTCGGCCTTGCTCATATCCCCGTGTCGTATAGGCTTCGAGTTCTACTCCTTCTCACGGCTGGCGCTCTGTTGGCGGTCATACGAGCCGGCTGGATCCGGGCATCCTGGTTGGAGGTAATCTGGCCCGTTCTGGCCTCGATGTTCATGTTTCGCCTGATCGTCTATCTGTATGATCTCAAGCATGGGAAGGCGAGGCCGACTCTGGCGAGCACGCTTTCGTACTTTTTCCTGTTGCCCAACGTCGTGTTTCCCTTCTTTCCGATCGTTGATTACGGCACCTTCCGACGAACCTACTACGATGACGAGCAGCACGCGATCTATCAAAAAGGCGTGCAATGGATGTTCCGGGGGATCGTCCATCTTCTTCTATATCGATACATCAACTATTACGTCATGCTCAGCCCCCAGGAAGTCACGAATGCGGCGGAGCTTGTGCGCTATCTCGTCGCGAACTTTGCACTCTATGTCCGTATTTCCGGTCAGTTTCATTTGATCATTGGGCTCTTGCACCTATTCGGTTTCAACCTGCCGGAAACCCATCACCTATATTTCCTGGCCAGTAGCTTCACGGACATCTGGCGCCGGATCAACATCTATTGGAAAGACTTCATGTTGAAGGTGTTTTACTATCCCGTCTTCTTTCGAATCCGGAAGTGGGTCCCCACCACCAGCATGGTCTTGGCAATTGCGATCGTCTTCTTTCTGACCTGGTTCTTGCATGCGTACCAATGGTTCTGGCTCCGCGGTTCGTTTCTTCTGACCGGCCAGGATGTTTTGTTCTGGCTGATCCTGACCCTGCTGATCATCGCCAACATGCTCTATGAGGCCAGGCGCGGCCGAGAGCGAGTCCTGGGCCAGCGTGCCAGGTCGCTTGGCGATACGGTTGCGTTGGCGATCCGGACGGCAAGCACCTTTACAATCATGGCGGTTTTGTGGTCGCTGTGGGGCGGCGATTCGATTCCGGATTGGATTTCCTTGTTGTCCGTCGTACAGATCACTCCTGGCGACATCGCCGTACTGGTTTTCGCGTTCTTGGCCCTCGCGGCTGTGATGGGGGTGGCGATTTGGGTAAGCGCACGAGGCGAAATGGGCGTCGGGGCCAAGCGAAAGCAGGCCCCTCTGGTGAGAACCTTTGCGGCAACGGGATTCCCGCTCATCTTCCTGCTCATTCTAGGCCAGCCGGCAGTGCAGAGCGGCCTAGGTGGCCAAGTTCAGGGGTTCCTTGGCGATCTGACGGTGAACCGACTGAGCGACCGGGAGGCCGTTTTGCTTCAGCGCGGCTACTACGAAGACCTGGTCGGGGTGGATCGATTCAACTCTCAGCTCTGGGAGATCTACACGAAACGGCCATCGGATTGGCCATCGATCATGGAGACGGAGGTGGCGCGACAAACCGGCGACAACCTGATGGTAGAGCTCGTCCCCTCGACGACGATCAACTTCCAGGGAGCCTTGTTGAGCACCAACCGCTGGGGGATGCGGGATCGGGATTACGAGCTGATCCCACAACCGGACACCTACCGCGTCGCCCTGACCGGCCCCTCCTTTGTGATGGGGTCCGGCGTCGCCAATGACGAAGTTTTCGAGTCGCTGCTGGAGGACCGCTTGAATCGTGAGCATGGCGGGAGTCCCTATGCCAGATATGAAATCCTGAACTTCGCCGTTCCAGGCTACTCTTCGATCCAGAATCTCATGGTCCTGGAACAAAAGGGGCTGTCATTTCAACCCGATGCTCTCTTCTTCATCGCCCATCAGCGTGAGGAAGAGGACACAGTGAGGTATCTGGCAGACCGGATATCAGTGGGGGCCGAGCTACCCTACGCCGACTTGATGGAACTCGCCCACCAGGCCGGAGGAGAGGCAGGCGCCAGCAGAGTCGAGAACGAAAGACGCCTCAAGCCATTAGGGAGCGAAATCCTGGCGTGGGCCTATCGCCGTGTCGTGGACACGTCGCGCGCAAATGGCGTGCTCCCGGTGTGGATTTTCGTCCCAACCTTGGAAAACCCGCTGCGAGAAGAGACCGTGAAGCACCTCGCCCGAGTGGCCGAGGATGCGGGTTTCATTGTGCTGGATCTATCCGACGCCTACGATCATGAGGACGTAGAGTCGCTAGTGGTGGCCTACTGGGATAAGCACCCGAACACGGCCGGACACCGGCTGCTCGCGGAGCGGCTGTACCAGGCTCTGCGCGAGGAGGAGGACGCAATTCCTCTCTTTGGATCCAGCGATGAATGAACTATGGAGGAAACGTGCGGGCGCGGGACACGCCAAGAACCGCCCTGGGCAGAATCCTCCTCGGTGCTCTGGGGGGATTGGGGTGGCGCGGGGAACGGCGGAACTCCGGCTGCGGTCCTTCCCCAACTGGGTCTAGCGCGGAGTGCGAGATGGGCCGCTGATCGCCGGGACAGCTAGACTGATCCCGGCTTACTGGCCGGACCCGTCAGGGCCCTGGCCGGGGGCCGCCAGACCAGGCCAGGATCGCGCAGCGGGAAACCGGAGAACGAGGCGGAAGCACAAATGACTGATTTGGCTACCACGCAGCACGCTGGCCCGATAACCACTCGCATCCGTCCATCCGGCGGGTGGATCTCCCTGAACCTCCGGGAATCATGGGAGTATAGGGAATTGATCTATTTCTTCGTCTGGCGGGATCTGAAGGTCCGCTACAGGCAGACTATCCTCGGCGTCTCCTGGGCTGTGCTCCAGCCCTTCCTCACCATGGTGATCCTCAGCCTGTTCTTCGGCCGCCTGGCCAAGATCCCCTCGGACGGCCTGCCCTATCCGGTCTTCAGTTATGCCGCCCTGGTTCCCTGGACCTTCTTCGCCAGCTCGCTGACCACCGCCTCCAACAGCATCATCAGCAGCTCCAACATGCTCAAGAAGATCTACTTCCCGCGGATGACCTTGCCGATCGCGGCCGTGCTCTCCGGGCTCGTAGATCTGTTCCTGGCGCTGCTCGTCCTCCTGGGTATGATGCTCGTGTACGGCTTGGTCCCGACGGCCAACGTGCTTTGGTTGCCAGCATTGCTGCTGCTCACCCTGGTGACCTCGCTCGGGGCGAGCCTGTGGCTCTCGGCCATGAACGTGCAGTTCAGGGACGTCCGCTATGCGGTCCCGTTCCTGATCCAGGCCTGGATGTTTGCGACGCCCGTTGCCTACCCCAGCAGCCTGCTCTCGGAGCCGTGGAAGACCGTTTATGGGCTGAATCCGATGGCCGGGGTGGTGGAGGGATCGAGATGGGCCCTCCTGGGGACAGACACGGCCCCGGGGTTGATCATCCTGGTCTCGACGCTGGTCGCGGTCGCGCTCCTGCTCAGCGGTGCATACTACTTTCGGCGGATGGAGAAGTCCTTCGCCGACATCGTGTAGAGAGCCGATGAGCAATCTCGCCATCCGTGTGGAGAACCTGGGCAAGATGTACCATATCGGAGGCCCGCAGCGGCAATACGACCGGCTAGGCGACCGGCTGGCCGACATGGCCCTGGCGCCATTCCGCCGCGCCCTGCGGCTGTTCCGCGGCCAGGCCTCCTCGGCTGCCGGGCTCGACCAGGAGATCTGGGCGCTCAAGTCTATCTCCTTCGAGGTTCAAGAGGGCGAGGTCCTCGGAATCATCGGCCGAAATGGGGCCGGCAAGAGCACCCTGCTCAAGCTCCTCTCGCGGATCACCGACCCTACCGAGGGCCTTGCCGACATCAATGGCCGAGTCGGCTCCTTGCTCGAGGTGGGGACAGGTTTCCATCCCGAGCTCACCGGGCGGGAAAACATCTTCCTGAACGGCGCTATCCTGGGCATGAAGAAGAAGGAGATCGAACGGAAGTTTGACGAAATCACCGCCTTCGCCGAGATCGACAAATTCATGGAGACTCCGGTGAAGCACTATTCCAGCGGCATGTACGTCAGGCTGGCGTTCTCGGTAGCTGCCCACCTCGAACCCGAGATCCTCCTCGTCGACGAGGTGCTCGCCGTCGGGGACATCGCCTTTCAGCGGAAGTGCCTGGGAAAGATGGGTGATGTCGCCCAGCAGGGCCGCACGGTCCTCTTCGTCAGCCACAACATGGGTTTGATCCAGACGCTGTGCCAGCGCGGGATCCTTTTGCAGGACGGTCGCATCGCCTCGGACGGGCCAATCGCCGAGACGCTCACCGCTTATCAGCGGACGCTCGAGAGCGCCGAGTCCGAGGATCTGGCCATCCGGACCGACCGACGAGGGAAAGGCCGGGTCCGGCTCGTCAACGTCGACATCCTCGATGGCAACGATGATCCCGCCCCTGTGCTGGTCACCGGAGGGCCCGCCCGCTTTGTCTTCCACGTGAGCGGCCTCATCAACGGGCTGTCCTGCGTGTTCACCCTGGTGAATCAGCTCGGCCAGCGGATCGTGAACTTCAAAAGTGATACACCCGGCCCGGCGGACGCCACCTGCCCCGAGATGGGTGCGAAGTTTATCTGCGAGGTGAGCCCGCTGCTCTTGATGCCCGGTCGCTACCGGCTCAATGTCCTGCTGCGCGGCGGCGGCGAATGGCAGGACTACGTCGAGGCGGCCAAGATTTTCGACGTTGAGGGGGGAAGCCTCGATGGCCGGCGGGTGAAAGCGAATTATGAGATCAGCGTCTGCATACCGCATCGCTGGACGTTGCCCCAGTAGCCGCGGATGGCAGCCGGCCCGACGATGAAACACGTCCTGCTCACCTCGATCACGGGCATGCGAAACCGGGGTGTCGAAGCCCTTGTCGTCTCGTCGGTGCAGCAGCTTTGGCAGCGAAGCCCGGAGCTTCCTGTTAGCATCTTGACGAGGACCCCGGATTATGACGCCCTCCGGACTGCCGATTTGGGCCCGGTGAAGTTGCTCGACGAGAAGGTGCTGCATCCGCCCGCTTCCCGCCTTAAGCGTTACCTGGGCCTGGTTTTGCCCCGGTACAGGGCGGAGGGATCACCGCAATATCGAGAGATCGCCGCGGCGATTGCCGACGCTTCGGCGGTAATTGCCTCAGGTGGCGATGTGTTCAGCTCGGTGTATGGCTCGCTCAGCCGGCATCTGATGCCGCTGGAGCTGGCCCTTGAGGCGGGAGTCCCCGTCATTTTCTTGGCCCAGTCCATCGGCCCGTTCAGCACACCGGCGGACGCCAAAGCCTGGCTGGCGGTCGCGCAGCGCTCGGCCCTGATCTCGGTGCGCGAGGCAACCTCCTATCGCTATGTCACCGAGGAGCTCGGGCTGGCGGAGGCAAGGGTCGCCCTCACCGCCGACCCGGCATTCCTGCTCGAAGCGGCCGATGCGGCCACCGTTCGCTCCATGCTGGCTCAATTGGGCATCGTGCGGGAACAGCCGCTGATCGCCGTCGCCGCGAGCCGCGGCATCAGCCGCTTCACCGCCTGCGATTCTCGAAAGCATCAGGCGCAGTGGGGATCGCTCATCTCCAGGATCCTGGAGGAGCTCGACGCCCAGGTCCTCCTCATCCCGCACGTTCAGGACACCTTCATGCCCAATGACGATCGCCTGCTGGCCACCGAGATCATGCGCTCTCTGGGCTTTCATCCCCGGCTTCATCTCGCCGGGGCCGACCACACCGCGGCCGAGTTCAAGGGGCTGATTTCGATGTGCGACCTGGTGGTAGCCGAACGGATGCATGCGGCGATCGCCGGGTTATCGAGCGCAGTGTGCACGCTGGCGATCGGCTACTCGATCAAGGCTGGGGGGATCATGAGCCGGCTGCTTGGCGAGCGTTCCGCCGCGGAAGTCGTAATCCCTTTCGCGGATTTCCTGGATCCTGGTCTGGCCTGGAGCCGCCTCTGCGCTGCCTGGCGCGAGCGGGAATCGATTTCGGCCACGCTCCGAGAGGCGCTCGTCGAAGTCCGTGCGGAGGCGGCGTTGAACTTTGACCTGATCGCGCAACTCATCGGGCAGCCGGCAAGGACCGCGATTGAGTCCCGGAACTGACGAAGAGACCCTTCCTCGGGGAGGAGGCCGGGTGGCTCGGCGCCTGGGACGTGCCGGAAGCCCGCGCCGCGTCCCAGCGTGGGGTGGCTTGGCAGGCGGCCGGG